>Ga0172366_10003377_pt1 | contig 12595 bp, 14 predicted proteins | sample LakKivSesite69cm_FD_114533 | JGI IMG/M metagenome (GOLD analysis project Ga0172366, IMG submission 114533) | Sediment microbial communities from Lake Kivu, Rwanda - Sediment site 69cm | ecosystem: Environmental > Aquatic > Freshwater > Lake > Sediment | place: Rwanda: Western Province, Lake... | reverse complement strand
CCATAAGCTACGAGGTCATCCGCTTCAGCGGCGCTCACAGCGGCAACCGGCTGGTGCGGGCGGTTCTGTACCCCAGCCTGTGGCTCCAGAGCCTGAGCACGCGGCAGCCAGACGACGGCCAGATCGAGGTGGCGATACAGGCGGTGAAGGCGGCCATCGCCGCCGACAAGGGGGAGCCCGTCCCTGTGGCGGTTTCTGAAGATGTGGGGAAGGCGTCGCCTACCGACGGCGCGACCTCAGCTCCCGCCACACCGCCTCCGGACTCACCTCAGACGCCGCAAGCAGGACCAGGGTGTGGTACAGGAGGTCAGCCACCTCCCGCGTAAGCATCTCCCTCTCTTCCTGCGTGGCTGCGATAGCCGTTTCCCCTGCCTCCTCCACCACTTTCTGCGCCACCCTGGGGACGCCTTCCTTGATGAGGCGTGCCGTATAGCTGCCCTCGGGCATCGTCTGCTGGCGCTCGCGTATCACAGCGTAGAGCTCGTCCAGCACGCCTACCCCGCCCTCGGCATGCTGATAGCTGGAGGGTTCTTCTTCCAGACGGGTGAAGAAGCAGGACGTGCGGCCTGTGTGGCATGCCGGCCCCGTCGGGTCCACCTTGAGCAGGACGGTATCACCGTCGCAGTCAACCCATATCTCCTTGATGTTCAGGTAGTTGCCCGAGGTCGCTCCCTTGTGCCAGAGCTCCTGGCGGCTCCGGCTGTAGAACCACGCCTGCCCGCTCTCCAGGGTGCGGCGCATAGACTCGGGGCTCATGTAGGCGTGCGTGAGCACCTGCTCCGTCTCGGCGTCCTGCACGATCACCGGCACCAGGCCCTGGCCGTCCAGCTTGATCTCTACTTGTGCCATCCTTTAACCCTCCAGCGCGGGTATCAGTTCTCTCAGGTCCCTTATCTCGTAGTCGGGGGTCGGCAGGGTTCGCCCTGAGGGCTCACCCCAGAAGGAGTTGCTCCAGTCCTTCCCATCCCGGTTGAGCCACACCGACGGTATTCCAGCCAGCCTCGATCCCAGCACATCCTCGAAGGGGGCGTCCCCGACGTAGACGGTCTCCGCCGCCTCCGTCCCTATCAGCTCCAGCCCCTTCTTGAACAGCGAGGGGTCGGGCTTGTACGCCCTGCCCTGCTCCGACGAGAGGATCACCTCGAACTCCATGCCGGCGTTGCGCAGCGATGGCAGCAGGAAGAGGTCGTCCGCGTTGGACACTATCCCCGTGCGCCAGCGCCTCTGGATGTGGGGCATGGCCGCCAGCGCGTCCTGATAGGGCTGCCGTTTCGCCAGGGCGTACACCATCGCCTGCGCTGCCGCCGCGGCATTGCCGGCCAGCTTCAGCCTCTCGAAAGCGATCCGGAAACAGTCCCGCCACGCCTCGTAGTAGCTCCTGAACGGAGGCGTCGCCGATGGGTTGTCCAGGTTCACACGCCCCTTGCGGAAAGCCCTCTCATGGGTTCTCCACTCCCGGAACACCTCCATGGCGTCGATGGCCAGCGCCTGCGCGTGGCAGATCTCCTCGAAGGTGGCTTCCCACAGCGAGGACTCGTTGTGGAGAAGGGTCTCGTAGACGTCGAAGAGGACGGCTTTAATCGCAGGCACCGCCTATCTCCTCACCGGGATGCCCTTGCGGGCCAGGTACTCCTTGGCCTGGGCGATGGAATAGGTCCCGAAGTGGAAGATGCTGGCCGCCAGCACAGCATCGGCCTTTCCCTCGGTCAGCGCCTGGTAGAGGTGCTCCAGCGTGCCAGCGCCCCCGCTGGCGATCACCGGCACCTCCACGGCCTCGGACACGGCCCGTGTCAGCTCCAGGTCGTAGCCGTCCTGGTGGCCGTCGGCGTCCATGCTGGTGAGCAGGATCTCCCCCGCTCCCAGCCCCACCGCCCGCCGGCACCATTTGAGGGCATCTATCCCCGTAGGCCTGCGTCCGCCGTAGGTGTAGACCTCCCAGCGGGAGCCTGCCTCTAGCCCCAGCTCCCCTGCCGCCAAGGGCAGCGGTGTAGCCCCTGTTACTCCCTTGGCATCCACCGCCACCACGATGCACTGGCTCCCGAACTGGCGGGCGCCCTGTGCCACCACCTGCGGGTCCTCCACGGCGGCGGTGTTGACGGCGACCTTATCGGCCCCCGCCTGCAACATCCGCCGCATATCATCCGTGTCCCGTATGCCGCCGCCGACCGCTAGAGGAATGAACACCTGCTCGGAGACCCGCTTCACCACCTCCACCATGGTGTCGCGCCCTTCGGCGCTGGCGGTTATGTCCAGGAACACCAGCTCGTCGGCACCCTCCCGGTTATACAGCGCGGCCATCTCCGTGGGGTCGCCGGCGTCGCGCAGGTTCACGAAGCTGATGCCCTTCAGCACTCGACCCGCATCCACGTCCAGGCAGGGGATTATGCGCTTCGTCAGCATCGGTTGTCCCTTCTCCTTGGCTGTCTCAGGGCTGCAGGGCCTCCAGCGCCTGGCGCAGGTCGATATCCCCGGTGTAGAGCGCCTGCCCGACGATGGCCCCCTCCGCCCCCGCCTTTGCCAGCCGCACCAGGTGCTCGATGGAGGAGATGCCTCCGGCGGCGATGATCCTCCCTCCCGTCTTCTTTATCAGGCTCTCCACTGCGGCGAAGTTGGGCCCGGTGAGGGTGCCGTCGCGGGCTACGTCGGTGTAGACGAAGCGCTCTACCCCCCGTTCCCCCATCTGCCTTATCAGCGTGGCGGCCTCCACCTCTGTCTGTTGCTGCCATCCGCGTATCGTCACCATGCCGTCGCGGGCGTCGACGGAGACCACGATGGCGTCCTGGCCGAAAGCCTGGCAAAGCTTCGCCACCATGTCGGGGTCCTCCACCGCGGGTGTGCCCAGTACCGCTCTCTCTGCCCCCATACCCAGCAATCGCTGCACGTCCTCGTATGTGCGGATGCCTCCCCCCACCTGTACGGCTACCTTCACTGCCTCCAGGACCTCCGCCAGCGCCTCCAGGTTCGTCGGCCGACCACGCTGTGCCCCGTCCAGGTCCACCACGTGGATGCGCCTGGCCCCCGCCTCCTCCCATCGTCGGGCCACGTCCGCTGGTGTGTCGGAGAAGACGGTGACCCTGTCGAAGTCACCCTGGTAAAGGCGGACGCACCTTCCCCCTTTCAGGTCAATGGCTGGTATGACCTCCATCAGCCCTCGCTCCCCGCGGCGAAACGCACGAAGTTCTCGTACAGGCGAAGGCCCACTGCGCCACTCTTCTCGGGGTGGAACTGGGTCGCCACCAGGTTCCCCCGGGCGATGACGCTGCAAAAAGAGATGTTGTAGTCGGTGAAGCCCAGGGCCACTGCCATATCATCTAGTTCAACATAGTAGCTGTGGACGAAGTAGAAGTTGGCCCCCTGGGGGATACCGCTGAAGACCGGGTGGGGCCTCTCCAGGTTCACCTGGTTCCAGCCCATGTGAGGCACCTTGGCCCCCGGCGGGAAGCGTTTCGCCCTGCCCGCCATCAGGCCCAGGCAACGGGAATCCCCCTCCTCGGATTCCTCCATGAGGAGGTGCATCCCCAGGCAGATGCCAAGGAAGGGCTTCCCCGAGCGGGCGTACTGGATAAGCGGTTCCACCAGCCCCCGCTGTCCCAGGGCCCGCATGGCGGCATCGCCGGCCCCCACCCCGGGCAGCACCAGCGTGCTGGCCCTCGACACCTCTTGTGGCTCGTCGGTAATGGTGGAGGCCGCGCCCACCCTCTCCAGCGCCTTGGCGACGCTGCGCAGGTTGCCTGCGCCGTAGTCAACTATCACAACGGGGAATCTCTTCACTGCCTCCATTTCTCCGTAGCAAGCAGCGTTCCACCTGCACCGGCTACCGGTCGCCCTACCGCTCCGCTTTGGCAGTCTTGCCGCGGTCCTCGTAGCGTGCCATCACGAACAGGAGGTCCGAGAGCCGGTTCAGGTATCGGATGGCCTCCCGGTTGGGCAGGAGGCCCTGCTCCTTGAGCGCCACAGCCCTTCGTTCGGCGCGCCGCACGATAGCGCGGGAGATGTCCAACGCCGCGGAGGCCGCCGAGCCCCCGGGCATGACAAACTCGCGCAAAGGCCCCATCTGTGCAGAAAGGGTGTCTATCAGCTCCTCCAATCGCTGCGTCATGGAGGCATCCACGGGCTGGAAGCGTTTCTCGAACTCCGCCTGCCTTGCAGGTTCCGAAGCAAGCTCCGTGCAGAGCCTGGAAAGCGCGCCTTGCAGCTCCTCGATCAGCTCTTTGAGATACGCGTCCTGGGAGTGAGCGAATGCCAGTCCCAGCGCCGCCTTGGCCTCGTCCAGGGTGCCGTATGCTTCACAGCGCAGGTCGGCCTTGGGGACGCGCTGGCCAAAGAGAAGCCCCGTTTCGCCCTCGTCGCCGTGCCTCGTGTAGATGCGCTCCAAGCCCACCTCCGTGCCACGTATTGTAGCACCGCAAGCTGAAGGAGGCTATAGCGGGAGGGCAAACGGGACGTCAGGGGGTGGGCTTGGAGCGCCTTCGTGGAGCCGCAGCCAGGGTGTCAGTCCATCCCCTCGTCTTGGGGGAGCTCGATGGAGGAGAGAACGTCGTTGATCCCGCTCGAGGAGGCCACCGCCTCGCTCCACGGCGCGTCCTCGATGTAGTTCTGGAACTCCTTCTCCGCGCCGCAGACGCGGCACCTGCCCCTGCTTATCGGCCCTGAGGCCGCCTCTATGACCCAGTGGTGACGGCACTCAGCCGCTTCTCTTTCATCCGTTTCTGCTCGGTATTCCTGCTTTAGCATCATCCCTTCCTCCTCGGGAACCAAGTAATATACCATGTGGTAGGCCTTTTGTCAATAAAAGCGTTTTTAGCGTTTTATGGCGCTTATCGTTTTTCTACTTTGACATCTGATGAGGCTTTGCTCTATACTGGGTTCAATTCACCTGGCAGGATCCGAGGGTGGCCAACGCGCTGACGAGCACACGGCTCAAGATCGCACGGCTGCTACAGCGGGAGGGCGAGGCGACGGTCGAGTCCCTCGCAACCTGGATAGGGCTTGCTTCGGCCACTGTCCGGCGTCACCTCGATATCCTGCAACGCGATGGACTGGTCGACTTCGAGGAGGTACGCAGGGGCACCGGGCGTCCCGAGCACTCCTTCCGTCTTTCCGAACTGGGGCACGAAGCGCTTCCCAAGGCGTACGACCGTCTCCTCTCGCTCCTCCTCAGGGAGATCTCCCTGCTTGAGAGGGGTGCCCTGGACCAGAAGGGCGGTGCGGAGATACTCCGCAGCCTGTTCAAGGGTATGGCCCGTACCCTGGCTGCGTCTTACCCTGTGCCCCGCGGAGGCTCTATCGAGGACCGGCTCTCCGTGCTCCTGAACGCCTTGGAGGATGTCGGGTATTCGCCCGAGATGCGACGAGGCGAGGGCTACATTGTTGTCCTCGTGCATAACTGCCCGTTCCGCTCAGTCGCCAGGGAGATAGATGGGGCATGCCTCTTCGACCAGGAATTCATGTCCACCATGTTGGGGACGCCGGTGGAAAGGACACACAGCATCGCGCAAGGCGAGACCAGTTGCTGCCATCGGGTGGACGACCGATACGGGCCATCCACTGAACCCCGCTGACTGCTCCCAGCCGTTCATCGCTCCCTTGATCGCCCTGCGGACCATTCCATCTTCCACTGATGGGGAAAAATCCGCGGTAGTCTAGGACTCCTCCCTCGGGGTGTCGAGGCAGGCCCTCGACACTCCCTCATCTGGTATAATTCAGCAACGTACTTTTGGCACCAAGGGTGGGAAGGTAGAGTTGCAACAGGGCCGAAGCAGGAGGGCTGGCGACAGGGTAGTACGACGGCCCCGAGTGCGAGAGGTTACCCCCATAGTGGGGAAGACCTCTCCGCGGCGGCACCCTGTCCGCTTCTTCAGTTCGCCTCTGGTGATCCCGCTGGGGTTCGGCATCCTCATCGTGGCAGGGGGGGTCCTGCTTCTGCTCCCCATCGCCAACAGGACAGGGCAGATGACCTCCCCTCTGGTGGCGTTCTTTACCGCCACCTCTGCCGTGACGGTAACGGGCCTGGTGCTTGTGAACACAGCGACGTACTGGAGCACCTTCGGCCAGGGGGTCATCTTCGCGCTGGTGGCCATAGGTGGCCTGGGTTTCATGACCACCGCGACCTTCTTCCTGATACTCGTCGGCCAGCGCATTACCCTTCCCGAGCGCCTCCTGATGCGCGAGAGCCTGACGGCCGACCGGCTGGGGGGACTTGTCCGCTTGACCCGCCAGGTCGTCTTCATGTCCATCCTCATCTACCTCGTGGGAATGGGGCTCTTCTTCTGGCGGTTCCAGCAGTACTTCAAGGGCAGCGATGCCCTGTGGCAGTCGGCTTTCCACGCGGTATCGGCCTTCAACAACGCCGGCTTCGACATCGTCCCTCAGTCGGCCAGCCTTGCGGTGTACGGCGTAGACTACATCCTGTTGGCGATATTCGCCGTCCTGATTATCCTGGGGGGTATCAGCTACACAGTCCTGGTGGAGCTGTCCCGGGGGCGGCGGTTCGGACGGTTCTCCCTGGATACCAAGCTGGTGCTGGTGTTGAGCGCGGTGCTGTGGCTCCTGGGCACGGTGGTGATCTTCGCTTCGGAGTATGGCAACGGTGGCACACTCGGCCCCTTCTCGCTGGGCGGCAAGGTCTTTACCGCCTTTTTCCACTCGGTAAGCGCCAGGACCGCTGGCTTCTCCACCATGGAGATGGGCAGCGCAAGGGACTTCACCAATCTGTTCGTGGTGGGGCTGATGTTCATCGGCGGCGCCGCCGGTTCCACGGCGGGCGGCATCAAGATCAACACCTTCGCCGTGCTCCTGGTCGCCGTCTACTCCTCCATCCGCGGCCGGATGGAGGCGGAGGCTTTCGGGCGGGAGATACCCCACTTTCAGGTACACCGAGCCCTTGCCATAGCTATACTGGCCTTCCTGCTGATAGGAGGCGTTGTCCTCTTCTTCACCCTGTACGAGAAGGATATCCCCTTGCCCAAGCTCCTCTTCGAGACCGTGTCCGCCTTCGGCACCGTGGGCCTCTCGACCGGCGTAACGCCGCAGCTCTCCGGCGTGGGCAAGGTCGTGTTGCTCCTTACCATGTTCGTTGGCAGGCTGGGGCCCCTCACCGTGGCCCTGATGCTGGCCCCGGGCGAGAAGCGGGAGGTGTATCGCTTCGTGCAGGAAAGGGTTAAAATAGGTTGAGGGGGTGATTCCATGAAGAAGCAGGTAGTTGTCGTAGGACTGGGGAGGTTCGGCACCAGCGTAGCCAGCGAGCTCTACCAGATGGGCCACGATGTCCTGGCGGTGGACACCGATGAGCTCAGGATACAGGACATGCTAGGACGGGTTACCTACGCCGTGAAGGCGGATGCCACCAACGAGGCGGTCCTCAGGGAGCTGGGGGTGCAGGACTTCGATGTCGGCGTGGTGAGCATAGGCTCCAATATACAGGCCAGCATCCTGATCACGGTATTGCTCAAGAGCCTGGGCGTCTCCTTCCTCATCGCGCGGGCGGTGAACGCGCTGCACGGCGACACGCTGGAGCGCATCGGCGCCGATAAGGTGGTCTACCCTGAACAGGAGACCGGGCTGCGCGTTGCCCACATCCTGTTCAACCCCGGCGTGCTGGACTACATGGAGATGGTTACCGGCTTCGGTATCGTAAAGGTGAGGCCCCCCGACGTGATGGTCAACCACACCCTGGAGAGCGCTGGGTTGAGCGATGCCCGGGACAAGTACGGGATCGCCGTCCTGGCGATAAGAAGAGGGCGTGAACACATATTGATTCCCTCCAAGGACGAGGTCATCAGGCCGGGCGACCAGTTGATAGTGGCCGGTCGGGATGAGCACCTGGGCAGGCTCCAGGAGATGGCCCGGGAGGCCGAGGTGCGCGTCCCGGAACCCCGGCAGGCGGTGCGAGGGGCATAGCATACCGAAGCTCTGTGTTCCCGCCCCCCCTGAAGGGGGGCCGTTGAAACCAGGCGAGCATGCGGCTATAATTTCGGCCTTAAGGGGCCTCTTTTGGGGGATAAGCCTTGGTCGATTTGTCACCACGATTCTTGAAGCCAAGAAGCATACTGGTGCCCGTTAGAGGGCGAAGGGTGGATGTAGAGGCTTTTCGCCTCGCTTGTGGCATGGGGCGCGAGACGAAGAGCAAGCTCTACGCCCTCTACGTCATCGAGGTGAAGCGGGAGCTCCCCGTGGACGCCGAGGTGACGGGCGAGACGGTGAAGGGCGAGGAGATACTGGCGGAGATCGAGGCGGTGAGCCGCGAGGAGAGATGCGACGTGACCGCTGAGATCCTTCAGGCGCGGCAGGCCGGCCCCGCGATAATACATGAGGCGGTCGAGCGGAATGTGGACCTGATCGTCGCGGGGACGCCACACGAGAGGCCGGGCAACTCATTCCACCTGGGCGGGACCATCTGCTATATCCTGGAGAACGCTCCCTGCCCGGTGATGTTGTGGCGGGAGTACAGGGCCGCTGATAGCGGCCAGGCATAGAAGATGCGCATCTCCATTCTGGGCTCCTCCATGCTGGCGATGTTCCTCGTCCAGGGATTGGCCAAGGAAGGCCATCAGATCGTCTACATAACCTCCCCGTCGGAAGGACGCCATCCCTTCCCCTACCCCGACTGGGCGGAGGCCGTGGAGATGGTTGCCGCTGACGACCCCCTTCTGGAAGCGCTCAGGTCGGCCGGAGTGGAGCAGTCCGAGGCCTTTCTCGCGCTCTCCCGGGACGACAATCGGAACGGAATGGCGGCGCAAATAGCCCAACGGCTGTTCCATATACCCAGAGTCGTTTGTCTCGTTCAGGACCCGGAGCGGGTGGAGCTCTACAGGCGAATGGGCCTTACCCCAGTGAGCCCCGCCTCCGTGGTGACTCAGGTGGTCGAAGAACTGTTACGCAGCTAGGAGCTGGAGATGTATATCATCGTTGTCGGCTGTGGTCGCGTGGGGAGCGCCCTTGCCCGGACCCTTGTCTCCATCGGCCACGAGGTGCTTGTCATAGATAAGAACCCTGCTCGTTGCGAGGCGATAGCGGAGGAGCTGGGCAGCGTGACCCAGGAGGGCGACGGGTACCAGGTGCGCGTGCTGCGCGAGGCCGGCATCTCCAGGGCCGATATGCTGGTGGCCACCACGGGAAGCGATGAGGACAACCTGGCAGCCTGCCAGGTCGCCAAGGAGCTATTCAACGTCCCCACCACTATGGCTGTGGTGAATTACCCCCAGAACGAGGCCCTTTTCGAGCTACTGGGCGTTGACCAAGCTGTCAATTCTACCCAGCTCGTCCTTTCAACGCTGGAGAACGAGATAGCGGGACGGCCCCTGGTACACCTGATAAACCTGCGCGGCACGGACCGGCGGGTGGTGAACCTCCGCATACCCCCTGATGCTGCGGTGGTCGGCAAGCCTTTAAGCGAGGTGGTCTTGCCGCCCAATACCTTTATCACCCTGATGGTGAGAGCGGGGGAGCCCATTATCCCCGACGAGGAGACGGTGCTGGGCGGCGGGAACGAGGTGCTCGCGGTCACCACCACGGGTGAGGAGGAGATGCTCTGGGAGACGCTCACCGAGGTGGCCCCGTGACGAACCGGCTTGCCTACCTCGGCCCTCCTGGGACCTTCTCTCAGGAAGCGGCCTTCCGCTACGACCCGGAGGCGAAGCAGGTGCCCTTCCCCAGCATACCTGCCGTGGCCTCGGCGGTCAGCTCCGGGATGGCGGATGAGGGCGTGGTGCCCATCGAGAACAGCCTGGAGGGCTCCGTAACCTACACCCTCGACCTGCTCATCCAGGAGACGAGCCTTCGCATCCGCCATGAGCTGGTACTCCCCATCGAGCACTGCCTCCTGGCTGTGGAGGGCACCGAGACGTCTCAGGTACAGGCCGTCTACTCCCATCCGCAGGCGCTGGCCCAGTGCAGGGGCTTTCTGGAGCGCTGTTTCCCCAGGGCGCAGCACATCGCCTCGCTGAGCACCGCTGCCGCCGTGGAGGACATGAAGGCGAGCGATGTGCCCGCTGTGGCCATCGCGCCACGCCTGGCGGCGGAGCTGTACGGTGCCCGGATAATCGCCCGGGGAATCCAGGACAACCCCAACAACGTCACCCGTTTCGTCATCCTGGCCCATTCCGACCACCCGCCGACGGGGTGCGACAAGACATCCCTGTGCTTCTCCTTCGCTGAGGTTGACCGGCCTGGACTTCTCCACGCGGCGCTGAGCGGCTTCGCACAGCGGAGTATCAACCTGACGAAGATAGAGTCGCGTCCGGCGAAGCAGGCCCTTGGCCGGTACATCTTCCTCATCGACTGCGAGGGGCACCGGGAGGACCCGCTGGTAAAGGAGGCGATGGAGGAGCTCGGCCGAATGTCGTCCATGCTGAAGGTGTTCGGCTCCTACCCCCGCTGGTCTGGGCCGCAGGGCGGCTAGGGCGTAAGGACTCTGTATATCTTCGTCTGCTCGTTCTCGTAGGCCAGCTCCAGCTCCTCCCCCACCATCGCCTCGAACTTCTCCAGCCCCTCTTCGGGATAGAGGGCTCGCTCCAGTTCCCCCACCACGATGTACTCCACGCCATAGGCCTCCAGCAGGTTGAGGGCGCGGGTATGGCTCGTGGTGGAGTAGACCTCCTTCACGATGGCCTGCCGGCCGTCGACGGCGTAGGCGTATTCAGGGCGCTGCTGCACCTGGTGCCAGTGCCAGCCCAGGATGGTGGGAAGCCCGGTGTAGATGGATATGCGGCTCCCCCACTCGTACTGCTGCGGGACATGGCCTTCGAGCACCACCGGCGACCCTTCCACGTTCTCCTCCAGCCACTCTATCGCCGCCAGGTCCCATTCTAGCTCTATGGAAGTGCCTCTCTGCCGGTAGGTTGCCTCCTCCATATAGGCCGTGCCGTCCAGGGTCAGGGGGAGTATGTTGAAGCGGTCTCCTATCCTGCTTCGGGTGCCCAGGACGGTGTATATCAGGCTCGACCCTATGAGGAGTGCGACGAGCCCCAGCCATAGCCCCCGGCGCAACCTGCCACCGAGGCCCGCGGGACGCTTGAGGTGCGACAGCAGGTACCAGAGCGCACACGCCGACGCCACCGCGAAGAAAAGCCACGCCTCCAGGTACAGCTTGAAGAGGGTGTTCATCCGACCGATGTCCGGCTTCATATGCACGAACTCCACGCCTCCGCTGACGAGGAGCGCCATGCACAGCAGCAGCAGGGGGAACACGGCGTGACCCTCTCCCTTTCGTTTGAGGGCGTTGAAGAGGAGCAGCGCCGCCGGGACAAGGAGCGCACCGACCAGGACGGCGGTCCAGTAGCCCGCTACCGCCAGCCAGACTAACGCCAGGATAGCTATGAGCACTGCCAGAGGGAGCGCGCGCGAACCCGACAGCGCCCTCCGCAGGGAGCGCCGTCTGTTGGCCAGAAAGACGCCGGTGACGAAAACGAACAGGCCGAACATCCCCAGGTAGCTGTATACCGGAGTAGCCCACTTGCTGGCCTCGATCCCGACCCCTGATGTCTCGTTCTGAAGGTGGAACGGGAGGAACGCCAGGAAGCTGAGCAGCACCGCGCCTCCGCCTGCTATCAGGAACGCTCCCCATCTGGCAAGGGGGCGCCCTTCTCTCAGCCAGGCTCCGCACGCCACTACCGCAACGGTCAGGACTATATATGGGGGGTAGTCCCACGTGTTGATGGGGGCCAGAACGCCGAGCGTCAGCCCGACCGCCACAACCAGAGGGAGAAGACGCCGTGGCCGGCCATCCTTCAGCTCGAGCAGCAGGGCGAGAAGCAGCCCGAGCGCCAGCAGCGCGAAGGGCATCGCCATCAGGTGGGCGTGCAGGTCGGCGAAGAGAAAGGTGAAGAAGGGGAACTCGGTGATGTGGGGGCCGACCTCGTTGGAACCGGCCGCGCTGGAGGGAATCCAGAAGCGGAACAGGGAGGGACTCAGGCTGTCCAGATTGGGTATCATCCGGCTGCTTCTCCAGAAGTCGAAGGCGGGGAAGCTGCGGTGCATGGCCAGCGTCTCCCATGCTCCCTGGAGCAGCTGCACTATCCCGTCCAGGTTCCCCAGCACGGCTAGGAAAGCCGTTGCCGCCAGGCCTGCGGCCACCGGCCCCCACGGCACCCCTCTGCGCGGCGGCGCTCCGGCGCCCTCCGGTCCCGCGCTTATGTGGATGCTGAGGGGTGTGGAAGGTGGAGGTTCGACCTCTCTGGGAGTGCCTCGCGCTGCTTCAGGGATGGGGCTCCGTGCGCGCGCCCTGCGCAGCCCCTCGGTGACGTTGTAGGCCAGCGAGAAAGCGCCGGTCGCGGTGAGGGCGAAGAGGAGGGGCACCGCCAGGTTGTAGGCCACCTCCGGTAGCATCCCCAGCGCCTTTGTCAGCCCGGCCACGATGAAGTAGCCGAAGTAGTAGTAGTTGATGTGGCCCCCGGCGAACCAGGGATCGTAGGGCGGCATGTAGGTGGACTTGAGCACTGCATTCAGGTAGGCGAACTCCATCGGCTTCTCGCCCCCGCGGAAGGGGTGCCACAGGTCGGGGTTGGCCATCCGTATCGCCACGAAGGAGAGGAAGGCCGCCAGGAACAGCGCCTCTCCCAGCAGGACAAGCCTCCACCTTGCCTTCAGGAAGCCGATG
>Ga0172366_10003376_pt1 | contig 12596 bp, 9 predicted proteins | sample LakKivSesite69cm_FD_114533 | JGI IMG/M metagenome (GOLD analysis project Ga0172366, IMG submission 114533) | Sediment microbial communities from Lake Kivu, Rwanda - Sediment site 69cm | ecosystem: Environmental > Aquatic > Freshwater > Lake > Sediment | place: Rwanda: Western Province, Lake Kivu... | reverse complement strand
GATTTATGGTTTTGTTTTTTTCAGGGACCTTACTTTTAAGCTAAATAAGGGAAATAATAATTTTTCATTGCAGGAGAAAAAAACTATGAAAAAAATCAAATTAGTTCTATTAACCATTTGTCTATTACTGGGGGTAATATTTACCGCTACAGTTTCTGCCCAGCAAGGCAATCTGGTAGTATGGGTTGCTGCTTCTCAGGAAGAAGGGCAGAATTTAGTACAGGCTTTTAGTAAACATTATCCTAATATTAATGTGGATATGATTCGAGCAGGTTCGGGAGAATTGTTAACCAGATTAATGGCGGAACAACCTAAACCTAATGGTGATATTATTGTGGGAATTGCTAAGGAAGCATTTGAAGGAAACATTGATCTTTTTGCAGCCTATAAGACTAAAAATGATACTCAGATTCCTGCCAATCTCAAAGATCAGAGAGAAGTACCTAAATATTATGGTTTTTCTATGCCTTTGCAGGCTTTTATGATTAATACCAACATCCTTGCTCCAGAGGATTATCCCAAAACCTGGAAAGACCTCGCTCTCCCTAAATATAAAGGACAAATCATCCTGGCCAATCCGGCACTCTCTGGTTCAGCTTATGCTCAAGCCTTTCAGATGTATACTCTCTATGGTTTAGATTTTATTAAGGAAGTCATTGCTAATGCTACCTTTGTGACCTCTTCTAGTATGGTACCGGAATCGGTGGCTCGTGGTGAGTATGGTATCGGGATTACCGGGGAATACAATATTGCCCAACATATCGATGCCGGTAGCCCAGTAATAGCCATCTATCCTGAGGACGGCACGGGAGCAAGATTTGATGCCAGTGGTATTATTGCCAATGGTCCTAATCCGGAAAACGCCCAACTATTTATGGATTTTTTAACTTCTAAAGAAGCCTATGAAATAGTTTTCAAGACTAGTTCTCGGCGGACTGTTCATCCAGAAGTTCCCGGACCGGGAGCTTTACCACCCTTACCAGAGATTAAGTTAATAGATTATGATGATGTTGAGGCGGCTAGGATTAGGGAAGAGTTAACTATGAAAATTTCTGATTTAATTCAGTAGAGAAATTCACTGGAAGAATTTTATTAATATCCATAACGAATTATTATGAATAAAAAAAGCTGCTCGGTTATATAATTTTATGCTAAAATTGTGCATATTAAGAGGAATACTGGGCAGCTGTTATTATAATTATAATAAGATATTTTAAAGCTAAAATAATACTATCACTATCAAAAACTATCAAAAGAAGATGGTATTTGCAGCTTCTTTTTTAGAGGAGGATAAAAAAGTAACCATATGGGGAATAGCATTTATGCTTAATAATGATATAGTTTATAGAGAGGTAGTTAAGAAATTTGAAGGTAAGAAAGAACAGGTAGTAGCACTAAAAGGTGTTTCTTTTGAGATTAAGCAGGGAGAATTATTCTGCCTTTTAGGACCCAGTGGTTGTGGTAAAACTACCTTACTGAGAATTACCGCTGGATTAGAAAAGCTAACCAGTGGTAAAATTCTCTATAGAGGAAAGGATATTACTTCCATTCCACCCTTTCGGAGAAATATTGGGATGGTTTTTCAGAGTTTTGCCCTCTATCCTCATCTCAGTGTCTTTGAGAATGTTGCTTATGGTTTACGGGTCAGGAAGCAGCCGGAGGAAGTTATAAAAAGGAAAGTTACTGCTATAATGGAACTGGTTGGTCTACCCGATGTATTACGACGAAATCCCAGCCCAACCGCCCTATCAGGTGGTCAACAACAGAGAATAGCTATCGCCCGTGCTTTAGTCTATGAACCGGAAATACTATTATTAGATGAGCCACTGGCCAGTTTGGATGCAAAATTAAGAAGGTATATGCGCGCTGAGATTCGTCGTATTCAGAAAGCCACCAATATCACTACCGTTTATGTTACCCATGACCAGGAAGAAGCTATGGCTATTGGTGACCGCCTGGCCATTATGAATAACGGATTAGTAGAACAGATAGGTAACTCTAATCAGGTATATCATCAGCCAACAAACGTCTTTGTGGCCAATTTTATTGGAAAAATGAATTTTTTCCCGGCAGAATTGCTGGAAATTCAGGACAATAGTTATCAGGTCAAACTGGATTATAATCAAAAAATATTAGCTTTAAATTTACCCAAAGAGCAGATCAAAACTACTGAACTAAATAAAAATCATCAGATTATTTTGGGTGCTCGACCGGAAAATATGACTATACACCTAAAAGATAAAGAAAGTATCTTTAAAGGCAGAGTGCAGATTATCCAGAATCTTGGTAAGATAGTCCGCTATGAGATAAGCTTGTTACAGGAAGAAAAAGGTAAATTAATAGAAGTGGATACGGAACGGGACTTACCAGGGGTAAAAGAAGGGGAGGAAGTAGGTTTAAACTTTAAAGGTGATAAGGTAATAATATTTCCAGGTGATATTACTCCAGAGGAAGGCGATAGAGATGGCCTTGATTGAAAAAATAAGGAACTTTATAGTAGAACAAACCAAGAAAGACTATTCAATATATTTAATTTTACTTATCCCCCTTATTTTTTTAGCAATATTCTTGGTCTGGCCTTTAGCTATTAGTATAGGGAGAGCTTTTGTCTTGAAAGGTCAGAAGTTGGTTTTAGATAATTTTACTCTAGCCAATTTTGAGCGTTTCTTTACTTCCTCGATGTACCAGAGAAGTTTACGCAACTCTTTTGTAATTAGTTTTGCCGTGGTTTTCTTTACTTTATTGATTGGTGTACCTATGGGTTATTTTGTAGCCCGGGTAGAGATGCCTTTTAAGAAATTAATTTTAGTTCTGGGTATTTTACCTATTATTACTCCCGCTTTTGTAGGAGCTTTTTCCTGGGTAATTTTACTGGGCAGACAGGGGGTACTGCGTTATTTCATAAATAGAGTGTTAAGTGTATTCGGTTTATCCTTACCACCTATCTATGGTCTTTTTGGCATAATATTTACTATGTCCCTGACCTATTTACCATTTGTCTTCCTGTTAAGCTATGGAGCTTTTCGATCCTCAAATCCCTTATTGGAAGAAAGTGCGATGATTATGGGAGCCACGCATAATAGGATACTGCGAACCATCACCATCCCTTTGATCCTTCCCAGTCTAGGAGCAGCAGCCATTCTTGTCTTTATTAGGTCTATCGGCAATTTTGGTATACCGGCAGTTTTAGGAGGAAATCAATATGTATTACCTACTTTAATTCATTTCAGAGTGCACGGCTTCTGGGATTTAAACGGAGCTTCAGCTATTGCTATTATCAGTGTCTTCATCGTGATAATTGCATTATTAATCCAGAAAAAAATAGTGAGCGCAAGAGAATATGAGACGATTAGCACAGCTACCTCAGAATACAAATTGCATAAACATCCCCTGATCAAGACAATAGCCATAATATACTGTACCTTAATTTTGCTAATTTCTCTGGCTCCGCAGATTACCATTATTATTATGTCCTTTTTTGAAAAATGGACTGGGTTTTTACCCACTGGTTTTACTTTGGATAATTATAAGATTATACCCCAGATTGCCTCTAAAACTATTAAAAATTCTTTCTTTTTAGCAATTACTGCCTCTATATTAACTGCTTTAATAGGAACCCTGGCTGCTTATATAACCGAAAGGCAGCGTCCCCGGGGAGGGATACTAATTGATTTTGCTATTATGACTCCTTTTATCTTACCCGGCATTGTGGTCTCTGTAGCTTTATTGTCAGCCTTTTCTTCTGATCCCATTAATATAACTGGTACCTTTCTGATTATAATAATTGCCTTTATAGTTAGAAGAACTCCTTATGTATTTCGTTCGGTGGTAGCCACTTTAACCCAGCTCGATGAGGCCTTAGAAGAATCTTCCACCATAAGTGGTGCCAGCTGGTTTTATACTTTCCGACGGGTCACTCTACCCTTAATTTTACCAGGGATTATTTCCGGTACCATTCTAACCTTTGCTACCTTATTGCAGGAGTTAGCCACTACTATTCTTTTATATTCTGCTCGTACGGTAACCTTGCCCATCCAGATTTATAATACAGTGGCCGAAGGGAATTTTGGCATCGCCAGTTCCCTCTCCGTCCTATTGATGCTAACAGTCTTTATTATGGTATATTTGATGAACCTATTCTTTGGAGACGCCAGCTCTTCCAGTTTAAAATTAGGCTAAATGATACAGGGGACGGTTCTCTGTATCAGGCAGAGTTAAAATGTAGTGACGACCAAAGAAACTGACTTACTATTACTGGTCAGGAGAAATAGTTTAAAAAAGAGATGAGAAGTACAAAAAGCAATAGTATTAATTTTAAAAACCTATCTAACTGAAGCTACCAGAATAGATAAGATAGATGAGGAAAGAACTACCGATGCAACACCTTCTATAAGTGATGATTTAATTGTTCAGCTGATTATTTTAAATTTTTCTGAAATCATTTCTATAAAGTTAGTTAAAAGATATGTTTCGATACCATTTAAGAGTGGGTTAAGACTTATTGGGTTTACTAATGCAGAAAATAAACCCGCATAATTTGTAGGAAATGCAGTCAAGAGAAAATGGAAGTCAGCAATCTAACCCAATTTTATTATTTCTATTCATACATAAACCTTTCTTCCGAAGCAATTTCTTCTTCTCTCTCCTCTCCAAAAAATGTTTATTCACTTGCGCAATTATAGATAGGGATGTCCTATTATCATCCTAATTTTTAAATTTTATACTAATACAAAAATTTGACATTAATTCAATAATATATTAATATATAGTTAGTTAATTAATTTAATTAAGTAAGTAACCTTTAAATAAATTTTAAAAAAGAAACAACAGATAAGAAACCAGCAAAGATTTTAGAAGAGAAAACTTCATTTATTTTAATTTCTATTTTAAAAATTGATGTGAATTATAAATGGAAATAAAAAAAATCAACCAAGGTCTGGTTTTAAAAATTATCGAACAGAACGGCCCCCTTTCTAGAGCGGATATAGGAAAGATTATTGGATTAACTCCCCCCACCATTTCAGCAATTGTGAATGATTTAATTCAAAGAAATATTGTTCGGGAAATAGGAAAAGGTAATTCTTCTGGTGGAAAAAAACCAATATTGTTACAAATAAATTCAGATACAGCTTTTATGATTGCCATAGACTTAGGAGGAGAAAATGGCTTAAGAGTAGCCTTGATGAATTTATCCTATCAAATTGTTCACGAGAAGTTTGGTCCTAAAATAGAATCTTTCCACAGTGAAAAATTGAAGAATACCTTAAGTGATTTATTAAGAAATTTTATTAAAGAAATAGATATTCCGGTAGAAAAGATCTTGCATATTTGTGTTGGTGTCCCGGGAATTATAGATTCTAAAGCAAGAAAAGTTACTGTAGCTCCTTACCTGAACTGGGAAATATCTCTCGATGATTTAACCTTGAGCGAGATAGGTGTACCGATTATCTTTGAAAATGATGTTAATTTAATGGCTTTAGGGGAGAAAAACAAGGGAATAGCTCAGGGATTTAATGATTTTATCTTTGTGGGAGAAAGAAACGGCATAGGGGCAGGCATAGTCATCAATGGAAAACTTTATCAGGGGGCTAACAATGCTGCCGGAGAGATAGGTTACCTCTTTATTGATCCTGCTTATGCTCCTGAAAATCCCCGAGATTATGGTTGTTTGGAGAAATTAGCGAGTTACCGGGTCATTGTAGAGAAAGCCAGGAAGAAAATAGATAATCAGATTTGCATCTCGGATGTATTTAAATTGGCAGCAGATGGCAATAGTGTTGCTCAGGAGATTATTAAAGAAACCTTAAGATTTCTAGCTTATGGCATAAGTAATGTGTCTTGTATCCTCGATCCAGAATTAATTGTAATTGGAGGAGGAATTTCCCTTTTACCCTTATGTTTTTTAGAGGAAATCAGGGTGACTCTTCAGAAGCTGATTCCCTTTGTTCCCAGAATAGAATTTTCTAGATTAGGAGAGGACGGAGTTTTAATAGGTGCAGCAGTAAAGGTATTTGAACCTTTAAAAAAGAAAGGCTTAACCCTGATTAATTAATGAGCATTAAACATTATCCTATTAATGAAAAAAGAATGCTTATTTCTAAAATATAGATGTTAATATAAAGATTTCTTCAGATAAATTAGTAAATTATCCAAAAAAATAATTTAAAAAAAGGGGGTGAGACTCTCAAAAAATACATGATCTGTTGATAATAGCGCATTTTGTAATTAAATTTTAAGGAGGGTTCTTCAATGAAAAAGTTTTTCCAATTATTAGTACTTGGTATGTTAATGTTAAGTTTTATTTTAGCCAGCACTTCAGTATCTTTTGCCCAGAAGACCTATAACGTGGCAGTATTACTTCCCGGGGCGGTGGAGTTTTTCAGTGTTCAGCGTAGAGGGATAGATCAGGCAGCAAAGGAGTATGGTTTAAATATTACTTATGCCGATGCCGAGTGGGATGCCGGGAAACAACTTTCCCAGGTAGAGAACTTCATTATTAGAAAAGTAGATGCCATTATGCTTTGTGCTGCAGATAATATTGCCCTGATTCCGGCAGTAAAACTTTGTAATGATGCTAAAATCCCTTTGATTAGTTTTACCAATTGCTTGGGTACAGATACGGAAGGAAAGTATCCCGGAGTAGTGTCTTTTATTGGACGATCGGAAGTGGGAGCTGGCATTATTCAGGGCGAGATGGCTGAACAGCTTTTGGGTGATAGAGCGGCGAGTATTGTGTTGATTGAAGGTAATCCCGGCACCACTGCTCAGAGGATGCGAGAGGAAGGATTTCTGAAGGTTGCAGCCAAACACCCTAATTGGACCATTGCGGAGAAGAGACCGATTGAAGGCTGGACTAAAGAGGGTTCGCTTGCCTTTATGGAAGCATTTTTGCAAAGTGGAAGAAAAGTTGATTTAGTCAGCTGCCAGTGGTGGAGTGGAGCTATTGCAGCCGCTATGGCTTTGGAAAATGCAGGAGTTACCGGTGTATATGTTACTGGGCTAGAATACGCGAAAGAACTGGTTCCCTATATCCGGGAAGGAAAGGTTACCGCCAGTACTTACTTTTCAGTGGTGGAAGAGGGTTATAGAGCGGCGGAAATTACTGCCCGCTATCTAAAAGGCGAACAGGTTCCTCAATTTGTAGAAATTAAACATATTATTGTGACCAAAGATAATGTAGATCAGTTCGAGCCAGAGATGTAAAGAATAGAGTTAGATTTTACTTAAGCTACTCTTAATTATTCTTAAGGCGAAAGAGAAATTTAAAAAATCTAAGGTCAATCAATGGCTAAAAAATGGATTGGTACCCAGATAGTTCTTAATAATCTTGCCAATCATTCTTTACTAGAAGACGACTTTTTAAAAAAGAAGTTATCCCTGGCTAAAGAGGCTCTTGAACTGGATACCTTGATAGTCTGGCCTGATAAGAATAAAAAGAATCTCGATCTAATCCAGGGAATCTGCCAGGATTTTGAAATTAAAACCTATTTATGGTATCCTGTTTTAGCTGATACTCCACTTTTTAGGGTAAGATCTGAGCAGGCTGTGGAGACATATAACGGATTACCTGGTTATGGGATAAACGGCGTATGGGAAAATTTGGGGCAGGGAGAGGAAGATTTTCTCTTTCTCTGCCCCAATGATCAACAGACTATTAGCCAGATATTTAATCATTATCAGAAGCAAATATCAGCCGGATATTTCGAGGGAGTCTTTTTAGATCGGATTCGCTTTCCCTCTCCAGCCAATGGCCTGGAAACTCTTTTTACCTGTTTCTGTAGATGGTGTCAGGAAAAATTTCTTGCTGATTACCAGAAAAACCTGAGGGATTATCAAAAAGATATAGAAAGTTTTTTTAGAAAACTTAAAACTATAGATATCAAGGATTGGGCAGTTTACTCTTCCCTATTTGATATGCTAAGGCAAGATAATCTGGAAAAGTTCTATGATTTTCGGCAACAGAGTATTTATCAGATTACTAAAATATTTGCAGAGGAAGCAAAAAGAAGAGGTAAGTTGGTAGGATTGGATGTATTTACTCCTTCTTTAGCTTCCTTGGTTTCTCAGGATTACCGATTATTAGCCCGGACCTGCGACTGGATGAAACCGATGATATATTGTCATACTAATGGACCAGCTGGTCTTCCTCTAGAATTATCCTGTTTTATGAGAGGTATTCAGAGGATTAATCCATCTTTAGAGGAAGGTCAGTTAATTCAGGAAATCAGTCGGATGCTGGGAGTACAATTGCCAAATAAGATAAATAATCTTCTCAGAGACGGGGTTCCGGAAGAAATTATTTACTATGAAAGGCAAAAAATTAAGGATTATAATTTAGGAGAAGGGATAAAGATTTATCCAGGAATAGAAGCAGTGCAGATTCCCGGTATATGTCTCATCAATAAAAAAACTTTGGAGAAATATTTAAGTTTAATCCTGGAACTTGGTCTAGAAGGCATGGTGCTATCCTGGAATTTATTAAAGATACCTGAGGAAGTTTTAAGATGGGTTGGTGATTTCTTATTAAGTCAGTAATAACCGAAGAAGACAATCGCCCTTTATTAAAGGTGATAAAATTAAAGAAATCTTTTCCTGGAGTAATTGCCCTGGATGAAATAGATTTAGAAATCTATAAAGGTGAAGTCCACGCCTTAGTAGGTGAGAATGGGGCAGGTAAATCGACACTGATAAAATTGGTGGTGGGTGCCTACAAAAAAGATTCAGGAGAAGTCTACTTCGATAATCAGAAAGTAGAATTTGCTTCTCCTGCACAGGCTTTTCAGAGTGGACTTAGTGTCATTTATCAAGAGAATAGTTTAATCCCCCAATTAACCGTCCTGCAAAATATATTTCTGGGAGTAGAACAATTTACCTCTTTGGGAATAATTAATGAAAAGGAAATATATCGCCAATATCTTCAGATTACTAAACAACTTGGTTTTGAACTTTCTCCTGATGAAAAGGTAAGAAATCTGGGGGTGGCAGAGCAGAAACTAGTAGAGATACTCAAAGCCCTGATCCATAAAGCCAAATTTATTATTATGGATGAACCTACCGCTTCCTTATCGGAAAATGAGATAGAACATCTTTTTAAAATTATCACTGAACTCAAATCGAATCAGATAAGTATTCTCTATATTACCCACATTTTGGATGAGGTATTCAGGATTGCGGATCGGATTACCGTACTAAGGGATGGGAAAAAGATTAATACTGTTTTTACCAGAGAAGTTGACCGAGAGAAAGTGATTACTATGATGGTAGGGGAGAGTTTAAAAAATGCTTATACTTCTACCTTTTCTAAGAGAAAAAAGAGTCAGAAAGCGGTTTTAAAGGTAGAAAATCTGAAGAGAAAACCTCGGGTTAATGATATTTCCTTTATAGCCTTTGCTGGTGAAGTTCTGGGTATTACTGGTCTGAGAGGGGCGGGAAAGACTGAGTTATCCAGACTTATTTTTGGAGCTGATAGGTTAGAAAGTGGTAAGATCATTATTGATAACCAGCCGATCAGATTTCATACCCCTTTAGATGCAGTAAATCATGGTATATCATTAATTCCCGAAGATAGAAAAAAGGATGCTTTAATTCTTATGCTGGAATTATACAAAAATATTACCCTTCCCACCCTAGAGCAGTTTTCTCCTGGAGGGGTGATTTCCCGGGATAAGGAATTTACTGCTACCAAAAAGGCTATAGAAAAGTTAGATATAAAGACTTCGGGTATCCGTCAGGTCACCAAGTATCTAAGTGGAGGAAACCAACAGAAGGTAGCTATTTCTAAATGGTTACAGGCTAAACCAAAGGTGTTGATTATGGATGAACCGACTCAGGGGATTGATGTAAAGGCCAAGATAGAAATTTACCACATTGTACAGAAGCTGGCTGAATCTGGGGTCTGTATTATTTTTATCTCTTCGGAAGTATCAGAAGTGGTCAAGGTTTCGGACAGGATATTGGTATTGAGTAATGGGGAAATAACTGGTGAATTCGAATATGGAGTCAGTCAGGAAGAGCTTATGCGAACGATATTGAAGGGAAGCAAATAAGTTTTATGTTGAAAATAAAAAATATTTCTATACCTAAAGGGTAAAAAGAAGAGAAGTTATGGAAAAAAAGAAAGATTTAAATTTACAAAAATACTGGTATTTAATAAGCAAAAACGGAATCTTGTTTATATTTTTGTTATTATGTATTTTATTATCCATCATTACTCCAGGTTTCTTATCCTGGGCAAATATTCTCAATGTACTTCGGCAAAGTTCGATTATCGGAATTATGGCTATCGGAACCACCTTTGTCATAATCGGGGGAGGTTTTGACATCTCGGTTGGCTCGATACTGGTCCTGACGGCAGCTATGTGTGTGGGTTTACAATACCATATGCACTGGGGTCTGGCTATCTTGATTGTTTTGATTATCGGAGTGTTAATTGGTTTATTAAATGGATTTTTAGCCGCCAAAATACATATTCCTGCTATTATTGCAACCCTGGGTACTATGACCATTGTTAGAGGTTTGGCTTATCTATATACTGGTGGATATCCCCTCTATGTAGAGGCACCTGACTTTGCTTATATAGGGACAGGATATCTGGGTCCCATTCCTTTTCCGGTGATTCTTCTTATTATTATGGTAGCTTTCTGGCAATTTATTTTAGAAAGAACCAGATTTGGTAGATATGCCTGCGCCCTGGGGGGAAACAAAGAAGCAGCCAGACTCTCCGGGGTAAAAGTAGATTATTATCACATCCTGACTTTTGTGGTGGGTGGTTTAATGGCTGCTATGTCCGGAGTGGTCTATGCCTCCCGACTCTTATCTGTAACTCCTCTGGCTGGGCAGGGTTATGAACTGGATGCCATTGCTTCTACGGTTATTGGAGGAACCAGTGTATCCGGGGGAGAAGGGTCGGTGGTCAGAACATTGATTGGTGTCTTATTATTAACTATTATTGCCAATGTATTTAATCTTATGGGTATCCATATTTATGTTCAGTATGTAGTGAAAGGAGCTATTATCCTCTCAGCAGTGGGTTTTGATACCTATTCCAAATTCCGGCAATAGCTTTATCTGGGAAATTGGTAAAAATTATCTGCATTAAAGACCAGAATTGGAAGGGGAGCAATAAAATTTAAATTATTTATGAGGATTTTTGATGAAGAGAAATGCGATTATCGGTCAATTAGGCGGACCTACCTCGGTAATTAATGCCAGTCTGGCTGGTCTAATCCAGGAAGGACTTAAATCAAAGAAGATAAAACATATTCTGGGAATGAGAGATGGAATTATAGGATTTTTACAGGAAAGAATTGTAGATCTGGGAAAGGAAGATCCTGAAGTTATTCACTCTTTATGCCGTACGCCTTCCTCTGCTCTAGGCTCCTGCCGCTATATCCTTAAAGAGAAAGATTTTCCTCTTATCCTGGAACAGCTGAAAAAATACAGCATCGGATATTTTTTTCTTATCGGAGGAAATGGTACGATGCAAATCAATCAGCAAATAGAACGGTACTGTAAAGAAAATGATTACCCAATAACCGTTATCGGGATTCCTAAGACGGTAGATAATGATCTCTGCGGGACTGACCATGCCCCGGGTTTTGCTTCTGCCGCCAGATATATCTGCCTATCCGTACAGCAGGGAGGCAGGTTAGCTCGAGATATGCAAAGTGTGGATAAGTATGTCATTCTACAAACGGTGGGAAGAAATACCGGATGGTTAGCTGCTTCAGCAGCCTTAGCCAGAAAGAAGGCCTCGGATGCTCCTCATCTTATTTATATTCCAGAAAGACCTCTATCCCGGGAGAGATTTTTAACAGAGGTCAAGGAATGCATCAAAGAATACGGTTGGGTTTCCATTGTCTGTGGGGAGGGAATTCTCTGGGAGGATAAAACTTTGGTGGCCAGTCTCACCTTAAAAAATGAACATTCTGATTTTGAATTTGGAGCTATGGGCGGAGGTAGTGCAGCGCTTAATCTGCACAAGCTTATTCATCAGGAAACTAACTATAGAGGAGAATTCCAGATCACTGAGTCTCTATCTATGTGTGCTATTGATCGAGCAAGTAAGGTTGATCTAAAAGAAGCCTATGCCTGTGGAGTTAAAGCCATAAAATTAGCCGAAGAAGGTATTTCTGGAGTGATGGTCTCTATCCTGCGTACTAGTTCTTTTCCTTATCGCATAGAACTAAGTGCAATTCCCTTAGAAGAAGTAGCCTTAAAGATAAAACCGATGGATGATAAATACATCAATACTCAGGGAAACTTTGTTACTGAAGAATACCTTAAATACATTCAACCTCTGGTGGGAGAGCTACCCACCTATGGTGAATTGAATTATATAAAATATCCCTAATCGTTACCTCATTTTTTGGTCAAGTTATGTTCAGGAGAGAAGAGATATGAACGTTGTCATTGTAAAGGACTACCAGGAACTAAGCGTTCGGGCAGCTCAGCTGGTTGCCGATCAAATCACCAGAAAGAAGAACTCCGTCCTGGGTCTGGCTACCGGGCAGACCCCGGTAGGGATGTATCAAGAATTGATTAAAAAGTTTCAAAAGGGAGAAATAGATTTTTCCCGGGTGGTTACCTTTAACCTG
>Ga0172366_10003375_pt1 | contig 12597 bp, 10 predicted proteins | sample LakKivSesite69cm_FD_114533 | JGI IMG/M metagenome (GOLD analysis project Ga0172366, IMG submission 114533) | Sediment microbial communities from Lake Kivu, Rwanda - Sediment site 69cm | ecosystem: Environmental > Aquatic > Freshwater > Lake > Sediment | place: Rwanda: Western Province, Lake... | reverse complement strand
TAACGAACAAATCACAGCGTCTGCGCCCAAACTAACCGCCTGCTCGACAGAAATGACACCTTCATTAAAACCTTTGATAAAACCCGGGCAATAGTGACTCCCCCAGTTCACTCGGATGATACAGCTAGGAGCTTCAGGCAACATGAAAACCTCATGACATGGTTCTGCCATCCCCGGCATAACTAATATAGCACTCGCTTTTTTAAACTGAAGAATAGATGCAGGGAGGTCCTCTATTCCTGGAATCGGACCCTGATAGCTACCGTGATCGACTGCAACGATAACCGGTTTTCCTTTAGAAAAGATGCGAGCTTTGCGTATCTCTTTACCATTCATGCTGATTCCTCCTTTAATTTTTGATATATGTCGATACTATTCCCAAGACTTTGATGTCATTACAGTGGGTGTTTTGTATAATGGCGGATATATTTTCCAAAGACTTCCAAGACTCGATCGGCTTGTGCCTCGGTAATGACGAGTGGTGGCTTGATTTTAATCACATTCCCCAGCCCTTTAAATTTGCTATGGCCAAAAATGACTCCATCTTCAATGGCTTCTTCAACAATACGATTGGCAATGATATTTGCCGGTTCTTTGGTAGTACGGTTTTTCACCAATTCAATTCCAATCATGAGCCCCGGTCCGCGGACATCTCCAATGAGTTCATACTTTTGTTGCATCTCTTTAAGATGGGAGGTAAAGTATTCTCCAATTCTGGCTGCTTTTTGAGGAAGCTGTTCTTCGATGAGCACATCCAAAGTGGCACAGGCAGCGGCAAAAGCAAGAGGAAAGTGAGCGAAAGTAAAGGAATCAGTGGCAGGCGGGAAGGGTTTCACCTTTTTGCTCGCCATCACTCCAGCAAGGGGGTACCCACCGGCAATGGCTTTTCCGAAAGTAAGGATATCGGGGATGGCATCATAGAGTTCGCAAGCGAACATGGTACCCAAGCGACCAAAACCGGTTTGGATTTCATCAAAAATGAGAAGTATCCCGTGTTTATCGCACACTTCTCGAATTTTTTTCAAATAATTGGGTGGATATTCGATCATGCCACCTGAGGCTGGCATGGGTTCCATCAATATGGCATACGCTGGTTCATTGACTTGGATTAACTGTTCTAAAAACTTGGCACATTCAAAATCACAGGATGGATAGGTCATTTTGAATGGACAGCGGTAGCAGTATGCTTCTGGGAAACGGATAAAGTGCTCCATGAAAAGCTTGAAAGGTTTACTGACCTCGGGATCCACATAGCTGGCAGCAATGGTCGCCAGAGTTCGTCCCGAATAATTATTGAATGGGACAAAAAATTTCATCCCTTCGGGGCGATTCACCATAGCAAGTTTCATAGCCCCTTCATTCGCAACTGAACCATGTAAACAGAAACTAATTTGTTTGAGGTCTGAGGGGGCAAGGTCGCCCAGTTTTTTAAGTAATAAAAGCTTTGGTATAGTTTCAAAGCTCGTTCGAACATGGGTGATTTTTTGCACCTGCTCCATCGCTGCTTGAACAACCTTGGGATGATTAAAACCAATGTTATAAGTCCAGGCTTGGGAGGTACAATCAATATACTCCTTCCCCTGGGCGTCGGTTACCACAGCACCTTGACCGCTTTCGATGATTAATGGCAACTTCCCGCCTACCGAGCCCGACATTAAGTATTGCCTTCCCTGTTCAAGATCTTTGGGGTTTACATTTTCAAACATGTTTTGCACCTCCGTATAAATGCTTGAGAACAAATATTTTCACATTATATCAATATTTCGCTGATAATAATTCGAGGTCAAAAATGACTTTGAGTCCTTGCTTGCGTTCCATCACCGCCATCGCCTCATGTATGGCTGAGAGAGGGAAACGGTGAGTAACGAATCGTTCCAGATTGAATGAGGGAGCCATTCGAACAGCACGGTTAAAATCGTCGATAGTAGCATCAATACTGCCGGTGATGGTCACTTCCTGATAGTGGATCAGGTTGGGGTCAAGGTTCAACTGACTCCCGTGGGGGAGTCCTCCGAATACAAGAATAATTCCTCCTTTTTTTATAATCTTGAGAGCATATTCTATGGAGTTCACCGAAGGTGCGGCAGTAATTGCTATCTCGCACCCACCAGTACCGATGGCGTTTTTGACCTTGCTCACCCAATCAGTCTCTGTAGCATTGACCACAAAGTCGGCTCCGAACTTGGTTGCTTCCTCTAAACGCGAGGGGACAAGATCTACTACTCCCACAACCCCTGCCCCAATTTTTTTGGCTATAGTTAAATGGGCAAGACCAATCGGACCAGCTCCAAAGATGACCACGCTATCGCTGGGATGTATTCCAGCACGTCTCTGTCCATGAAGACAACAACTGAAAACTTCGATGAGCGTTCCAGCAGCATTTGAAACCGAAACTGGTAACTTGACCAAAACTCCCCGTTCTACTGCTTTTTGGGGCACCAACATGTATTCAGCAAACCCACCATCCATAGTGCATCCAAAAACCACTACTTCATTACATAGATTTTCTTTCCCAGATATACAGAATTCACATTGCCCGCATCCATAGATGGGAGCCACCGTGACGCGCTCTCCTACACCATATCCTTTTACTCCTCCTCCGGTGTCATTTATGGTAGCAGAAATTTCATGACCGAGAATGATGGGTATTTTGTACCGCTCTTCGATACCATTGAAATAACTGCGAGCATCAGAACCACATATCCCACAAGCTTCAATTTTAAGCAGAATCTCTCCTCGAGCAAGCGGGGGAAGTGGTCGTTCTTCGATACGGATATCCCTTTTATTTCCGTAAAATAAAGCGGCTTTCATTCACTCACCTCCAGAGGATGTTTTAGCGATCCCCTTTTTGGAATGATTGATACAAAAAGTCTATGGTTGAGTATTGAAATCATCAAAAAGCTCGAGCAAACCCTTACCCTGAATCAGGGATAAATACCTCGAACACGAGTGGCTTCGGCAACCCGTGAAATGGCAATGAGAAAGGCGGCTTCACGAAGTGAAACCTTATATTTTTGAGAGCAGTCGAGGACCTGGTAAAAGCTTGATTCCATTATTTCTTTCAATCGCTGATTTACCTCCCTTTCAGACCAGAAATATGACTGAATTCCCTGAACCCATTCAAAATAGGACACCACGACTCCGCCCGCATTAGCCAGTATGTCGGGTACCACCTTTATTCCTTTCTCGGTAAGCACCACATCACCGCCCGGTGTGGTGGGACCATTGGCACCTTCGATGACCACTTGACAGTTGAGCAAGCGGGCAGTCTCAGCAGTAATTTGATTTTCTATAGCAGCCGGGATGAAGATGTCGCAAGGAAATCGAAAGATATCCTCCCTGGGATAGCTTTCAGCTTCGGGATAGTCGAAAACGGTTTTGCGTTCTTGCTCATACCGTTTGAGTTGAATGATGTCAAGACCCGAAGGATGATATACTGCACCTCCCACATCCGCCACCCCAATGATTTGACATCCAAACTCCTCTTTTAATATCCGAGCGGTTGAGAAACCAACATTACCAAAACCCTGAACGGCTACTCGTGAACGAGCAAGTGATATGCCGAGCTCTTGGGTGATGGAGGAAGTAATGTAGGCTACACCCCGACCGGTGGCATCAGCGCGACCCTGGGAACCCCCGATAATCAGAGGTTTTCCGGTCACCACGGAAAGAACAGAGTGTCCTTTGTTCATGCTGTAGGTATCCATAATCCACGCCATGATTTGCGGATTGGTATTTATATCCGGGGCGGGTATATCGACCTCAGGACCGATCAGAATGCTAATCTCACTTGCAAAACGGCGGGTGAGGTTTTCAATTTCCTGAATAGTCATATGCGATGGATCACACACTACCCCACCCTTGGCTCCTCCAAAAGGAATATTGACTACGGCGCATTTAAACGTCATGAGCATTGCCAGGGCTTTGATTTCATCGAGATCGACATCGGGGTGATAACGGATTCCACCTTTCGCCGGTCCCCGGGTAATGTTGTGATGAACTCGATACCCTTTAAAGATACGTATCTCGTTATTACTCATTTTAACTGGAAAGGAGACCACGAGTTCTCGTTGACAATGCTTTAGAATTTCGGCGATGTGGTTTTCCACTTTCAGAATAGAGCAGGCTTTGTCGATTTCTTGGCGTATTGAAAAAAGAAGTGAACCGTTATTTTGTGTGAGGTATTGAGACATATTTTCTACTCCTCCTGTTCCTTTTTCATGGGTAGACAAGTATATCAAGAAATCGAAAGCAATATTATTTTCATTTTACTATTATTATTTTCTTATATTTTCGTTTAAAGTCAATAACTCTTCAAAGAAATATCTTAAAATAATTCACAGACCAGATGAAAAAAGTTTGTGGTGTCGTATAAATCTGGTAAAATAAAAATATGAAGAAGACAGCATCAAGTTTTACAAAGGTTATTTTTGTGCTTTCGGTATATTTTTTTGTATAATGATTTTGTTTCATCTGCTTCCAATGGTGTTATTTCGATACTACCGGTTATCAGCGAAGGGAGGGTTTCACCCATTAACTCGACAAAGAATGAAGGTAAAATGTTTCCTGAAGAGCGTGAGATCCAAATTCTCAATTATCTGAAAGAAAACGGGAGAATCGAAGTCAAAAACCTGAGCCGAGTACTCAGTGTGTCGGAAGTAACCATTCGCTCCGATCTCTCCCGAATGGAAGAAAAGGGTCTTCTCGCCCGAACCCATGGTGGTGCCATCCCTTGTGGTGAAAAAGAACAGGAACTCTCCTTCAACCACCAGATTCATATCCAGCTTGAGCAAAAAAAGAAAATCGCCCGGGCTGCAGTGGAGCTCATCAAAGACCACGCAAAAATCATTCTTGGAACTGGAACCACCATCCAGCAAATGGGTGATTACTTAGAAAAAAAGAAGAACTTGACGATAATAACCCCTTCCCTTCCCCTTTCCTATAAGGTCTCGTTAATGAAAAACATTTCTTTGCTCGTAACCGGTGGTTATTACCGATCCGAATCAGGGGTTTTGTTCGGACCACTTTTCAAGGAAAATATGCAAAGGCTATTCGTTGAAATGGCTTTTATCGGAGCCAAGGGCATTAATGAAAACTATGCAACTGATACGGACATGATTGAAGCCGAAGTCAATAATTTTTTACTCAGTCGGGCTGAAGTAAAAATACTATTAGCAGATAGCAGTAAAATTGGTAATTCTTCTTTTGCTGCAATTCTTCCCACCTCTCAGTTAAATATACTCATTACCGACGAAGGAGCCAGTCCCGATGTCTTAGAAAAAATTTCCAGACAAGGAGTACAGGTCATCATTGCCAACTAAGACCTATTCCACCACTAATCATTGGTTATCAGTTAGATAGTTCGACCACATCCAGGCCTTGTTTGAAGAGAATTTCCTAAATTCATACCTATTCCGATTCCCTCCTGGATCCCGGTCGAAGGTTCACTATTTTGAGTATTTTTGCCACCACAGGGGTAGATTAGATTATCTCATATTCCACGCCAAGAAGATGAGCAATTTTTACCAGAGTCCCTGTCCATTGACCGTAAGCCAGAGCATGATGGTGTGACGCACCCGAAGCGCACCATTTGGTAGCATATTCGGCAATTGATCCTTTGGGATAACGAAAGGCCATCTGGGGAGCAACCACAGCTCGGGGTTTCATATGTATAGACTCTCCTTCACAGATGATGAACTTCCACTGATCTTTCCCCACATAACCCAAGCTCAACAAGGTTACCAGACCTGTCCGGTAAGCATACTCAAAGGAAGCACCAAATCCATGGACACCCTTATAGTAGATGCTCGGCTTCATTTTTACCGATTGCGATGATAGAGCCAAAGACGGATTGCCGTGTCCATCATGAGAAAGAATGATGCTGTCCTGTTCAAAGTCCATCACATAGTTTTCAAGAAAAGTAGAGTGACCAGCAATAGCTTCAAAGACGAGCATGGAGACCGCTTGCGGAACATCAGCTTCACAGGTAAAAGGAATACCCATGGCAACCATTCTCGAAGTCCCATAGGAGGGTATGATCCCCACCCTGGAGTCATTCAGCCAGATCTGGTCGAAGAGGGCTACTGCATCTAAAGACTTTTCTTTGGTCGTTTCTTCCAGAGCAATTGCCAGTTTTGCAGATCGGATTAATGTCTCCTCCGGTACCTCGATGCTCCCATATTTTTCTTTTTCTTCCCGGATCAGATCCAAAGCGCTTTGATCACTTAAGTGGTCGACCTTATTAGCCACCAATTCCCCTTCTACCGGCCAACACACTGGGCCCAATGTCGTTCTTAAACTGACTTCATCAATGCGAAGATCAGCCATTCCTTCAAATGGATGCCCAATAACACCGATGGTAGCGTCTTTCAGACGCTGGATAGCTCCTGCTGCCCAAGTCCATTCTTTGAGTTCTTGGAGAGCTTTGGGGTCACGAAGAGAACCGGTGACAACCCAGAATGGACGACGAATGCGCAGTAGCATTTGTCCTATTTCTGGAAGTCCACACATTCCGGAGTTCAGCATAATTAAATCAAAGTTAGTGTTTTCCGGATAGGATGTTAAAAATTGAGTATTCCAGATAATAATGGGAACTGTACAAGATAAGAAAGTTCGAAGCGGCACCAAGCCCTTGGTATAAGCCAGCTCAGCAAAAATGATACACTCAATTTGTTCCCGATTGAAAACTTCCGCTGCATTTTGTGCGTGACTTTCTTCTTCAACAAGTCCAGGAAAGATCACCTGGGCAAAGGGACTCAGGATTTCTGCCATTTCCTGAGCTGCTTTTTGAGCATGTGGTCGAATGTGTCCGGTTTTATTGTAATCATCTTCCAAAAGTGCGGTAACCAGAAGACCAATTTTAGGCTTTACATCCATTTCGAACGATCCCTCCTTTATTAATTAAAAAAGGTTTCTACAGACTTGATAGACATTTAAAAATGTATGGTATTTTTTTTCTAAAGCTGGAAACTGTTCTTTTTGGGGTATTTTACAGAAAGCTTCTTTAACCAAGGTGTTACATGCGTCTGGAATTGATGGATATTCTCCCAGGGCGACAAATCCCAAAATGGCAGTTCCAAGAGAGGTGGTTTCTTGGCAGGCCAGTGTAACCACACGCTTTTGAAGAACATCTGCTTTGAGTTGGAGCCAGAAATGACTTTTAGAAGCTCCTCCCATCGATATGATGCGATCACTACTGATGTGATATTTTTCTAAAAACTCAATATTTTCGCGAAGCATGAAAGCCACGCCTTCTAAAATGCTGCGTGCAATAAAAGCACGGGTGGTGTTCAAGGTCAAACCAAAGAGGATGCCTTTGGCTTTGGGTTGGTAATCCGGGCTTAAAGAACCAGAAAAATGAGGGATGAGTACGAGGTCGCTTGCGTCCACTGGAACACCTTGAGCCATTTCCACGAGTTCATCATACGTTTTGGGAATGTCAAAGAAATTATCACGCAACCATTTCAGGATTATGCCTGATGTCGGATTGTAGGGAAGTGCTAAATAGGCGGCATTTTTTAGTGAACTGCAATAATAGGGTATTTTCCCCTGAAAGTTGAGTTGTGTTTTGTCTATAAAAGCGGCTACGGCCAGGGCGGTTCCTGTAGTTTCAGTGATAATGCCCGGTTGAATATTTCCCGCGCCAATGGCGCCGCAGGCTTGATCCATACCACCACAGACTACAATCACCCGGTTGTGCACTCCCAGTTCTTGCGCAACTTCTGGTAAAAGATACCCTACGACCTCTCCGGGAGAGATGACTTCTGGGAAATGGTTTTGGTCTAAACCTAAAAAAGAGAATCCTTTCTCCCACCAGCTCTCATTGATAATATCGAAATAGCCCGACGTGCAAGCGATCGATTTATTGGTGACAAATCTCCCGGTTAGAAGATAAAGAAGATAGTCCTCTACCAGCAGGAACTTATACGCCTTACGGAAGATGTCTGGGTGGTGGTTCTTTATCCAGCTTATTTTGGTAATAGGCCAGTTAGGTCCAATTTCCGGAATTCCAGTGGTTTGATAAAAAGTGCGATGGGATACTTCTTGGAGCAGAAAACATGCTTCATTTTGAGCGCGGTTGTCGATCCAGACCATACCCTTCATCAGGGGATAACCTGATCGGTCCACTGGGACCAATGTTTCCCCCTGACTTGTGGTACAGATGGCAGCAACTTCCCACTGGTGATTTACATTCATCTTCTGAAATTCACTGAAACCACGCTGAAAAGCATCCCAATAGGAATTAAAATCAATTTCTACCCAGTCGCTGTGTGAAAATTCAAGGGTATATTCCTGAATTGAATGAAATAACGTCTCTCCTTCAGGACTGATCGCGGTGACCTTAACCGAAGTTGTTCCGATGTCGAGCGCGATGGCGATTTTCATGGTCACTCTTCCCATGCTCGAGGTGGATGAGTCTGCACCTCGTTATCAAGAAGACGATGTCGGTTGCCATCAAAGTAAAAACTAACTATCGTGACTGTAACGGCTTTGAGCTCTGGAGCGTTGCCCAGTCGATATCCTCTTTCAAAATTCCTATCCCCTTGAATGCTCTTTGTCATCGTTTCATCAAAGACTAAAAAGCCGAAGATGGAAGAATAATAAGTCACAACGCTCTTCATGATCACTAACCACAAACAGTACTATCTGCTTTTTACAGATAATCACTCAAAACCCTCCTTTGGTATAGCAAATATCAAATGAGACTATCACTTTCACCAATCAACCTAAGAATTGATTTTCTTCTTTCTCACCCCTTTAAACCACTCGAGGAAAGCAGTCCGCGAATATAATACTTCTGGCCAAATGCAAAAATAATGAGTATTGGAATGATGTAAATGACTATTCCAGCAAGAAGCACCGAAACCAAAAGAATACCGTTGCGGATGACATAACCGGTTGCCATGGCAACCGGTAAGGTAGTGTTTTGTCCGCTCAAAAAGATGACGGGACCCATAAAATCCCCGTAAACCCACAGGAAAGAAAGCAAGAAAACGGTAACGTAGATCGGTTTTGAAAGAGGAACGAAAATTCGGAATAGAACCCCTAATCGGCTGCAACCATCTAAGATGGCTGCCTCTTCGAGTTCAGGAGGGAAATAAGAGAAAAACTGTCTAAAGAGGTAAATATAGAGGGGGTTACCACCGATACCCCACAAAAGCCAGATCGAATAACTTCCAACCAAGCCCAAACGAGCAAAAAAAGCATATTCTGGGATCATGACTGATACTGGTGGTATCATAAGCAGGATGAGAACGATGGTAAATAAAAAATTCTTTCCTTTTACATGGAAGCGGGCAAAAGCATAGCCAAAAATGGAAGCTGAAAAAAGCCCGGGGATAGTATACATCAAGGAAAGAATAAGGGTATTTTTCAAGTAACGAAAATATTCAATTTTTGTTAGAGCTTCTAAGTAATTTCTGAATTGAGATATTTTTGGGAAAAAAACCGGAGGGAGTGCCACCATTTCTTGCTGGGTTTTAAGAGAACATAAAACGAACCAGAAAAGCGGGAGCAAAAATAACACTGCGGTAATCGCCAGAACCACATAAATAATTGTTGAACTCCATCGGCTGGCGGTCATACCATTATAGGACATAAGCGACTCCTCATATTAGTCATATTCGTAGTAAATCAAACCTCGGATGACTCGCATAAAAAGAAAGGTAATGAGGACCATGGTAATAAACATCACCCATACGATCGCCATTCCATAACCGAAATTCTGATTGGTGAAGCACTGCTGGAAGGCATAAATAATAGTAAAGAAATTTTGGAAAGGGGGTTGTTGGTTTAAGAAAGCAGTAAAAGCAGCACCGGGTGATGAAGTGAGCAGAATTGGCTGTACGATGATTCCAAAAGAGAGCATGATACCAACCACGATTTGATAAAGGATAACGGGTGACATAAGCGGCAGGGTAATTTTACGCAAAATATACCACTCATGAGCGCCATCGATTTGAGCCGCTTCGATAAGTTCTTTGGGAATATTCTGCAAACCTGCTAAAAAGATGATCATGCTTCCACCTGACTGCCAGATAAACATACTAATGAGAGAAAAAACCGGTAAGTCTACCAAAAAATTTGCAGAAAATTTCGGCATTATGAAATTGATAAAGATATTTAAGATTCCGGACTCACGGTTGAGTAGGGTTTTCCAAATAAAAACCGTAGCAATGACGGGAATGGCATAGGGGAGAAAGAAGATGCTTCGTAATAATCCCCTACCTCGAAGATTGCGGTTAAGTAGAACCGCAATTAAGAAACTGACCACCAAAGAAGCCATGACGTTTAATGCAGTAAATTTTAAGGTATTGATAATGGAATTGATGAAACGATAGTCAGCCGTAAGTTTCAAGTAATTTTTAATACCAATAAATCGGGGGGGAGTTATACCGTCAAACTTGGTAAGTGACAGGTAAAAGCCGTAGCCCATGGGAAAAACATTTAAGAAGATAAACATTCCAATCCAGGGTGCGATTAGAAGATAAAAGGTGAGGGTATCCCGTCCAATTTTTTTTCGCAAAGCAGAAAGCATTAAGGAACATTCCTTCCTATTGTGAGCATTCCCACCTTAAAAGAGATGGGAATGCTCTTTTTATGGGTGTTACTCTGATTCGGATTCGATAATGGAGTTAATCTGTTCAGCAAGATTTTTTAAGGCGTCCTCGAAATCCATAATCCCCTTCAAAGCCGGCTCCATCTGCTGATTGTAAACAGATACCAGGGCGCTATCTCTTAAGTAAGGCACAAACTGCAAAGTAATCTGGTTGGGAAGCTCTTTTTGCACCTGAGCAAGACGATATTTATCAAATTCCGTTTCCTGTGGACAATATTTTAAGAGAGATTTAAAGGCAGGGAGACCCCACCCGCTTTTGGCGCGTTCGATGGCTTCATCCTTCAACATGTAGTATTCGTAGTATTTCCAGACAGCGTCAAAATTTTTGGCTCCTTTATAAATCACATAACCGGTACCACCACCGGTCGCATTAACCCTTTTTTCACCGTAAAGAGGTGCCGGAGCGAAACCGAATCGATCGGGAGGGATTTGACCTCCTTCATTGATGATAGGTCCAAACCAGTAACCATCCCATTGGATAGCAACCCGCCCAGCCTGAAACAGAGGACCATCCCAGTCAGGAGCAGGATCTAAAGGATTATGCATGGCATGGTGCTCTTTTGCTTCGTCAAACCACCATTTAAAGAGGTAGTGTACATCGGGGTCTTCAATATTTAATTTTTTTCCATCTTCGGTGAAAAGCCACTTTTCTTTTGAAGCAAGCAGGGCAAGAAAGTAACCGTTAAACTCATCATCGGTGTAACCAAACCCGTAGCGTTCAACCTTTTGGTCTTTATAAACCACACATTTGTTGATCATGTCGGTAAAATCTTGGAAGGAAAGCGGAGTATCGTCTGACGGATAAGCGATGCCCGCTTCATCCAGGGCGTTTTTGTTATACCAGTACATGTAGTCTAATGACCAATCTTTGACTAAACCGTAATATGGTCCCTCTCCCTGTTTTTTTCCATCAAAACGGAAAAGATTATTTACAAGAAAAAGATCATTCATATCGATGGTCTTTTCAAGGTAAGGAGTAATATCGACGACCAGTCCTTTTCTCACCCAGTAGGGGAGACCGATCCCATTGATGCGGAAAATATCAGGCGGTGTTCCACCAGCGATCATAGTCATGAGTTTGGTGAAATCATTTTCAACGATGTTAACCTCGATATCCGGATTGAGTTCCTCAAATTTTTTCACCACTTCATCCGGCATTTCAGCTGCATCTCTCATGAGAGTTATAGTAGTTTTAGCGGAAATAACAGTCGTAAGGAGTAGTACCAAAATAGACAAAATGGTTAAACTCAAGATCCAAAACCTTTTTTCCAATAACACTCTTTTACCCTCCCTTTTTGAATATTTACTGATGCTTTCGTTTAATTATTTTTAACCTTTTTCACCATTCTGTCAATACCTCAGTCAGATATTTTAAATAATTGTTCTCCCATCTTTCATCCCCAATTTTCGTAGGTACAAAATAATGAATATTTCGAACTATGCTCTATCGATGATGAAGGATTTTCATCACATTTTCTCAGATGGGTATTGTTTCATCGTATTTCAATCGAGAAAGATCTCTTTTTCTGGCGTGAGTTCTTACCTATTTCCATTTCTCAATTTCCAATGGGATATTGGAAGGAATCAACAACAAGATAAAAGCTTTGAAGAGAAAAAGCTATGGATTTCATAATATGAAATTTTTCTTTTTATATAATTATAAATTGTACTGGTACTTTTTATTTGGCAATTCAAATATCCAGCATCCCTTTTGAGGTTAATGGTTTAAGTTTGAGTGTTCCAGACGATAACTCTTTCCAGTAAAAACCAGTAAATGATAGGAATGAACCAACCAGTTAATAACAACATTGGTGATCACCGCATCATAGAAGATGCTGTTCTATTTGCTGTATTTCTATTCCGGTCCCGGCTCAAAGACGATCATCCCCGCCCGTTGCGGTGCTAAAGTGAGCATGAGGCTGGTCCCCAATCAGTCTCCCGGAGAAATTGCTTCTCTCTTTAAACAATATATCGAAACC
>Ga0172366_10003373_pt1 | contig 12598 bp, 8 predicted proteins | sample LakKivSesite69cm_FD_114533 | JGI IMG/M metagenome (GOLD analysis project Ga0172366, IMG submission 114533) | Sediment microbial communities from Lake Kivu, Rwanda - Sediment site 69cm | ecosystem: Environmental > Aquatic > Freshwater > Lake > Sediment | place: Rwanda: Western Province, Lake Kivu... | reverse complement strand
GACACGCCGCGCTTGTACTATGTGGACTGGTTGCGCGTCATCGCCACGCTGGGAGTCTTTCTCTTCCATGCCAGCAACGTGTTCAATGAAAGCGACTTTGTGATCAAGAACGCCGAGACAAGCCTGGTGGTCACGATTTTCCAGGCGTTCTTTTTTCCGTGGGGGATGCCCCTGTTTTTCCTGATCGCGGGCGCAGGCACGTGGTTCGCCCTGCGGCGGCGCTCGGCGGGCCAGTATGTACGTGAACGCACCAGTCGCCTGCTCGTGCCCTTCATCGTCGGCTCCATCCTGTTCGGGCCCATCCAGCTCTGGCTCGAGTGGAGCAACAAGATCCAGCGGGGCGTGCGGCAGGGCCCTTTCCTCGACTTTGTGAAGGCGCGCCCGTGGAGCATCGGCCCCCGGTTCTTCGGTGTGGTCGGGTACCACATGTGGTTCCTGGGCTTCTTGTTCTGTTTCTCGCTGCTCTCGCTGCCCGTGTTCCTGTGGTTCAGAGGAGCAGCGGGACAGCGGTTCATCTCGCGCATGGCGCGGCTGTGTGAACGCCGCGGTGGGATTCTGCTGTTCATTCTCCCGCTCACACTGGTTCGGTTGAGCCTCCATCCTTTCTTTCCCCACGAGCACGACTGGGCGGATTTCTTCTCCTTTATGTCCTTCTTCATCCTGGGCTATCTGCTGTTCGCCGACAGGCGGTTTGCGCAGGCCATTCGGCGAGACTGGCCGATCACCCTGGGGGTTGGGAGCGCGGCCTTACTGGCGTTTGCGGCCATAACCGTGGCGACGGGCGATATTGACATCGAGGCCGCGCCTCGCACGTCGTTGGACTTTGCCTGGTGGGGTCTCGTCGCCGTCAATAGCTGGTGCTGGACGGCCTTTGTGCTATTCATCGGCATGCGCTACCTGAATCATACCAACAAGTGGCTGCAATATGGCCAGGAAGCCATCTTGCCGTTCTTTGTGGTTCACCAGCCGGTGATTGTCGTCATCGCGTATTTCGTCGTGCAGTGGAATGTCGGCATCCTGCCCAAGATGCTGGCGGTTTTCGTCGGTTCATTTGTGGTGTCCATCGGACTCTACGAATTGATCATCAAGCGCGTTGGTATACTGCGGGCTATGTTCGGGATGAAGGCCGGACACCCTGATAAGGCACAGGTCGCCGCTATGACTGGAGGCTAGAGTTTGGAGGTTGGATGCTGGAAGGATAACCTCTATGGCTGTCATCTTCAGACCCTGAAGGTCTCGGAGGCCTCTAGGGTCTGAAGATAGGGAGGGACAGAATGCAGGGCCAAGTCGTTTCAGGACAAACAGACAGTAGCGGTCAAGCACCGGTGCGCCTGCACTATCTCGATTCGCTGCGCGTGCTGGCCGTATTCATGGTCTTTCTGTTCCACGCCGCAACACCCTTCACCATTGCGGACTGGCAGGTCAAGAACGCGCAGACCAGCATGGCCGCGACCGTTTTCTTTATGGTATTCCTGGCCCCGTGGGGCATGCCCTTCTTCTTCCTGCTCGCTGGCGCAGGCGCCTGGTTTGCCCTCCAGCGGCGCACGGCACGCCAGTTTGCTGGCGAGCGAGTTCGACGCTTGCTGGTCCCATTCCTGGTGGGCAGCGCCTTGATCACACCCCTCCAGGCCTACATCGAGTGGATGTTCCGGAGCGACATAGCAAAAGACTACGCGGGCTCCTATCTGCAGTTCCTTTTCGTCGAACGCTTCGGCGGCTGGAACCCCACCCTGTTCGGCTGGCTAGGCTATCACCTCTGGTTCCTGGGCTTCCTGTTCACCTTCTCGTTGATCGCGCTGGCGCTGTTCGAATGGTTGAAAGGAGAGGCCGGCCGGCGCATCGTCTCGTGGCTGGCGAGGCTGTGTGAGCACCGGGGCGGCGTCCTCGTCTTCATCCTCCCCCTCGTCTCGATTCAGCGTGGCCTGCGGCCCTTTTTTCCAGATGAGCACAACTGGGCCGATTATCTCTTCTGCCTGGTCTGTTTCCTGGCCGGGTATCTCTTCTATGCCGACGAGCGCTTCCTGCGCGCCGTCCGGCGCGACCGCTGGCTGGTGCTTGCGGTGGGGATCGTGGCTCTGCTGGGCCTGGCGGCCTTGCTTGCGCTAGGTGAGGGTACCTCGATTTTTGATCCGAGTGAGCCATGGTTCTACGCGATCTGGGTGCTGGTCCCCATTGATGCCTGGTGCTGGTCGCTCTTCATGTTGTTCGTCGGCATGCGCTTCCTGGATTTCAGCAACAAGTGGCTGCAGTATGGCCAGGAAGCGGTCATGCCGTTCTACGTGCTCCACTATCCAGTGCTTCTCATCATCGCCTTCTACGTCGTGCAGTGGCAGGCCCGCGTCACCGTCAAGATGCTGGCTGTCGTCGCCGGCTCCTTCGTGGTGATGCTCGGAATCTACGAACTGCTCGTCAGGCGGGTGGCTCCCCTGCGGGCCTTGTTCGGGATGAAGTCTCTCAGATCCTAAGGGTTTGGGAAACCCTTAGGATCTCCACGATTTCAGGAAGGGAGGTGTAGCCCATGAACACGAGAGCTGTTCAGAGAAGGTACGACCTGGATTGGTTACGCGTGCTGGCCATCCTGACGATCTTTGTCTTCCACAGCGGACGGTTCTTCGATAGAGAGGATTGGCACGTGAAGAACCCAACCACCTATTTTGGGATGGACGTGTGGACCTACTTCCTGGCGGGCTGGCTCATGCCGCTCGTCTTTGTGATCTCGGGGGCCAGCATCTTCTATGCCCTGGGGAAGGGCGGGGTGGGCAAATTCGTCAAAGACAAAACGCTCCGTCTCGTGGTACCCTGGCTGGTCGGGGCCTGCACCCACGTCGCGCTCCAGGTTTACTTTGAATCCCGCTTTTGGGGGCGCTTCGACGGCTCGTTCTTTGCCTTCCTCCTGCGCTACTTTGATGGCTTTCGGGATTTCGGCGGCACCTTTGCCTGGGACGGGCTGCACCTGTGGTATCTGTGGGTGCTGTTCATTTTGAGCCTGGCCTTCCTGCCGCTCTTCCTGTGGCTCAAGGCAGGCTCCGGAAAGCGCCTGCTGAGCTGGTTGGGGGGATTCCTGGCCAAGCCAGGAGCGGTATACCTGCTGGCAGTGCCGGGCATCCTGCTGGTTCCCTACATGGATCCCGAGGGCTTTCTGACCAGGCGGGGCTGGGGAGGGTGGGGCCTGCCTCCGTACATTCCGTTCTTCCTGGCAGGCTTCCTGTTTGTCTCGCACGAGGGCCTGCAAGTCAGAATCCGGCGACAGCGCTGGTTCTCATTGGCAGCCGGAGCAGTCATATTCATCACCGCTGTGGCTGTGGCGATCACCCAAGGCGATCTGGTCTTTGGCACTCGTGCTTACACGCTTTTTTTTCGGCTGTTCACCCTCTTCTCGTGGTCGTTTGTGCTGGCCATCCTTGGTTTCGGGATGCAGCACCTGACGTTCAACATCCCCTTCCTGCGCTACGCCAACGAGGCCGTGCTGCCCTTCTATATCATGCACCAGACCGTGATCATTTGTGTGGGCTATTTTGTGGTGCGGTGGGCAATCCCGGATCTGGCCAAGTTTGCGGTCATCGCCGCCAGTTCGTTTGCCATCATCACGGCCTTGTACGAGTTGTTGATGCGGCGCATCAATGTGCTGCGCTTCCTGTTCGGCATGAAGGTGCGGTCCAAAGCGCCCAGCGCGCAGCCCACGGAAGCCGGTCATGACCCTGAAGGTCTCGGAGACCTTTAGGGTCCGAAGATAAGGAGGAACACTATGCAAAGCCCGATCGTTTCCGAACAGAGTGGCAGTGCGCTGCAGCCAGCCGCGCGTCTCCACTACCTCGACTGGCTGCGTGTGCTGTCCATTCTGATGGTTTTCCTTTTTCACGCCGTCCACCCTTTTGACTTCGGCGACTGGCAAGTCAAGAACGCTGACCAGAGCGAGATCCTCACGATTATCCTCCTATTCCTGAGCATATGGGGAATGCCCTTTTTCTTCCTGATGGCGGGAGCAGGCAGTTGGTTCGCCCTTCAACGGCGCACGGCACGCCAGTACATCTCTGAGCGGTTCTATCGCCTGTTGCTCCCTTTTATCGCCGGGGCCATCTTGTTCTCGCCGATCGAGTACTATTGCGAGAATATGAACAAGATCCAAAGAGGGGTGCTGACTTCCTTTCAGGGGTTCCTAGCGGCATTCTCTACTTTCAACCCCCTGTTGTTGCGCTTCCCCGGCTTTAGCCCCAGGTGGTTTGGGGTAGCAGGTTATCACCTGTGGTTTCTGGGATTCTTGTTCTCCTTTGCATTGATCACGCTTCCACTCTTCTTGTGGCTGAAGAGAGAAGCGGGGCATAAAATCCTTTCGTGGATGGCAAAACTATGTGAACATCGCGGTGGGCTGCTGCTATTTGGCATCCCCGCCGCGGTAATATACTGTCTGCTGCGGCCCCTCTTCCCCGCAGAGCACGATTGGGCGGATTTCATCTTCCAAATGTACTTCTTCGCCATCGGATTCATCCTGTTTGGAGATGAACGCTTTACGCGCGCCGTCCGAAGAGATTGGCCGCTATTGCTGACAGTGGGATGCGTTACTGTGGTGGGTTTGGTGGGCGGATTCCTGGCGGGCTGGCCGTTACTCACGTGGAATGAAACACCGGGCATACCCGCATTCTATGTACTTCAAGTTCTCCGCAGTGTCATCGCTATCTGCTTTTCTCTGATGATGCTGTTCGTTGGCATGCGCTTCCTGGATTTCACCAACAGGTGGCTGCGCTATGGACAGGAAGCGGCCTTGCCGTTTTTCGTGCTCCACCAACCGGTGATTATCGTCATCGCCTTCTTCGTTGTGCAGTGGAATGCCGGTATCTCGATAAAACTGCCGATCGTCGTTCTGAGTTCCTTTGTAGTCTCCATCGGTCTCTATGAATTGATCGTCCGGCGCATCCGCCCACTCCGGCTGGCGTTTGGGATGAAATCCCAAAGCCTTGATAAGGGATAAGCCGGCAGGGAATGGTTTTCAGACAATAGACAAGGAGGAGTCTATGCGTACGCGCACGATTGTGTTCGGACTCATCGCCGTGGCTATTCTGGCTGTCTTGGCCATTGTGCTCATTCCTCGATGGCTCAAACCAGAACAGGCCGCCACGCAACCTTACTGGCCTACCCAGGACTGGCGGACCAGCACCCCGGAGGAACAAGGCTTCGACTCTGCTAAACTGGCGGAGGGGTTGCAGGCCATCCAGAAACAGCATATCAGGATTGACAGTCTCCTGGTCATTCGCAACGGTTATGTCTTGCTGGATGCCTACTTCTACCCGTACGACGACACGCTTCCCCATGACCTGGCCTCCGTGACCAAGAGCATCATGACCACCTTGATCGCCATCGCTGCCGGCCAGGGCAAACTGCAGCTCGACCAGCCGATGGTGTCATTCTTCCCCGGCCGCACCATCGCCAACCTGGACGCCCGCAAAGAGCACATCACTGTCCGGCACCTGGCGGGTATGGTGAACGGATTTGAATCGGGTTGCCTGGCGGGCGATGAGCCAACCCTCGACGCGATGCGGGCCGCGCCAGACTGGGTGCAGTCCGCGCTCGACCGTAAGGTGGTTCGGGAACCAGGGACGAGTTTCTGCTATGACAGTCCTGGCATGCACCTGCTCTCGGCCATCCTGCAGGAGTCAACGGGCATGACGGCGCTCGACTTCGCCCGGGAAAACCTCTTTGAGCCACTGGGCATTCGCGAGGTGATCTGGGAATCAGATCCCCAGGGCTACACTCACGGCTGGGGCGACTTGCATCTGAAACCGCGCGATGCGGCCAAGATAGGCTATCTGTGGCTCAATAGTGGGGTATGGGAAGGGGTGCAGATTGTCCCTGCTACCTGGGTCCAAGACTCGGTAAAGATGCAGAGCGAGGCAGGGGAAGACGATTACGGGTACGGCTGGTGGGTCTCGGAAGACAGCTACTCTGCCTACGGGCGCGGCGGGCAATACATCAAGGTCTATCCATCGTTGAACGTGATCGTAGTCACCACGGCCAGCGGCCTGGAGTATGATGAAGTCGGCTCACACCTGGCGGCAGCGCTCGTTGATCCCGACCAGCCGTTGCCAGCGAATCCCGAGGGCGTCGCCAAACTCGACACGACCCTGAGCATGCTCGTGCAGGGGCCTGCCTCCCAGCCGGTTGGCCCTCTCCCCGACACCGCCAGCGCGATTTCAGGTAAAACGTATGTGTTTGAGCCCAACCTCGCCGAAGTGGAAACCTTGAGCCTCGAGTTCGACGGCTCCTCGCAGGCCATTCTGCACATCAGACCTGAGGGCAGCGACGAGACCCTCGACTGGCCAATTGGTCTGGATGGGAAATATCGCCTGTCATCTGAGGGGCAGGGGCTGCGCGGCTATTGGGCCGATCCACAGACTTTCGCCCTCGAAATCTTTGACATCGGACAGAGCACATACCAACTACATTTCGAGGACAATCGCGTGGAGTTCAGCTCCCCTGAACTTGGATTAAGGTTCGAGGGTCAGATAGAAAATCCTTAAGGGAGGGACACTATGCAGGGCCAAGTCGTTTCAGGACAAACAGACAGCAACAGCCGGGGGCCGGTGCGCGTGCACTATCTCGACTCGCTGCGCGTGCTGGCCGTGTTCATGGTCTTTGTGTTCCACGCCGCTAAACCCTTCACCGCTGGGGACTGGCACGTCATGAACGCGCAGACCAGCACAGTCGCGAGCGTTTTCTTCATGGCATTCCTGGCCCCGTGGGGCATGCCTTTCTTCTTCCTGCTCGCCGGGGCCGGCACATGGTTCGCCCTCCGGAAGCGCACCGCGCGCCAGTTTGCCGGCGAGCGCTTTCGACGCCTGCTGGTCCCATTCCTGGTGGGCAGCGTCTTGCTTACGCCCCTCCAGGCCTATTTCGAGTGGAAGTTTGCGGTCCGGGTCGAAGGCTTCGTAGGCACCTACCTGCAGTTCTTGATCGTAGAGCGCTGGGGAGGGTGGAATCCCAGCCTTATTGATTGGGTGGGCTACCACCTGTGGTTCCTGGGCGACTTGTTCGTCTTCTCGTTGATCGCGCTGCCGTTGTTGTTGTGGCTAAAGGGAGCGTCGGGCCGCGGCATCATCTCGCGGCTGGCTGCTCTGTGTGAGCACCGGGGCGGCATCCTGCTGTTTATCGTGCCCCTGCTCGCGGCACAGCTCGGCCTGCGGCCCTTTTCTCCGAACGACCACAGTTGGGCCGATTTCTGCTATTACTTGGTCTTTTTCCTGTCAGGCTACTTGTTTTGCGCCGACGAGCGCTTCGTGCGGGCCATCCGGCGGGACCGCTGGCTGGTGCTGGCGATCGGGGTCGCGGCCCTGCTGGGCATGGTGGCCATATTCGCGCTGGGTGAGGCGGAAACCTGGTTCTGGGAACCAAGTGAGCCAGGGTTCTACCTGATCTGGGCTGTGGCCCCCATTATTGCCTGGTGTTGGTCGCTCTTTATGCTGTTCATCGGCATGCGCTTCCTGGATTTCAGCAACAAGTGGCTGCAGTACGGCCAGGAAGCGATCGTGCCGTTCTACCTGTTCCACCAGCCCGTGATCATCGTCATCGCCTTCTACGTCGTGCAGTGGCAGGCCGGCGTCACCGTCAAGATGCTGGCCGTCGTCATCGGCTCCTTCGTGGTGACGCTCGGGATCTACGAGCTGCTCGTCAGGCGGGTTGCTCCCCTGCGGGCCTTGTTCGGGATGAAGTCGCTCAGACCCTAAGGGTTTGTGAAACCCTTAGGGTCTACAAGGAGGACTGCCATGCAGAGCCAAATCGTTGCGGGACAAACAGGCGATACCCCTCGGAAAGGAGTGCGCCTGCACTATCTCGACTGGCTGCGCGTGTTGGCCATTCTGTTCGTGCTCGTCTATCACTCCAGCCGCTTTTTCAACATGGAGGACTGGCACGTCAAGAACCCCACCTGGTATCCCTGGGTGGAGGTGTGGAACGGGTTCGCCGGGACCTGGATGATGCCCCTGATCTTTGTCATCTCCGGCGCCAGCCTGTTCTACGCCGTGGGCAAGGGTGGGGCAGGCAAGTTCCTCAAGGACAGGGCGCTGCGCTTGCTGGTGCCCCTGGTGGTGTGCGATTTGACCCACGCTTCGCTGCAGGTCTACCTGGAGCGCCTCACGCATGGCCAGTTCAGCGGCTCCTATTTCCAGTTCCTGCCGCATTACTTTCAGGGAGTCTACGACGGAAGCAATCCTGCCAGCGGCAACTTTGCTGTGACGGGCATGCACCTGTGGTACCTGTTCTGGCTGTTTCTGTTCAGCATCATTCTTTATCCTCTGTTGCGCTGGTTGAAGGGCGGAGGCCGGGGCGTGCTGTCCAGGTTAGGCGATCTGTTGGCCCTCCCTGGAGCGGTCTATGCGCTGGCGCTGCCCACCCTGCTGCTGCTGGCGTTCGCCGATCCCAGCGGCCCGGTGATGGCTGAGCGGGAGGCAGGTTGGAGCCTGGTGATCTATCTGTGGCTCTTGCTGTCTGGCTTTGTAGTCGTCTCCCACGAGCGCCTGCAAGCGAGTGTCCGGCGGCTGCGCTGGCTCACCCTGGCGCTGGCCGTGGTCTCAATAGGAGCCTCCGGCTTCCTGAAACTGCGCTTCGGTGAGCCAGCCTTCGGCACGCTGCCCTTCGCCCTGGGCGCTGCGCTCAGAGGGCTCAGTTCATGGTGTTGGATCCTGGCGATCGTGGGCTTTGGCATGCAGCACCTGGACTTTAGCACGCCGTTCGTCAAGTACGCCAACGAAGGCGTGCTGCCCTTCTACATCCTGCATCAGACGGTGCTGCTGTGTGTAGGGTACTTTGTCGTGCAATGGGCCATCCCCGACCTGCTCAAGTGGGTGATCATCCTGCTGGCTTCGTTCGCCATCATCGTGGCCTTCTACGAGTTCCTGGTGCGGCGCTTTAACGTCATGCGTTTCCTGTTCGGGATGAAGCCGCTGCCCAAAGCACCTGCCGCGCAGCCCCAGGAGGCTGCGCCGGCCGCCAGGCCGAACGTTTAGCCAAAATCAGTTTGCCTGCAAGAACGCAATTGACCCTCCCGCAGGTTCACCTGACCTGCGGGAGGGTAGACTAAAGGAGGACAACGATGATGAAAACCGCTGCCCCTGACACAAGCCGCTCCAGGCCTGCCGCAGAAGCCATCCCGCCTAAGGCCACCAGCCGCTTGCTCTTTGTAGACAATATCCGAGTCTTTCTCACCATCCTGGTGCTCCTGCACCACCTGATGGTCATCTATGCCGGGAGCGGGAGTTGGATCTATAATGAAGGCCGGGAGGATGCCGTCACCAATGCGATCGGCACCTGGTTCTGCGCCGTCAACCAGGCCTACTTTATGGGTCTCTTCCTGCTCATCTCGGCCTACTTTGTGCCGGGTTCCTACGACCGCAAGGGGGCCGGCCGCTTCCTGAAGGACCGCCTGGTCCGCCTGGGCATCCCCCTGGCAGTCTATTGCTGGATCGTCCGTCCCCTGCTACTGTACGTGGGCCTGGCTATGCGTGGAGACTTGCGCGCGCCCTTCTGGCGCTGGTTCCCCCGCCAGTACTTTAGAGACTATGGCATCATCGGCGGCGGGCCGCTGTGGTTCATCGAGACGCTGCTCATCTTCTCGCTCGTGTACGTGCTGTGGCGGCTCCTCGCCCGGCCTCGCCCTGCACAACCGGCCGTGGAAGCCCGCTTTCCCGGTAGCGCTTCCATCGCCCTCTTGGCGCTGCTCGTGGGGGTGGCTACATTCCTGGTGCGCCTGTGGCGCCCCGTGGGTTGGGCCTTTCCACCCTTGAACCTGCAGTTCCCCTTCTTCGCCCAGTACATCGCGCTGTTCGCCGTCGGGCTGGTCGCCTACCGGCGCAACTGGTTTCTGGGCCTGCCCGAGAAGACGGGCCGCCGCTGGCTGGCGATGGCCGTCCTCCTGATCCTGCTGTTCCCGGTCATGGCACTGGCCGGCGGCGCCGTAACAGATGACACCCCCTTCCTGGGCGGCTGGCACTGGCAGGCCCTCGCTTACGCGCTGTGGGAGTCGTTTCTGTGCCTCGCCATGTGCATTGGGCTGCTCTACCTTTTCCGCCGCTGCGCGGATCGCCAGGGGGGGCTGGCGAACTGGCTCTCGCGCAACGCCTACGCCGCCTATCTCATCCACGAGCCGGTGATTACGTTCGCGGCCCTGGCAGCAGCAGACGTAGCGCTCTATCCATTGCTCAAGTTCGGCCTGATGGCGCTGGTGACCGTCCCGCTGTCTTTTGGACTGAGTAGCCTGCTCCGCAAGCTGCCGTATGCGGATCGAGTCCTATAGGCCTGACGACAGGCAATAGCTTGACAGGCCATGCGAGTTGTGTTATGATAGCCCGTGAGCGCTCACGGCAGACAGATGAGTCCCAAGAAAGTGACGATTGAGGACGTGGCCCGGTCGGCTGGAGTCTCTCGCCAGACCGTCTCCCGGGCCATCAATGACCTGGGCGAGATCAGCCCGCAGACGCGCGCCCGGGTGTTGCGCGCCGCTGAGGATATGGGGTACCGCCCCAGCAACATCGCCCGGGGGCTTGCCACCCGCCGTACCTATACCCTGGGGCTGGTGATCCCTGACGTGGCCAACCCCTTCTTCTCCGATGTGGCCCGTGGCGCGGAACACGTGGCCTACACCGGGGGCTACAACGTGTTCCTGTGCAATACTGACGAGGACCAGGTGCGCGAGCTGGCCGTATTGCAGTTGCTGGAAGAGAAGCGCGTGGATGGCGTCGTGCTATGTAGCTCACGGCTCGACGACGGCGAATTGGGCTCGGTGGTGGACCGTCACCCCGCTGTCGTGCTGGTCAACCGCCGTTTAGAAGCGGCAGACGCAGAGGATAGAGTGGGCGTCGTGATGCTGGACGACATGCTCGGGGGACAAATAGCCACGCAGCACCTGATCAGTAGCGGCCATAGGGCGATAGGCTTTCTGGCGGGTCCGCCGGCATCCCGCAGCGCTCGCTGGCGAGCCACAGGCTATCGGGCCGCACTTGCTGCTGCCGGCATACCATACAATCCAGCATGGACAGTGCACTGCCCTGCCGGCGTGGATGGCGGCCATCAGGCTGCCAGGGATTTGCTGACCACCTGCCCCGAACTGGCCGCCCTCTTTTGCTACAACGACCTGGTTGCCGTTGGTGCACTTTATGCGTGCGCTGACCTGGGCCATCGAGTGCCCGCTGACCTGGCCGTCGTCGGTTTTGACGATATCATGCTGGCCGCCCTGGTCACTCCACCGTTGACTACCTGTCGTGTGCCCCGCTATGAATTGGGGGCCCAGGCCATGCGGTTACTCCTGGATCGCATTGGTGGCCACCCAGAAGGGAACAGGGAGATCGTGCTGCGGCCAGAATTGGTCGTCCGTGCCAGCGCACCATAACACGTGTTTAGAGTTGAGACCATGGCGGTTTACGCTGGCCCTGTCAGTGCCAGGGCTTAAGGAGACAAGAACTATGACGTGTCCCAGATGGCAACTGCCCACAGACCGTTACTTTGACCCCGATCCGGCGCAACGGCGCATCGCGCGGGAACTGTATGAAGCGCTCGCCAACCTGCCCCTCATCTGCCCGCATGGGCACGTGGACCCCCGCCTCCTGGCGGACGAAAACGCCTCGTTTGGCACGCCCACCGAATTGTTGATCGTCCCCGACCACTATGTCTTCCGCATGCTCTATTCCCAGTCCATTCCGCTGGAATCTTTGGGCGTCCCGCGCGCTGACGGCGGCCCGGTGGAACAGGATCATCGCAAAATCTGGCAAGTTTTCGCCGAGCACTTTTATCTCTTCCGTGGCACGCCTACCGGCATCTGGCTGTCCAACGAACTGCATGCGGTTTTCGGCGTCGAAGAGAAGCTGACAGGAGAGACGGCCCAGGCCATCTACGACCAGGTCGCGGAGAAGCTGGCCACGCCCGAATTCCGCCCCCGCGCACTGTTCGAACGGTTCGACATCGAGGTGCTCTGCACCACCGACGCCGCGACCGACCCCTTGATCCACCACCAGGCCATCCGGGCTTCCGGGTGGAAGGGGAATGTCCGGCCCACCTTCCGGCCCGACGGGGTGGTCAATCTGCTGGCGTCGGGCTGGCGGAAGAACATTGACGCGCTGAGCGACGCCAGCGGCATCACCGTCCACTCCTACCCAACCTTCCTCCAGGCTCTGGAGGAGCGACGGGCCTTCTTCAAGTCGCTGGGAGCCACGGCCACCGACCACGGTGCCCAGTCAGCGTACACGGCAGAACTGAGCCCGGCGGAGGCCGATGCGATTTTTCAGCGCGCGCTGCAGGACCAGGCCACGCCTGAGGACGCCCGTCGCTTCACCGCGCACATGATCATGGAGAGCGCGCGACAGAGCCTCGAGGACGGACTGGTGATGCAGTTTCACGTGGGCTCGGTGCGCAATCACAACCAGCTCATTTTCGAGCGCTCCGGCCCCGACAAGGGGGGCGATATCCCGGAGCAGAGCGAGTTTACCCATAATCTGCGCCCGCTGCTGAACAAGTATGGCAACGATCCCCGCTTGACGTTCATCGTCTTTACGCTGGACGAGTCTGCTTATGCGCGTGAACTGGCTCCGCTGGCCGGGCACTATCCGGCGATGAGGCTCGG
>Ga0172366_10003372_pt1 | contig 12600 bp, 10 predicted proteins | sample LakKivSesite69cm_FD_114533 | JGI IMG/M metagenome (GOLD analysis project Ga0172366, IMG submission 114533) | Sediment microbial communities from Lake Kivu, Rwanda - Sediment site 69cm | ecosystem: Environmental > Aquatic > Freshwater > Lake > Sediment | place: Rwanda: Western Province, Lake... | reverse complement strand
GATTTTGTATCATCGAATACAATTTCATCATTATCAACTGAAGTAACTCTCAACGAATAACTGTATGGTAATTGACCACCAGATCCAGTATCAAAACTTCCTGATAAATTGATTTGTTTGATTAAAACATTAAATACATTACCATTAAATAAAGGCAATGAATCTGTTTCAAGATAATCAGTAGATGATCCGTATGGCAAAGACATATCAAATTTCAATTTACCAAATGTATCTTTGATTTCTTTTTTGATGGAAACGTCCCAATTAACAGTCTTTAAAAGATAAACTTTGGTATTTTGAGGATAGATATAATCCGAGTCAATTCTGAATTTAAATTCTATTGAATTAACATAGTTTGATGATCCTGAAACGGGAATTACAATTGCATCTCCGTTTTTAGTATATTTAGTAAAATAGTACTTATTTTGGTAAGTATATGATGAATTATCTTCTTCGGATAATTTATTTCCGCCATATTCTTTGACATTTAATAAACTACGAGGAATTCCATAAATATTTGATATTACCCGAATACATTCTTCTGTTCCTTTAGTTTTATAAATTAATGGTAATGTATTTAAAATTCTATTCCATATAATCTTTAATTTATCATAATCGGAATAAGCATTTGAACCTGATAAATAATTTGATTCTATCGATGAATTATCAAATGAGCTAATAGGATCCCATCCAAACTGTTGTAATAATGTATTTGCAACAGTACTCACATAACTTGAAGACAAATTACTTTGAACATATTGTTGAGTTGGAAAATTCTTTATGTACAAATAAATGTTATCAAAATGATGTCCAATCATTGATAAAAATATTAAATAATCTGTATTATTATCATCTACCAAAATAAACTCAGGAGTATTATTTACTAAACTATCTCTATTATTTTTATCATATTCTATTGCATTTTCAATATAATCCGGATAGTTGAAATTTTCTACATATGCACCATTAACAAATGATGTTGTACTTCCACTTACTAAAGTAATATTTTGATACAAGTATGTATCGTATCCATCAAAAGAGTTGAAAATTGTATTTAATTGGCTTTGATATTGATTAATTTCATTTGCATATGACGCACTTATGAATGAATAAGAAGATAATAAAGTATAAGATGACCCACTATTCGCAGCAGAAGACGATAATGTAGTAAGTTTTGAATTTATCAAATAATTAATTTGATTTATAGATGAAATTTTATTTAAAAATAACTTGGTTCTTAATTCTGCCGAACTAAATACTATAAAATTAGAAAAATCAGAATACTCAACATTTAAATTATTTAATTTTTTATAAAATTCTACATCATTTTTTGTAGTGTTATCCAATTTTAAATCATTTATATTAAGATAATTTACAGGAGTAGATTTATATGAATCAGTTGCAACTTTGAAGTTAGGACCTGATATTTTAAAGTTTCTCTTTACACTTGGAACATTAATTACAAATTTTTGAATTATAGGTACAAGAGAAATATTTGATATCCAACATTTATCTCTTATTGAAATATCGATTGGTAATTCAGTAAATAATTTAACAATAATATTTGTATTACCGTTTTCTTCTACAAATGTATAATTTAATATTGTATAAAATTCATCGTTTCCAAAATTTAATGCATTTTTTAAATAAGAATATAATTTGTTTTCGTGATAATTTTGAATTGTATTAACTACATTAGAAATAAAATTTGTAAAAAACAAATCAAAAATAAAGTTTTCAACTTTAACAGTTAATTCAGCATTTTTTGTATAATATGAATTTATTTGTTCTAATCTTATTGATATAGATTTTTGAACTATATACTTAAATTGTTGCTTTATTTCTTCAAATGAATAAATTGATTTATAATATGTATACAACCAATCTTTAATATAATTTTTAGTTCCTTCAAAACTATTTTGTATTAATTGTTCATTTTGAGAATTAATATAAGGTCTATTAAAACCATTGTAAGTGTCATCTAAAAATGATAAAACATCCACATCAGATTTAAATCCAAAATTAGTTCTTAACAAAGAAAAAATATCTTTATTATTTAATAGTAATTCATCACTTTTATTATAAATTTGATATGAGTTTAAGAAGTAATTGAATAAAGGTATTGTATCTCTAATCAACGCTGCTTTTCTTGAAAATGATTGATATTCGAGATTAACCAGTATATTTTCTTCTTTATCTAAATCTAATTTAAATGACGGAATAAGTTTAATTTCTTTTCTGCTAGGAGAAATTTCTTTAATGTATAATGGATAGTTCGGATTACCAGCAACGTTTCTTAAAAAGTTATAACTAACAACGTGATTACCGGAATTTATATTTGATTCTGATAAATCTTTTAATACACCGAGTAAAATTTGTTTATTAAATGAAACTTGATAATTACTTTTATATTCTTTATAACTGTAATTTAAAGTTTTATTGTCTACATCTTTATAGGTTTTATTTAATACAGAATATGTGGATGAAATGGGTAAATAGTTCCAAATATTGATATTACCTTCAATATCATATACACTAAACTCTATGATATCTTGTTCAGAGTTTCCAAAATAATATTCTTGAAATGGAACATCATTAAACGTATCCAATTCACTTTGAATGAAATATGAGCCACTATTTAATGACCCACTATTGGATGAAATTGTTGGAAAAGGAAATGCCATAATTATTCATTTTCCGATTTTAAATTAAATGGAAATGTATCAGAAAAATCTTCTGGTTTATTTCCCTGCTTTAATTTTATTCTCAGTTCTACTATTAAATTTTTAGCTGCACTCAATTGTGATTTGGAAGAGTCAGCTTGAATTTCATCTACCAAGTCATTTAATTTATCTTTTAAGTCTTGATTTTCGGATAATACTTTATTGTACTCATTTAAAAATGTTTGATTTAAAATTTGTTTTTCAACAGGAGTCTCGGTTTGAATTTCGGAAATGTTTATATCATATAAATTTTCAATTTCATCTTTTTTATAATTAAAATTTATTAATGGAAATGTGATATATTGTTCATTAACATTACTAGCACTAATATATAAATTTACATTTCCAAATTCATCTATATTATTAGTGAATTGGCCTGTTGTAAAAAAATCATTTATTTGTGATTGTATACTCATCTTGATACTTTAAATATATTTCCGTTGTCGAATATCAAAGTTTCTCCGTTTATTTCGGTTTTTATCAAAATTCTATAATATCTTTCTACAGGCAATCCAGTTGTATCTAATATAAAATAATGAATTGCACCATCACAACTTAATTTTGTATAGTCATCGAAATCAATTACAAAATTTTCACTTTCATTATCCTTAATAGCATAATATGAATTTGAAGGTAATAAACTTGAACTTAAATATTGACTTTGTTGATATCCTTTTACAAAATTCTTAAGTGGAGATTTTTCTCTAGCAAATATATTAATACGAGGTACGCTTCCAAATTTATAGTCTTTTGTAACATTTTTAACTACTATTGTATATGGATTAAAACCAGTTAAAGATACTAAACTTCCACTAATATATACACTATCATCCCATTTAACATCTAAATATGGTTGATAAATAGTGTTAGTTTCTTTACTAAAAAATCTAATAGTAGAATTAATATCATTTGATTGTATTAATTCCAAAGAACTTATTAATATTAATCCATTATTTGGTACACATCCACAAATCCATCCTTTAACTACAGAAGTAACATCCATATAAATATCGGATGTACTATAATCATAAGACTGTGAACAAATCAGTGAACTCCCACTTAATGACGATGAACAAAAAGAAGAAATATAAACTGATGCACTTGGTGTATTATAAAAAGAAGAAGATGTATTTGAACTAGGTTGAGAATAATTTGATGGAACATTATAAAACCAAGTAGCACCTCCATTTTGGAATGAACCTGTTGAAAAACTGGAAGTTAACAAATAATCTGTAAAATTATACGTTACTGTTGATGCGGTTGGACTATACCATAAACTAGCTGTATTTTGAGTAGTATTATAATACCAACTTGCACCAAAACTGCCTAAACCTTCAGTATCATATCTCCCAATTCCCATATCCCAACTTTTACTGATTGGATATGCATATATTTTATAATCTAAAGGTACTTCTTCTGTAGAAGATGCTTTTAATTTTAAATAAAATTTGCAATTATTATTGATATCACCACTTAAAAGAGAACTAGAAATTGAAATTAAATCAAATTGAATTAAAATTCTACTAAATTCTGGGTCATTTGTGAAAGTGGTGGTTGGACTATATACACTTTGAGTACCTAATAGTAAACCGTTTATACACCCATTATAATTTGTTAAAGACCCACTTGCACTATAAATTGAACCAGTGAATGAACCTATAATACTTCCACTTACGCTACCAGTTACAGACCCGTTATAGTTAGTCAAACTAGATGTAATTTGAATACCTGCACCATAAGTTCCTGATACATAACCGTTATAATTGGTGGATGTGAATTGAGATGAACCACTAATATATAAATTTGCTGAATTAGATGAACCAGATAAATAACTTGATGATATACCGCCTATATAATTGATTACATTAAACGTAGTATAACTACCAGACAAGCTAGATGATACATAAAAACTTACATTACTAACTAGTTGATTTTGCGCTTTTAATTCTAAAATCCCATCAATTCCAAAATTTTTATTTTCATAACCGGTTTCATTAGTTATGAATGTATCTTGTTTTGGAAATATAAATGTATGCATACTCTATTATAAATATAAGTATGAAATTTATAAGACTTTTAATGATAAATTTATTAAATTACTGATCCTCTTATATCATTATCTGGAAATTTAACTTCAAATACAGATGGGTCTAATGATGGATAAATAATTTTATTCAGTGTAGCTTCAGATAAATTATATTCATGTGGAGAATAATCTCCGTCATTTTGAGTCAAATTTTTAAACTTAACTTCTGCTACCGATTGAACTCCTTCTATTTTTGCCAATTCAAGTTCAAATTGGTTGATATTAATTGGTTGATTAAAATACCATTTATCAATATTAAAGAATTCTTTTGCTTTTTGAAGACATTGGTCTAAAACTTCTTTTTTATTAAAATTATTATATATTAATATTTTAAAATCAACTCCAATATTAATGATATATCCATCAATTATGTTTACACTGTCTGAAATAATTTTATATTTTTGTAAATATTGTCTAACGTTATAAATTAATGCGTCATTAGTTTGTGTTAAGTTTTTATTTGAATTATAACTTAAAATGTATAAATTTAAACTAAATGGATTTGAAGTATCAAAATTTACTTTTCTATAATTATTTTCAAGTGAATTATCGATTAAAGTTGTTTGATTTTCATTGTCAATAAATCCGTCTAATAAAGTTTTTGTAGTAGAAATAGATAAATCTGAATTTGGTATTACCATCGCTTTCGCAATTGAACCAAATCTAGGTGGTAAAGAATAAATTCTAGTAATATAATCATCTGTAGTTACTGTTCTATTTTGAGATGCAAAATTAGCTAAAGCATTTTGTCTTATTTCTTCTACACTTTCTTCATTTTGTCCACCAACTGCTGGATTTGTATTTGTAATTCTTAAAGAATTTTTTACAGTAGTTAATAAAGAATTTTGTGAGGGTGTTAAACCAGATACATCGTTTAAAAATGTAACTGAATTTATATTTTTAATTGTATCTGAAGGTGAATTTGATTCTAATCCCCCTCCTACTAAATATTGAACCGTTAATACTGTATTTGATGGAGATTGTCCGAATGTTTCTGATTTTAGTAACTTACTGGTATCATAATTTAAATTTAAATTACTAATATTAGTCAATCCTACACCAACTAATTCTGAATTTGGATAAATAACTTCATCCGATGACGAATCAATCCCAGCACCAAATTCCAGATAAGTTGTATTATTTGCAGTAACATTTACTACAAATTTACGAGAAGTTTTTAAACTTTTAATTAATTTTGGCACTTCTGTTGAGTATTGTACATAATTGTTGTTGGTAAATTCAGTATTTTCAGTTTCTGTAAATACTAAATCTTGAGCTAAATAATCGACTTCATACCATTTATTATTATCACTGTCTCTTACATCAATTATATCAACTACATTGTTCTCAGATAATGAAATTTTATAAAATTGGGTTGCAGTACCAACTGTAAATGAATCAGTTGTAATTTTTCCCGCAATAACTTTTACTGATTTTTTGAGTAAGAAAAATTGTGGAATTCCATAATCATCTCTTGAATATACTGTTGTTTCTCTTGGAGAAAACTTACTATCCAGTGAAAAATCGACAGGATCGGTTGTAATAAAACTTACTCCACTTTCATTTGAAACTTCCATATACTCTCTAATTTTAAGAGCATAGTTATTGTCCGGTATATAATTGTTACTTGAATCTTTTGTAGAAGGAATAATTTGATATAAATCAATATTTGTAGTTGCAGATTTAGTAGGTTTGGTTTTATAACCAAGATAATTTGCTAATGCCAATACATTTTTACGTTCTTCTGCATATGGCATTAAACTTTCTTTAAATTGATAGTCTGTATAGTATGAAAGAACATCTCCAATATAGGATGCCATTTCAATAAACATCATACCAGGAGAAGCATCGCTGAAATCTTTATAAGTTCTTGGAAAATAGGTTTTTGAATACTCAATTAAAGACGCTTTAAAAGATGAAAAATCTCTATTAAGATATTTAATGTCTTTTTTAGAACTATTAAATGACTTTTGTATAATGTCTGCCATAGTTAAATATTATTTTGATTAACTGTCAAATTTAAAGTATCAATTTGATTGTTAACCGTGAATTGTATTTTTATATATAATATATAACTATCTGTTAGTTCATTTTTTTCTTGATTTGATAGACCAATATCAATTTTATTTACAGTTACTCCTGGTACATAATTATTTATTTCATCGGTAATAATTTGTTTTATTATATCAGGAGAGTCTACTAAATTTTGTTCAAATAAATATTCTTGTAAACCCGAACCAAAATTAGGATTCATTCGTCGTTCTCCCTTTTTGGTTCTTAATAAATTGGTAATATTAGCTTTTACTTGAGTCAAAGTATCATAACTTTGTTCAAAGTAGCCATTTCTACCAATTTGAAGTGGTAATGTTAATCCTATCGGATTCATATTATGTCATTGATACCATGCCAGAACCTATTGTTCCGTTTTGTTTCTTTTTATCCACAGCTTTCATTAAACTTCTAAAATCTCTGTTAAGAACATTCATAACTTTTCCTTGTTCTTCTGTTACCGGAGTAGGATTAGGTTCTTGAATTTGCGTTGATTCATTCAATTGCATACCAGAAAAAACTTGTGATTTAAATTGTGAATCAAGTCCTATCATAGAATCTTCTCTTGGTATTTTTACAACGGTTTGATTCAAAATCTCATTTAAAACTGGGTTACTTGAGTATTTTTTAACTTCTTTCGGCTTTTGAAAACTTTCTTTAACTACAGTTTTTGATTGAACTGTCGATTCATTTACTTGTTTGCCAGTTAATGCTTCGGTCAATACCTTCGGAATTAAAGTAGGTAATGTTTTGTCCAACTCTTCTCTAATTATTGCCCTAATTAATTCTTTTAATTCGTTTGTTTTCATATTCTATATAATTATCATCAAACTTTTGGGATTATATTATTTATTTTATCATTTATTTGTTGTGCGGTAGGTGGTTTTGGTATTTTTATTATTTTTATTCTCTTACCAACACCGGACTTAATTTTTGGCAATGATATTTTTTTCAAACCACTTCCTATCGCTCCTGCTGCTCCACCAACAACACTGCCTGCAGCACCAGCAACTCCACTAACCAATCCGCCTGCAGCACCAGTAACTCCACTAACAACACTGCCTGCTGCGCCAGCAACTCCACCTACTGCACTACCAACTCCACTTACCAATCCACCTGCAACTCCTCCAACTAAAGGTACATTACTTAAAACACCACCGACAGCACCAGTAACTCCACCAACAACACTACCTGCTGCGCCAGCAACTCCACTAACAACACTGCCTGCTGCACCAGTAACTCCACCAACAACACTGCCTGCTGCGCCTGCAACTCCACTAACTAATCCGCCTGCAGCACCAGCAACTCCACCAACAACTCCTCCTACAGTACCAGTAAGTCTATTAACTGTTTTTCCAAACGAAGCCCCTGGATTAAAATGTTTATTATTAAAATTAGGTGCTGAAATTTTTGGTATTCCAAGATTTGGAATTGGTGGTGGATTTGGTAATGGTGGTATTTTGATTCCAGGAATGTTTGGTAGAGATGGTAAAGTTCCAGTTATTCCTCCTATCGCATTACTTACTCCACTAACAACACTGCCTGCTGCACCAGTTACTCCACTAACAACACTGCCTGCTGCACCAGTTACTCCACTAACAATACTACCTGCTGCGCCTGCAACTCCACTAACTAATCCGCCTGCTGCACCAGTTACTCCACCTACTGCTTTTCCCAACGTTGACCCAAGTGATGGTTTTTTTGGTAATGCAGCATCTAATTTGGGAATTTTAAATTTAAGACCATCTGAACCTTCAGTTGGAGGTCCTGGCAGTGCCGGATCTAAATCTTTAAATTTAAATTTATTAATCATACTTGTTCAAATTGTACTTCAACTGGACCTTCTCTTCTTAATTTTCCTTTAAATTCTCCAGGAACACCTTCTCCTGATACAATATTAACAGAAATTGGTTCCGTACCGTTTTTAAAACCATTTGGCATTACTCCATCAACTCCTGGAGCATATCCTCCACCTGTAACAAATACTCTTCTACTCATTAATTTATCAAGATTATCTCTTAAAAATTTTAATTTTTTATCTTGAACAGATTCTTGTGTTTTATCGGGATTTGGACCCCCGGTTTTTGGATGTGTATGATTATACCAATGTACGTGGTCTAACAGCCAACTGCATAAATCATATAACCAATCTACAGTAGTTTGACCTAATAATACTGGTTCATTTGTTTGACCATATTGTCCTAAATAAATTGCAGGACTGTTTAATACGGTTTTATTATTAGTAGTTAATATAATTTGATCATGAGCATCAACTGTATATTCACTATCAGTAACTATACCATATCTTTCTTTAGAAAAATGAAGGCTTTCTCCGAATCTACTACTTAAAATTAATCTATCAGTATTAATTACTATTTGATCACCTTTTAAATTTTCAATGTCAAATTTATAAGATGTAGAACCTACAGGAGAAAATAAAGGTTGTTCTTCTTTTCCTTGTTGAAATATGGATTTATAACACGTAGTTTTCCATTTTGATTTTGTTAATCCAGATGTAATATAAATTGAACTTCCATCATGATTAATATCTTCTTCAATTAATCCACCTACATTTTTTTGAGAATCAACAATAGCAGGAATATCAGGTAATTTAGAAATTCCTGATATGGGTTTATCTAAAGACAATTTACGTTGTCTATTTCTAATTAAAATCATTGGATTTCCACAACCTTCATTTGGTTTATTTATTGTAGAATCTCCTTTATAATCCGGATAAAAACCTTTATCGTTGTCTCTTATATTATCATATGCAGAAAAACGAATTGATTGACCATGACGACTTTCTAAAACTGTATCTCCTTCAAATTTACGTAATTTTCTTATTTTAGAATTTGCGAGAAAATATGACCCCAAAATCCCTCTAACTTGATTATTAGCAATTTTTTTATAGGCGTTTAATGAAATCGGCCCATCAATTGATTCTGTTTTTGCATCATTTTCAGAAACTAAATCTCTATTTCCATCATTATTTCCATAAAACTTTTCAAGTCTAAAATTAGACTCCTGGTTTATAAATCCATTTAAGTTCAATTTTCTAGTATAAAATAACTTATCTAAATATTTTACTACAATTACAACTTCATTTAATAGTGGATATTCAACTATTCCAGTGGATTCAATAGGAAATGCCCATGATAATTTTTCTTTTTCCATACCTTGTTGAGAAAAACATAATCTAACTTTACAAGCTCCTATATAACTATAGTCTATATCAAATTGACTAGGTTGTTCGTTTTTATAATTTGCTGGTATATTTCTAGAATCTACTAAATGTCTTTGTCTTACTATTTCTGGGTGTTTTTCATCCAAAATAACGTCTAATACTATAGCAGGTTCTAATTCATAAAATTCATTTGTAGGTGATGATGAATTAGTAGTTCCGACTGACAATCCTAAATTATTTAATTGACCAAAACTAACTGGTGCAGATTTTACATTAAAATATGGCATATTATTTCTTAATTTCTATAGAATTACTGATATTTTCCGTAATTTTTTCAACTTCTGCCATAAGTTGTTTTCTTTCTTCTTCCGATAATCCGCCAACTTCTTCTTCTCCTTTATTATTGTTACTTACTAATCTTTGAACTATGGCAGCTAATTTTACTAATTGTTCATCGTTCCTTACACCAACATCTAAATAATCTTTTATTAGAGGAACGATGACAATTGCATCATTTGGTGTTTTAATCATACTTCTTAAGTCAGAGACCAAAATATCAATTTGGTCCTTTTTACTTTCAGAATTGATTACAACATCTTTAAGTAAGTTTGAATATTTCTTACCTTTATATAATTCAAAATCTAAATCCATACCTATAAATAGATATAGATTTGAATAATTACACTATCAATTTAATTTGCCTCTATCAAGATATGATTGAGCAATCACTTTTTGATAACTTTTCATCTTATTTATAACTTTAGTGATTTGTTGAGTTTTACAGGATGAAATTTCTCTGATATAAAGATACAATGCTTTTTTATTAAAAGCATCGATTCTATTACAATTTCTAAATAACTCTATAACTGCATTAGCAATATTTAAATCTCTTTGCTTTGTAAATATACGTCCTACATTTTTTTCCCAATATTCTACCATCAATTTAAGAAATTCATTAGTTTCAACTTCTTTATGATGAGCATCTACAGTTTGTAAACATACAGATGATTCACTTGGTGTATCCGCAATGTTTACATGTTGATTATATTTCTTGTAATTGCCATTATTATGAAAAATAAGGTAATTTTTAGCAACAATACTAAAATAACTAAATGCTTTACCTTTACCCTCTTCAAATTTATTCATATTAGAAACTAAATGTGCAACCGTTTCTTTCTGAATTTCAATAGGACTATTATCAAAATAAGTAAATTTAAATGTATTAAATACATTTTCTACCAATTTTTCAAAAGCATTTTTTATATGCGTTTCATAAATGTGATTTCTTACATTCTGATCTTCTTCCTTATTGTATTTTATAATATACATTTCTGTATCTTTTGTAAAATACATCTTTTCTGTAGATTTTTTCTTTTGAGGTTCTGGTTCTAAATAAGGTTCTTCAATTATAATTTTAGGAGTTGTCTTTCTAATAACTTTTTCTTTTTTAAGTGGAATAACTTTTTTCTGTTTTATAACTTTGTTTGTAACCATTTTTTTCTTTTGTTTTGTTGATTTTAACGGGACTTTTTTGTTAAGATTTTTAACAACTTTTTTCTTAATAAGTCTTTTTTTTAAAATTTTCATCTTTTTATTTGATTTTTTCATTTAGATTTTTCTTTGATAAATTCAATCAATTTTACCATCTCTGAAAAAACAAAACCTACTTCATCATCTTTTTCAAATATTTGTTTTTCATCAATATCTTTTAAACGACGATAAGTATTTTCAACTAAAATTCGATATTGGGATGACCAATTTTCCATTGTTTCAATCACATCTAATAAATCATTCATTTTAATGAAAAAATAAACATTTAAACAAATTGAAATGGACAACACCGATACAAGTATTATTATAAGTAACATAAATCAATCATATTCTGAACTATCTTCGTCATCAAGATATTCTTCCATAAATGATATTGCTTCATTTATCAAGTCCCAGTCTTGTGTCTTTTCGGCTTGTTTTAAAATATCCAATATTTCTTTAATATCAAATTCATCCATATGTTTATAGTAGTAAACTGATAATTAAATATATAGTAAAATTTTCTAAAATCAAATTAATATTATTATTTTTATTATTTTAATTTAAAAACTAAAATGATTTGGTTTGTAGCTATTATCAACTACAACTTCTTTAATCACCTCTTTTTCTACTGGAACCTCTTTTATTACTTCTTTTTCCACAGGTACTTCTCTAATTATTTCTTTTATTATTTGAGTCTCTTTTACTTCTTCAGTTGCTTCTTTTTTGGCTTCTTGTACTATTTCATCTACAGACTTTTCTTCTTCTTCTTCTATTTTTTTAACAACAGGTTTAACATAAAGTTCCTCTCCTAATATAGTATTGTAAGCCAATAATAAACAAATTGCAAGTGGATCAAATACTGATATTAAACAAATAATAAACCATTTTACTACTTTATTGATATCAACGTTAAATTCTTCAGCTACGAATTTAAAGGTTTGTAAATCTTTTTGACCTCCACTTTTGATTTTAATATCAGATATTTGTTTATCTAATTTTTGCATTTCATCTATACTAGATTGTAT
>Ga0172366_10003370_pt1 | contig 12602 bp, 15 predicted proteins | sample LakKivSesite69cm_FD_114533 | JGI IMG/M metagenome (GOLD analysis project Ga0172366, IMG submission 114533) | Sediment microbial communities from Lake Kivu, Rwanda - Sediment site 69cm | ecosystem: Environmental > Aquatic > Freshwater > Lake > Sediment | place: Rwanda: Western Province, Lake... | reverse complement strand
CAAGCGATTTTAACGCCCCTTCGAGCCTATCCAAATTGAGTAATGCATAACCTTTCTGGCTCCATGCATGGGCAGATGTTGGATCGAGCTCTAAAGCTTTATCGAAACATGCGAGCGCTTCTTCGTATCGTTCCAAATGATTGAGCGCATAGCCTTTGTTCCGCCAAACGCGGGTATAGTTCGGATTGATCGCCAGCGCCTTGTCAAAGTTTGCGATCGCTTCTTCTAACTGCCCTTCTTTAGCGAGAGCATAGCCTTTACGACCCCATACAGGGGCGGTCCTTTGATCGAGCTCAGCTGCTAATTCCAGTTTCCACAGTTGGTGCGGGTCTTTACCTTTGAAGCTCCACTGTCTGACACTTCTGCCATCGGCATCAAGGCACTTCCCACTGTGCTTCGCTATGATGCGGTAATAGCCATCGCCAACGGATTCCAACTTCCATTTCTGGTTATCTCCGCCCCAATAATGCCACTGTTGTACCGTTGCTCCGTTAAAGGTGCTCATACCGCCGACATCGAGGCACCGACCACTATGTTTAGCAATAAGGCGGTAGTAGCCATCGCCAACGAGTTCCAATCTCCAGTGCTGATTCTCGCCGCCCCAGTAATCGTACTGTATTATTTTGGCGCCATTATCCTTGCTTATATGGGCTACATCCAGACACTTACCGTCCTGCTTTGCAAGGATGACATACCACTCATTTCCCAAGAACGGCAACTGCGAACCTGTCTTCGGCGTGGTTTCCACAATAGACGGGCAGTTTCGCGTGATTTTGTAGGTCGCTTTGATCTTATTCCCCGTTATTAAAAATCGTTTCTTACCATGATAAACCGAGCGAGCAGCAACTTCATTAATATCTTCTCGCGTGACCCACGTCCAGTTACTTTGTGATGTGATTGCCTTCACAAGCTGATCTATATTAGCATAGCAATGATGATCTAAATCAACATGAAACGTATTCTTTATATCATGTCGTAAGATATAGGCCAGGAGCTTACTCAACTCGGCAAAAGAATTCTTATCTAATCTCTTTCCCACTCCGCTTTTGGTTCTAGAATTTGATCTCCGCATATCTTCTAACCATCTCACGATTTATTGATGGCTTAATATGCTCCATTACGTTGAGGACATCAGTCATCGTGATTCCTCGTTCTTCCCCTGTTCTGATCGATTCCTTGAACGGTATGAGCGACGCCTTCACACAGATATGGCGTACGTCCGCCCCGCTGTAGCCCTCGGTGAGCTCCGCCAGCGAATCGAGATCAATATCAGCTAACGGTTTTCCTTTCATGTTCAACTCGAAGATCTTTCGCCGCGCTTCAAGATCCGGAGGCGGTACGTAGATCTTCTCATCGAACCGTCCGGGCCGTAGAGCTGCAGGATCGATGCTCCACGGCTCGTTCGTCGCGCCGATGAAGAGAAGATTATCGTTTTTGGTTTCGACACCTTCAAGCTCCGCTAAAATCTGAGGCACAACACGCACCATCACGGTTGACCCCGAACTTCGCCGTTTAGGTATGAGCGCCTCCACCTCATCGATGAAGATAACCGACCGCTCATTGCCACGAGCAGTCTCAAAGAGTTTCTTCACGTTCTGCTCGCTCTCACCCACCCATTTGCTCATGATCTCGCTCGGCTTGATGCTGTAAAAGACCGCATCCACTTCGCCCGCAACTGCTTTGGCGATATACGTCTTGCCGGTGCCCGGTGGGCCGTATAAAAGGATACCGCCGCCGCTTCGTATGCCGTACAGCGCCGCTTTATCCGGGTAAAGGAACGGGTAAATGAGTTTGTTCCTGATCTCTTCCTTGACGTCCTCGAGTCCTGCAACGTCATCGAATCGCACCTCAGATTTCGTGATCAATGTATATGGTACGGGCTCGCCAGCTTCGTCTGCTTCCTTATGCGTCACTCTGAGTGAAGTTGCCTTTTCCAGTAACTTCTCCGCATTCTCCACTCGTACCGATTTCATCCGACCGCTGGACTGAGCTGCGGCTTTAAAGAGTTGCTCGCTCGCTTTCAGGTACCAGTCTCGTGCCTGTTTAAGGTTACCCTTGGCTTCGGCATTCGACGCTTTTTCGAGGTACTCCTCGCCCTTCTTCAGATACACGTCTAGGGTCATGGTATCGTCGGCGGTGGAAAAGCACTAACCTTTCTTCATCATCGCCTCGACTTCTCGTATCCCCTTGCTTATCCGTTCATCGAGCCCGCTTGATTCTTCGGTCTCGACCTCGCCCTCCATCGTCTTGGCGATCTCATTCATGCTCGACTCGGAGAAGCTTTCCGAGCCTAAAATGCCCTCATTGGCCATATCGAGCGCCACCGAGAGTGCCTCGTCAATCGACTCCGCCTGCGCCATCGACTTCTCGAGCTCGAGCTGCATGGTCGCGATCTTCTCCGCATCCGGCCCCTCGAAGATCGATTCGCTGATATCGTGTGCGAAGCCAACGAAATCGCCGGAGACTTTCACCATCTCCTTCTGCAGTCGCACCTCTTCCATCAGCAGCAGCATCCGCTGACCCTTCCGAACGCGGTCCTGGAGCGTAAGATACTTCGCCGCCTGCCGCTTCAAGAACTTCTCATCGCCGAGCTTTGCCGCCTCCTTCCCCTGCTCGAAGACCATTCGCTGCAGCTCTTCTACTTTGCCAATGTAGTTCTTCAGCTTTGTCTTCGCCTTCCGGTACTCGATCTCACGCTCAATCTCCTTCTCCTGCTTGGTTTTTCCCCGCAGCTTCTTCATCAAGCCCATAGCGTTCTCCTATGCCTCAAAACAAGACAAGAACAAACTTTTATAGATTTGGGGTATTTAGTTGCATGATCCCCTCTGCTCATACTTTCATCTTTTCCTCCTTTTAAAATAACCTCATACCAACTGAACCTCTTCCATTAGAAACATTCCCTAGCTGCCTCCATCATAAATATGGTCTATGTCCAAAATGATAAAACCTGTTACGACCTTTTTGTAACCTTTTCTTCGGTCTCAATGCCGTTCAGTGTTGCGATGATCCCCCGATAACTAATAGTACTTATTTCAACTGTTCCTCACAATACGGACAGAATCGCTCATCCTCCGAAACCTCTCGCCCACATTTTGGACATTTTTTACCGGCACCAGCACTAATCGTAGAACGCTGCACCACGCTATCCCTGACGACCGTCCCAATGTGGTACACTTGCTGCACAATTCTATCATCAATATACCCTTTGACCTGCACGCGTTTCTCGATTTCGTCAAGGATACCATGGTAAAACCCAGTCAAGGCTTCTTCTTTCTCAGCCCATGCCTTCAAGATAAGCTTTGAGTTCTTCGTGCCACCGACCACTTCGATTTGAGCTGCGTACTTCAGTTCCTTCACACCTTCGGCATAGAATCGTGCCGTTGCCCGGTAGAGCTGCGGAGTCTCTGATATACTGGGTGGAAGCATAAACATGTTCATGTCTTTTAAAATATCCGTTGTAACCTCAAAGAGCGTCTTCGCGGGAATTTGCATCTCTTTCGTTGTTTCCTCCGTCTTGGTCAATTCACTGACGACCAATCTCCACGTCTCCTCGTCAATTTTCTTAATCTTGAGCACGGGACAGACGATACTCAAGGTCTTAGGAGGGATAATAACTTCTTTTGTATTTTTGCTCGAATAGTCGTAATAGACGACCCTACCAGACACCTCGCAATCGCCGCATTCGCCTGTCGGCCGTATCTCAAAGGTAATAGTCTTCGATTCGCCAGATTTAAGCAATCCAATCTGTTTTTCCGAATCCTTGATCATGAATACCTCAGGCACGAAAAGATGTATTTTTATGTCGCTCACGGGTTCTGGTGTAGGATTCTCAACCTTGATTTTCTGAATGATTGTTGCACCCTTATAGCCAAAAGCAGAGGTGATAATTAGCCCCTCTTCGGGTTTAGTGAGTGACTGCCCTGCTGACTTATCTTTCGAGGTTTCTTTCTTAAGCTTCGGCGGTTCGGTAGGTGGTTTTGGTTTTGTCGAGGTTCCAGTGCCACCCTTGCCTCTGCGTGATACGCCGATACCCGCGATAAGCATGATTACGAGTACAGCAGCGCCGATAATGTAGGATGGTGGAACGGAGCCAAACGTTGAATGAGTTAATGTTGGTGTTGGCGTTGCTGGTTTTGGTGTTGCTGGTGTTAGGGTTTGTACAGTTGGTGTTGGTGTTGTTGGCGTTGGAGTGGTTATCTTCTTTAATGCTTCGTTCACATGCGTGGTTTCTCCAGCAGAAACAGACACCGTCTTAGTTATATCATCGTAGTCAGATTTTGTGAGTTTAACAGTATGACTGCCAATTGACATATCTGTCAAAGTTATGGGTGTCACTCCTTTAAAATTTCCATCGAGGTATACATTAGCTCCCGATGGGTTAGATGAAACGATGATAGAGCCAAGAGATTGTTTGAGTTGAATATCGAGATTCATTGTTCCACCAGGGCCTAAACTCACTGCCTTCGTTTCTTCATCATACCCCTCTTTTACAATTTTCACATTATATGATGCACTAACAATATCTTCCAACGTTAACGGTGTCGTTCCCACATACACCCCATTAAGATAGATTGCTGCGCCAGAAGGTGATGTAGATATAGAGATAATCCCTTCTGGGATTTTTGGATTATTGTCAACCCCATCTAATTTACCATCGCTGTCAGTATCAGGATTATTGGGATCCGTGCCCATCTGTTCTACTTCAATGTAGTATAACAAGTTATCGTTATCGTAATCAGAAACCTCTTCTGTCGAGTAACAGCGCCGCTCTTCAATGGCGGTATCAAGTAAAATATCAGTGTCTGGCCAACTTTTATCCCAATACAATTTATATGTGTATGTTCTTGGCCCAGGATCGCCCATTGTTCCACTAAACGAAAAAGTTCGCGTTTCACCAGCACTGAGCGCGAACTCCTTCTTATGAAGTAATAATTGTCCCGTGGATTCTAATCTGTATATTTCTAACTCATAATAGGTATTAATTGTCCCTGTATTCTTAACCGTTGCCACATTAGTAATAGTTTGTCCACTTACTAAAAGATCCGGCTCTGTTTTTGCACTGAGGATTTTGCCGTCTGGGGATTCAGCATTAGCGGCGGGAACTCCTCCGACAATAAATGCCGTAACGATTAGAAAAGTAGTGAAACCCCAAAACATTTTTGGAAACCTTTCTTCTCTATTGCGGTCAAATTCCAGATTCCCGCGCCTAACGAGATCAACCGTCCTTTTAGGCATATGTCCCACCCGTAAATTCACTATCGTTGTGCAAAGAGAATATGGGTCAAGCTTGCTTATAAATTTAACCCTTCTTTCGGTCGACGCAGTGCTTCCTCCTGTTCGCCGCGCGGAAGATCTATAGTTCTTCGCGCAAGTTAGCATAATTTTCGCCTCTTAGAAAACGCTTAATCCAGCCTTCCGCATAGCTCAGGCGCTGTGAAAATTCATTCCACCCAGCAGAAATAACCGCCTTCATCTCATCCAAACTAGTAACAAATATCAGGGAGAGTACTCGTTTTAAGGATTTCCATATGTACTCGATAGGATTCAAATCAGGAGAATAAGGGGGCAGATATATAAGATATATCCCCAGATCTCTCGCCTTATCTCTCACAATTTTACTTTTATGTGATGCAAAGTTGTCTATTACTGCCACTATTGCTTTATATTCTTCGTTTGCTTTCCTAATAGTATCAAGGAACGAAGCTATTGATTCCTTCTTAGAATTATCAATAAAAGTCTTTACACTTTCTCCTTTTATTGCATAGAATCCTATGGTATTATTCTCAAATTTAGTGGTATTCTTTATACTTTTCACCTTCTTAAAGCTCCAGACCCGCACAGTATTAGGGGTATTCTGTGGTCTGGTTTCATCGATAAAACCGATCGCTATCTCCTCTTCCTTAAGGCCTTTCTCTTTGAGCAGCGAGAATGCGAGGTCAAGCTGGTTCTCTAGGAGCACCTCAGCATTGTCAGGTCTTCGGTAGTCTACCGGGAACGGCTTTGAGAAGAGCATCCCCAATTTCTTCCTCAATATCCTCACGATCTGATTATCGGAGTAATCGATGCCAAACTTCTCTCTGACCATGGCTTTCACAACCTTTGTAGTCCAGAAATCCTTCTTCTTCAATTCTTCCCGCAGTTCCTCTATCTGTTCTGCACTCAGCTTTGGCTTTTTTCCCCCGCCTTCGCCTCGGTGGCACTCCAAAGAAGCCTCTCACTTCTATCCTTCCCGCCTTGCAAGAACTCATCTAACTTCTGTGGCTCAGCTATTCGTATCATACTGTGGAATTAAGGCTCTCCTCTATTTATGGTTTGGTATGCGGGATACTATAATGCCGATGTGGCTATCGCGGGCTTTGAGCAACCTCGACTTCGTAATCAAGTACCGCATCTACAGCAAGCGCTCCGAGGCCTACGTGAGTGTTCTGTGCGAGAAGGTGACTATTGAGCCTGCATGGCGCTGTACCACTTCGTCCTTTAACGTGGCAAAAACTATTTCGCTATTGCCCCACAGTAAGGGGGCGTACTTACATTTAGGTTTTCCGCTTGTTTGTAGCGCGGAAAGGTACCCTGCGCGCTGATTCATGCTGCGACCGATACTCGGCACACAGTTCCGCAGTCCGCGCGCCCCTGCCCGCTCCACGAGCCAGCGGCGCGCATCCTACCGGCATCTGGCGGAAGAGAAGGGCATAAGAGCTTTGATGTCCTTCTTTTCTTCACGAGCGGCGCGCTTCAGCACACCCGGCAATAGAAGAAACGGCGGAGTGCGCCCCCTCACGGGTCCCATGATTAACCAACCACCGAAAAGTAAATCATTAGCTCAGGCAGCTATAGATGCAGGTGCTACAAAAGAAGAGATCACAGAAGCTTTGAGAGTTGTCCAATATGTCTGTGGAGCTGGGAGCGTTTACACAGCAGCTCATGCTCTTGCGGCGTTATAGGAACTATGAGTAGTTCACCGTGCTCTAGAGGAATGGGGGAGGGGGGACCTCCACTGATGTAGCCTCTTAGCACATTCGACAAGGACTTTAAGTCTCTCTGGTGAGGGATACGTAGCTCCAGGCCCCAAGGTCCAACCTCATTGGCGCACCATGATCTTCAAGATTCAAGAAGATCTCCAGCTATCTGCGGAGCCCACACACCTCCTTACGTAGCTTTTCGTCAATCCCCGGCAAGGGATTTAATCTCCTATAGGTGTCGAATCCTTATCCGAACTATACCCCAAACCACACCACTAGCTATGGTACTAGCTATAGTACTAGCGATGGTACTAGCTATGGTACTAGCTATGGTACTAGCTATACCACTCATGTAGATATATTATAATCACACCACAATAAGTTTTTAGTATGATGTTGATACCACTCAAGATACCTTATTTGACTATACCACCGAGGATAATCTACCGGGAGCGTTAGCAGCTGAGGCCTCTTCCCCCTTATCTCGTGAATTACAAATGATCCAAGCTAGTGTTCAGGCTGGCTAGAGTCCCCCCTCCCTAGGGCTGAAAATCCGGTGAAAGATAATGGTGGAAAGAGGCAGAAAAAGTGACAAAGTAGTGAAACAAACGCACTCAACTTTTCACACTTACTACTTGCAGATACCCCATCCAGGCGAAACTAATAGGTACAGTCTCATCTTAACAGGGCTTTCCACAGGACCTTCGCCCCAGTTGCACGCGATAGTCTCTGTCAGAATAGGAAAACACCGGCATTTTCTAATAAAGGCATATTAATAATAGTAAACACCTAAAGCTTACTATGCGTCAGTGCCGCTATTGTAAGCGATGGTTCAAGAACAAACAGGCAGTGAGAGCGCATCTGCGATGGTGCACTAAATATAGGGCCTCGGTGGGCCCTGTAGTCCCTCCTACGACCATAAATATTGTTCAGCAACCTAAGTCTGGACCTCCCAAAACGGCCCAGAAATATCGGATAAGTTACGAGGGAGGCTATATAAAGTTTGACAGAAGACTGCCAGAAATAGCAGCTGATAGAGACTTGCGGGATATTATCTGGCCGGTGGACATCTGCGTGATCCATCGTAGTTGTATGGTTTGCCCATATTGCCACGTCCACCTAATGTGCGAAGACAGGAGACCTCTACCGGCATCCAGAGAAGGCATATGCCCGTTCTGTGGCGGTCTGTTTCTCTACTGAGCACGAACTCGCCTCCTTCTCTTCACCTGCAGTTCTTTGAAATATGAGACGGTCCGCATGCCCCCATCGAAGACCTGGGCCGTAGCCGCGTAGTAGGGTTGAGCAGCAGCAGTTGCCCTTCCGCATGCGTCCACAGCGATTTCGCGAGCGCCAAATTGGCGTTCGCGGGATCGGACTTATCTTATCGACTTTGAGCTCTTCGATCGTATACGAGATGCCGGCGGACGGCGCCGCTATGAAAAGCAATGCTTTTGCTACACACCTGTCGGTGCAGATCGAGCGACCGAGCGCGAATTGCGGGTCGGCCTCCGGGAATGTTTTACCGGCAAACGATTCGATGAAGGCTTGCTCGTCTGCGATGAACTCAATCAATACATCATCTGAGATCTTGGCCTCAGCTGTCTGAATGCGGTTGCGCACCCGCGTGGGGGTCGTGATACCCATAATGAAAGATTCGAGCTCAGGCCGTTTAAGCACGGCTAGGCTGCCGAGGTGTATTTCTAGGAGGCGAAGGTGTTTAGAGAGTCTTCTTCAGTGCGGCTTTCACCTCAGCCGCTTTTTCGGTCACCGTATACACCCGCAGCGCCTTCCCCTTCGAGTTTGGCTGTTCTGATAACTCGTACTTGCTCGTGACGAACCTGCGTTCTTCCAATGCCGCGAGATGGTACGAGGCGAGTCTCCTTTTCCATGCCTAGCGCGCTACTCAAAGCGTTGATGTGCCGCGGCTGCTCTTCAAGCAACTCCAGGAGCCGGAAGCGTATGGGGTGCAGGAAGATATGCTAGTCTTCCAGAAGCTCGCCTTCTAATGGTTGTTTTGTCATGTTGACACCCACCACGCAATAGTAGTTTGTACACCATAAAAACCTTAGCTATATTGCGCGCTACTTCTTCCGCTTCCCTTTAGGCAGCGCTTCTTCGCATCGCTCAGCAGTTGATCGTTTGTTTATACTGCGTGCACTACTATCCCCGCCGCCTCTAACCGCTTGGCCGTTATGCCGTACCCGCGCCCGCATGCCGGGCTATCCTTGAGTAGCCATACGTGCCGTACGCCGAACCGCTGTACGAGTTCGAGCACAATCTCCGTTCCGCGTTCATATGCCCACCTTAAAAATCGCGTTCTGGCGGATGCAGGGAGATTTAGAAGTAATGGAGGGGATATCGTTCCTCCCCTCATTGCTTCTTTCTTATCTTTTCCTTAGGGCAATCTACGAAGTTCTTTTGGAAATATGCCTTATCAATATCCCTACCAGAAAATCCCGTTTCTTTTTTTATTTTCTTTATTTGTTCTAAATACTTAAGAACCGGGTATAACTCAGCATCAACACCATCAAACATTTCTCGAAATGCATGTATATCAAAGATTCCGTATTGATCGGGGGCACTAAATGTAAGGATTGTGCTTGCTACAGCAGGACCAACCCCTTTTATTTTCATTAGCTTTTCCAGCTTTTCTTTATCAGTACTGCATTTCAGTGCTTCTTCTGATACTCTTTCTACTTTTTCAGGGTTATTGTTTTCTACATCTTTGAGAATCTTCTTTTCGCTTGGCGGAAATAATGCTAATTTCCACCTTACAATCTCTTTTAAGTCGTCCATTGTAACCTTTTTATTCATCGTAATACGCTTTGTTAGCTTTTCTTCAATCTCCCTATCTTCGTCTGTTCGACACTCATTATATTTCTCTTTCCATTTTTTAATTTCTTCGCTGTTCATTGCTTATTCCCTCCTTTTACATGTACTTCTTGCCATGAAACCGGCACGGAACCCCGAGCAAACAGAGCGATACAAGTACGTACTCGGCTTTTTCTTCGCTCATGCTGCTATGACAATACTTCGCACTTCAAAAAACTTTCAACACTCTCACCTTCTTCTTCCGCGGACCTTCCGCTTTCGCCATCCGAAAGGCGGCGATCTAAAAGCGAAGAAGAAACGACTCGAGGGGAAGATCATTCATACCTTCGCTTCCCGATCAGTTGAATGGTCTTGAAGTCGTAGAGATGGACCGTAGTGCTCTATATTCACGTGCAGTGATGAGTTTTGATATAATGGCATATTTAATTGTAGTTTTAGCATTAAGCTATATATCTCCCCTATTTTCCATAAAGTAATCAATTAATAACTGTGACCACTTCTCAAAATGAGACTTCTTTGCATTTAAATGGTCTAAATCATAAAAATTTAATTTGGCAATTCCTTTTCCTTTGCTTATTCCTTCTCTCCTTGATATTATCCTTTTTTTGATTTTGAGAAGACTTACAACACCAAAATGGACTTTCCCAACAGCATCAGAATCATCATTAATAAAACAAATAATTTTTGGCTCAGCTAAAATATTGGATAACTTTAAGTCGACTTCTTCCATTAATTCTCTCCAAATTGCATTATAAATAATTTTATCCTTACTTTGATTTCCATATATAGATAACTGCTCTTTATCAGCTATGTCTACATGACCACCAATTCCCAGAGAATATTTCTCACTTAATCTTTGTTCACCCGTTTTTGCACTCCTTTGATATGTTAAATAGAAATCCCCCGACTTAATTACGATGTATACAACAAGCTGTTTGAATTCAATATCTTCCTCGACCTTAGATCGTGGAATAACTTGCAAGTTATCCAAAATACGATACCAAAGTAACGGATTATAAAAAACTATACTTTGATCTAAGTATGTGGAAAGTAATTCTCTTTTAAAGCAAATTATTAGCTCATCCATAATTTATCTCGACTTTTATATCCTGTTTCTGTTTTTCAACACCATTCGTTGCCTCTTTTCCACCTTTCCATTGCCCTCCATATGATCTGACATCTTCAATTACCTGTTTAAAGATAAATTTGCTATTCTTGCTTCTAATTCGAGTTCAAAACTGCTATTACTCAGATTGGCTAGGGCAAATGTTAATTCCGCATAATAACCTAAGTCTGTTTTAGTTCCAAAAAATGATATACCACATCGTTGCAAAGTGCTTCTTGGATATACCTCAACCATTGAGAATAGTCCTTCTTTCCCGTCTTCGATAACAATTTTCTTAGCTGTGATATTAGCTTTTTCAATTGTTTTAACCACTAAATAATCACTTGGTTTCAGAGTAACTTTATCTTTCAATCGAGATTCTGCGATTTTTTCTGCAATGGGTGTTTTTCTTTCTTCCGTCTCCCAAAAACCCTGCCCTTTTAGTTTATATACTTTTCCTGCTCTCAAATCTATTCCTACTTCTTCCTGATTCAACTCCCGTTCCGCGATATTTTCAACTAACTTGTATTTTTTGTTTAATTCTAAAATCCTCTTTGCTGAAACAATCATTTTAAATCCCGCCCACCTAAATATGTCTTTACTATACTTTGCCGATAGGAGTTAATAAATAGTTTCGATCGTTATCTTCGCTTCTGTGAATATGCATGTCTTCTTTTGATACGCTAAGAATGCCGGTGCCTGAGCTTTCTTAGCAATCATAACAAGACTCCGGCGCTTTAGAAAACACCAAATGCTATTAAACAAATAATAGCCCTATGCTACGAAAAGGGCGCTTTTCCCGCTAAGCTTTTTTGATGAGGATATGACTTAACCATCAAAAAACCAAACCTTTATATACCCTTAAACTAAACAATAGACAATAAACAATGTCACTACTTACTGATTCTGACCTACGAACTAAACTATGTACAGTCAAAGGTGAGGAAGGAAATGATAAAATCCTTATTTATCCGTTTTCAGAAGATTGCCTAACGCCGGTTGGCTATGATTTAAGGGTCGGTAGACTTTATTCATCCTCGCTTCATGGAGGTCCTTTTGAAATAGATGATAAAAGTCGAATCCAAATTAGCCACGGAGATACCGTTTTAATCACAACTCAGGAAGAGATTGGAATGCCTAAAAATAGATCGGTATCCGCACTGATAATGTCTAAAGTATCAAAAGTTTCGAAAGGTTTGTCGCATATATCAACAACGATTGATCCTGATTGGAATGGTCACCTCCTAATAGCTTTGAATAATTATTCGAGAAGTACTATAGAGTTGGCAGTTGGCGAAGCTTTTTGCACCGCTGTTTTTTTTTGAAAATAAATCTCCTTCAACAAAGAGTTGTGAAAAAATACCCGGAAGATTAGATATTTTTGTCAAAGAATTGTCTGAAGCTGCACAAAAAGCACGAAAGAGAGAGTATTTTAAGAACCTTATTCCCTTCGGAATTATTATACTTTTTGCGGGATTGGGATATAAAATCTTTGGGAATGAGCCCGGATTTATAGCTATGGCAGTTATTGGTGTGGCTCTAGCCGAACTTATAAGAGTAATAATAGTGATGAGATAAATAGGTGAGGATTTCGAAAAACCTCCTGACCCAGAGGCCATATAATAATCTTTAAATACTATAAAACATATAATGATATCCATGAGAACTTTAATGGATTTTGGTCTGAATGAGGCGTATGAGCGCGT
>Ga0172366_10003368_pt1 | contig 12606 bp, 7 predicted proteins | sample LakKivSesite69cm_FD_114533 | JGI IMG/M metagenome (GOLD analysis project Ga0172366, IMG submission 114533) | Sediment microbial communities from Lake Kivu, Rwanda - Sediment site 69cm | ecosystem: Environmental > Aquatic > Freshwater > Lake > Sediment | place: Rwanda: Western Province, Lake Kivu... | reverse complement strand
TGGCTCCCTGTCCGACAGGCGCCCCAGATGGCCGCCGGTGGGCCCCGAGGCGCTGATCAGCCTCTCGTACTCCAGGGAGGTAATGACGTTTCGGTACTTCCCGTAACCATACTGTCTGACCACAGAGGGATCGAAGGGATCAAAGCCGGTGGCTACGACGATGGCTCCCACGTGCATATCAAGGGTCTCCTCGGCCATCTGGTGGTCAATGCACTTGGGGCCACACACTTCCACGCAGCGCCAGCACTCGGAGCAGATGCCGCAGTGCAGACAGCGCAGCGCCTCGGCGCGGGCCTGCTCCTCAGTGAGGCCCAACTCCACCTCGCGGAAATCGCGGATGCGCTGCTGGATGGGCGCGGTGGGCATGATCACCCTAGGCCCCATGTTCACCTCGCCACGCTCGATTAATTCCGCGATTTCCCCGTCCGTGGGATGAGCTACTGGCAGGGGCTGGAGCTCACGGGGGGTAAGGAGGGGTACGCCACGCAAATAGCGGTCAATGGACAAGGCCGCCCGCCGCCCATCGGCGATAGCCTGGATGAGTGCCCCCGGCCCGCGAGCCGCATCCCCGCCCGCGAATATGCCTGGCCTGTTCGTCTCCAGCGTCTGCGGATTGACGACGAAAGTGCCCCGTCGGGTGATCTCCAGGCCATGATCCGGTTTCAGGAAGGAGATCTCTGGAGCCTGAGCCACAGCAGCGATCAGGGCATCGGTCTCGATGATGAACTCGGAGCCCTGGATGGGGATAGGGCGACGACGACCGCTTGCATCAGGTTCGCCTAAGCGCATGCGGATGCAGCGCACGCCGCTGATATGACCATTCTCCGAAAGCACCTCCACGGGCTGGGTGAGCATTTCGAACTTAATACCCTCGCGCTCGGCGTCCTCAATATCCCAGGTATTGGCTGGCATCTCGGCCCGCGAGCGGCGATAGGCAATGATCACCTTCTCTGTTCCCAAACGCAGGGCGGAGCGGGCGGCGTCAATCGCCGTGTTGCCGCCACCGACGACTACCACCTTGCTGCCCAACCTCATCTCCCCACCCAAGTTCACCATCCTGAGGAAGGGCACGCCGTGGTACACACCCTCCGCATCCTCACCTGGTATCCCGAGGTGCTGTGGCTCGTGTGCCCCTATGGCCAGGAAGACCGCCTCGTATCCTTCGTCAAACAGTCTGTTGATGTCACTAACGGGGCTGTAGAGTTTTAGCTCGACACCGAGCTCCAGGATATCATCAATCTCTCGCTGCAGCACATGGCGGGGCAGGCGATAGGCAGGGATGCCCACGCGCATCATCCCGCCGGCCACGGGGAGGGCCTCGAAGATAGTCACCCGGTATCCCATCCGCGCCAGGAAATGGGCAGCCGTCAGACCCGCCGGACCGGCACCGACGATGGCTACGCTGGCCGATGGCTGATCGTCAGGTGCTGATGGTTGATGATTTTCCTGTGTGCTCTGTGGTCTGCTATACACCCAGTCCGCCACAAAGCGCTTCAAAGCGCAGATGGCCACTGGCTCATCCAGCTTACCCCGGTTGCACTCCGCCTCACATGGATGGTCGCACACCCGTCCCACTGTCGCTGGGAAGGGGTTGTACTGCTTGACCACCTCCAGGGCCTCCTGGTACCGCCCCTGGGCGATGAGGGCAATGTATCCCTGGGCACTGGTCTCTGCCGGGCAGGTGGCCTTACAAGGGGAGGTCCCCCGCTTGCTCACCAGGTAAGCATTAGGGATCGCCTGGGCGTAAGGCCGGTAGATCGCCCTGTGCTCCGATAGTCCCTGGTTGAACTCATCGGGCAGTATGACCGGACATACCTCCACGCAGTCGCCACAGGCGGTACATTTCTCCTCATCCACGTATCTGGGATGCTTGAGTATCTTCACCCTGAAACGGCCAACCGAGCCTGTGACCTCCTTCACTTCCGAGTAGGTATGGAGGGTGATATTGGGATGTCGGGAACAGTCAGCCAGCTTGGGGGACAGGATGCATATGGCGCAGTCATTTGTGGGGAAGGTCTTGTCCAACTGAGCCATCCGGCCGCCGATGCTGGGTTCCCTCTCCATCAGGTGTACGTGGATCCCCATGTCAGCCAAGTCTAGAGCAGCCTGGATGCCAGCCACTCCGCCACCGATGACCAGGACGTCCCGACTCATCTCCTGTCCTTCATTCCCGGCCCTTGAGTCCATTTTCGCTTCTGCTGCCTCTTCCCTATCAGGAGACCGTGATGCCATCGCCATCGTGGGGAAGGTGAAGGTGAACTTGCTCCCTTTACCCAGTTCCGATTCCACGTGGAGTTGCCCACCATACAGCTCCACTACCCGCTTCACGATCGGCAGCCCCAACCCTGTGCCGTAGGGTTCCACCTCTTTGGCATTTGCGGCCCGGTAGAATTCCTCGAAGATGCGGCACATATCCTGCGGCGCTATCCCTATGCCCGTGTCCTCCACCTCTCCAACCACACAATCGGCTTCCTCTTTGAGGGATACGGTAATCGTTCCTTCCGGATCGGTGTACTTGATGGCATTGTCAATCAGGTTGGACAACAGTTGTTTCATATGCTCATCCATGGCATCAATCGGTGGCAGTGTGTTCGGCACATCCAGGCGCAGTTCCACTCCTCTCAGCATGGCCTTGATGCGCATCTCGGGAACCACCCGCCACAACACATCTACGAGCTGTACAGGCTGCACCTCCTTCTCGATCTCTGCCTGTCGGATGCCACCCAGGTGCAGCAAGTCGTTGACTAGGACCAGCAGAGCCCCCGCCCGATCGCGTGCTAGGTGCAGCACCTCCTCTTGCTCGAAGGTGGGAATAGTGGAATATCCCTGTAGGAGCACATCCAAGCAGTTCTGAATGGAAGCAATGGGAGCCCGGAGCTCATGGATCACCTGCAGTATGGGAGCCGATTCCCTCCTTAGCAGCCCCTTCAGCCTCTCCACCTCCTCCTCTGCCTTGGTCAGAGCTGTGCTCTGCTCCTGTAGCGTCTCTTTCATGACCGCCAGTTTCTTTTCCATGGCGACCAGTTCCTTTTCCCGTTCCTGCGACCGCACCCTGGTCTCCCCGGAAAAGGCCAGATACCCGCTCAGAAACGGCAGCGCTGCAAGGATCGCTGTGGGCAGCCAGGTCAGCACCGCACCTGGGGAGAGACCCCAGGCGGTCTGGCGCCCCATATCGCCGAGAAGGGAGATCCATGTGCCCATGCCTGTAGGTCCGTTCCAATGGCCTGCTGGCTACTTCAGAAAGCGCTGGATGGATTCCAGCAGATCGGAGGGCTGAACGGGCTTGAACAGAAAGTCCACAGCGTTGAGATATTCATCCAGGGGGAACTGGGAAGCGTACTCCGAAGAAGCGATAGAGGACACCATCACCACCGGAATCTTCCTCAGTTCATTATCTTCCCACATGGTCTTGCTGACGTACACGCCATCCAGGATAGTATCCATCATAATGTCCAGGACGACCAGGTCTGGCTTTTCAGTACGCATCAGAGGAAGCGCCTCATTACCACTTTTGGCAGTGGTCACCTCGTAGCCTGCCGATTCCAGAACGAGCTGGGTGGCTTTGACAAACAGTGGATCGTCATCCACCAGTAAGATCTTATGACGCTCTTCCATCACTTCTTCCCTCCTGGCTACCCTTGGCAGTCTCCAATCGCACGCATCTTTGATACTCTCCAAAACCTGGAAAGTATCCACCCCTTCGATCCCCGGAATAGCAGCCATATCGTGGGTGAAGAAGGGCCCCAATTCATTGTTGGAGGGGAAAAGAGCTTCCACGATAAGGTTGTAGGGCCCCAGCGTAGAGACGACGCCGCGCACCTCGGGTATGTCTTTCAGGCGTTGGGCGATCTCGGTCACCCTATCCCATCGAGCTTTCACACCCATGATCACCCGTGTCTGGAATCCCATCTTCTCCGGCTTGACGGCGGCGTAGACCTTGATGACCCCCTCCGCCAGCAAGCGGTCTATCCGGTTGCGGACCGTTCCCTCTGTCACCCCTGCCTGACGGGCGATGTCCACATTGGTCCTCCGCCCATCGGCCTGTAGGAGAGAGATGATCTGCCAATCAATCTCGTCAACAATGTGAGCCATCAAGCACTCCTTCTACGAATTTCAGGACATATTATACCACAAAATGCAGAAAATGTCAAATGGCTTGTCTTCATCTGTGAAATGCGTAATGAGCCTGAAGCCGGGCTTTGAATTCCAGGGGCGAAATGCCTTGCTACAGTTTGAAAAGGCGGCGTGTGTTTCGCAGTTGACAAATCCCGCTTCCCTGCTATGATTAGCCAGCGGCTTTCTACCCTCTAACACTCGGGAGTTATCCATGGCCCAAGCCCAACGCATTGATTTCCACGTTCACTCTTTTTTCTCCGACGGCGTCCTGCTGCCCTCCGAGATCCTGCGGCGGGCGGCGGCGATGGGCCATCGCGCGCTGGCTATCACCGACCACGCCGATGCATCGAACCTCGATGGGCTGGCGTCCTGCCTTCGGCGCTTCGCCCGCCTTCAGGAGGGAGACTTCCCTCTGGAGTTCCTGGTGGGGGTGGAGCTGACCCACGTGGCCCCTTCTTCTATTGCACCCCTGGCCCGACGCGCCAGGGAGCTGGGAGCCGATCTCGTCCTGGTGCACGGGGAGACGCCGGTGGAGCCCGTGCTGCCGGACACGAACCGGGCGGCGGTGGAGTGTCCCGAAGTGGACCTGCTGGCTCATCCGGGGTTTCTCACCCCCGAGGAGGCGACCCTGGCTGCGAAGCACGATATCATCCTGGAGCTCACTTCCCGTCGCGGTCATTGTCTGACCAATGGCCACGTGGCCCGTGTGGCGCGGGCGGCAGGGGCCAAACTGGTGGTGAACACCGACACCCACGATCCCAGCGATCTCATCACTCAGGAGATGGCCCGGCTGGTAGCCGCTGGCGCCGGACTCACGGACGATGAGGTCGAGGTGGCCACCATGACCAACCCCGGGGCCCTACTAGCTCGGCTGCTCTCCCGTCGCTACCATCGGGCCTGATCCCCAACATCTAGCCGTCCTCCGTCCACAGTCAAGATTAGATGACCAAGGACTAAATCCCATGCCCATTGCTCCCCAGATCGCAGTCGTCACCTGCCCTGCCTGCAGCGCCCGATTCACCGCCGAGGTGCATCACATCATTGACGTGGGGCAGGATCCGCAGTACAAACAGCAGTTCCTGAGTGGACAGCTCAACCAAGCCATCTGCCCCCAGTGCGGCAATGGCGGAATGCTGGCCCTCCCTTTTCTCTACCACGATCCCGGCAAGGAACTGGCCCTCATTTTCCTGCCCGCCAACCTTAACCTCCCGGAGGCCGAACAGCAGCGTTTGATTGGCTCGCTGACCAATGAGGCGATGATGAACCTGCCGCCCGAGCAACGAAAGAGCTACCTCCTCCAGCCGCAGATCTTCTTCCGTCTGGAGGGGCTGATGGAGCGCATCCTGGAGGCCGAGGGCATCACCCGGGAGATGTTGAATGCCCAGCGGACCAGGCTGGAGCTGGTGGACGAGTTCCTGGCCGCCCACGACGATGAAGAGCGGCTTCAGGCCCTGGCAGCCGAGCACGGAGAGGAACTGGACTACGAGTTCTTCCACACCCTCACTGTAAACATGGAAGCGGCCCAGGCTGATGGGCAGACCGTGCTGGCCGAGCGGCTGCTGAAACTGCGCAGCACCCTTCTGGAACTCAGCGACTTAGGAAGGACCAGACGGGCTCAGCGGGAAATCTATGAGGCGCTGGACAAGGGGATGAGCCGAGAGGAGCTACTGGAGCGGCTCATCGCCGCCGAGGATGAGCCTGAACTGCGGGGAATGGTGGCCGTGGCCCGTCCGTTGTTGGATTATCAGTTCTTCCTGATACTATCCCACCGCATTGAGTCCGCCAGTGGAGAGGAGGCACAGCGGCTGAGGGAGCTGCGCGAGCAATTGCTGGCGCTGATACAGGAACTGGATAGGGAGACGGAAGCGGCACTGGCACAGAGCTCGAAGGTGCTACAGACCATCCTGGAGAGTGAGGACCTGGAAGCAGCGGTGCGTGATCATCTGGCAGAGATTAATGACCTGCTGCTGGCGCTGCTCTCGGCCAACATTCGCCAGGCGGAAGCCCGGAGGCAGGTGGAGAGGGCAGCGGAGCTCCGAGGGGTGTGGGAGGCCATCGTCGCTGTTCTGGAGGAGGCCATGCCCCCAGAGATCCGACTGATCAATCGCCTGCTGAACGCGGAGGAGAAACAAGAGCGCCGGGCCCTGATGGAGGAGCAGGAGGGGCTGATCACCCCGGAGTTTCTGGAGCTGATGGAGGCCATGGCCGCCGATCTGACTGAGCGAGAGCAGCCGGAAGCCGCAGAAAGGCTGCGCTCGGTTCAAGTTGAGGTGTCCGCCTTCCTGGATTCGTGGAGCGTCTAGCGTGGAGGGAGTTGTAGTTACGCTATACGCTTCACGCTTTACGGCTTATTCCGGTTCTCAAATCGGAAGCCGTGCCCCCGCACTGTCACCACATACTGGTGATCCGGGTCCGACTCACTCAACCGTTCGCGCAGGCGGCGCACCAGGGCATCTATCGCCTGGTCGGAGACTCCCTCGGCCGCCATATCAGGCCACACAGCAGTCACAATCTCCTCCCGGGTCACCACCCGCCCCTCTCCTTGGTACAACAATTGCAGCAATGTGAACTGAGATGGCGAAAGGGAAGGGGTGGCCTCCCGGTTTCCAATCCACACCCGCCGCTCGGCCACATCCAATAGCAGGCCCGCTGGCCGAAGCGCAGTGACCTCCAGAGGGGCCGTGGCCTCCGCGCCGACGAACAGGAGCCGCACAGCCAGCGCGATCTGTATCTCATCCCCATCCTGCAGGGGATAGTCACCTTCTACCTCTTGGCCATTCACAAAGGTGCCATTTTTGCTGTCCAGGTCGCGCAGAATGTATCCTCCATCCGTCTGCACGATCTGAGCGTGGTGGCGGGAGACCGCCCGGGCGGGGAGCACGATGTCGCACTCTTCCGACCGGCCCAGAAGGGCCTCTGGCTTCTCGATCACCCATTGGCGAAGGGGTGCCTGTCCCTCCCGTAGGATCAATAGCGGCCGCGCAGGTGCATACATCATCCGCCTCCAATCTCAACTTCACTTGACACCAGGGCCAGAAGGTTCTATCATTATCTCCGAAGGATAAAGGGGATGTACCAATCATTGCCGTTAGGAACCGTGCTCCGATCACGGTACAAAGTCCTTGACCTGATAGGGCAGGGGGGCATGGGGGCCATTTACCTGACCCAGGACCTCCGTCTGGAGGGCCGACGGTGCGCAGTCAAAGAGGTGATCCTCCAGCCAGCCTTTGATGCCTCGGCGCAGGCCCAGGCCCGGGCCCAGTTTCACCGCGAGGCCAGTGTGCTGGCCCGCCTCGATCACCCCAACCTGCCCAAGGTGTCGGACTATTTCTCCGAGGAGGGGCGAGATTACCTAGTCATGGACTACGTGCCTGGCGAGGACCTGCGCCAAATCATGCGCCAGGCCCAGAAGAGGGGGCACTTCCTGGAGGAGCAGCAGGTATTGGCCTGGACGGGGCAAATCTGCGACGCACTGGAGTACCTGCACGGCCAGGACCCACCGGTGCTGCATCGGGACATTAAGCCCGCGAATGTGAAACTCATGCCTGAGGGGCGCATCAAGCTGGTGGACTTCGGCCTGGTGAAGCTCTTGGAGCCGGACGAATCGCGCACCGTGACCATCCTTCAGGGACGGGGCACCGTGCAGTACACCCCCTTGGAACAATATGGTGGGGACATGGGCCATACTAACGTGCGTTCCGACATCTACTCCCTGGGTGCGACTCTGTACCATCTGCTCACCAACCAACCCCCCTTGGATGCCAAGCAGCGCTTCCTGCATCCCGGCACCCTGCCCGCCCCCCGCGAGCTCAACCCCTCCCTCTCAGCGACGACGGAACGGGCCATCCTCTCCGCCCTGGCCATGCACCCCGATCAGCGCCCGGCCAGCATCGCCGAGTTTCGGAAGCAACTGCATCGCCCACTTATCCCTTCCCTCTCCGAGTTCATCCCCCGTGAGGAGGAATGGAAGGCCGCCCTTCAGGCCAATATCGTCCCCCTCAGCGTGGCAGGCACCCTGGCCCTCATCGCCGTGCTCCTCACTCTCTTCGGACCGTAGCCCCCTCGTCTTGGTCAGGAGATCCGTGCCCCACTACCCCTCTCCGCCACCATCGCCACCCTAGATACCCCAAAGGCAGCGTCGCACCTATGAAAGAGGCCAGCAACACTGCCCAGCGTTGCAATATGCGCTGCAGCCAATTGGTGCCCGGCGCTTCTAGGCCATAGAGGTTATAGGCGATCAGCCCTCCGATGAGACACAGCAGGAAGGCCCGCAGACGGAAGAGCAGATTTTCACCCATCAGGCTCTGCACCACCCAGGCCAGACCCAGGGCCATCACGATCCCCCCCACCCCCAGCAGGAGGTCCAGGCCATCCACCCCCCGCTTCTCCTCCCACCAGGGGACGGGCGTCGTGGTAGGAGTAGGTGGGATAGCCGTAGGGGAAGCGGTGCTGGTAGGTGTGGGCGTCGGCGTCTCAGTGGGGGTGGAGGTCGGCGTGTGGGTCGGCGTGGGCGACGAAGTAGGAGTGGGAGTGGGTGTATCGGTGGGAGTGGGAGTTGGGGTGGATGTAGGGGTGGGAGTGGGGGGCGGAACAACGGTGGCGATCGTGGCTGGCTGATCCCCCTGGATGGTCACCACCAGCGTCACCGATTGAAGGGCTGGAGGACTGCTGGCGGTGATCTCCAGCCGTCCCTCGCGCTCCAGGGTAATGCTCGTTTCCGCCGCCCCATTCACGGTGGTCGTCTCCTGGCGGGGCAGCTCCAGCGACTCGGCGGGGTAGAACAATCGAAAGATGACCGGTGTGCCATCGGGCACCGGATGGCCATTGCGATCCAGGATGAAACCGGTGCGCAGTTGAAGCGTGTCGCCCACCTTCACACCAATGGAGGAAGGAACTTCTTCCCCTGCGGTGGGCAGATTGGTCACCATTACCGAGATCACCTGTCTGGGGTCGGGCTCCGTCCGGGTCATCAGGTTGTAGTTGATCCCCTGCACCGTGACCGGCGGTGCACCCGGTGGGGCGAACTCCTGGAAGAGGGCCCGCACTGAGGCCTCGACGAAGGCGGGGACTTTACTGTACACTCCGTAGTAGGCGGTCAGCTTGGATATCTCCGTGGTGTCCAGATAGCAGGGGCTGTTGTAGGCCAGCACGACAATCTTCCTAGCGCGCAGCATCTCCGGTCTCAGTCGCAGGAAGGCCCGCACGGCGTCGGAGTCCGGGTAGTTCTGGGAATCCACATCCAGCATGGCGAAGATGATCCAATCCGCTCCCGTCAGCCGTTCCTCCAGTTCTGGCACGGGCTCGCCAGAGGACAGGTAGGCTTTCAATTGGGCGAAGGTAAAGGAGTGGATATGGTCTGGGTCTACTTGGCCGCTGCCCTCCGGCCCATACAACTCCAGAATCCTCCGCTGCAGGCTGTCCAGGGGCAGCAACACCTCGGGGGGACAATCGGCGCAATCGCGCACCTCCCGGGTGTCCACAAAAAGGATCATCTCCTCCTCGCGCAGTGGGGGGCTGGGCAGCCGATCCGCCAGCTCCTCCAGGCCGGGATAGATAAGCGTCAGCGCGGCCTGGGCGATGGAGGCGATCGCCTCCTCACCCTGGCCCACGCTCTCGGCGGCCCTATCCGCATCAGCCGCTGCCAACTCAAAGGTGAATTCCGGGTACAGGCGGCGCTTGAGTTGCAGGATGCGGGCCACCGCTTCATCCACACGGGCCCGGAAGAGCGCGTCGGAGGTGTACTTCTCGCGGAAGAAACGCAGAGTGGATTCGATGTTGGCCAATTGGAGCGACCAATCGTCGGTCAGGGCGAACTGGGAGAGCACCAACAGGTCATTGCCGGCCAGGAAAGCCTCCTGCGCGATCCGCTTGTGGGGGAACTCCCTCAACTGGGGGTCGTAGTATTTGCGCACGGCGGGCACGCCCAGGGCATCGGTGAGCAGCACCCCGCCCGCCTGCCGCCAGGCGGCGAACTCCGGCAGGGCCATGAGGGCCTGCAACCCCTGGGCGTCGAAGCTGATGGGCCGGGTGAGCTGGCGGATGTTGCCCTGGAACCCCCGATAGCGGATGTGGGAGGTCATGAGCGCGTCGGCTGTGGCCTCCGGATCGTCCGGGACCAGTCGTGTCACGGCGAAGAAAGGAGCTAGCTCAATCTGACGCAGTTCCTGGAGCGATTTCTGGATGGTGGCTACCTCTTCGTCGGGGTGTCGGTCGCTGGCTCCCAGGCCGGGAAAGTGCTTGGCCACCGCCACGACCCGGCCACCGCTTCCCCCATGCACTCCCCGAACGTAGGCCTGCCCCATTTTCCCCACCCAATAGGGGTCACCACCGAAGGCGCGCGTCCCCATGTCTCCCGGCAGGCCGGGCCGAGGGTTGCTCAGCACATCCAATGGTGGGCCCAGCAGCATGTTGACCCCCAAGGCGTTCAGCTCCTGGCCCACGATGCGCCCCACCGCCTCGGCATAGGCCGGGTCCCAGGTGGCTCCCAGGGCCATATTGCTGGGAACCTGCGTGAGGCCACTTCGGATGTGGGTGAAGGGGAACCCATCTCCCTCATGGTCAACGCTGATGAACAGGGGGATGAAGGCGCCGCTGTGGGTCACCACCTGGGTGACGGTAATGGGGGACCCTTCGGCCGAGGGTATCTCTTGAGTGAGCACCTGGGAGGCCAGGAGGGCCTGCTGTTGCAACCCCTTGGTCAGCTCTGCTACCTGGCGAGGGATGTCCTCGCCATTGGTGGAGTTGCGGTTGCTGGCCAGCAGCATCACCCCCCCCACCCGATATTCGTAGATGAGGCGGGCGATGTCGGAATCGGGGCCCACATTGTCGCCGATGAAGGTGACCAGGAAAAGCTGCCCCACTCTCTCCGTAGGGGACATGCGTGTCATCAGTTCCGCCACAAAGGGGTCGGCTGGCTTCTGTCCTGCCACCATCGTCGGAGAAGCCAGAGCCCCCATCAGGATGAGGGTGATGGTCAAAAACAATAGAGGAGCACGTCGCAGCACGTCCTGGCCTTCCCTTGAATCCGGTAGATCATCTTTGATGTAAGTATATCCAGTTCCCCTCAAAGGGCAAGCCATGCCAAAAGGTTTCTGGCTCCGATGGAAAGCGTCAGCTCAGCGTAGGAGAAACGTAGGGGAAGCGTCCAGCATATCTGTGCATGTCCGCTATACTATAGGCAAAGCTTTCTCCTCCTTTTTCAACGCAAGGGGCGGAGGATTGGGCGCACCTCCAGTCCCTTGCGTTGGCAATTTAGGCTCGCCCTTCTTCTTGCAAGAAGGGCGTTTTTATGTTAAAATTAGGACCAGCCTTCCTTACGATGATCCCTTCTGGCAGGCATTGCGGAGGAGATATGCGATTGAGAAGGAGCATTTCCCTGCTTTGGGTGGCGCTGTTGGCTCTCTCTGGCCTGGCCATTCCCGGAGCCGGAGCTGCGCCACCGCACGATGGGCAAGTGCATGTGGTGCAGCCAGGGGAGACCCTCTTTGCCATCGCCATGAGGTACGGAGTCACCACCACCGCGCTCATCCAGGTCAACGGGATCGTGAACCCCAACTGGATCTATGTCGGGCAAAGGCTGACCATCCCCGCTGCTGGATCTGCAGGGCTAACGGCCAGCGGTGCATACCACACCGTCCAACGGGGGGAAACCCTTTACACCATCGCCGCCCACTACGGTGTATCGGCTGACGCACTGGCAAGGGCCAATGGCCTTTCCAATCCCCATCTTATCTACGCCGGCCAGCGACTGCAGATTCCCCAGTATGGTTCAATCGCCAGTCAGACCCATGTTATCCAGCGGGGTGAAACGCTGGCCAGCGTTGCCCTGCGCTACGGGGTAGCCATCAGCGCCCTGGCCCAAGCCAATGGGCTCCACAACCCCAACTTGATTTACGTCGGCCAGAGGCTTCGCATACCGGCGAAGGGTGCCCTGGCTGCTCCTGTCAGCCCCGCACCGGCGGCCAGTAAGCTCATCGAGATTGATCTCTCTGAGCAGCGCATGACGGTGTGGGAGAATGGGTGGGTGAAATGGTACTGGGTCTGCTCCACAGGGGAGCCGGGCCGGCCCACTCGAACTGGCCATTTCAGTGTCATAAGCAAGATCCCCAATGCCTATTCCAGCACTTATCGCCTCCAAATGCCCTGGTGGCTGGGCATCTACTGGGCCGGCAGTTCCCAGAATGGCATCCACGCCTTGCCCATCCTCCCCAACGGCCAGACCCTGTGGGCCGGGCTGCTGGGACAAAGGGTCTCCTATGGCTGCATTATCCTCGACACGGCCAATGCCAAAGCCCTCTACAACTGGGCGGATATCGGCACGCCGGTTCATATTCACTATTAAGCAACCCTTTCTAAAAACTCCGAAAGTAGGTCGTTACCCTATTGAGTGTTGTTGGCTCTCAAGGAGGTACTACGACAGTTGTGAGGAGCTCCTCAACAGACCAGATATGATCTGTCAGACCGGCAGCCATCGCTGGAGTGCGAGGAATC
>Ga0172366_10003367_pt1 | contig 12606 bp, 7 predicted proteins | sample LakKivSesite69cm_FD_114533 | JGI IMG/M metagenome (GOLD analysis project Ga0172366, IMG submission 114533) | Sediment microbial communities from Lake Kivu, Rwanda - Sediment site 69cm | ecosystem: Environmental > Aquatic > Freshwater > Lake > Sediment | place: Rwanda: Western Province, Lake Kivu... | reverse complement strand
GCCTCGATGGTGTCGCGGATGCCGAAGCTGAACTGGCGTCCGGCCCAGGCTGCGAGCGACGCGTATCCGCCTTCGCCGGCGAACTGGGCGGAGTCGAGGAAGATGGCGACGGCGGCGGGCACGAACTGCTCGATCACCTCGTCGCGGTCCTGCCCGCGTCCGGTGCGTGCCCGCATGGCCAAGGCCTGCTCGATCTCGGGGAGGGCGAGGTTGTCCCACTCGTCGCGGCCGACGGTGCAGCCGTGGGAGTCGAGCCACTCGCGCACGGCGGCGAAGAGGGCGTCGGGGTCGGCCTTGGCGTCGATGAACTGCTCGATGGCGCGGTCGAGGGCCTTGCGGACCATGTCCATGACCATCTCTTCGACGGTCTCGGCGTCGATCTCGTACTTGACTTCCGGCGGGACGCGGCCCACGAGGAAGGCGACGAGGTCGGGGTAGGACATCTTGGCCATCTCGAAGGGTGCCAGGCGAACGCCGTAGCGCTCCTCGAAGGCGGCGGCCAGCCCGGCGAGGTTGCGGTCGGGGGCGGCGAAGTCGCCGGCGAAGAACGTCTGGATCTCGATGAGGGCGAGGTCGCCGGCGGCGGAGCGGGCATCGGCGTCGTGGCGGGCCTTCAGGGCTTCCGTGAAGCGGTCGACGATCCCGGACCGCAGCCCGGAGAAGACGCCCTGCATCACGGTGGGCTCGATGTCGGCCCCGAAGCGGCGGCGTGCCCAGGGGGCGAGGCGCGCGGCGTTGGGGTTGCTCGCGAAGAGGCGCGAGCCGACGTAGAGCTGGATGACGGCCGGGGCGAGTTTCTCGGCGGCCGCCTCGGCGGTCATGCCGGCGCAGGCGGCGAGGAGCTTGTCGACGACGAGGGCCTCCTGCCGGTCGCGCTTGCGGCTGATCGGGTCCCACTCGGCCACGGGCACGGCGATGCCGATGCGGTCGGCCCACTGCTTGAGGTGGGTGTAGTCCCAGGCGTCGGCGCTGGCGAGGATCGGGAGGTCGATGGCGAGCGCGGCGGCCGCCCACGTGCGGAGGTAATCGTGCAGCCCGGTGCCGCGGGCGGCGTCGCGGGCCTTGTCGGTGATGAAGCGGGCGATGGCGCGCTCGGCGTCCTCGAAGAACTTCTGGCCGGGTGCGTCCATCCCGTGGCGGCCCGCCCACTCGGCGATGACGGGGACTTGCCACGCGGCAGGGTAGAGGCTCTCGTCGGCGAGGGGGCCGATGCTGCCCTCGATCCAGGTGCGGAAGTAGGCGGCGGACGGCTTGGCTTTCCTCTGATCGACGCGCTCGCGGACGAGCCGCGCGAAGGCGGCTTCGTCGGCGGCCAGCCACTCCTCCTCCGAGATGCGGATGCCGTAGGCCTCGAGGGCTTTTTCGAGGGGTTCGAAGCCGCGGTGCGTGGCGAGGGAGAGGTCGCTGCCGCCGCGGAGTCTCTCATCGATGTAGCGCGCGGCGAGCGTTTCGATGGCCTGGCGGATTTCGACGGCGACGAGTGCGTCGAGCACGCTCTGGCGCATGCCGTAGACGACCTTGCGCTGCTCGTCCATCACCTCGTCGTATTCGAGGACGGATTTTCGCATCTCGAAGTAGTGCTGCTCGACCTTGCGCTGGGCGCGCTCGATGGCGCGGCTGACCATCGCGGATTCGATCTGCTGGCCTTCGCCGAAGCCGGCGCGGGCCATGAAGCCGCGGACCCACTGCCCCATGAAGATGCGCATGAGGTCGTCTTCGAGGGAGAGGAAGAACCGTGACGTGCCGGGGTCGCCCTGGCGGCCGGAGCGGCCGCGGAGCTGGTTGTCGATGCGGCGCGCCTCGTGGCGCTCGGTGCCGACGATGTGGAGGCCGCAGGTGAGGTTCTCGATGCCGCTGACGGTCTTGTTGGGGTCGTCGCCGACGCGGCGACAGTCGTCGGCCGGCTTGTCGGCCTGGTCGGCCTCGCCGTTGCTGCGGATGATGCAGCGGCGGCACTTCACCACGCCGTCGCCGAGGACGATGTCGGTGCCGCGGCCGGCCATGTTGGTGGCGATGGTGACGGCCCCGGGTTGCCCGGCTCGTGCGATGATGTAGGCCTCGCGCTCGTGCTGCTTGGCATTGAGCACCTCGTGCTTGATGCCGCGGCGCTCGAGCATGCGGCTGAGCAGCTCCGACGTCTCGATCGCGATCGTGCCGATGAGGACCGGGCGGCCAACTTCGTGCACGCGGACGATCTCCTCGATGATCGCGTCGTACTTCTCCTGCTGCGTGGCGTAGATGACGTCCGGGAAGCTGACGCGGCGCAGCGGCATGTTCGTGGGGATCGGCACCACGTCGAGGTGGTAGATACTGTCGAACTCCTCCGCCTCGGTGAGGGCCGTGCCGGTCATGCCCGCCAGCTTCTTGTACATGCGGAAGAAGTTCTGGTAGGTGATGGTGGCGAGGGTCTGCGTCTCCTGCTTGATGTGGAGGCGCTCTTTGGCCTCCACGGCCTGGTGCAGTCCTTCGCTCCAGCGGCGGCCGGGCATGAGGCGGCCGGTGAATTCGTCGACGATGAGGACCTCGCCGTTCTTGACGACGTAGTTGCGGTCGCGCTTGTAGAGTTCCTTGGCGGCGAGGGCCTGGTTCATGTGGTGCGGCCAGTCCACGTTGTCGCCCGTGTAGAAGCTGTCGACGCCCAGCGCCTGCTGCGCGTGGACGATCCCCTCCTCGGTGAGGGTGACGGTATGTTCCTTTTCGGCGACGACGTAGTCGATGCCGGGCCGCAGCCGCTGTGCGACGGCGTTGGCCTTGTAGTATTTGTCGGTGCTCTCCTCGGGCATGCCCGAGATGATCAGCGGCGTGCGGGCTTCGTCGATGAGGATGTTGTCGACCTCGTCGACGATGGCGTAGTTCAGCTCGCGCTGCACCTGCATCGCAGTGCTGGTCGCCATGTTGTCGCGGAGGTAGTCGAAGCCGAACTCGTCGTTGGTGCCGTAGGTGATGTCGGAGTCGTAGGCCTGCTTCTTCTCCTGCCAGGAGGTGTCGCGGCGGATGTTGCCGACGCTGAGCCCGAGGAACTGGTAGAGTGGGCCCATCCAGGCGGCGTCGCGGCGGGCGAGGAAGTCGTTGGTGGTGACGACGTGCACGCCCTTGCCGGCGAGGGCATTGAGGTAGGCCGGGAGCGTGGCGACGAGCGTTTTGCCTTCGCCGGTGACCATCTCGGAGATCTTGCCCTGGTGCAGCACGATGGCGCCGATGAGCTGCACGTCGAAGTGGCGCATGGGCTTGGGGTTGTCGCCGGGGGTCTTGATGACGAGCTGGCTGGCGAGCCGGCCGGTTGCGAAGGCTTCGGGCAGGAGGTCGTCGAGCGTCTCGCCCTTCGCCAGCCGCTCCTTGAAGCGGACGGTGAGGGGCCTGAAGAACAGCTCGGAGACGGGGCCGCGCAGGGCCTTCTCGAGGCGCGAAATGACGGCGGCGGCGACGTCGTCTGCGATGTCGGCGGCGAACTTTGCCCGGGCGTCGTCGAGCAGGCTCTTGCGAAGGTCGTCGCTGAGGGCGATCACCAGCTCGGCCGCGAGGCGGCGGCGCATGTCTTCGCAGAGGCGCGAGCGGAGCGACTCGTCGAGCGCGAGGCGCCACGCCGCCTGGATGTCGAGCGTGAGGCCGGGGATGAGGGCGATGGTCTTCGTCTCGCCGGCGTCCTTGATGAGTTTCTTCTCGATCTCGCCGCAGCGGCGGTCGCGGACTTCCTCGGGCGACTGCCGGAGGAGCTCGGCGGTCAGCTCCAGCTCGAGCGTCTCGGGGACGTGGGCGAGGAGCTCCGTCAGCGGCCGCCGCTTGATGTCGTCGCGGAGGTCCTGCTCGAGGCGCTCGCCGATCTCGTTGATCTCCTGCACGGCGGGCATGAGGTCGCGGATGACGCGCTCGGAGCGCGAGCCGCCCAGCATCGCCTTGAAGACGGCGTTGACGGCCTTGCCGACGTAGACGGGCACGGATTCGGCGAAGGCGTAGAGGGCCTGCTTGGCGTTGGCCTTGGTGTCGCTGGTCTGTCGAGCTGCTGTTTCCATGTGTGCCTTGTGGAAAACGAGGGGCGGCTGCCTTGTTCCCCTTCGTGTGACGGCCTGAACCGGGGCTATCTCAAAACGGGAATGGCCTCTTCGTGCGGATGTAGAGACGCCCGGGTGGGGCGTCTGAGACGTGCCACCGGCACGTCTCTACACGGAACAGGCCTTCCACTTGGTCAAACCACCGGTTTTGAGATAGTCTCTCAGTCCGCCGCGGGCTTCCCCATCTTCCCGTCGAGGGAGGGCGGGACCGTGTACTCCACCTTCTTCCTCTCGCCGTCCTTGACGGAGATGCCGCCGAGCTTCGGGTCGAAGAACCTGTCGAGCTTGTCGAACTCGGCCCGCTGGATGCGGAGCCGTTCGAGGACCTTGGCGGCGCGGTTGAGCGTTTCCCAGGCGCCGTTGGCCCAGGCGAAGCTCCAGACCTCGACGCGCCAGATGACTTCGCTGCCCTTTTCGGCGTAGTGGCCGCCGTCGCGGCGGAGTTCGACGAGGGCCTTCGCCTTCTCGGGCGTGCCGGCGGCATAGATCACGCGGAACGAGTTCTCGAACTTGCTGATCCTGGCGAGGGTGTCGAAACGCTCCTGAAGTTCAGAAAGTCTGAATTTCTTCCTGATGACTTGCGCCTTGTCGTCCTCGGAAACAGCCACGCCCTCCTCGAAGGTTGCGGCGGGGTCGAAGTTCCGGGCCCCCATGCGCTCGCCGGCCGGCCACCAGTCGAACGCGGGCTGGCCTTCGGCAGCCCCGACATCCAGGTTCACCCCCTCGATCCGGCGCGTGGGAGCCTCCCGGCCGGGATCGATCTCTATACATATATCATAAACGCCCTGCGGCAAATCTGCAACGATGAAATGCCCCTTTTCGGCCGCCGGCACCGCGGGAATCAGCCGCTGGTTGATCCGCATGATGTCGTTGGGCAGCCGCTCGATCAGCAGCACCTGCCTGACGTGCTCGGCCGGGGTGACGACGACCTCGATTTCGCCTTTGCGGGCGGCGGGCTCCATGGGCTCGCCGCGGGCGGAATCCCAGGCAATAAGCAGCGCGACCATCGGCACAAGAGCGATCATCGGCCTCATGTGGCACCTCCAACGTAGGGGCAAGGCACCGCCCTTGCCCTGTGTTGGGCGGGGACGGTGCCCCGCCCCTACCGCACGCCCGGGCGGCCTGCCAAGGCGAGCCAATTGGTTATGTGATCGTATCTGCGAACAAGAGCACTTGGTCAAACCAGGACCCGGAGGCCGCATCGAGCGGCCTTCGGCGTTTCAAGCCGATGCTACTGGGCCACGCGGGCGATCGTGAAGGCGAGGGAGCAGGCGAAGGAGGTCGATATGGCATCGATGGCGCCGGCTGCCCAGGGCGAGCGGCCGCCGGCTGCCGCGCCGAGGAGCGTGTCGAGCACGTTCGCCGCGGCGGCGGCCGCGACGACAATCCAGACGTCCGCGAACGGCGGCCCGCCGGCCAGCGACGCGGCCAGCCCGGCCACGCACGCGGCCGCGAGGCCGTAGATGCAGCCCTCGGGCGAGGCGGCCCCGCGCGTGCCGGCGTCGACCCGGTTCAGCAGCGGCAGCTTGAGGGGCCGCGGGTTGAGGCGCATCCCCAGCTCCCGCGCGGCCACGTCGCCGAATGCCGCCGCGAAGCCCGCCGCGATCGCGACGCGCCACGACGGGTCCGGGAACAGCGTGCTTGCCCACGCGAACGCCAGCGGCGGAAGGCCCGTGGCCGCGAGGTGCATCGCCGAGAGCGTGGGCGAGGGCACGCCCTGCCGCGCGCCTCCCACGCGAGCGGCGATCGCGCTCCCCGCCACGAAGACGAGCCAGGGGACGTACCCCTGCATCCGCGTGAGGTGCAGCAAGCCCACGCCCACGGCCCCGGCAATGACCAGCGCCGGCAGCCGCATCGCCTTCGCAAGGCCGGCAATCACCGCGAAGAGGAGGTTGAGTTGGATCGCGAAGAGGAGGTAGGCCATGGCGCACCGTCGGCCGGCGATGGGCGGCCGTCACGCGAGGCCGCCGAGCACGCACCGGATTATACCACAAGAGTGCGCCATTTGTGCGCGCGGTCCGCGCCTGGCCGCCGGCAATCCGCCGTTTTCGGGATGGATATGAGCGGAAAGTCGCCAACCTGCCCCGGCGAACAGACGAAATGCTGCGGGGGCGGAATTGCTCCGCCCCCGCCGGGCTTTCAGTTGCGAAGTCCGTCAGGTCGCCACGGCAACTTGGCGGAGTTCGTTTATCATGTCTTTTGTGGCGGCCTCGATTGCTTCTCGCCAGCGGCCCTCGCCGTACTGCTCCTTGTAGGGCGGGCGCGTCCAGGCGTAGATGATCCCCCGCGAGGAGTTGACGACTGCCCCGAGGCCGTCGTCGTTGAAGCAGACGCCCACGTCTTCCGCGGCGGCGCCCTGGGCGCCGTAGCCGGGCACGAGGAGGTAGGCACGGGGCATGATCTTGCGCAGCCGCGCGGCCTGCTCGGGATACGTCGCCCCGACGACCGCCCCGACCGAGCTGTAGCCCCGCTCGCCGACCAGCTCCCGGCCCCAGTCGTTCACCTTTTCCGCGACCTTCACGAACAGCTCGGTGCCGTCCACCTTGAGGTCCTGGAATTCGGCCGCGGACGGGTTGGATGTCTTGACGAGGACGTAGATGCCGCGCCCCTTCTCCCTGGCCATCGCCACGAACGGCTCGACGCTGTCGGTGCCCAGGTAGGGATTGACGGTGATGGCGTCGGCGGTGAGCGAGCCGCCCTCCTCGTCCTCTTCGAGGTCCTTGAGGTGCGATGCGGCGTAGGCCTCGGCGGTCGACCCGATGTCGCCGCGCTTGACGTCGCCGATGACGATCAGCCCCTTCCAGCGGGCGGTCTGGACGGTGGCGGCGTAGGCCGCGAGGCCGGCCACGCCCAGCCGCTCGTAGAACGCCACCTGGGGCTTCACCACGCCCACGTGGGGCTCGACGACGTCGAGCACCTCGCGGCTGAAGGTGAAGAGGCATTCGGCCTGGTCGGCGGGGGACTTGGACTCGCGCGCGTAGTCGCGGATCTCACGGGGGATCAACTCGAAACGCGGGTCCAGCCCCACGCACGCCGGCGTGCCCTTCTTCTCGATCGCGGCGATCTGCCTGTCCGCAAAGTTCTGCACCTGTTATTCCTTCATTCTCTCGATCTTCACGTGCTTGACGATGATGGGCTCGACGGGCTTGTCGTTGGCGTCGCGCCTGGCTTCGCTGATCGCCGTGGCCACGTCCTGCCCCTGGACGACTTTCCCGAAGATCGTGTGCTTGCCGTTGAGGTGCGGCGTGGGGGCGACCGTGATGAAGAACTGGCTGCCGTTCGTGCTCGGGCCCCGGTTCGCCATCGCTAGGTAGCCCGGCGCGTCGAACTTCAGCGTCTCGACGAATTCGTCGCCGAAGGTGTAGCCCGGTCCCCCCGTCCCGCTGCCCAGGGGGTCTCCGCCCTGGATCATGAACTTCGGGATCACCCTATGGAACACCTGGCCGTCGTAAAAATTGCTCTTCGTTTTCTCGCCGGTCTTCGGGTCGGTGTACTCCTTCGTGCCCGACGCGAGCCCCACGAAATTGGCAACCGTCTCCGGGGCCTGCTTTTCGAACAGCTCCACCACGATGTCGCCCTTCGAGGTCTCGAACGTGGCGTAAAGCCCCGGCTTGAGTGCGGTCTTCGGCAGCGGCGTCTTGTTCTTCATGTCTGTCAGCAGCTTGCTCCCGAGTCCTGTGGCGGTCTTTCCGGCATCCGTGATCTTCTCCGGCGCCACGACGGCAGGGGCCGCCGTTTCCCCGACCTTCGTCTCGGTGCGCTGCACCACGATGGGCTTGGCACCTTCCTGCTCGAGGGCGCTCAGGAACTTCTGGGCTTGTTCGGACTTGAGGTCCTTGACTTTCTGAATGGCCTCGTCCGACGTCTCCTCGACCTTCTGAACAACCGGCTCGGGGACGTTCGCTTCCTTCATCTTCCCGACGGCCTCCTCCTTGACGGTCTCCGCCGTCTTCGTCACCGGCTCGTTCTCGACCGTCTCTTTGACCGTCTCCTTGACCGTCTCCTTGACCTGCTCCTTGACGGCCTCGGTGACCTTCGCCGCCTCCCCCTGCACGTCAGCCGGCACCAGGCTCTTCACGCCGGTCTTATCGTCGAGCTTCCTGGGCACCGACTCGTCCTTGACCGGAGGCTTCGGCGGCGTGTTCACCGGGGCCTCTTCCTTCTTCGAGCAACCGGCCGCAAGCAGCGCCGCCGCGGCCACGCAGACTGCCAACCACGACACTCTCTTCATCGCTCGTTCTCCTCTCTTGAAAAACACTGACGACAGGCCTAAAGGCTTCCAGCCTTCCCACGCGGAACGGCCGGCGGGCGATCTCAGCCGCCCAGCCGCTGGATCTTGACGAAATTGGTGGACCCGCGCCGCGGCATCGCACCGGAGACGATCACGACCATGTCGCCCGCGTGCAGCCTCCCCGCCGCCAGCAGCGCCTCCTCGCCCGCGAGAAGCATCTGGTCGGTCTGCTCGGCGAAGGGCGCCCGCACCGCCTCCACGCCCCAGGCGAGGGCGAGGCGGTTGTAGACCTCGGGCGTCGGCGTGAGGGCGAGGATCCTCGACGGCGGGCGGCGCCGGGCGATCTGGAGGGCGGTCGAGCCGGAGATGGTGTAGACGACGATGGCGGCCGCCGAGATGTCGCACGCGGCGTTGACGGCGGCGTCGGCCGCGGCCGCTTCGATGGTCGCCGGGGCCGCGGGGGCCTCCACGTCGAGGTCGTAGTGCCGCCGCCACTCGGGGCGCAGCCCCGGCCGGCGGCTCTCGCCGAAGGAGGCGTCCTCGACGGCCGCGGCGATCCTCGCCATCGTCTCGACCGCCGGCACGGCGTAGGCGCCCACGGCGGTCTCGGCCGAGAGCATCACGGCGTCGGTGCCGTCGAAGATGGCGTTGGCCACGTCCGACGCCTCCGCGCGCGTGGGCCGCGGGTTGCGGATCATCGACTCGAGCATCTGCGTCGCCGTGACGACGGGCTTGCCCGCGCTGTTGCAGAGGGCGATCAGCTTCTTCTGCTCGAGCGGCACGTTTTCGGGCGGCATCTCCACGCCGAGGTCGCCGCGAGCCACCATCACCGCATCGGTCTCCCTGACTATGTCGTGGATGTGGCGGAGGGCCTCGGGCTTCTCGATCTTCGCGACGATGGGGATCTCGGCTCCGCCCGCGCGGATCCTCGCCCGGAGGTCGAGGATGTCCTGCGGCCGGCGCACGAACGACAAGGCCACGAAGTCCACCTTGCGCTCGAGGCAGAACTGCAGGTCGGCCAGGTCCTTCTGCGTGAGGGACGGCGCGCTCACGTCCGCGCCCGGGAGGTTGATGCCCTGGTGCTCGGCGAGCCGGCCGCCGACCACCACGCGGCAGCGCACGCGGTTCCCGGCCACGCCGGTCACCTCGAGCACGATGGCGCCGTCGGAGACGAGGATTTGCTGGCCCGGGCGGACGTCTCCCGGGAGGCCGGCATACGTGGTGGAGAGAAGCTCAGCGCTCCCCTCGACGGGTTCCGTGGTGATGGTGCACTCGCGGCCGGCGGCGAGTGTGACGGGGCCGCCGCCCCTCAGCTTGCCCGTGCGGATCTTCGGCCCTTGGAGGTCGCCCATCACGGCGATGGGCCGGTCGAGCCGCGCCGCCAGCTCGCGCGCGGTGCTGATGACAGCCGCGAACCGCTCGCGGTCGGCGTGCGAGAAGTTGATGCGGAGGACGTCCACGCCCGCCCGCACCAGCCGCTCGAGAGAGGCGGGATCCCAGGAGGCCGGGCCGATGGTCGCCACGATCTTTGTCCGACGTATGGTCATAGGCTTCTGTGAATATAGCCGAATGGTGGGCAGGGATCAAGGAATATCCGCCGCGGACCGGGCGACCTCTTTTCCCCTTTGCCCGCTTCCCGGCGAGGGCTATAATGAATGGGATGCGTGCCAGCCGCGTATGGAAAGCCCTCAAGCAGCTCGTGCTGTTCGCACCCAACGTGGTGATGCTGACGGCCGCCCTCGCGGCGGACAAGCGCGTGCCGGTGCGCATGAAGGCCTCGCTCGCCGCCGCCGCGATATACTTCGCCTCGCCGGTCGACCTCATTCCGGACTGGATTCCGGTGCTGGGGCAGCTCGACGACGCGCTGCTGGCCGTCGTGGTGCTGGACGCGATCCTCAACTGCGTCGACCATGATATTGTCATGGAGCATTGGCGCGGATCGCCCCGTGCCCTCGCGATCGGCGGGAGGCTCGCGGGGCGGCTGTCGTTCTTCGTGCCCCGGCGGCTCAAGCGCCGGGTCTTCGGCTCCGCCCGCAGCGGCTGAACGCCGCCGGTGCAGGCACACGGAGCGTGCCGATGAGTTCGATCAGGGAAACCTTCAAGAACCCATGGCTGAAGCTGGCCGCGCTCTGCCTCGGCGTGATCCTGCTCATCGCCGCCATCTATTACCTCAGCAGCATCATATCGACCGTCCTGCTGGCGTTCATCTTCGCCTACATCTTCAACCCCGTGGTCAACGCGATGGCGCGGCGCCGCGTGCCCCGGACGCTCGCGGTTCTCATCCTCATCGTCGCCGCCCTGGTGTTCGTGACGGGCATCACGTTCGTGCTGGTGCTCGACATCCAGACCGCCTTCAGCACGCTGCTGGCATCTTACAGGCCGGAAGGGCAGCAGCCCGCCGAGACCCCGTCTGCCGGCGAACACCAGCCGCAGGAGCGCCAGGAGCCAAGCCAACCCGAGGGCAAGCAGGGCCTCGCACCGATGAGCCGGGAGTACGTGCTCAAGGGCATCGACAGCCTCGTGCGCTACCTGCCCGAACGCTACCGCCCGTTCGCCACGGAGCTGCTCACGCGGCTCTACGACTACGTGATGTCGCGCCTCGAGGAGATCGCAAGCTCGGCCACCTCCTTCATCAGCCAGGTCGTGAAATCCACCGTCAGCGTCGTTGTGTGGCTGTTCCAGGTGCTGCTGTTCTTCGTGCTCACCATGTACCTCCTCAAGGACATGGAGAAGCTGAAGGAGGACGTGAGGCGCAAGCTGCCGGCCCGCTACAAGCTCGACATCCTCCGCATCGCTCGCAAGATCGACGACGACCTCAAGCACTTCTTCCAAGGCCAGTTGCTCGTCGCGGGCGGGCTCATGGTCAGCTACTACATCGGCTTCCTCATCGCGGGCATCCCGATGGCCCTCCCGATCGCCGTCATCGGCGGCCTGGGCAACTTCATCCCCTACGTCGGCACGGCGATCGGGATCGCCCTGGCGCTCCTCGCTTCGCTGCTCGTGCACGGGGTCGATCTCCATCTCGTCTGGGTGCCGGTGGTCTTCGCGGTCGGCCAGGCGCTCGAAGCCGGCATCTTCACGCCCAAGTTCGTGGGCGGCACGGTGGGGATGAACCCGGCGGTGGTGATCTTCGTCGTGCTGGTGTTCGGCGAGTTGCTGGGCTTCCTCGGCGTGCTCTTTGCCGTGCCCCTGGCCTCGATCATCCGCGTGCTGCTGGGCGAGGCCATCATGCGGATGCAGCCGGCGGGCGAGATCGAAGTTGCCGAAGCCCCCAAGCCGATCATCAAGAAGCCAACGAAGCCGGGGTAATGGGCTATCTTCAGCCTCGATAAGCAGGTCCGAAAGAGATGTACGCAACGCAGAAAGATCGGATCAGCGCCGTAGGGGCGGGGCACCGTCCCCGCCCAACACGGGGCAAGGACGGTGCCTTGCCCCTACAAGCCAGCGGCCGCTATCAACTGTAGCTCAAGTTACCTGCTCTTCAGTGCATCACCCTGAAGATTCAGCCCCGGCGCCGGCTGCTCACCGTGCCGCCCTCACGGATATCTGGACAGGCTCGCCCACCCGGAGCGGCTGGGCGGACGCGAATTCGACGACGACCGCCCGCTCGCTGCCATTGATGGCGATGGTCGCGGTCGCCGGCTGGTCTCCGACGACGACTGTCCCGCTGACGGCTCTCGGCATCTGCTCGGCGGGCCAGGCGATCGAGATCTTCCTGAGCTGCGTGCCGCCCCAGGAGACGTCCAGCCTCACGGTCAGCGCGTTCCTGAGGAATTTGTGGCTGAAGCTGCCCCAGGCGGTGCCGGCGGCGAAGAAGCACCTGAAGTTCTTCTGGTTGACCTTCGGGGCGATCCGCATCGACTGCTCGACGGCGGAATAGCGATAGCCGGCGAGGGCGGCGAGGAGCGACCAGCTCGACATCGCCCGGGCGTAGTGGTTGCCGCACTCGGATTCGTTCCAGGGGTTGCGCTTGCGGCCGTCGTGGCGGTCGCGGATGGCGGCGACGATCGCGAGGCCTTCGTCGATGAAGCCCTCGAAGATCAGATGCGCGGCGACCTGGTACTCGATGCCCGTCCAAACCTCGTCGCAGTAGGGGAAGGGATACTGCTCGCGCCCGCCCCTGGGCCAGGTGCAGAGCAGCAGCCCGGCCTCTTCGTTGAGGGCATAGACCCGCTGCACGCTGCAGTGGTCGAGGAGGTCCGCGCGGAAGTTGGCGGCGAAGATCGACTGGAGGGCCTTCTTCACGCGGGCGGGCCGCAGCACCTTGCCGAGGCCGACGACCTCGCAGAACCACTGGCCGAGGAGATGGTCGGAGAGGCAGCCCTT
>Ga0172366_10003366_pt1 | contig 12606 bp, 12 predicted proteins | sample LakKivSesite69cm_FD_114533 | JGI IMG/M metagenome (GOLD analysis project Ga0172366, IMG submission 114533) | Sediment microbial communities from Lake Kivu, Rwanda - Sediment site 69cm | ecosystem: Environmental > Aquatic > Freshwater > Lake > Sediment | place: Rwanda: Western Province, Lake... | reverse complement strand
TTAAAGAGTTATCCATATTTTTATAATCCCCCTCCTTAATCTTTTCAAAATAAACCTCTTTTTCTTTTAAAGATATTATTTAAAATAATATTTTTATTATACTTTATAGGGCTTTTTCAAAATGGGATAAATCAAGACCGGTTACAAAATCAAGCACTACTGGGATTCCCTTTTTATTCAGTTGCAAAGCTTTTTCTAGGGCAGGCTGAATATCCGAAGGCTTTTCTATCTTTTGACCATAACAATTACAAGCTTCTGCCCATTTTGCAAAATCCGGCTGAACTTGAAAAGAAGATACATCTCTTCCCGTATATTTTCTCTGATTATACTTAATCCAACCAAAAGCTGAATTATTTAAAACCACCCAGGTACAACCTGCTTTGTATTGTACAGCTGTGGGTACCTCTTTCATATACATCTGGAAGGCACCATCTCCAGTAATACAAACTACCTTCTTATCCGGACGAGTAAGTTTAGCAGCGATAGCTCCTACTACCCCCATACCCATACAGGTCTGTTCGGCCACTGGGATACAGAAAGATCCTTTCTGTATCTTATAATAAGGATAACAATAAGACCAGGCATCCTGAGAACCATTTTCATTGACCAGAATGGTATCCTTACCGAATACCTTACTTACTTCGTGGACGATCTTCTTAGCGTGGAGAGGAATTTCTTCAGTCTGGCATTCTTCCTCTACTTCTTGCTCATAGCTTTCCTTGTCCTTAATTAATTGTCTTACCCATAGTCTATCCGTATAGATCCTCTGCTGGGGAAAATTCTCTTTTAGTAAGTTAATAAGTTGCTGTAAGACCAGCTTAGCATCTCCGATAATGGCTATCTCGGGTAGCCAGTTTCTACCGATCTCCCAAGGAGAGATATCGATCTGGATGAACTTAGCATTGGGGGGGAAATCCTGCCAGCTATGGGTTTGAAAACTTTCGTTCCTGCTACCTAAGGAGATGACTAAATCTGCTTGATTATAGTACTCTTTAGCCAGTTTCGTCCGGTAGATTCCACTTACTCCTAAGGCCAGTGGATGGTCTTCAGGAAGGATGCCCCTCCCTCCCGGCGTAGTTAAAAATGGGGTACCTAATAGCTCTATAAAATCTTTAAATTCATCATTTGCCCCAGAGAGGATAGCTCCGTTACCAGCAATAACCACAGGATATTTAGCATTTACTAAAAGTTTAACCGCAGCTTTAACCAGATCTGGATCTCCGGCAGTACGGATTTTGGACATAGTTCTATAAGAAGTGATTTTTTCTATTCTTGCTTCCCAACCCAGTGCTATTCTACCTCCTACATCAACAGGTAGTTCAATAAAGACCGGTCCAGGTTGACCATTGAGGGCTATAGAAAAGGCACGTTCAACATACCAGGAAATTCTATCTACATAAGGTATCCTTACACTCCATTTGGTAATGGATTCCATCAGCTTTCTCTGATCACATTCCTGAAATTCACCCATACCTTCAGTCTTCTGACTAACAGAAGGTGCAAAGATAAGTAGAGGAACACAGCCAGAATAAGCCTCTAGGACACCCGGAATTAAATTGGCAACTCCAGGACCAGAGCTCGCACTACATACCCCCGGCTTCCCAGTTAGCCGAGAATAAGCCATAGCCATGAAAGGAGCAGATCCTTCATAACGAAGATTAATAGCTGATAATCCTTCTAATCTATCCGCATAAAATTGTAAATCTGTATCACCAATCCCAAAGGTATATTCTACCCCTTGAGCTTTAACCAGATAGGCAATTAGTTCCCAAGCATTCATTTTTTTCACCAACTTTCCAATATTTTTTTAATAGATTTCTAATTTTATCTAATCAAAGCAATATTCAAGTAAAGTTAGATATAGTGCTTTCTTCTCTAAAATAGATTTTCATCAACAGAGCTAGTCGAATTGAGTTGAATTGGAAAATGTAGTTAACTCGGTTTTCGGTATATTTTATCAATATAAAATATTTTTAAAATATCATGATTAATTCTAAAAACTGCTATTGGAATTCTTAAAATTCTATATTTACCAGTTATTATGTCTTTTTAATTATAATCTTATTATAAGATTTAATCTTCTTTAAGATTTTTACATCACCTATTACTTTACCAAACACATTTACTGGACTGGCAGCTCTGATCTCATCACCACAACTTGCTGGAGTCTTTCCAAAAAAGATACAGAATGCCTGCCCCGGCGGCCAATAGGCTAAATCTCCTTTCGCCACAACTTCACTGGCCTCTTTTTCTAGCTCCATTTTTTCTCCAATGGAAAAATATATTTCTTCTCCCCAGGTATTTACTCTACCTTCTATTGGTAATAATTCCCAAATTTTTTCTGCTGTTTTACTATCGTTTAGCTCAGCTTCTACCTTAATATCTCCTGCTATTATCTCAATTTTTTTCATTTTTATAACCACTCCCCCTTGCCTTTTATTTCTTTTTATCATACAATTCCTTGGCTCTTCTAGCCAGATGTTCAGCAGTCAAACCGAACACCTTCAATAATTCCCAGGGTGCACCAGAAAGTCCAAATTCATCATTTACTCCGATCATATCGAAGAGAAATGGTGTATTATAAGTCTTACCAGTGGCAATAACCCCTGCTACAATATTCCCAAATCCCCCCTTCTGATGTTCTTCAGCAGTAAGTACAATTCCTATTTCCTGAGTTGCTCTTATTATTGCCGCTTTGTCGATAGGCTTAACTGTATGCATATTTATGATCCTGGTTTCTAAATTATATTCCTTTTTTAGAATATAAGCTGCCCGCATTGCTTCCGCAACCATAGGTCCACAGGCAATAATAGCAATATCTTCCTCCTCATTTTTATAGTCTGTACTGAGCTTAGTTTCAAAGGCATCAATAAAGTTTTCTTTTTCTCCTCTAAAACGAATGATATTGGCTACACCAAATTCATAAGGAGTATTCTCTTGAGTAATAACCGGAGTAGCTTCTCGTGCATAGCGGATTACAGCGGGTCCTGATATTTTGGCTACTGCCCTGGTTCCCTTTTTTGTCTCCAGGGAATCAGCAGGAACAATTATATGCATATTAGGTAGATAATACATATTACTAATCTCTTCCAGGGCTTGATGAGTGGCCCCATCTGGACCAACCGATAATCCTCCATGGGCATTAGCTATTTTGACATTAAAATTGTTATAACAAAGGGTAGTTCTAATCTGATCCCAATTTCTACCAGTAACAAAAACTCCATAGGAACCAATAAAAGCAATCTTACCTTCCTTGGCAAAACCAGCCGCTGCCAAGGTCATATTCTGCTCAGCAATACCCATTTCAAAAAAACGTTCTTTTCTCTCCGGATGTTTGGCGTAGAATTGATCCATTTTTATAGAACTGGTAATATCTGCTCCAAAGGTAACCACCTTTGGCGACTCACCTAATTCTTCAATCGCTTCTCCAAAACCATTCCGAGTAGGAATCATTTTAACCTTCATTATATCCTGACTATTCCACCAGTAATCCTTACTGAATTTAGGCATAGCCTGCTCAACTTTACGGTTTACTTCCTCTTGATAAGTACAGGCTATTTTAAGTAATTTATCTACTTTTTCCTGGTCAAAACCAGGTGCCTTAATATCCTGTAAGGCTTTTTCTAATGATTCTGCACCAGTAAGGCCATCCTTAGGACAAATCCCATGATAACCCACTACATTCTCTGCGAAAGAAACCTCTTTACCTTTGACAGTATGAGCAATAATTACTATCGGTTTTCCTTTAATTTTTATTGCCTTATCCAGGGTAGTCAGTATCTCTTTCATATTGTGCCCATCCATCTCCAAAACCTGCCAGCCAAAGGATTGCCACTTGTCGGCTAAATCTTCTAGTCTCATTACCTCTTCAGTAGGACCATCAATCTGTAAGCGGTTACGATCAACAATAGCAATAAGATTATCCAGCTGATAGTGGGCAGCAGACATAATGGATTCCCATACTGAACCTTCGTCTAATTCTCCATCTCCCAAAATACAATAAGTCTTATAATCTTTCTTCTCCAAGCGAGCATTTAAAGCACATCCGACTGCCACCCCTAATCCCTGTCCGAGAGAACCACTGGAAAGTTCAATTCCTGGAAGTTTAAAACGATTGGGGTGTCCCTCAAAACCAGACCAGAGCTTTCTTAATTTTACTACCTCATCAATGGGAAAATAGCCCGCCATTCCCAGAGCTATATACAGGGCGGGAGCTTTATGTCCAACAGACCAGAAGACCCGATCACGGTCTTCCCATTCTGGATTGGCTGGATCATGTTTGATATGCTTTAGATATAAGGCTGCTACTATATCCATAATGGAAAGGGTCCCTCCAGTGTGACCGGAACCAGCAGCAGTAAGGGCTACCATATTATAAGCCCTCATCTCTTTTGCTTTATCCAATAATTGAACTAGATTATAATCTTTTTTAACCTTTCCGGTTTTAGAATCTAAAATTGGCATTAAATCACCCTCTTTATCAAATTTATTTTTACAAAAAATATTTAAATTATGCAGAAAAAAAACTTGAATAAATTTATTTTTAAAATGAATAGTTTCTAATTAAGTTTATTGAATTATGCTTTTTATCTGAAAACTATAAATATTATTTTTCAAAAACAAAAGAATCAGTCACCAACAATAATTAGATTAAATTATTTTATACTCATTTATAGCCTTAAATAAAGCTACTACATTCTTCCAAGGTACATCTGGCTGTATGGTATGTGTGGGACCCAATATCAATCCTCCAAAACGTCCGATCTTTTCAATTCGTTCTCGAACTAATTCCTTTATTTCTTTAACCGTAGCAAATGGTAAGGTAGTCTGGGTTCCAATCGTACCCCAGAACGTTAAATATTTTCCATATTCTCTATGCAATTCATAAACATTCATACACTCCGGTTGTACAGGATTGAGAATATTAATTCCGATTTCAATTAACTCTGGTATTATTGGATCAACCTTGCCATCTGTATGATAAAATATAAATATATCTGGTTTAATGCTCCGTGCTGCGGTAATTACTTCTAATAAACGTGGCTTGAGCCATCTACACCATAATTCTTTACTCATTAATAATCCTCTCTGAGTTCCTATGTCATCGCCTAGTCTTATTATATCAACTCCTGCTTCTGCATATCGACGAGCCATGGTGACTTTTATTTCTGTAATCTTATCTAATAGATGCTTTGCAATAATATTATTATCCATCATATCTATTAATAAATTCTCCAATCCCCGCATATACCAGGCTTGTTCAAAGATGGTCATCTGCATTAATCCTGCTACCACATACCCCTTTTTTTGCCATTCCTTGGTTAGTTTATCTAAATGATCTTGGCAACAATCATTAACTGGATCTGGCCAGGGATATTTTTTTATTTCTTCAATATTCTTAATTTCAGATAAAGGAGACCTCATTTCAATATAATGTTCAGACTTACCGGGTATTTCAGCAACGCCCCATTCATCAATCTTAGCATCTTTTGGTAGATTACTATGATAAGCAAGAAAATCATTTATTTTTTGCTGAAATTTAAACTCAACATGGCGAAATTCAATATTAAAGTAATCTTCAAAAGTAATAATTCCTTGCTCTTCTAGTATTTCATTGGCAATTAAACCATTTTTAATGCCATCTTGTTGAAGAAATCTATCTGGAATATTAGCTCCAACCTCATCATTGAATTTTTTAAGAATTGCCGGAGAATATCTTGAACTTTTTGGAACCCTATCAGGTTGTTCATGGTTCAAAGTGGCTAACACTCTTTCTCTGGGAGTCATTTAATTTTTCACTCCTCTTATAAAACACTCTGATAATTTTTATTTTTACTTAATTATCTTGACTTCTCCTTGTTTTAATCTCTTCTTTATAGATAAATATAACTTTTTCTTTTCATTTTAAAATTTACAATTTTTAGTGAAATAATCAATGGGTCTTCACTTAATTTTACTACTTTACAAAATATTGAAAAATTTATCAAAATAGAAAGATTACAATTTTGTTTCTACTCCTTAAATCTATTCATATTTTTCCAAGCTAAGAACTTCTTAAAAAACTTGTCATTTACCAATAATTTTAATTACTCTACCTAACAAAGGCTATCGATGGCAACCAGGTCACTATGGGGGGGAAAATAATAATCAATAATAAAGTAATTAATAAGGGAATAAGAAAAGGTAAAATACATTTTATAATTCTCTCTAAAGGAACTTTACTGATTTTATGCAGTACAAAAAGAACTTCACCGAAAGGGGGAGTTAAAAGACCAATTACTAAATTTAAAATAATAATGACTCCGAAATGAACTGGGTCTATTTGAAATTTTGAAAGTACTGGAACTAAAATTGGAACTACAATACTTAAAGCTGCGATGGTTTCCATAAAACAACCAATAAATAATAAAAATAAGTTAATAATAAATAAAATAATTAATCTATTTTGAGTAAGAGAGGTAAGAAATTCTAATACTATTATAGGAATTCGTGATCTAATTAATAACCAACCATAAAATGATGCTGCTGCCATTATAAACATAATACAAGCGGTATCCTTAGCAGTTTCATAAAGAACTTCAATCAGGTTATTTAAATTAAACGCTTTATAAACAAAAGTACCAATAATAAAGGTATATAACACGGCAATAGCAGCCGCCTCAGTGGCGGTAAAAAATCCACTTAACATACCTCCTATAATGATAAGAGGGGTTATTAATTCTAAAATAGAATCCCGAAAACTATGTAGAATTTCAGAAAAAGATGCCCGCTTTCTAGTAGGATAATTTTTTTTCCTAACATAAAAAGTTACCATAATCATTAACATAATAGCCATTAGTAATCCAGGAATTATTCCCGCAATCAATACTTTCCCAATAGAAGCACCTGCTAAGACAGCATAAATAACCGCGGCAATACTTGGAGGAATAATCGGTCCAATTAGCGATGAAGCACCGGTAATAGCAAGGGCAAAATCATCATCATAACCCGCATCTCTCATGGCTTTAAGTTCGATCATCCCCAAGCCAGCTGCATCAGAAAGTGCGGATCCAGTCATTCCTGCAAAGATAACACTGGCCAATATATTAGTATGCCCCATACCTCCCTTCCAATGACCAATCAACACATCTGCAAATTTAAATATCTTATCGGTCATACCTCCGACATTCATTAATCTACCTGCCAATAAAAATAATGGAATAGCGAGAAGAGTAAATTTGTTTATACCAGAAAACATTTTTGTCGAAATAATAGCTGTATCAATATTGAAATTTCCTTTTTCGATAATCATTATAATTAAAGGAGTAATACTTGTTGAAAAAGCTACTGGTATACCGATAAAAAGCAAAACTACCAGAAATATAATGAATAAGAATGACATTTCTTTCTCCCTGAAATTTTTGAATATTATCTATCTAATTAGATGATTACTTTTTATATTATTAATATCATTTATAATTTTTAAAATAAGAAAATACACCATAAGTGAAGCACTAATTGGAAGAAATAGGTAAATATAACCAATTTTTAATCTGGGAAAAGACACTACTGGAAGAACCCAATTTTTAATAGTCATTTCTATGCTACCTTTAATGAAAAAAAATAAAAAAAATAAAATTGCTCCGTTAAAAAGTATATTAACATATCTTCTATGTTTTAATGGTATTCTTTTAAATAAAAAGTTAATTGCAACATGTTCACCATCTCTTAAGGCTACGGCAGCACCTAAAAAAGTTATAGCAATTAAAATTAAGCGCGCACCATCTTCGGTCCACGGAATAGCAACTGCCAATGTGTATCGACTAAATACTTGCAAGAGTACTGTAATAACTAGTATGACAAACATAAAAACTAATAAATATTTTAAAATTTTACTTAACATAGATCCCTCTGATATCTTTTAGAGCAGCCAATAAATTTGGCTGCTCTAAAAGAAAATATTTTTGACAATTACTAATTTATTTTCTTAAATTTTTATCCTTTATTTAGCAAAAGACATGATTCGATCTAAGCTTGCGGTGGTCCAATCTCTGGTAAATAAAATATTCAGTGCTGCGGCTGCTTTTTCTTGCAATACTTTTGTATCTATGGTCATTATCTTCATACCTTTTGATTCTAATTCAGCAATCTGTTGTTTTTCTAACTCTATTGATGTTTTGGTACCCCATTCACAAGCTTTACTTCCAGCTTCTTTAAGTATCTTTTGCAATTCCGGATCTAATCCATCGAAAAACTTTTTACTGATTACAAAATCACCAGCTTGTATGGCGTGACTAGTTAAAGTATAGTACTTTTGAACTTCATAAAGCTTATAAGTTAATATTTGTCCGGCCGGTCCCTCGGAAGCTTCTGCGGTACCAGTTTGAAGGGCCATAAATAATTCAGTTAAAGAGATAGGAATGGGATTTGCCCCCAGACCTTTCCAGGTTTCTACCCAGGCTGGAATCATGGGAACTCTTATCTTTAAACCTTGAAAATCTTCCACTTTAGTTAATGGCTTATTAGAAGTAGTATGTCGAGTGCCAACATAATAAACACCCAAGTATTCAGAATTAGCTACTTCAGCAAGTTTTCTTCTCGCGGCTTCTCCTATTTCACCATTCCAAGTGTTTAGCCAATGATCGTAATTATTCCATACATAACATGTATCAAAATAGCCGTAATCATTAGCATAAGCGTCTAGTATCATAAAACCATCTGCTTGCATTTCCAGTGAATTAGAAGCTATTTGTTGCGGAATTTCATCCTCAGAGCCTAATTGGCAAGAAGGAAAAACTTGAACTTCTATTTTATCAGTCATTTCTTCTACTAAACTTTTAAAGGTTCGAGAAACTTTAGTATCAATGTGCTCCTCTCCAAAGGTTGTAGAAAGTCTTATTATTATTTTTGCGTCTATTAATGTACTAATAAGAAAAAAACTTAACATAATTATCATAATTAATATAAACAACTTTCTCATTTTTATTTCCTCCAAAAAATATTATCAGATTATACTTTACTAAATAAATTTCTACCATATCTGTCTTTCTCTATTCCATCTCTCATCTCTCACCCCCCTTAACTATTTAAATTCTAAAAATTTATTTTTAACTAATTTATAAGTTACTAAATCTTTCTAACTTTGAAATCTAAAATAAAAATCTCACTTTTTTTTATAATAAATAAAGTCATAATTCTTTATTATTTAACATATTTACTTACACCTTTGCCCAGGCTTCCCTTAAGGTTCTCTTGGCATTGGCAATAATTACCTCAGAAGATTCGCCAGGTAAGGGTTTGACTTCAAAACTCAAAAACGGAGGATGATCTGGATTTAAATAACCAATGTTCAGCAGTACTCTTAAATATTCAGTGAGCTCTGCCACATCATTTTCTCCACCCTTAATCCCAAAACGGGGATGTTCATCTCCATAACCCACCTGGTTCTTATCCTTCATAATACAATTACCCATATGGGTATGCACCAAAAAATCTTTAATTGGTAAGATAGCCTCTCGTGCCGACTCGCCTAAGAGGGGAAGATGAGATAAGTCAACCATCAGGCCAAAATTATTAAACTCCTTCCTGACCTCCTTAGCATATCTTTGAGCTAAATTAGTTGGACCAATTAGACATCTCTTATCAATTTCCTGATCAAAGACTTCCAAGGCAATCATTAGATTCCCTTTAGAGTGTGCATAAGCGCAAATTTCTTTAGTAGAAGATATTAGAAGTTCAAGAGCTTGTTCTCTCATTTTTTCACCAGGATCCTTCCCACTCAAAAAACCTAATCCTTTTGCTCCCAATTCATAAGCTTCATCAATACCCTCTTTTATCTGTTGAACCGCCCTTTTTCTCTCTTCTTCATCAAAGGAATTAATATTCAGTTTGTTAACTAACAATCTGGGCTGAGCTCCGTAAGCTACTGAGAGATGACTGGCTTCTAATAAATCTCTTACCTTTTTGCGCACCTCGGAATCCTTTATCCAGGTCACTTCCACCGCAGTAAAAAAATCATCTTCGGCAATCTTCTGCAAAGTTTCCAGGATAGGTCCTTCCCCTTTCATGACTTGAGGGTAAGCCATGAAATGAATGATGCCCACCTTCATGAACTTATACATTGACTCTTGCATAACTTTTCTCCTTGTTTAAATACTCCAGATTATTCATATTCTTTTAGCATATCTCCTTCTACTCCGGCTAAATGGAAATACATTGCTTTACGAGCAGCTTTTTCATCTTTTCCCTTTATAGCTTCTAATATGGCAGAATGCTCTTTTAAGTATTTTTCAGGATAGCCAGGAAGGCTCCAGGTCTTTTCTTTCATATTAACCCATAATCTTTCCTTTAAAAGATCACTCATATTGAGCATGACAGAAAATAACAAATTATTATGGGCAGCTTTAGCAATATTGATATGAAACTCCCGATCCATTTCCATCATTTTGGGTATATTTCCTAGTGCTTCCTTCATCTTACTTAAGGCAATTTCAATAGCAGTGATGTCTTCTGGTGAACCCTTTTGACTAGCTAAACCAGCTAACTCTGTCTCTAAAACTTTTCTTGCTTCTAATAATTCAAAAGGGCTCTCCTCTTGTTCGAGCTCAAGAATTTCTGCTTCATTGAAGATAGAAAATGAATTGGTATCTTTTATAAAATTCCCTTTCCCTACCCGTCTTTCTGTGATGCCTAATATCTCTAAAGCACTCATGGCCTCTCTTACGGAGGGTCGGGAGATGCCAAATTGTTCAGCTAATTCTTGTTCGGGGGGAAGTTTATCACCAGGTTTTAATTTTCCTTCTTTAATAAGATCTCTAATTTGCTCAATAATTTTAACATACAATTTTTGGGTTTTAATCTTATTAAAAATGTTTATTCACTACTCCTTTTCCTTTATAATTGCAAACTTTTATAATTTTAGTTAAATTATTTATATTTTATATATTGTAAGACAATATTACTACAAAAATTATATCCATTAGGACTTAAAAAGTCAAATTTTTAAATTCACTTTCTATTTTTATTATTCATCCGAATATCTTACACATTTTTCTTAAATCAGTTCTTAAATTCAAAAGATCTTTTTAACCTAAAATTACTTAATCAGAAAAAATTCTGAAATTTTAATAAGAATTTTTGCGGAAACCAAAAATAATAACAGGTGAAATTCTAAGAAGATCACATATTTACCTTTTGGGCAGTTCAATTATCTTGTTTCGGGGCTAATTTTTTAGCGGGCTAACTCGCGAATCTTTTGGCTTAAACCTTTCACTCCTATGGTACTAAACATGTTAAAGAAATATTTTCTTATCTTATCTATGGAATAGTTCAAAGATGGGGTAAGCTTGAAAAACAAAAATATCTATTTAATCACAATAATCTCTTTCGAAAAATTATTCAGGATATCAGGCTCCTTTTCCCCAATTACTACTATATCTTCAATACGCATACCGAATCTATTTCTTAAATATATACCAGGCTCTATGCTAAAGGACATTCCTTGCTCTAAGACCTGTTTATTGCCAGTCCTGATGTAGGGTGCTTCATGCACACTGACACCAATGCCGTGTTCGGTTCTGTTGAGGAAGTACTGGCCATAACCTGCTTGGGTAATGATATCTCTCGTGCTACTTTATCCACCTCTTCTGCACTTACTCCTGCTCTAGCCCTTTCTTCGGCGGCTTTATTAGCTCGCAGGATAATATTATAGACCTTCTTCTGTTCCTCTGAAATTTTCCCCACAAAAAACAGTTCTGGATATATCAGAACAATAACCTTCATATTGACAGCCTAAATCTAAAATAAGGATATCTTCTTCCTCAATTATCCGAGAATCATCAAAATAATGAGGCATAGAACTATTGGAACCGGAGGCGACAATGGGATCAAAGGCGAGGTTAAATCCCCTTTGGATAAATAATTCCTCTATCTTCTTTTTGATATCTTTTTCGGTCATACCGAGATTAATATAAGCGATGGTCTCTCCTACCACCTCATCAGCTATCTGGGCAGCCCTCCTTAATTTTTCTACTTCACTTTTATCCTTTTTCACTCTTAGTATTTCCAATATATCGTGTCCATTGACAAATTTAGCCGATAGTTAATCTTTGAGTTCCAATAAATCTATTCCTCTTATAGTACTATTAATAGCAATTGTTTTTCCAGTCAGGTGATATTTTTGGTTAGCTTGCTTAATTGCATCTAAAAAATTTTCACTATTACCTCCAATATTATTTTTTAGTTTTTAGGTATCCTTATACCCCTTTAAAAATTTACAGATAATTATAAAAATTATTCAATATTTCTGATATTCACCTCCTTGTCTTAGAAAATATTTTTCAGTTAATTTAATTATGAATTAAGTGTTTATATGATAACAGAAAAAATTTTAATTCAAAGTAAATAAAGATTATTTAGGCTTAAAATTCATGATGCATAAGTTTTCGATATGAATCCTTTAAAATTTATTCACCCGCTTATAAATTGCATTTTTTAGTCACTACCAAAAAAGTGAAAAATATCCCGTAAGACAAGATTGAAAATATTCAATTTTTCGCTTAAAAAGCTTATCCAGGTAAAATACTATTATTTGCGGGAATTACCGTAGGCTTTTAACTTATAATATTA
>Ga0172366_10003365_pt1 | contig 12612 bp, 5 predicted proteins | sample LakKivSesite69cm_FD_114533 | JGI IMG/M metagenome (GOLD analysis project Ga0172366, IMG submission 114533) | Sediment microbial communities from Lake Kivu, Rwanda - Sediment site 69cm | ecosystem: Environmental > Aquatic > Freshwater > Lake > Sediment | place: Rwanda: Western Province, Lake Kivu... | reverse complement strand
GTCTCCATAGTCTTCTCTACAAACAGCTCGACCTACTATTCTCTGATTGGCAGGGCAGCTATCAAAGAAGCTCTGGGCAGGAGAGATGAGCCTTCTTCAGCGGCCGTGGTGAGTCCGCAGATCCCGGACAACCTGTTTGACTGCATCATCGGCTACGATGACGTCAAGGACCTGATCAAGTTCACTCTGAAAGACGGAAGAAAGGGTCACTTTCTACTGATAGGGCCACCTGCCACTGCTAAGTCTCTCTTCCTGATGGAGCTAGGGAAGCTCAGCGGCAGATATGAGGCTACCGGTTCCACGGTTTCAGCGGCTGGTTTGACTGATGCCTTTTTCCAGTATCAGCCCAGGATTCTCCTGCTGGACGAAATAGATAAGATACCGATGGACGCGACGGCTGTACTGCTGTCGGTGATGGAAACAGGAGATGTCCTGGAAACGAAGTACAGGAGGCACAGAGGGTTGAAGCTTGAGCTCAATGTCTTCGCTGCCTGCAATACCGACAAGGCCATCCCTCGCGAATTACTGTCCAGATTCGACGCCAAACTGCACTTCCATTCTTACCCTTGTCAGGAGTTTGTCTCTATTTGTCGAGGATACCTCTGCAGGTATGAAGGCGTCCCTGAGGATATCGCCGAGTATATCGGTATTCAGACGTGGCAGCATCTGGACAAAGATCTGAGGACAGCCAGGGGAATTGCCTGGAAGCTGAGAGAGCCATCCACATTCGAAGTAGACAGGCTCATACGCATCTATGAGAGGTACCAGGCAACATGAGCATCCGCAAGACGATGAACAAGAGCCTGCAGACTACTAGGGCATCGTCGGGCTGAAATCATACGGGGGTTAAGCGAATGGAGAAGGGATTCGCTATTGACCGAAAGACAAAGAGAGAGGTTGTCCGCATGGCGGAATGCCTGCTGGCTCCGGGGGAGATTGACATAGAATGGAATCATATCAGGGATGTCTTGCTTGGGAACAGGAAGACCATAGTTGCGTTTGGTTCTGGAACCGGTGAGAGTAGAGCAGTCAAAGCTTGTGAAGATGCCCTCAGTGGCTACAGAAGTGTTGCCGGGACAAGCCGGAGGCCAAAGAGACTGATTCTCCGAGTTGTAGGGCCAAGGAGCCTATTGCTCAGCGAAGTGAACGACGCCAGAGAAGTGATAGAAGGGTCACTCTGCCCAGCGTCGGAAGCAGTCTTCGGGGTTGCTCATGACAATCGTCTGAGGGACGAGTTGAGAGTCGTCATCCTTGGTGCATAGGAAGAACCCAGGCCGAGACTAAATAGGAGACACTCGCCACCTGCCACCCAAACAAGTCAAAGACGAAGTCACAATCTACGCTTTTGTGACCCCCTGAGCAAGACAAGCGATTGTGCAGTTTCACCCTCATGTATAGTCTGAACCTCTGCCTGGCCGCCTTATCACCCACACAGCCAGCGCCCGTGAAGCCAGTACGAACAAGTCTGCTGTGGTTGCGCTCTCGCCCAGAGTGGCATATGAAATGCCGTCCTGCAACTGAGGCGAAATTCGGAGCCCCGACTTGTCGAGGCTCCGACTAACACCGCTCCCTTTGGGCTAGGGTGGCGATGAAGCACGGTGGTGGCTCCTCAGTAATAAACGGTCACACCCCTTGCCTCAAGCTGAGGGATATGAGTATTGATGGAGGTGTCGCTCAAGGGGTTGTTCGTCAAATCAACCCTGTCTCCCTCTGCAAGCCCCGGATTGTTGACGAGGGACTCTATGTCGCTTATCTGGTTATTCTTTAGGCTGAGGTTTGACAGGCTGGTGAGGTTGGTCAGAGGCGAGATATCGCTTATCTGGTTACTATGAAGGTTGAGCTCTGTCAGGCTGGTGAGGTTGGCTAGGGGTGAGATATCGCTTATGTGGCTAGCCCAAAGGTCGAGCCTTGTCAGGCTGGTGAGGTTGGCCAGAGGTGAGACATCGGTTATCTGGTTCAACGGAAGGTCGAGCCAGGTCAGGTTGGTGAGATTGGCCAGGGGCGAGATATCGCTGATCTGATTCCAACCAAGGTCGAGCCTGGTGAGGCTGGTGAGATTGGCCAGGGGCGAGATATCGCTGATCTGGTTCATGTAGAGGTGGAGGCTTGGCAGGCCAGTGAGGCTGGCCAGAGGCGAGATATCGTGTATCTGGTTTTGGTCAAGGTTGAGCCAGGTCAGGCTGGTGAGATTGGCCAGGGGCGAGATATCGCTTATCTGGTTTTTGACAAGAATGAGACTTGTCAGGTTCGTGAGATTGGCCAGGGGCGAGATATCACTTATCTGATTCCAATAAAGGCTGAGCCAGGTCAGGCTGGTGAGGCTGGCCAGAGGGGAGATATCGCTTATCTGGTTTTGGTGAAGGTTGAGCCAGGTCAGGCTGGTGCAGTACTCCAGCCCGGTTAGGTCAGCGATATTCTTTCCCTGGGCCTCAAATTGGGTGAGCCCCTCCAAATCGGAAATGTAGATGGGCCCCGTGGGTTTGCCGATGGCTCCTCGGATTGCTGCCTCAAGGTTGGCGTCAGGAAAGGTCACCTCCTCTTCCTCTTCGAAGTCAGCAGTGATGGAGTAGTCTCCATTCATGGTGATGGTCGTTGAGGCAGCATTGATGTTGGCAATGGTACCCACATCGCCAGTCCAGTTGACGAACTGGTACCCGCCAGCAGGTGTTGCCACCAGGTTGACCACCATCCCGGCATCGTAGCTGAATGTCCCTTCTCCAGGCGTGGTGACTGACCCGCCGGCAGTGCTGGCTATGGTCAAGCTATACACCGCCACGAAGTTGGCCGTGATCGAGTAGTTCCCGTTCATCGTGATGGTGGTTGAGGCAGCATTGACGTTGGCAATGGTGCCCACGTTGCCAGTCCAGTTGACGAACCGGTACCCGCCAGCAGGTGTTGCCACCAGGTTGACCACCGTCCCGGCATCGTAGCTGAATGTCCCTTCTCCAGGCGTGGTGACTGACCCGCCGGCAGTGCTGGCTATGGTCAAGCTATACACCGCCACGAAGTTGGCCGTGATGGAGTAGTTCCCGTTCATGGTGATGGTGGTTGAGGCAGCATTGACGTTGGCAATTGTCCCCACATCGCCTGTCCACTTGACAAATCTGTAGTCACCGTCTGGAGTCGCCACCAGGTTGACGACCGTCCCGGCATCGTAGGTGAATACCCCTTCTCCAGGGGCGGTTACCGACCCTCCAGCGGTGCTGGAGATGGTAAGGTCATACTGAGCTATGAAGCTGGCGGTGATTGGATAGTCTCCATTCATGGTTATGGTGGTTGAGGCAGCATTTGCATCGGCAATGCTGTTCACGTCCCCAGTCCAGTTGACAAACCTGTAGCCACTGGCTGGATTCGCCACCAGGTTGACCACTGTTCCCTCATCATAGGTGAAAGTCCCTTCACCAGGGGTGGTTACCGACCCACCGGCGGTGCTGGAGATGGTAAGGTCATACTGAGCTATGAAGTTAGCGGTGATGGAATAGTCTCCATTCATGGTTATGGTGGTTGAGGCAGCGTTGACATTGGCAATGGTGCCCACGTTGCCAGTCCAGTTTACAAACCTGTACCCACTGGCCGGGCTGGCCACCAGGCTAACCACCTTCCCAACGTTATATGTGAAAGCCCCTTCACCAGGGGTGGTTACCGAGCCACCAGCCGTGCTGGAGGTGGTAAGGGCGACTTTCCCCGGCGGTATCTGCTCAAAGTTGGCGGTGATGGAGCAATTGTCGTTCATAGCGACGGTAGTTGTGGGAGCGCTGACATTGGTAATGGTGTCCACATCACCAGTCCAGTTGATGAAGTAGTATCCGCTATTTGCCGTCGCCACCAGGTTGACCACCGTGCCTTCGTAGTATGTGAAGGTTCCTTCCCCGGGTACGGTGACCGAGCCACCGGTGGTGCTGGAGGTAGTGAGGTCGTACTCAACCAGTTCTTCGAAGTTAGCTGTCAGGGAATAGTCACCATGCATGGTGATGCTGGTTGAGGCAGCGTTGACATTGGCAACGGTACTCACATCTCCCGTCCAGTTGACAAAGCGGTAGCCACTAGCTGGGCTCGCCACAAGGTTAACCACCGCGCCTGCGTCACGGGTGAAAGTCCCCTCGCCGGGCGTGGTTACCGAGCCGCCTTCTGTGCTGGCAATGGTGATGTTGTACTCAACGGATGCTATCGCTACAAAGTTCGCTGTTATGGAATAGTTGCCATCCATGGTGATGGTGGTTGTGGCATCATCAACATCGGCAATGGTGCCTACATCTCCCGTCCAGTTGACGAAGCTGTAGCCTTCTTCAACCTCGGCCTCCAGCTCGACCACTTCACCCTCATCATAGGTAGAAGTCCCCTCACCGGGGCTCGTTACCTCGCCGCCTTCGGTGCTGGCGATGGTGAGTTTGTACCGAACACCACCACCGTCACCACAGCCTACCATCCCGGCAATTAGGACTACTGCAATCAAGACGATAGTGGCTCTTGCCATGTAGTGATGTCTCATCCAATCAATTATTGTTTTCATGCTCCACCTCTTTTTTCTTGGTAGCTTAGTTTCGCAGAAATCCTTATCCTTCGACAGAGCCTCACAGGAAACTCAGCCGAGAGTCTCTGTCAGCCTGTTGCTCTTCTCCCTTCAAAGAAAAAGGTAGTCCCTTGACCATCCCTGGCAATGGGCTTTAGTCGCAAAGGAGATGGCAGACTTCGAGAGCGCAAAGCAAAAGAGCCCAGTTCGCATTCCTAAACGCGCTGGGCCTGAGATCACAGCTACTCGGGAGATCCTTCATATCACACACTCGACCACCGACCCGCCTATTAGTACTTGGACTACTCTTTCCTATACAGGCTATCCCAATGTTATACCGCTATCAGGCAGACTGTCAATAGTCGGTTCGCGGCGAGCAAAAGACCTCTCATGGATTTGAGAACTTACATGTGCTAGTTTGCGTAACATTGGAATATGGATTACGATGTCGCAACAACACAGACTCATTCCATTCAGGCTACGCGTAATTGGGCATATTCGCAGTACAATATCGCGAGTCCGTGTAATCAAGTAACATTTCAAGTTTTTGTTGCCCGACGTCCAACAAGTACTGAAGTTCAGGTCAGATCGTCATCATCGACGCAAACCATTATGTGGAGTTATCTATCAAGCCATCGTTGCACTTGTCTGGCAATGAAGGTTAGCTTGCAGGGACCCGTCCAATTCATCGGCTATCGGTCTTTTGCAGGCTCTGCAACGTTGCGCACCTTACTGCATCGGAAACTTCATAAGGCAGATCATGTGCCTCAGATTGTCGACTCATTACTCTAAGAAAAGCGTCAGCCACAACAGGGTCAAACTGAGTACTGGTAGAACGTTTGATTTCATCCAGAGCCTTTTGTCTGGACATTGCTGGCCGGTATGGTCGGTCGGAAGTCATGGCATCAAAGGCGTCGGCCACAGCCAGAATTCTGGCTCCAAACGGTATGGCATTGCCAGCTGCAACCTGGCGAAGTCCGGTGCCGTCGTAACGATCGTGGTGGTGCTCAATAATATCAGTTATTCTTCCATTTACCACCGGCCGCACAATGCGAGCGCCAATCTCAGCGTGAATCATAATGTGCTCGTACTCCTCAGGTGTCAAGGCGCCGGGCTTATTCTGGATAGCCTCGTGGATGGCGATCTTGCCGACGTCGTGGAGCAGACTGCCCCAGCGCAGGTCTTCCATGTCCTGTGCGGACAGACCAAGTTCTTCACCTACGGCCACCGCTATCTCGGTGACGCGGCGGGAATGTCCACCTGTGTACTTATCCTTAGCTTCAAGGGCGGATACCAGTGCCTCAATAGCGCCCAGGGAGAGTCTCTTCATCTCCACCATCTGTCCCTCGACTTTCCCCTCCAAAAATTGCTGGTACTCTCTGAGCTCGAGTTGCAGGCGCCTCTTATGGAGGGCTCTGAGGACTGCCAAGCAAACGTCGTCCAGGTTGAAAGGTTTGCATGTGTAGTCATCGGCCCCCTGTTTCAAGCACTGAACAGCGACGTCAATGTCATTGACAGCCGTAGCCATAATAACGGCTGTGTCAGGGTAGGCCTCTTTTATTTCGGGCAAGAACTCTATTCCCGATTTGCCGGGCATCTTTATGTCCAGAAGAACCAGAGCCACTGGAACGGTTTCCAGGACGTGGAGCGCCTCCTCGGCGCCACTGGCTTCTTCGCACTTGTAGCCTTCCCTAGAGAGCTTCAGGTAAAGGACTCTCCTGACTGCATCTTCATCGTCGACGAGAAGCAGCGTTTCTCGCATTGAAGTACTATTCCCGGCAGGATCCGTTTGTTTCATGGCATAACCTCCATATGGTTGCTGCCATCGATGGGAAGTTCGACGCAGATGGTCGCCCCCTTGCCTAGCTGACTTCTGGCATATATCTGGCCGCCATGCGCGGCAACTATCCCGTGGCAGATGCTCAATCCAAGCCCGGTCCCTTTGCCTGCTTCCTTCGTGGTAAAGAAGGGGTCAAATATCCGCCTCAGGTTTTCCGGCGGGATACCCGGACCATCATCGGCAAATGAAATCCTCATGCTACCATCCTGTCTTTCGGTCGTAATTGTCAGCGTTCCCCTGTTATGTGCTTGCATCATGAAGTATTCGGCATTGATAACGATGTTGAGAAAGACCTGCTGCATCTGGAAAGGGTCAATCAGCATTTCAGGAAGATCAGGCGTGAGATGTCTCTCAACCTGGATGCAATTTGACCTGTGCGCATAGGCACGTAGTCTGAGCACCTCCTCAATGATGGCGTTTATCTGAGTGACCTGCTTCACTGGTCTGTGCTTCCGAGCAAATGTTAGGAGATTGCTCGTTACGTTGGCGGCACGCCGAGCCTCGTCCCGGATTATGGACAGGTCCTTGCGGATATAGTTGGGCGTGTTCTTCTCCATGAGCAACTCGGAGAGGCCAATTATGCTTGCGAGCGGGTTGTTAAGTTCATGGGCGGCGCCGGCTGCCAGTTCGCCAACGGAAGCCAGCCGGTCAGTTATCATAAGCTTGTCGTTTTGGAGCTTCTGCTCAGTAATGTCTGCAAAAGAAATCAGACCCGCTGATCTGCCCTGATGCGTAATCCTAGCACCCGTTGCACTTATCCAGATTTCTCGCCCATCTTTGGTAATTACTCGAAGATTGCGAGTCTGCTGCGGATTCCCGTCGATCAAGCCCTTCTTGGCAGCCTCTAGAATCTCGTCCCTATCTTCGGGATGAACGAATTCTCGCGGATCTGTTCCGCTAACCTCCTCTATGGAACTAAATCCAAGCATTTTCGCAGCCGCCTGATTGGCCATCACGACTCTCATAGTCTTTGCATCTAGAACGATGGTGCCAATCACCGAGCTGTTGAACAAAGTCCTGTAATTCTCTTCGCTCTGTCGCAGTTTCTCTTCTGCTCGCTTACGTTCTGTGATATCACGCCCCACGCCGCGCAATCTGATAATCTCACCTTTGTCATTTCGCACAGGAGAGATTGACGCTTCGACAAACCCTTGCACACCGTCCTTGCGGATGGTCTTCCAGGGGAAGCCCTTGTTCGGCACACCGGTCCGATACACTTTATTAAAAGCGCGAAATAATGATTCGACGTCTTCTTGTACTGTGAAGTCTTTATAGCTCTTGCCCATCAGCTCTTCCCTTGAGTATCCCAAGTCGCGGCACACCGCATTAGTCAAAAAGGTGAGGTGTCCACCGAGGTCAACCTCGAAATAGCTGTCTTCCATCTCTTCCAGTATGGTCCGGTATCCTTCCTCCGACTGCCTCAGCGCTTCCTCTGCCTGCTTTCGCTCGGTGATGTCGCGCGATGATGTGACAAAGCCTGACACATTACCTGCGTGGTCTCGAAGCACCTGACTGACCGATTCGAACCAGACGTATTCACCAGATTTCTTGCGAATTCGGTAGGACAGAAGAACTGGTATCCCATGTAAAGCCTTCTCGTGACCCTCTCTCTGCAGAGCGTCAAGATCCTCAGGATGCACTAGCTCCCAAGGATTCGTTCCCGTCAATTCCTCTGGCTCATAGCCAAGTATTTGTTTACAGGCGGGGCTCACGTAAACGTACCTCTCGTCCGGACCGTGGAGGCAGATAATATCTCTTGAGTTTTCAGATATGAGGCGGAGCTTTCTTTCACTATCTCGCAGTGCCTCCTCCATCCTCTTGCACTCGGTGACGTCACGGCTAATGCCTCGGAAACCGACGACCTTCCCCTTACCATTTGTGATTGGCAAAACCGAATCCTCGACGAGCAGCCGAGTTCCATCCTTCCTGATTTCTACCATCGGGAACCATTTTAGCGACTCGCGTGTCCTGTACACGCGATTATAGGCCTCGAAAATACGTTTGACGTCCTCTTTAGGAGTGTAAGTCCTGTAGTTCATTCCAATCAACTCGTCTCGCGAATACCCAAGAATGCGGCACATCGCGTCATTGACGAACGTAAAGCTGCCCGCCAGATCCACCTCATAGTAGCCCTCTTCCATCTCATCCAGTATAGACCGATACCTCTCTTCAGATTTCCTTGGCGCTTGCATTCCTTGCTTGCGCTCGGCGATTTCCATGTAGTTCCCTAAGGTTGCCGGCTTCCCATGGTACTGGATCGATTTGACCATCCCCATAACCCAAACAACGCTGCCGTTTTTGCGAATCACCCTGAATTGATATGGCGAAGAGAGCTCTCCCTTGATCATCTTTATTGTGTTGTCCCTGACGTTTTCCTTATCTTCGGGAGCGACAATCTCCAAGGAGTGTTTGCCCACCAATTCATCCGCTGTGTAACCAAGGGCAATTAGGACGGTGCTATTGACATAGCAGAGCTTTCCATCCTGCATGATGCAGATCCCAACCGGCGACTCGTCGCTCAGGGTCCTGGACAGCTCATCATCGTTAGTGCATTTGACGGCAGCTATCGCTGATTTCATTTGGTTCAGCTCCTCAGTCGCTCAGTCTTACCAGCAAACGCGTGGTTACTCTTGGTTCTAAACGCATAGCATTAATATAGGCATGTGTATTGAGAAGCGTCAATCACCTGCTGGTACTGTTATTTACCTTAGTCCTAGTGCTTTTGGCCTACTCCTGCCTGCCAGGAATTTGCCACAAAGCGTCACACTGTTTTCACAATCCACCAGCATCATCCTCCACCGCTGCAAGGTCGCCTATTCACAGTTCCAGACTAACAAGGGATCTGAGGCAAAATGATTCCTGCAATAGGAGGAATAGACTAGGCTAGGCTCAAGCGGGCCAAATTTCTAGGCGCGAGCCATTAGGAAACAGATTGTGACGACCAGTGCCGCTAAGTTTGTGGATGTTCAACCAGCGTTCTGGCCTCGCTTGTTAAATGTCGCAGTGCTGTCCCTACATCAATAGAATGCAGACGGCACACTTCCTTGAGGCAATAAGCAATCAGGTCACGTGAGAGATAGCCTAGTCCGCCTTCTTCATCTGCGTATCCATTGAGTAGCAATTTGCCCAACCCAACGAACACCGCTGTCAAATCCGTGAAACGCTCGTTCTCATATGAATCCTCAAGCGATACGCATCTGGATTTTAGCAGAGCGTGTGTCAATTCGTGGGCAACGATACCTCCCAACAAGTGTTTTTTCCCGACATAGAAGAAGGGAATCTGAATATAGTCCAGGTAGAAGTCGGGCCTTATTTGCCCGGCTACTTCAGGCTCCATTTTCAGACCCCAGTCATACCTGACTGTTGGAATCGGCACAATTCTGAGATGCATTGCCATGGCCGAAGTTGCCGATTGGAGGTCACTTTCATCCCCTGATCCTAGCTTCTCATAAAAGTCATCGGTCGGCTCAAAGAAGAATCTACGCGAATCCACCGACTTTGGATTGAAATCCCCGAGTCTGACAGCAAGCATCTCCACCTTGTCGTCGACCCAGGCTCTATTCATCTGGCATCCCCCAGTCTTCGGCTCACCGCTCCTTCAATACCCTTACGAGGTCTTTCATCTCCGGGTGTCTTTTGGAGAATCTCGACAAGAATACAGAGTCTCTGAAGCCTGCGGTTCGCTTTTCCAGAGCTATCCTTTTTGTAAGATCAAATAGCCTTCGCATATCACCATCCATAGATTCTTTATCTTTTTCCAACGCATGCAGCAATATAGTGCGAATACTGCCACTCCTCTCGATAAGCAGTCTGAGAAGATGAGGAACTGATCCGGGACGCCCAAGCTCACACAAAGTAACGATTGCGCGTTCTGCCACAATTTCATCTTTCTCAGACTGGAGCAAACTAAGTATCCGGTCAAGACAAGAAGGTCCCTTCTCGCGCTCTAGGAATTCTAGAGCAAGCATACGTATTTTTGATACCGGATCAAGCAAAGCCTGGGAAAAAAGGGCTGAGATTTCTGCGTCACCAGATGGCGGGAACTTGACTAGTGACTGAAGTGCAAAAATGCGTGTTTCATCGCTAGCCTCTTGCGCCAGCTTCACCAACAAATCCCTATCAGCAGCCAATTTGGCTCTCGTCTCCGTATCAGCGCTCGCGAAGAACTTGCCGAGCACGCCCGGTGACTGTTCGGCCACACCGGCGAGGAGATGTCTCCTTGTCGTACCGTCCGGTTCGTCACTAATTCTGCAAACCATGGGTCCAATATACTTGAAGTCACGCAAGTAACTCGCCGCCGCCCGGGCAGCAACGCTTCTGATTTCATCGGGTTTATCTCTACCCAGCGAGTTGAATATAGAAAACGCCAAAATAGCAGAATTGCCTTCATCGAATGGAACCCCGTCGATATCTGATATGTAGCGATGGTCAATAAGGCTCGAGATAGTGAGAAGAAAGCATGCCTCGGAATAGGAATCTCCCCTTAGCCACTCCGCTACCTTTCGCTGGATAGACGCCCGACAATCGGTATCTTCACTCTGTAGAAGCCCTACGATCGTATGAACCGAACCGATACTCGCAAACCTCAAATGGGTTTTTTGTACCGAGGAGAAATCCGATAGGCTTCTCTCCGCCTCATTGGCCCACTCTGCCATTTCCTTCGACCTTCGTAGATTCTGGATTTCTCTCTTGACCAAGGTCGCCTTGGTTTCCTCATACGCACCGTGAACCGTTGAGAACGTCTTTTGCAGCTCCTCGAAGGATGAATCACGCTCGAGGCAATCTTTCAGCAAGTCAATCCCCCGAGTGAGTAGGGTGAGCGCTTCCTCACCCTCCATGAGTGGACCTAGGTTCCTTACCTTGGCAGACAGAGCATCGATATCCTTAATTACTCCCTCGTATCGGGCTATCTTCCTTCGTGTCTGCTCCAAGATAGAGCTTGTGGCACGAAGTATGCTCGTTAGTTCTCCGAAAGAAGACCTCCTAGTCAAGGTTTCAGATACTGAGGCACTATGCTGTCTCAACATCACAATCTCACCCCAGCTCAGAGCCGCTGCTCTTCCAGCTAACACCTTTTCGATATCAGATATCAGCAACCCGATGTCAGATTTGAGATCCGGAATCCGCCGTTCAGAGAGCCAGGACTTAAGCCTCTGGTGCATTACCTTAATCTGCGGGCCGTTCAGACCGTAAGGAGACTTCACTTCAACAGTTCGCTCTCTGCGGGTTCCCACGTCTCGTGCCTTAACCCGGACAATCATATCTGTATCGACATCAAAAGTTACCTCGATCTGTGGTGACCCGACGGGAGCAGATTGTATGTCTGCCAATTCGATCGTGCCCAGGAAACTGTTTTCGGAAGCTTTCTTGCTCTCTCCTTGATAGACGGTTATCTGGATCGATGATTGATTATCTGTGGTAGTAGTAAACATCTGTGACGCGCTTGTTGGTATTGTGTGGTTCTTTGGTATCAACGGGGAGAAGACATCACCCTTCAATCCTATCCCATACGAGCTTGGGATACAGTCCAGCAGAAGAACCTCTCCCAGCAGCCCTTGAAGTACTGCCGCCTGAATGACTGCCCCCTGAGCCACACAGGTCTCAATATCAACCCCGGTAATAGGCTCACGACCAAGCTGCTTTCGTACAGCTTCTCTGACGATAGGAATACGGCTTGTGCCACCGAGAAGAAGCACTGAATCTAGGTCAGAAACCTTCACACCAGCGCTATTTAAGGCTTTGCTGATAAGCATAACAGCCCGGTCGACCAGGTGTTTCGATATTCGTTCGAATGTTGATCGTTCAAGGGAAATATCAAGGTCCCGAAAATCATGCTTGGAGCGCAGAAACCCAGGAATGTAGATTGTAGTAGCTAGAGTACTGCTGAGCTCGACCTTAGCCCTTTCCGCAGCTTCCTTCAGTATCGCTGTCTGGATTGGATCCAGCTCTATTGTGGAACAGTACTCTTCATTAACTCTACCCATGATATGATTAAGGATGACCTGATCAAAATCATCCCCCCCTAGCCTGGTCTCTCCTTCAATGCTCTTTACCTGGTAGGTCCCTTCGCCAAATTCCACGACCGAGATATCGAGAGTCCCGCCTCCGAAATCAAAGACAAGAGTGCTCTCATCACCATGCCTGGAGAATCCGTAAGTTAAAACTGCAGCTGTGGCTTCATTGAGAAGGCGTACCACCTCCAGCCCGGCAATCTCAGCGGCCTCTTTTGTGGCACGACGCTGAGCTTCATCAAAGTGTGACG
>Ga0172366_10003364_pt1 | contig 12613 bp, 7 predicted proteins | sample LakKivSesite69cm_FD_114533 | JGI IMG/M metagenome (GOLD analysis project Ga0172366, IMG submission 114533) | Sediment microbial communities from Lake Kivu, Rwanda - Sediment site 69cm | ecosystem: Environmental > Aquatic > Freshwater > Lake > Sediment | place: Rwanda: Western Province, Lake Kivu... | reverse complement strand
CTTCACCTTGGGATACTTGGTGAAGTAGGTCTCGATGAAGGCCGTGGCCTCCTCCTGGCTGAGGCCCGTCTGCTGGGCCAGGCCGTAGCCGGAGACGCCGTAGACGATGGCGAAGTTGGTGGTTTTGGCCACACGGCGCATCTCCAGCGTGACCGCCTCCAGAGGCACGCTGTACACTGCTGCGGCTGTGGAGCGGTGGATGTCCTCCCCCCGATGGAAGGCCGCCAGCAGGGCGGGGTCCTGGGAGATATGGGCCAGGATCCGCAATTCTACCTGGGAGTAATCGGCCCCTAACAGCCACCACCCCTCCTGAGCATGGAAAGCTCCCCGGATGCGCCGCCCCAGTTCGGTGCGGATGGGGATATTCTGCAAATTGGGGTTAGCTGATGAGAGCCGGCCCGTGACTGTGCCCGTCTGGTTGTAAGAGGTGTGCACCCGCCTCGTGGTCGGATCAACCAATTCGCGCAGGGCATCCACGTAAGTTGAACGGAGCTTGGCCAGCTCTCGATGCTCCAGGACGAGGTCCACGATGGGGTGATGGCCCCGCAACTTCTCCAGCACATCCGCCGCTGTGGAATAGTAGCCGCTCTTCATCCGCCGGGTCACATTCTTGGGCAGCTTGAGTTTTAGGAACAGGATGTCGCTCAATTGCTGGGTGGAGTTGATGTTGAATTGCTCCCCCGCGGCCTCCCAGATCTGCTCCTCCAGCCCGGCCAAGCGGCCCTCAAACTCCTTCGAAAGTCCTTCCAAGTACCCCCGGTCAACGCAGATGCCCGCTATCTCCATGTCGGCCAGGATGGGTAGCAGCGGCATTTCCACCTGGGTGAAGAGGGGCCACAGTGCCCGCTCCTTGAGCTCCGGCGTGAGCACCTCCACCAGACGGAATGCCATGTCCACATCTGCACCGGCATAGGCGGCCACCTCGGCTGGGGGAATGTAATCCATGGTCGTCTGGTTGCGGCCGGTGCCGATGAGCTCCGTGATGGGGGTCATCTCCACGCCCAGCCGCGTCCAGGCCAGATTCTTGAGCCCCAGATTGCGGCTGGCTGGATCCATGAGCCACTCGGCGATCATGGTGTCGAAGGCTAGGTTCGCCACATCCAGCCCGTGCCGCCGCAGCACAATCAGATCGTACTCCCCGTTGTGGGCGTATTTGGCGATGGACTGATCGGCGAAGATGGGACGGAGCCTCTCCCGCACCGTCGGCCAATCGAGGTTGACCACCTTAGACTCCTCAACCTCCATCCCGAGCTGGTCAAAGGTCAGCGGCCTGGGGCGTGACTTGTGGGCCAGGGCGATGTAGTACCCCTCACCGTGCTGAGGAGTGACGGCCAGGCCCACCAGTTCGGCAGCCATGGCGTCGGTGGAGGTAGTCTCCACATCGAAGGCGAAGGCTGAGGCGCTGGCCAGCCTCTCCACCAGCCTCTCCAGAGCCTGGAAACTATCCACCAACCTGTAAACCCCGACCTCAGGTTCCTCCTCGGCGAGAAGGCTCAGTTGCTCCGGCTGTCCCACCGGTTCAGGCAGGCGCTCCATCAGGGATCGGAACTCCAGCTCCTGAAAGAGGCGCGCCACTCTCTCCCGATCGAAGGTCCCGGCCCGACAGGGTTCCAAATCCAGTTCCACCGGAACCTCGATCCTGATGCGGCCCAGCCGCTGGCTCAGAGAGGCCGCCTCTCGTCCAGCCTCCAGTGCCTTGCGGAACCGCGTACTGGTGATCTCCTCCAAGTGATGGTAGATCTTCTCCAGTGAGCCGTACTGTTGCAGGAGCTGGGTTGCCGTCTTCTCACCCACCCCTCGCACGCCGGGTATGTTATCGGTCACGTCCCCCACGATGGCCTTATAATCCACGAGCTGGTCAGGCCCCAGGCCATATCGCTGGCGAATGCCCTCCTCGTCGTAGATGGTGGTATCGGAGAACTGGCGACGGGAGATAAGGACCCGCGTGTGCTCATCAATGAGCTGGAAGGTGTCGGTGTCCCCGGTGACGATGAGCACCTCCGCGCCCTGCGCTTCGGCCTGGCGGGCCAGGGTGCCCAGCACGTCGTCCGCTTCGTACCCCTCGGCGGTGTACACCGGGAGGTTGAGGGCCTCGATGATCTGTTCAATGCGGGCCATTTGGCCGATCAGCGGGTCGGGCATTTTGTCCCGGTGGGCTTTGTACTCCTCATACATCTCGTGACGGAAAGTGCGCCCTCGGTCAAATGCCACGGCGATGTAATCGGGCCGCTCCTCCTGCCAGACCTTCAATAGCATGGAGGTGAAGCCAAAGACCGCATTGGTTAACTCCCCCCGCGAGGTGGCCAGGTCCGGTGGAAGGGCGTGATAGGCTCGGTAGGCCAGGGCATGGCCATCTATCAGTACCAGTTTGGGGCGATCAGCCATCGCCAACTCCTTTCTCCTATCGCCAGACTCCACGATCTGTATTGTAGCGGCTTTGGAGGGGAAAGTCAATGGGGATCTGGCGTTGCGAAATGAATCAAGTCATGATACAATCACTGGGCGAAGGGGCGAAATGAGCGAAAATGTGCCGATTCGCATATTCGCGAAATGGAGTGACCGGATGAACAAGCGGCGACGCAGGAAGGGGAGAGCAACGCGCAGGAGGCAGGCTCCAGCCCGCTCGTTACCTCAAGGCCTGGCTGAGGTCCAGGAACTGATTGATGAGGATCGCCTGGTGGAAGCGGCCGAGGGACTGGACGAGCTGGCCCGGCGCTACCCAAAGGAGCCGGAGGTGTTCCGGCTCCGGTCCGGGGTGGCGGCCGAGTTACATGACCCCCCCCGCCTGATGGAGGCGGCCCAGCGCTGGGCCGAAGTGGCCCCCGACGATCCAGAGGCCATCCTGAACCTGGCGGGAGCCTGTCTGAATAACGTGCGGCCCGCCATGGCCCGGCGAGCCTTTCAGCGCTTTCTGGATCGCTGGCCGGATCACCCTCAGGCAGACGAGGTCCACAAAACCCTCACTAACCTTGGCGAAAGCTTGAGACAAGTCCTGGCCGAGATAGGGCTGGCGGAGGTGGAGGGAGCGGAGGAGATCGCCCTGTGGCACGAGGAAGCCCAGGTGGCGATGGAACAGGGCCGCTACGACGAAGGCATCTCCCTGGAGAAGCGGGTCCTGGCCCGGGTGCCCAATCTTGCCAGTGCGTTTAACAACATCAGCCTGATACGATTCATTCAGGGCCAACTGGAAGAGGCCATTGTCACTGCCCGACGGGTCCTGACCGAGTGCAATCCCGACAACTTTCACGCGCTGTCCAACCTGGTGCACTTCCTGTGCGCTGCTGGCCGACCTGAGGAGGCCCACCCCTTCGCCGAGCGGCTGAAAGCTGTCCAGTCCAAATGGGTGGATGTATGGCTCAAGAAGGCAGAGGGGTTGAGCTACTTAGGGGACGATGAGGGGGTACTGGAGGCATTCACCCAGGCCAAAACGGCGGGGATGCTTCGCCGGCCCTACGTGGAGCCGCTGATCTGTCACCTGGCTGGTGCAGCGGCCGCCCGCCTGGGCCGGGAGCGGGAGGCGCGTCGCTACTTCCGACAGGCTCTCAGGTTCCAGCCCGGCCTCTCCCGCGCGGCTGACAACCTGGCCGACCTGAGAAAGCCGGCCGGCCAGCGCGATGGCCCCTGGGCCTTTGGCCTCCACGAATGGGCGCCCTCCAAGACCTTAGAGGACATGGTGGCCCTCCTGGAACCGGCGACGCGGGGCAAACCGACAGACGAAGGGATGGAGCGGGCTGCCCGTCGCTTCCTGGCCCAGCACCCGGAGACGGTGGGCCTGATCCCCATCCTGCTGGAACGGGGGGACCCCCATGGACGTGATTTTGCCCAGCACCTAGCCCGCATCGCCGGGACGCCAGAAACGCTCGATGCCCTGGCTGACTTTGCGCTGAGCCCCTACGGGCCGGATGAGCTGCGCCGGGAGGTGGCCTATGCTTTGGTGGATGCTGGCCGGCTGCCCCGGGGCCAGATGGTGAAGATGTGGGTCGAGGGTGAGCAGCAGGAGCTGATGCTCTTTGGCTATGCCATCACTCCTGAGCCTACAGAGCAACTGCCTCGCCGGGCGCAGAAGCTCATGGAACGGGCTGTGTCAGCCATCAACGATCGACGGCTGGATGAGGCGGAGCAGCGGCTACAGGAAGCGCTGGAGATCCTGCCTGACCATCCCTCACTGCTGCAAAACCTGGCTGTCGTCTATGACCTGCGCGGAGACGCGAAGCGGAGCCGGGCCCTGGTGGAGCAGGCGGTGGAGATGAATCCCGATTATGTCATTGGGCGCTGTCAGATGGCCCGCTTCGCTGTGGAGAGAGGAGACCTGGAAAAGGCGGAGCAGTGGCTGGAGCCGGTCATGAAACGAGAAACCTTCCATATTTCGGAGTTCATCGCCTTCTGCGAGGCCCGCATTGACCTGGAACTGGCCTATGGTCGGCCGGAAGTGGCCCACTCCTGGCTGCAAATGTGGGAAGACATAGAACCCGACCACCCCCACCTGCCCCTCTGGCGGCGCAAAGTGGGGCCGGCTGGCCGGTCCAAGGGCCGGCTGGGCAGGCGTTGACGGGCAGCGAGGCCCCCCTTGATCAGCGTGGCCGCTCCAGCACCCGCCCCGGCAAAGCGCCGGTGTGCACTCCCCGTTCGATCACCACCTCACCATTCACCAGCACATACTCGATCCCCGTGGGGTACTGATAGGGCTGGGTGAAGGTGGCCTGGTCAGCTACGGAGTCCGGGTCGAAGAGCATGATGTCCGCTTTGCGGCCCACTTCCAGCAGGCCTCGGTCAGCTAGCCCCAGCTTCTGGGAGGGCAGGGCGGCCATCTTCCGCACCGCCTCCTTCCAACTGAGCAGCCCTTCCTCACGCACATACTTCCCTAGCACCCGCGCGAAGGTTCCGTAGGAGCGGGGATGCTGCTTGCCCCGTCCCATCTCCCCGTAAGGGGCCAGCGAGTAGCCGTCGGAGCCGATCATCACCCAGGGCTGGCGCAGCACCTCCCGCAGGTTCTCCTCACTCATGGAGAACTGGATCATCGAGACCTGCGCCTCCGCCTCCTGCAGCAGGTCCAGCACGACATCTACCGGTTCGGCGCCCCCCTCCTGGGCCAGTTGATCCAGGGTCAGCCCCTCGTAGGCCGGCTGGGCCGAGCAGTGGGAGATCATCACCTCGCCCCATTCTATCCCCTCCCGTCGGGCGATCACCGCCTCTCGGATGCGGGCCCGCGTTGGGGGATCGGCCAGCCGGGCCAGTAGTGCCTCCTGTCCGCCATCGTGCGCCCAGTGGGGGAGCAGCGCACTCAGCCCCGTGCTGGAGGCGATGTAGGGATAGCGGTCGGCGGTGATGTCCAGGCCCCGACCCCGCGCCTCTTCCACTAGATGGATCGCCTCCGGCAGTTGACCCCAGTAGGGGCGTCCGATGGCCTTGAAATGGGCGATCTCCGCCGGCAATCCAGCCCCCTCGGCAATCTCAATCACCTCGCGGATGGCTTCCAGATGGGTAGCCCCCTCCCCCCGGATGTGGCTGAAGTAGAATCCACCGCGCTGAGCTGCAACGCGTGCCAGCGCGATGAGCTCTTCAGTCTGGGCGTAGCAACTGGGCGGGTAGATGAGCCCCGTGGAGTAGCCCCAGGCCCCCTCTTCCATAGCCTGGGCTACCAGCTCTTCCATCATCGTCAGCTCCTCCGCTGTGGGCAGCCGATCCTCCCAGCCCATCACGGCCACTCGCAGTGTCCCGTGGCCCACGAAGGGCACCACATTGAGGGCGATCCCCTCCCGCAGGTGATCCAGGTACTGGCCGAAGCTTTCCCACTCCCAGGTGAGCCAGGGACGGTTGGCCCCCGCCTGGGCGATCCATCGCTCCCGTCGCTCTGGATCGCTCGGCAGGGGTGCGGGGCTGCTCCCGCACATGCCGATCACCTCAGTGGTCACCCCCTGGCGGATCTTGCTCTCCGCCAGCCGGTTGCCGGGCAGGGTCCAGTCGGAGTGGCTGTGCATGTCCATGAAGCCGGGGGCGGCCATCAGGCCCGAGGCTTCGATCACCATCGCTGCATCCGCTGCTTTCAGGTCACCCAGGGCTGCGATGGTATCGCCCTGGATACCGATGTCGGCGATAAAGGGGGAGTGGCCACTGCCATCTACAATCTGTGCCCCTCGGATCAACAGGTTGAACATCCATGACCTCCCCAAGAAAAGACAACGAGTCAATGAGTCAATGAGTAACGGGTAATAAAGCCATGGGGCCGTTAGCCTACCCCATTCCTTGTTACTCATTACTCGTTCCTCTATCAGCCAGGAAGAGGGTGGCTACAGAAGCCAGCAGCGCTGTGGCTATCACCGTCACGCTCAAGGCGGTGGACAGGCCAACCCGATCCCCCCACCAACCCACCCCCGTGACCGCCAGCCCGCCCAGCCCCCAGGCGAAGCCGATCATCAACCCCGAGGCCATGCTAGGGCTTTCAGGCGCTGCCTCCTGAGCGATGAGGATGTTCACCGGCGTGGAGGAGGTGACGATCGCCCCTGCCGCAGCCAGGAGTCCCAGGGCCAGCCACCCCTCCGCGCGGAAGAAGCCCCACAGAAAGGGCAAGGCCAGGGCGAAGGAGAGAAAGAGGGTCTGTTTCCGACCGATGTGATCGGAAAGGGGGCCGCCTACCAACCCTCCCAGGGCCCCTGCGATCCGGAAGAGGGAGACGGCCAGCCCGCCCAGGAGCAGGGAGAGGCCCCGCTGGGCCAAGTAGAGGGGCAGGAAGGTCCCCAAGGTGACGGATAGTGCAGCGCGCAGCATGACCACCAGGGTCAGCAGCAGGAGAGGAAGGAACTGCTTCAGCAGAAGGCTGCACAGTGAGGGCCGCGCACTGGGGACCACGCGGATGGGCAGGCGTCGGGTGGCATGGTAGAGAAGGATAGCGGTGAGGAGGCCTGGCAGGCCAGCCAGAGCGATAGCCGGGAGCCCCCATTGGGAGGCCAGAGCCACAGCCACCAGCGGTCCAAGCCCATAGCCTACCGTGCCCCCAGTGATGAAGAGCGACATCCCCAATCCCTTCTGACCACGTGTGACCTGCCCAGCCAGCGCGCTGGCTACGGGGTGAAAGAGAGCCACGCCCAACCCCCCCAGGACGACCAGCAGGATGAGGAGGACGCCGTTGGGTGCCAGCCCCCACAGGCTGGTAAATACAGCGGAGGCCAAGATCCCCCAGGCCACCAGCGTGGGGCGCTGGACCCGGTCGGCGAAGTAGCCGAAGAGGGGTTGGATGAGGGAAGTGGTGAAGCCCTGCAGAGTGGCCAGCGCGCCCGCCAGAGCCAGCGACAGCCCCAGCCTCTCCACGAAAAGGGGCAATAGAGGGGCCAGGAAGGAGGGATAGAAGTCATCCACAGCGTGGCCCAGGGCCAACAACAAGGGCGAGGCCTCCGCCCCGGATGTCGCCTTTTCATCCGGGCCACTTTGCTCCGAAGGCCTTGCCCCTACTCCTCCCACCACTTATGCTCCCCCATGGCCAGCGCCGGGCAGATAGCTCAGAACCTGGCGCCGCTTGGCCTGGGACTTGGCCTCCAATTCCTGAGCGGCGGCCTCTACAGAGATCAGCCGCTCCACCGCTGAGGTCCAGGCAGCGGATTTGATGGGAGTGTGGAGGATTCGCGACCGCTCAACCACGATAGCCCCCTCGGCGGGGCAGACCTGCTGACAGGCCCCGCAGTAGAGGCAGAAACGCTCGTCCAGAATGAGGCGACTGTCTTTCATCAGAAAGGCATCGGTGGGGCAGATGTCCACACAGGCCCGACAGCCCTCGGGGCAGCGGGCGACGTCAAGGAGCACCCGGCCTTGCCAGGGGTTGGTGACGGTGAAGACGCCGGGGCAGGCGGCCTCACATTGCTGGCAGTAGAGGCAATTGGATTCATCCACCTGGATGCCCAGTACCCTGGTCACCTGACCCGCACCATCGCGCTCCACTTGTATGTGGATCACCTCAGTGGGGCAACTGGCCTCGCAGGTGGCCACCGCCTCCGGAAGCAGCCGGGCCCCATTGACGGAGATCTCCTTGATCAGCTCGGGGAAGGCCTGGAACTGGAGAACGGGCACCTCCGGCTGGCCGTTGATGGTCAGCCGCAAGGCATTCACCGGGCACAGCACCACGCACTCCCCGCAGAAGTTGCATTTGGCGGGGTCAATCTCAATGGTGGGGCTCTGGACGATGCTGCCATTCTCTACCAACCCCGGCTGACGCTCGATGGCCTCCTGAGGACAGACCAGAAGGCACACCTCGCAGCCGATGCACCGCTCGCGCACCAGCTCCAGCAGGTAACGCCGGGTGATCATCTTGCGTTCGAGGGCCATGCCCTCGCTGGTCTCTCGTGTGATGGTTGAGCCGCGCTTCATTCTCCCTTATCCTCTCAAGGCCGAAGCAGAGCTTCGGCACTCCCCAAATTCGCTCCCTCATTGGTGGGCGTTTATGAGCTCACGCGATATGGCGCCTGACCATCATCACCGTCCTGGGACAGCCCTCAGCGATCCCCTTGGGGATATTGCCGAACAGGATCCGCTGGAAGAGCCGCTCCCCTGTGGCACCTACCAGAACCAAATCATATCCCCGGGCCTCTTCTATCACGGCTTGAATCACTTCGCCGGTGATCATCCGGCGTTCGACCGGCTGCTCGGTTTCGAGGTCGGCCAGGGTGTGCTCTATTACCCTTTCCCCTCGCTGTCTCTCTTCCTCGCTCGCGCCAGGGCGACAGACATAGAGGAGAGTCACCGTTGCGCCGTGACCCCTGCCGATGGCCAGGGCTATCCTGGCCGCCAGCGGTGCGTGGGGCCCGCCAGCGGTGGGGACCAGGAGGCGTTTTATCTGTCTCAGCCCCCGGTCTCGCACGATGGCCAGGTTACAAGGGGCATGTTCGATGACGTAGTCCAATATGTGCCCCATCAGCGTGCCCCGCGAGCGCGCATGTCCCTTCCAGCAGAGCATCAGCAAGTCGGCCTTTCTCTCCGTCGCGGCCGCCACGATCCCCTCCCCCGGATCGCGCCCTATCCGCAGCAGGGGATGAACAGGCACCTCGGCACGGTGATAGGTGGCCGCCTCCTTCAGCAGAGGGCTTTCGGGCTCCAGTCCCCCTTGCACATGGAGGGCCAGCACTTCCCCTCTCTCGCTCTGGGCAATGGCCGTGGCCAGGGTCATCATGGTATCCAGTGAAGCCGGATCGGCTAAAGAAACGAGGATGCGGTACTCCCGCGGCGCTATCCTTATCAGCTCTTCCACCTCCCCAAAAATCGCCCGATAGATATCGGAGCGGCTCACAATGCCTACCAGTCTGTCTCCGCGCATCACGGGGAGTCGTTCTACCCCCCTCAGCAGAAAGGTGGAGCCTATCTGCAAAATGGGCATGTCTTCGGTCACGCTGATCACCTTGCGGGTCATAATCTCCTGGACAGGGATCTCTTCTACGTGGTGTGCTCTCTCTTCCAAGTATTCGAAATCATGGAGGTAGAGGGAATTCTCGTGGAGTTCCATGTAACTGGGAAGCACAGCCCGGATCAGATCGCCCTCGGTGACCATTCCCACTACTCTGCCCTCCTCGTCAACGACGGGGAGGGAGCTGATCCTGTGCTTTTGCAGAATCTCATTCAATTCCCGCAGGGTGGCCGTCTGCTGGATGGTGATCACCTGGGTATACATGATGTCCTTCGCTTTCATCGCCAGCGCCCCCTCAATCTCAAAGCCTCTGCCCCCGCACTGATCTCCAGCACCTCCTGAGTAATACTCTCCTGCCGCGCCATGTTGCGCTCCAATGTCAGCCCGGCGATCCTGTCCTGGATGGTATTCAGGGCCGCCTCCATGGTCTGCAGGCGCGCCCCCTGCTCACTGACCATGGACTCCACCAGGGCCAGATGAATCTGCACCGCCAAGTACTCGGCCAGAAGATAGCGCTGCAGTTCGGCCGTGTCACTGCCGATGATGTGCTCCCTCTTCACCTCAGCCCGGGGCGGGATCGTTAGATGTGGCGGCAAGAGTTTGATCTCCACCCGCTGGTAGCGGCCAAAGGAGACAAAGGAGTTATAAATCAGGGTGAGTTGGTCGAATTCCCCCCCTTGGTAAAGGTCCTCGATCCGCTCATACATCTCCCTGGTCTCCGTGAAGGAGATGGCCTGGATCAGGGACAGGGGATGGGCGTAGATGACCTCATGGGGAGAGCGGTTAAAGAATCTCTCCCCATATCGGCCCAGGGCGATGATCTTAACCCGATGACCCAGCTCCTGCTCCCGAGCGATGAAATCGTTGGCAAAGCCCGCTAAAGAGAGGTTGAAGGCACCGCACAGGCCCCGATCAGAGGTGATGACGATCAGGCCCATCGCTCCTGGCGAGGGGCTCACCCCTTCCAGGTCAGGCCTGGCCGAGGGCACGACCAGGGGACTGGGGTATTGTATGGCGATGTTGAGCAGCCGCTCTACCTCGGCAGCGTAGGCCTGCGCCTGCCCCAGCCTGTGGCGTGCCCTGCGCCATCGGATGGCCGCCATGGCCCTCATGGAGCGGATGAGGTGTTCAATGCCTCGCAGGTTCTTCAGCCGCGCCTCTATCTCCACGATCTGCACCATCTAAGTGCCTTCCTTGAACTGCCCTATGGCTTCCCTCAGCTCTGCCTCCATCTCCCTGCTCCAGGAACCCTCCGCGATCCGGTGGAGCAGAGGGGCATAGCGGCGGTTCAGGAATTCCAGGAGCCGATGCTCAAAGTCCCTGATCCCCTCCAGGGGCACGTCATCCAGGTAGCCCTGGCCAGCGGCGAAGACGATGGCTGTCTCCTCCTCTACGGGCAGGGGCTTGTACTGCGGCTGCTTCAGGACCTCCGTCAGCCTCTCGCCCCGCGCCAGCCGCTCTCGAGTGCTCCTGTCCAGCTCGGCCCCAAACCGGGCGAATATCTCCAGCTCCAGGTACTGGGCGATGTCCAGCCTCAGCCGCCTGGATACCACCCTCATGGCCCGGTTCTGAGCTGCCCCTCCAACCCGCGAGACGGAAAGGCCCACGTCCATGGCCGGCTTGACATCCCGGTTGAAGAGAGTGGAAGAGAAATATATCTGACCGTCGGTGATGGAGATGAGATTGGTGGGGATGTAGGCAGCGATGTTCCCCGCTTTGGTCTCCACGATGGGCAGGGCGGTCATCGTGCCTCCCCCCAGCTCCTCCTTGAGCTTGGCGGCCCTCTCCAGGAGGCGGGAGTGGAGGTAGAAGATGTCGCCGGGGTAGGCCTCCCGTCCCGGAGAGCGGCGCAGAAGGAGTGACAGCTCTCGGTAGGCTACTGCGTGCTTGGACAAGTCGTCATAGACAATGAGGGCGTGGCCGCCGCTGTACATGAACTCCTCGGCCATGGCGCAGCCAGCGTAGGGGGCCAGATAGATGAGCGCTGGTGGCTCGTCCGCGCTGGCCACCACCACGGTGGTATACTCCATGGCCCCATACCTCTCGAAGGTGTCCACAATCTGGGCCACGTTGGACATCTTCTGGCCGAGGCACACATAGATGCAGGCCACATCGGTCCCCTTCTGGTTGAGGACTGTGTCCACCGCAATGGCCGTCTTGCCGATCTGTCGGTCGCCAATCAGCAGTTCCCGCTGTCCCCGGCCCAGAGGGATCACCGCATCAATGACCTTGATCCCCGTCTGCAGGGGCTCGCTCACGGGGACGCGGTCAATGACGCCGGGGGCCTCTGCCTCGAGGGGACGGAATCGGGGGGCTTTCAGAGGTCCTCTGTCATCAATAGGCTGCCCCAGCGCATTCACCACCCGCCCCAGGAGCTCTTTCCCCACCGGCACCTCGATCACCCGGCCGGTGCTCATCACCCTGTCGCCAGCCCTCACCCCCTCATCGGGACCCAGAAGGACACAGCCGATGTGATCATGGTCCAGGTTGAGGGCCAAACCCAAGAGCCCGCCTGGAAACTCCAGCAACTCATCCACCATCACCTCACGCAGGCCGGAGACGATGGCGATGCCATCGCCGATCTGGAGCACGGTGCCCACGCTGCGGATCTCCGGCTGATACCGATATTGCCCGATCAGTTCCTCAAAGGTCGAGAGAGCCTGCCAGGTCTGGAGGGCGGTGCTGACCCCAGTCACCTGGGGCTGGTAGAGCAGTTCTTGGGTCATCCTCTCAAGTGTCGAGAGAGCCTCGGCGGTCTGCAGCAGCTCTGGTGGTGCTTTCACCCCTCCTCCAGTTCCGCCACGAACCTCTCCCTCAGCCTGGCCAACTGTCCCCTGAGGCTGCCGTCAATGAGGTGGTCGCCGAACCTCACCACCACCCCGCCTATGAGGGAAGGGTCCAGCCGGGAGTCCAACCTCACCTCTTTGTCCAGAAAGGAGGACAGCATTCCTTCTAGCCTCTCCACATCCACCTCGGAGAGGGGATCCGCGGAGATGACCTCCACGGGGACGACTTGCATCTCCTCCATACCCCCCTGATACCGCAGGCTGTCGGGCTCCAACTTGGCCAGCCGGTCGAGGAAGGTTTCGAAGAAGAGGGGATGGAGGTGGCCATTGCCCACTTCGGTTAACATCCTGGCGCTCAGGGAGGTGACGAGGGTGGCTATCTCTTCCCGATGCCGCCTGATGGCCTCCATCCTCTCCTGCTTAATCTCCTCCTCGGCCCTGG
>Ga0172366_10003361_pt1 | contig 12615 bp, 8 predicted proteins | sample LakKivSesite69cm_FD_114533 | JGI IMG/M metagenome (GOLD analysis project Ga0172366, IMG submission 114533) | Sediment microbial communities from Lake Kivu, Rwanda - Sediment site 69cm | ecosystem: Environmental > Aquatic > Freshwater > Lake > Sediment | place: Rwanda: Western Province, Lake Kivu... | reverse complement strand
TGGGTCGATGCCGTCTCGAGCCGGATGAAGCCCAGGGCGAATAGCAAGGTCGGATCGCCGAACATGTTGCCCACGACCAGCGGCACCGCCACGAAGATCGCGCAAAAAATCAGGAACAGCTTGAGCTTGCCCCGGTCGACCCGCTGGTCTTCCTTCTTGCCGTACGTGGCGGGGTTCTTGAACCGCCGCACGAGCGTGTAGGCGACGCACACGCCAATAATGCCAGGCACGCCCGCGTATAGAAGGAGCATCCAGTGGAATTGTGTCCAGCCAGGCGTCGCGTTAACGTCGTAGTCGATCGAGACGACTTTCACGCCCGACGCGCCGCTGATGCGCGCCTCGATGTGCATCTTGTCCGGCGCGCTCCCCGGTAGTTGAAGTTCCCACAAGGGCCCAGTCGCTTGCGTGGCATCTTGCCACGTGCCCCCGTCGATCCGGACTTGCACGCCGGTCACGCCCGCGGCGTCCCACGCGAGCACGCGGATCGCGCCGGGTGCCGCGTGGGGAACTTCGAGGTAGTCACCATACACGTGGTCGGTCGCGATCGGGCTCGTGATGAGCCCTTGCGGCCACTGGCCCACGAATGCCAGCTCCGAGGACAAGACGCCGCTGTCGACCGCCACGATCCGGTAGGTGCCCCGATCCTTGTGGAACGCGGGTGTCTGGATCGCCCGGATGCCGTTCGCTTGCGGCATGTAATCGATGGTTTCGACATGGTCGTGGCCGAATAGCATAACATCGACTCCATAATCGTTCGCTAGCGCCTCGAACGACTTCCCAGAACTCGTTAGCTCGGCGGTAAACGTGTAGGGCGGGTGGTGCTGGAGGAGGAACGTGACCGGGGAAGGCGAGCCCGTGTCCCTCCGCAGCTCCCCCTCGTACCAGTCCATCTCCGCCCGTGTGAGGATCCCGAACACGGCAAACTGGTAGTCCACGCCGTCGCCCTCCGTGCTCTTCAGCCCGATGAACCGGTGCTGCCCCGCGCTCGTGTTGACGCCCCATGCATGGTGGTACTGCCCGGTGGCCCTCCCCAGCACCGAGTTGGCGAGGTAGTACGTGAAGCCCGGGTCGCCGTAGCCGTCGTGGTTCCCCGTGAGGTCGACGTACCACGAAAGGTTCGCGCCAGCCAGGTCCGTGGCGTTCCGGTACATGGCCCACTCATTGTCGTCCTGGCCGAGGTTGTCGGCGAGTATGTTGCCGTCGTGGTCGTTCGTGTTCACGATGTCGCCCGTATTGACGACGAACTCGGGCGCTATCACTCGGGCCGACTCGTTCAACAGCAAGAAGTACTGGTGAGCGAGGCCCGGATCCTCCGCCGCGTCCCCGTAGAGCCAGCTTTCTTGGGCGTCGGTAACGTGCAAGAACCAGAAGATGTTGTACCCGGGGACATCTATCCCGGAAGGATTAGGAATGCCTTGGTTCACGCGTGCAGCCATGGTGCTGCCTGGCTGGCCATCACCTGCACCCGCGGAGGGCAAGGAGATTGCCAAGCAAGCCAAGAGCGCCAGGCACGCGATGGTCCCAAATGACGAGGCTTTCCGCGTGCGCAACTCCATGGTCATCCCTATCTCGCGGTCGTTTTAAACACGGACTTGCATTGCCAGAAGCCGCCCGGCGGCGCGCGAGCCCGGCTAGCATCTGCAGAATGGCATTTGCAGAATGGTTGATAGAGGTCAAGCAGCAGCGTGAAACGTGCCCGATAGCAAATTGGATACATGAGCACGTGTATTGCCGATCTGGAAGGAATGGCTCGACTCGGGGTGTCAATCGTTGAAAAGGAGCTAAATTCATAAACTCAAGGCAGATGGTTTCGGAAGGTTATTGTGGTCTTGACGAGAATAAATCACAGAGGCATGTCGCAAGAATCATCAACTGGGAAACCGAAATACAATATACGGTTTCGCGAAGCCATGAGTGCTCGAAATATTCAAGATATAAAATTGAAAATGTAAATGATCAAGAATATCCCTGAACAAGAGATGATCCGGCTTTTTTTTCGAGATGTGCGATTGGGGAATCAACGTGTATATTCAAGAGGAAAAGGTCCGACATCCAGAGAAATCAGAAATTGAAATTATGAAGGATTTCCATTTACAAAAGATGGCCATGGCAAGGCGAAGATAGGATGCAAGCACATTACCCGAAAGTGTTTGAAATGTTAATATTATTCCTTGAATCTCTTGAATCACAATTTAATTGGCATTACATGATCGTTGACGGTGTATTAACACCACTATATGCCCAATCACGCATGACGCAAGATATTGATGTCGTATTGCAACTCAGCATAACAGAATCAAGCAAACAAATCTTGATTGCGCATTTTTCGGAGCACGGGTTCAAAACTTTTACGAATTGGGATGATGCGTTTTACGGGTAGCCGAATATTTCAATTGTCCCGCTCCTAGATCCAAGCCAAACTGTCAAGATCGATGTCAATATCCTACCTTTTGATATGCAAAGTGAAAATATATACAAGCGCATCGGAATTTTAGCATTACCACACCGCGTGCGTAAGAAATTTCTAGGGATAGAGTGCTGGGTTCAAAGTAAAGAAGATTTCATCATCGCGAAGCTTGTATATGCCGGAATACAAGATTATAAAGATGCTTTATCGTGTTGGTTAAAATATAAGGACGAAATTGACATTGCGTATCTAACCGAAACGGCAGAAAACCTTAGGGTGCTTGAGTATCTAAAAGCTCTCCAACGCGGGGAATCGGCAGAGGATGTCTTTCAAGATTGAGGCATGTTCTACATTATCACTATAAACTAATGTTAAAAAGATTTAGCAACCCAAAGGATGTTTTTCTTCATAGTTACATGACTTACCAGCACCATCCGTTGTTTATAACCGAGATTCGCGACTTTCGATAAGCTGGGGATGCAATAAAAAAGGTAGTGTGCTGGAAGGGCCTAGCTCGTGCCCCATCTCCAGTAGAACTTGTTTTTTTCACGCCTGTCCGGGATGAACTGCGCGAGCGTGGCAAGCACGGCCTCGGATGCCGGGGTGGGCTCGCGCACCAGCTCGTACTGGATGTACGCTGCTGCTCCCTTGGAAACCCGGAGAACCTCGTCAAAGATCTTGAAAACGTCCCGGGCGATCTTCGGGGTGTCCATCGTGTCCAAGCTGTGCTGGATCGAGAAGATGTCGATGGATCCTTCCTCTCGCTTGATATTCATTTGTTCCAGCTTCTTGATATGTTCCGGCTTGAGGGCAAATTTTTTCGGGATGTACTTGTCGCCTGCGACTTGAATGTACAGGACCTTCTTTTTTTGCTTGCACACCACGTTGATCCAGCACCCATCCACGACCAACAAGCAAGAATTGTGCCCGTCCTTTCCCAGGGCGACGAGTTGCTGGATGGCATACACGAGGCCTTCGAGAGGTTTCGGCAGGGTCGTCGATGCAGCCGGCCTTCCCGCGCCATCGCTCGGCATGGTTTCCTTGTGCCGGCCAGTGCCCGCCGGCGTGGTGCGCGTGCCCTCTTCTTGTTCTAGTTTGTCCAATTTGGCAACATAATACGGAGCCACCAGCTTCTCCCCCTTGGCCTTGCCCTTCCGGATTTCTTGCCGAGCAGCAGCTTGTATTTTTTCGAGCAATTCGGGATTTTGAAGGAAAAGCTGGCGCGCCTTCTCGACCTCCGGCACTTGTTCGACGTAATGCGTATCCCCATCGACGAGGGCAGAGTAGAAGCTCTCCGTCTTCACGATTATTGCTCTTCCAACAAAATCCATCGTTCCACCCTTTGGAAAAGCTATTCTGGCTCTATCCTTGAAGTGTTTTTGGTAACCGATGATTTTTTGGCTAAAAGCTAGCGCGATCTCGCTAGTGGTGTTGGGATGCTCCCTCGAAAAAAAGCCGAAATCACAGACATTGAACGCCGATCCGAATAGAGGGAGGCTATGCCTTGATTTCTGTCCGGCATCCTCCGCGATGACCGATGCGTGGACCATGAATTTGCCCGGAATGTCTTTGAATCGGATTTTCAAGAGATTCCCGGATGTAGTGACCTCGAGATCCCCTTTCTTCATGATCTGAGGAAAGATCATGTTCTGGCTTAGAAAGCGAATATTGGTATTTGTAGGCGACCAGGATGCAGCAATATTGTTTGATGGAAAGAACGCGAGCACGCCAGGACTCACGGGGCTTGCGACTGGCTGGATCAAGGTAGGATGTGCCTCGAGCGCATAATTTCCCTTGAACTCGCCCTTGGACTTCTCGATCCACATCTTGATCTCGAAAGGGATGATATAATGGATAGGAGATCCGAAATCCCCGCCCCCCACGATGGAAAACAATCCGTCCATGAAACCCTCGAAGAGTTCCCTTCCCTCCCCTGTCATTCGGTCACGCCCTCGATTGTTCCATCAAGAATCGATTCCATTTCCTTGGCACGTTCTGCCATCTCGCGATGGAGGCTCTCGATCTCGGTATTCTTTTTGTGAACCTCGGCCCGCAGCGATTCCATTCGTTTCTGGAGATCGGCTGATGGTGCAAGAACTTTATCTAAGAGTTTTTGGAGGGCCAGGGTTTTCGTTTTCACCAGTTCCAAAAACGTCTTCTTTTCGATGCCCTCATCGGTAGACTTGGCAAGCCACGCTTGGAGATTACTATACTCCCCGGCAAGAACTGGATGCTGCGTCTTCAGGAATTCAACGATGATGCTCTCGGTCTGCTTCATGCATTCACGAACCTTCATCGATGGCGCTAGGAGCTTGTTCAGCGAATCGTGATACTGGCTTTGTAACCGCACTTCGATGGAATCCTTTTTCCCTGGCGCTCCAGACGGGGGTTTCGGCGCAACAGGTTTTGCGCTTTGCGTGTCTGATGCGACTGATCCAGCACCTTTTGATTTGCCTTGTAATTTCTTCATCTGGTATCTCGTGTAGCGCATTAGAATCTCTGTAAAACTCAATTTCTCGTCTTCATTGATCTCACCCGCGTCGATCAATTCCTTCCTCTGTTTTTCCATCATCTCGGCCATTTCGTCGCTCATGGCATTCACCCAAATTGACTAGTGTTTCCTTTGAAACTGAGCATCAACCTATATTAGGTTTCCCCAAGAACCAGCTCCTAACTGGTAGCCGCCCGGCGGCGCGTGAGCTGGGGGTGTTCAGTGGCCTGGCGAAATTCCTCGTGCATGTCATGCACCCGGCACGCTTCTTGCGCCCTCCCGCTTCTTGGCCAGGTCGGCCTGGATTTGCTTGCTCGCCGTCTTGGTGATGGGATACAAGAATAGCATGCAAACCACGGACAAGATCGTGAGGATCAGCGGGAAACCGATGAAGGCGACGTTGATGCCGAGGATCGCGAGCGGCGCTTGGGGGTGGAGGTCCGGAACGTACCCCGTGGCGGCGAAGATGTACCCAGGGATCGCCGCCCCAATGCCCATGCCCGCCTTCACGATGAAGGAGAACGTGGACGCGATGGCCCCCTCGGACCGGAATCCACGCCTCCACTCGATATAATCCATCAAGTCGGCTTGCATCGCGTAGTTCACGACCCCGGCAAAGCTTGCACCGATCCGGCTCATTCCAAGGAAGAAAAGGGCCCACCACGTTTCACTGGGGGGAATGAAGAGCACGGGGATGACCGGGATGATCGTGAATATCGTCCCGTAGATCCAGATGCTCTTGTTTCCTATCTTGCGTATCAAGTAGATGGCGATGAGAAATCCCACCCCACCCAAGAGAACCGTGATGATCGCGAATGTCGAAAACAACGATGCATCCCCCACGACGTAGGTAAAGTAGTACATGGCGGACGCGCCGGTCGATGCCCCGGCTATGCTCCCGAGCAAGCTCGTGAAGAAGAGGCCAAGCACGGGCGTCAGGGAGAATATCTTGAGGAGATCCTTGGCCTTATACCGCTCCTTGGTGACGGGCTTGATCCGCTCCTTGATCCCCGCAGTTCCAATGGCGCTGAATCCGATCGTGAATGCGACGGCAATGAGGATCACGGAATGATAGCCAAGCTGCTGCGTGGGAAATGCCAGCACGAACGGGACGATCGGGATGGTGAAAAGGATCCCGCCAATCCCGTACCCCAAGCTCTTGATCACCGCCAACGAGCCGCGCTCTTTCTCGTTCGCGCTCATCACGGGGATGAGGGAATTCAACGGGACGTCCATCAAGTCGAACGAGATGCCGATCAAGAAGTACGAGACGTAAGCAATGGCGAGCTTGTTATATGTTGCCATGCTCGGCCCGAGCCAGAGAAGGATGTAGTTCAAGCCGCAAATGGCAGTCCCGATGACGATGTAAGGCCTGAAGCGGCCCCACCTGGTATTCGGGAGGTGATCGACGATGTACCCCATGATGGGATCGTTGAGCCCGTCGAGCACCCTCGTGATGATGAACATGGTCGCTACTGCCGCGGGGTCGAGCCCGGCGACGTCCGTGTAGAAGATGAGCAGGAAGCTACCGATCAGCGTCATGATCGGGATGTTCCCGATGTTCACGGAGAAGTAGGCAAGCTTTTCCTTCATGCCGATCCGGGTGCCAGCCTCGCCGCCCTCGGGCGGGGCGATGGCCTCGGCAACGTCCATGATAAGAACTACCCGGCCTTGCTCTTAAGCTCCCTGGCGCGCGCCTCTACGATGCGCTTTATGCGTGCCTGGTCCCTCTCGACCCAGATCACGGCGAGGAACCACATGCAGATGCCTGGCATGGCGACGAGAGAGACGACCTGGATGGCCGCCTGGTACTCGTACGCGAACGCCACGAGCACGACGCCGGCGAGCAGCGGGCCAGAGCCGTACGAGAAGATCTCGACGAGCTGGCCGAGCGACGCGATCTGGCCCTGCGCCTCGGGCAGGTTGACCTCTTGCAAGATCGGGGGCTGGTTGACCCCGAAGATGCTGAACGTGGCGCGCATGACGAGCATGAGCACGCCGAAGACGACGAAGACCGGGTACGCGAACATCTGGGACGCATCGGCGCCTTGCGCCTCGGTGAAGGCGGGTAGAGGGAGCGAGAAGGCGACGAGGATGAGCACCATCGATCCGAGGAGCGACGACGCGATGATGAGCACGCGGTTGCGCAGCCGCTTTGCGCCGTACTTGTCAGAGATCTTGGCAAACACGTAGGCACCGAGGATGGCCCCTGGCACTCCGTAGACCAGCATGAAGATGCTAGTGACAAGGGGGGAAATGTTGCGCGGCGGGGACTGGATATAGGGCAACCAGATGAGATCGATAATTCCGAATAGGATACTCGTGAAGATACCCTCGCTGAAGGCAAGGATGTTCGTGGGGCGGAGGATCGTGTCCTTGATCGTGTCCCGCTTGAGCCGGTAGTCATATTTCACGCCTTCCGTGTTCCCGATGATCTTGGTGAAGGAATCGTGCGTCGCCGCGCGGGCCGGCTCCTTGAAACTAAAGCCAAGGAACAACGTCATGGCGAAGAACATCCCCGATGATATCACGAAGAAAAGGCGCCACAGCTCCCCCGTCGAGAACATGAAGGCGCTCAAGATCATGCTGCCGATCTGCACGACCTGCCACACGATCGACGAGTACCCGAAGTACTGCGACTTTTCCCCGGACTTGGCGATGTCGCTGCTCAGCGAGTTGCCGAGGGGGCCGCCGCCGCTCATGAACCCGCCGATCACCATACGGAGAGCGAGCCATGCATGGTAGGACGACAACCCGTCGCCGACGGGGAGGAAAGCATTTGCCAGCACGAGCGAGCCGGTCACCGCGCTGTTGAACATGTGGAGCTTGCGACGGTCGAACCGATCTGCCAAGGGGCCCCATAATAGCACCGCCGCGATGCCGTCCATCCAGAGCCGCGCGGTGATGAGCCCGCCCATCTCGAGCGCGTGGAAGGGTTCTCCGGGCCAGATCTTGTAGGACATGACGAGCAGGTTGATGAACTCCGCGGAGACGAGGAATGACACGCTCGCGTTCCACCACAACAAGACCCACGCCCGCCGCAGCACGCCCGGCTCGCTACCTTCCATCGGTCGCTCACTCGATCGATAGAATGAAGGAATTCAACTAAAGTTAGGGGAAGCCGTGCGTTAGCAATGCTTATTACTGCCCCGGGTGAACGTGATTCCATACGAGTAGTTTCATTACGGACAAACCAGAATGAGGTGTCTGAATTGATCAAGGTTGCTCTTATCCCAAATGACTTTTATGTTGAAAATAAAGGCTTTGAAAGCGTGCTCGATGAAGTATGTGCAAAGGAAGGAGTTAAATATATAGAAATCGCGTATCTCTGGGGAAAGTCCATCCTCGACCTGAGCGAGGCCGAGATCGCGAAGCTCCACGAAACTCTCGACCAGCGGGGCATCAAGGTCGGATCCATCCAAACTCAAATCATGAAAGTCATCCCCTCGGGCACGAAGCTAACCAAGCCAGGATCCAAGATAATGAACCGGGATCACCCGTTCAACGTGGGACGGATCGACGATGCCATCCGCTGCGCCAAGGAATTCGATACGAAGTATATCGTCACGTATTCTTATTTTAACTTCACGATCCCGAAGAAAATGGCCGAGAAATACTGGCAAATGCTCTTCGATGACTATGCCAGGCTCCTCGAGAAGTGCGAGGCCGCGAAGAAGGTCATGGTAGTCGAGTGCGAGGGCGACACGCTGGTCGGCGACACGGCGACGTACCTGCGGTTATTCGACCACTTCAAGTCGCCGAGCCTCAAGGCAAACCTCGACCTTGCCAACTTCATGGGACATGCCAATGCCTTCACGCGCGACGATTTCGAGAAGCTCTTCCCGCACGTCGAGTACTTCCACGTGAAAGACCGGATTTTCAGGAAAAAGGGGCTGCTCACGAAGGGCATCTTGAAGAAATTGTTCGGGGGAAAGGCTGCCGTTTTCGGCACGGGCATGGTGCCGTGGAAAGAGGTCCTGCCGTGGTTCGTCGAGAAGGGCTTCGACGGCATCCTGTCGGTCGAGCCGCACGTCCACGGCGATGACAAGTTTGGCGACGCGGCGAAATGCGTGCACAACTTGATCGCCACGCTCAAGGAACTCAAGATAGGCTTCGAATGATTATCCTACTTGAATCTTTCCCTCCATGGAGTTGGCACCGCGTGCACGCGAAGGACGTCAGGAAACAACTGCCGGCGCTGGTGATCCTCGCCGGGATATGCACCGGGCTCGTCATTCCGTACATGGATCTCGGGAAAGGGATGCTTTCAGGCAATGACTTGTTTTCTCTGCTGGACTACTCGCGACCCGAGCTTGCCCCCGTGAAGCAGCAGCTGGACGCCGGGAACGTCACGGGCGCCAAGGTCGCGCTCCACTCGTGGTTCGTGGCGCGGGCCTGGCCGCCCATGTACCCGCTCAGCGGGTGGACCGGTGCTCGGGCCGAGGCCGACAAGTACATAGCCCGAAATTTTACGATCAACGGTGTCACGCACAACCTCGGTACCGGGGATCGACTGGTGAACGGGCGCGTGGTTCGCGGCGTAAATTTTCACGCGGTTCCGCCCGGGGAGGAAGATATGGAGTGGACATGGCAAGTGAACCGTTTCGGCTGGATGTGGACGCTTGCAGCAACGTCGCGGGGATATCTCGATCTTGGCGACAATATAACCGCCGAGTACTATGCCGAAGCTCTCGTTGACGTTTATACCATGTTCCTTGACGATGAACCCGTCGGCGCGGCGTTCACGTGGCGCACGATCGATTCGGCAATCCGCATCGGCATCTTGATCCGCGCGTTCGACCTAATCAAGACGACACGCGCCTTTACACCCGAATTTTGCCACCGGTTCTTGTCCAGCCTCGTCGATCACGGGCGGTTTCTCTTCGACTTTCACAAGGTCACGACGAACTGGGCGTTCATCGAGATGACGAGCGAGCTCTTGCTCGCGTCGTTTTTGCCCGAGATCACGGCGACCCGCACGTGGGTAGACGAGGCCTGGTCGAGCCTGGATCGCAGCGTTCGCTTCTCCATGTATCCCGATGGCGGCACGAACGAGCAATCCATCGAGTATCACATGGTCATGACGGGGGACGTGCTCGACGCCGTCGATCTGGATCGCGCCTACGGTTTCTTGACCGCGCCTCCGAAATTGTTGGACGCAGGGCGCAAGCTGTCCGTTTTCTTGATCCACAACACGATGCCAGACGGCTACGTGACGACCTACGGCCATGCCGACGTTGAATCGAGCAAGAGCTTGATCGGTTTCGCTTCCAGGCTGTACGATGGCGACCCGGAAATCGATTCTTTCGATAGCAACGGCAACATCATCCCGTCCAATCCGCCCCCGAGGCTGAGCGTTGGCTTCGAGAGTTCGGGCATTTTTGTTTCCCGCACGGCGTGGAACGATCCCGACGCGCTGTTCTCGTTCTTCGATGGCGGCCCGTTCGGTTCCGGCTACCACCAGAACAACGACCTCTTCAACGTGATGGCGTATGGATTCGGGCGGCGGCTCTTGATAGACCCGGGCAGGTACAGATACACGACTGACGAGAAGTCGCTCTATCTCCGTAGCGCTTTCGCGCACAACACGTGGCTCGTCGACGGCAAGGACTTGTTCATGGTCGACGCTGCAGGGCACGGCTGGGCCGGTGGCAGCACGGGTTCTTCCGCCCGGGCGTGGCATTCGGCGTTTTGTGCCCTGGCCGAGCGCGAGTTCACCTTCGTCAACTTCCGGAACGACCCGGCCGACATCTTGACGAACCAGTCCGACCCATCGGATCAATCGCGGTACTGGATCGCCACGGATTTCTGGCACGGCAGCGGCAGCCACCAGGTCGAGGTGCTTTGGCAATTGCCCCTCCACAGCCCGGCGCGCATCGACAGCGCGTCGAACCCCATCCCCGGCACGACGCCGGTCGGCAGCAACTATTGCATGAAAACCGGCTTCGCGAAAGGCAACCTCGCCACGTACGGGTTCGGGCCGTGGACGTGCGTGCAGGCCATCTCCGGCGGAGACTCCTCAGTCTACGGCCACCCGTTCGGCTGGTGGAGCAAGGATTACAACCTCATAGAGAAATGCACGACCTACCGGTACGCCGGGCAGCTGGACGGGCAAGGCGCGTGGTTCTCCGTCTTGTACCCGCACGAGACCAGCAGCGTGGGTATCAACGTCACGTCGTTGCCGTTCACGCTCGACGGCGTGGCATACAACGGCATCGCCGCGAACAGGCCCGCGAGCGCGATCCTAGTTGAGCACCCAGGCGGGCAAGCCGAGCTGCACGTGGCTCGCCGGCAAGGATTCTCAGTCACTGCCCCGCTGTACGTCTCGTACCGGGGCATGACATTCGCCATTACCGGCGAACAAGCATCACTGCACTTCAACGCGATGCAAGCGACGCCCGTCCAGGTGTTTGCGAGGGATATATCGCTGCTTGCCATCGACGGGACGACGTGGATCACGCGCTCGGCCGGCACGTCTCCCGTGATCGCTATCCACGACTGGGGCTTAGACTTCGTATCGCTCGGGCTTAGCCCCAGCGCGGCCACGGCGGCCATCACGGTCGACGGTTCGCCGCTCGCCGCTGCCAAGGTGCAAGTGTCCCAGAACTGCGCCAACATCGACTTGATGCCGTAGGAGGCACGAATGATGAGGAAAAACGACTTGCACTTGCTGCACACGTGGCTCACCGACCCGGGCGCTTTCTTCGCCGGGCTGTTCGGGCGCCTCGCGGCGCTTTCCAAGCGAAAGCAGCGCCTCGTGGCGGCCATCACGTTCCTCGTGCCCATCGCTGCGGCCGCGTGTCTCACCGCGTTCGTGTTGAAAAACGCGATCGTCATTATCTTGTACAGGTTCGTCCCGGAGGAATGGGCGCCCGCCGCGTATTTCGTCGTGTTCTTCCTGGCCATCCTGGCGTTCCGTGGGTACCACCAGGCGCTGCTCCACGCGAAACGCCTCCCCAGGAGGAAGGGGCGGTTGTCCAGGTTCTTGCATCCAGCGATTCCCCCTCTCGACAACGCCCGGAACAACTTGTGCATGTTACCTTCCCTCGTGGTCACGGCGTGCATGGCGTTGACGTGCAATGGCTTCACGTGGAACGTCTACCACTACGGCTTCTACTTGATGTTCATGTACTGGCTTGGGCTCCTCTGGTCGGGCTGGATGATCGGCAGCTCGGGCGCTGCGCTCCCCGCGATACACGCCACGCTGCCTGGCGCGGCGAACGAGACCACCCCGGCGAAGCCGGAACGGCACGTGCGGCGGGTCATGATCACGACCGTGATCGCCTTCTTGCTGCTCTGCCTCGCCGGGGACGCGATCCTGCCGTTCTTCATCGGCGCGGAGCGGCTACCCTTGTTTTTCAAGGTAGCCTATTTTTTCATGCACGGGAACTGAAATAGTTACGATTGCTCTATTTTTTTTAACAATAACTATCCACACATGATAATAGGGAAAGATAATACGATGAGATGGTATCGGGGAAAGTATCATGGTAGTTTCGCAATCGACAAGAATGTATAGGCAGGATCCGGGTATAACGCTCTTATGGATGGGCCTGTTGCGTTGAAAAAATATCCAACAACATAGAGCTGGTCACTAGTGCACTAATCCTTAAGTCCCTACCTAGTTAACGTTAGCCCATCACCCCTCAGTCGTGTTTTTTGTCCATAGATCGTCTTGTCCACCCGTTGTCGACGAGATCCCGTGATCTCACGCCGT
>Ga0172366_10003355_pt1 | contig 12632 bp, 15 predicted proteins | sample LakKivSesite69cm_FD_114533 | JGI IMG/M metagenome (GOLD analysis project Ga0172366, IMG submission 114533) | Sediment microbial communities from Lake Kivu, Rwanda - Sediment site 69cm | ecosystem: Environmental > Aquatic > Freshwater > Lake > Sediment | place: Rwanda: Western Province, Lake... | reverse complement strand
TTACAAATAGGGCTGCGGTTTCTGCATGTCTCAAAGCTTCTTCCGTCACAGCCGAAGTGGCTAATGTTGCATATCCCTTGTTTCTGTAGCTTGGGTGCGTGTAAACTCCGCCTATCATCCAAATTAACAGTAAAACTACCGCCTATCTTATTAACATGGGAATGAATAGTCATCACTATGCCAAAACGACATAGGAAAACAAGACTTGAAAAGATAGACGAAGAAGAAAAAGGAAAGAATGTTCCACTTACTGAATTTGCTGAGAAAAAGAAGGATGAGATTGAACTTCACGAGAAAAAAGAAGAGAAACCGATGAAGATAGAGCTAAAGGAATCAAAACCAGAGTATAAGATTAAACTAGTGCCCAGAAAGGAAGAACAACATACTTAAATAGAAGACTTTTACCCGCTATTTTTGTAAGTGACAATAGTGCCTAAGAAATCCTTAAGAAAACAACTAGAATCAGTAACTCCATGCAGAGTGAAAGTGGGAATTTCAGGCAGAACAGGAAGACCATACGGTTCTGTTGAATGGAGCCGTTCAAGGAAAAGAAGACGATAACCTCTGTTTTGCAATTAAGTTCCTATTTCACCTAATCTAGATGTCTTCATCTTTTTACAGGACTTTTCATCCAGAAAGCATTTGATATAGCTCAGATTATTGATTTTTAAGTCTGAGTCAAAATCTGAACTGATATGTTTTTCCCATACCTTAAAAATATTGGTAAACTTTTGAATAGAAGCAGTATACCCAAATATATTTGGGTAGCTATAACTAGTAACCTTACGAAACAGCTTGTAACTTTAATATATTAAGATTACTTTTATGATGAACTTTTGTAGTGTTCACAGTAGTTTGTCCTATGGGATTCCTTCCTTTATACGTCCTATCATATAACATAGGTATACTATAACATATAGGATATGAGATAATCGCTGGTCATAGAGGAGATTATCGACAATGTATGTCCATGAGATAGGTTTATTGTTTGGGGGTTCTGTTAACTTTTAGGGTTTTAAGGGCTTTTCGGAGTGGTTTGTTAACTAGAGGGGCTTTTTTCCTATTTAGTCAAGTTCCTATCTTTTTAGGTAGCGAAAGAATTAAACAGTCATTCTATGAACTTTAGTATGAAGAAGGATAAGTCTTTAATGTCTTCAGACAATATCCCGATTCTTAAGGAAAAAATTGAGCTTCTTATTAGCGAATATGAAGAATTAATTGCAGAGGGGAAAGATAAAGAGTACAACGAAGAAGAGGTTAAAATCAAATTTATACTTCCATTTCTAGAGGCGTTAGGTTGGGAAATTAAGAAAGATGTAAAACCTGAAAAAAGAACTTTGATGGGAATAACAGATTTTTCCCTGAAAAGTAAATCTCATGGAAATCCCGATGTTTTCTATGAAATAAAGCCTTTCAAAGAGGACTTGGAAGGATACAGGACTATAGCTGCCAAAAAACAATCGTATGCAATGCAAGCTATAAATGCTTCTTTCAGTGCTAGAGTTGATTGGTGTGTTTTAACAAATTTCAAAGAATTGCGATTATATTACACAAAAGTAAGGAAGCCTGCTGAAGGTCTTCAATTCAAATTAGAATACTCGGATTATCTGACAGAAAAAGGGTTTAGAAGACTTTGGGACTTATCTAAGGAAAGAGTATTAGAAGGTATTCTTGAAACTTATCGAATGAGACGAACAAGAGAAGATGTAAGCACCGAATTTGTCAACGATCTCTATAACATGAGAAAATTGCTCACTGGAAATGTCAACAAGAACAATAAACTTTCTAAAGAGGAACTTAGAGAAAGTGTGCAGAAAATCTTGGACAGATTTGTGGTGATCAGAGTTGCTGAGGATCGAGGAATCATTCATACTGATAGTCTATCAAAAATGGTTGAAGTATGGGATGAAACATCAATAGATAAATCCTTCAGAACGCTCATGCGTGACTTAAAGAACCTATTCAGAGATTTCGATTTCAAATACAACACTAAGCTGTTTGAAGAACACTTCTGTGAGAATCTGATAATAGAAAATGAATGTATTGAAACAATTATTCAAACGCTCTACACATACAATTTTGACCTAATTGACGCAGACATCTTGGGCGCAATGTACGAGGATTACATAGGGCACATCCTTGAAGAGAAGAAAGCCGATTTGGACATTGTTGAAGACTACACTACTAGAAAGAAGGCAGGAATCTATTATACTCCCATTCCCATAGTTGACTACATTGTAAAAAATACAGTGGGAAGACTTATAGAAAGTTGCAAAAATCCGAAAGAAGTAGATAGTTTGAGAATTCTAGACCCTGCTTGTGGTTCTGGCTCTTTCCTAATAAAGGCTTTCGATGAGTTTAAACGATTTTATGATGAGTATAACCTGAAGGTTAGAGAAGAACTGAAAAAGAAAGGAACTGAAGTTGTATTATCTCACTACGAAAAGATGATACCACACGTCGAAACAAAAATAGTTGATAAGAACATTTTCGGTATTGACATTGACCCTCAAGCCACTGAAATAGCGACAGTAAACATTATGTTAAAGGCTTTGACTAGAGGAGAAAAACTTCCCCTAATTCTAGAAAAGAACATAAAATGCGGTAATAGCTTAGTTAGTGACCCAAAATACGATGAAAGGGCATTTGATTGGAAACCTGAGTTTTCTGAGATTCTGAAAGATGGTGGGTTTGACATAGTCATTGGAAATCCTCCTTGGGGAGCTGACCTATCGAATTGGACAGAACACTTAGAAAGAAACTACGATTTGGCTAAGGGACAATATGACTCTTATGAACTTTTTATTGAACTTTCTCGAAAGATACTGAAAAAGAGTGGGATTTGGGGATTTGTAATTCCCGATAGCATCTTTAAACCCGAACATGAAAAACTTCGGCAAATCTTAAGCACACAAATGAAAATTCTCAAGATTATAAAGCTTGGCGAAGGTTTTTTTGATGTCTTTCGGTCTAGCACAATAATAATTTTTCAGAATGAAAATGCAGAAAAAGAACATACCATAAAAGCATTCACACTAATGAAAGAGGATAGGAGAAAAGTAATAGAAGGCGAAATTAACCTATCAGAATTAGAAGATGAGAAAGGAGTTCTTATTCCTCAACAAAGATTCGTTGAAAATGCGAGTTATGATTTTGATATAACAAAAAGCATCGAGGACACAGACATCATGAAACTGATGGAAAATGACACCATTGATTGGGATACTCTAACTGAGACAGGCAGAGGTATAGAATTTTCGGAGTCAGGACTTGTTATTCAATGCCCTAACTGCTTCAAATGGGACAATCCCCCAAGAAAGAGGAAAGGCATCTACAGAAAGAAAATCTGTAAGCACTGCGGTTTTAAGTATGAATACGAAGATGCGTTAGCTAAGGAAACAATAGTTTTAAATGAAAAAAGGAACGAAAATGATGTACCATTTGCCTTAGGGCTAGATGTAAACAGATACTATATAGCGGATACAAAATATTTGGATACTAGCAAAGAAGGAATAAATTACAAAGAACCATCTCTATACCAAAGCCCAAAGCTTGTGATCAGAAAAACTGGCGTAGGGATATATTCAACTATTGACTACTCCAATTTGTATATGCCTCAAGCAGTTTTTATTTTCAAGATAAGAGAAAAACTACCGAAGGAATATCAAGATTACAAACTTGAATATGTTTTGGGGATTATCAACTCTAGACTCATGTTATACTACTATTACAAAAAATTCGGAGAATTAGAATGGAAAAGTTTTCCTTATGTTACGCAGAAGACCATAAAACAACTTCCTTTACGCAAAATTGACTTTTCCAATTCAGACCAAAGGAAACTACATGATGAGATCGTCCAGAAAGTTATTACAATTATTAAACAATCCGAGAACAAGGAAGTGCCAAAACAGTTAGACTATGAAATAGAAAATTTGGTAATGAAGTTATACGAAATAACGCCAGAAATGAGGAAGCATATTTGGGATGAGTTGAAAAAAGTACAAAGGTTGAGAATAATTAGGGAAACAATAGGTTAATTCTGTCGGTTTTTGGCACTCTTTTTGATTAGAGACAACCAGCCCTGTCTAAGGTTTGTAATCTCTTTTCCAATATTCTTTTATCCTTGAAATAGCCACTCTTCATTAGTTCGTCAAAAGTATACGGCTTAGTTTTGAGAAGAGATAAGATGTTAAGCATTACAATTAGATTTCTGTCCATTAGAATACTTCCTCTGCTTCACTTTTCCTTTCAGGTTTGCTTTCTTCAGTTTCTTTTTCTGGGTTTACCTTTCTTTCCTGCTCTTTTTTCTTCATCTTCACTTGCCTAATGCGGTAGAGTTCAAGGGCTTTCTCCACTGCCTTCTTACTAGCAATCTTGAAATAGCGACATCTGGCATCCATGTCGTCTTTAACAAGTTCAACGAATCCACATTCCGTCAGCTTTGTTAAGTTGTGTTTCGCAGTTCCCCAATCCATATCTAATCCATCAGAAATTTCTTGTATGGTTCCACCATCTGAGTTGTTGTTTAGGTAGCCCAATATCCTCATCGCAGATTCTCTTTTCGCAGTTGAACGGATTGTTGCTATAGTAATGTCTGCCCTTCTATCCCATTCTTCACTTCCTTCCATATTCATTCACCAAGTTTTATGTTTAGATGACCATTTCGTAGTGAAAGCATAAGGAAGTCAATACGAATCCATAATATTTTCAGAAAGGAACCATTATCTATCCTTGACATCCTCAAATAGTTGCTCTGAGAAATCAATATTCCTTAACACCCCATTTTTAGCTATATATAGTTTAATGAACTAAGTGAACTCGCCAGAACGCTACCCAAGATCCTGGAAAGACAAAGAAATCACCTATGAGAGCTAATATTAAGCTGAAACTGAGGGGTATATACAGAGAGATACCCGTCAATTTTTTGCTCACACCCGAGTGAATCATTAACGAAGGACTCTAAAAGAAAAGAGGGAATTTTTAGAGTTGCACTGAGTGCAACTCGGTTTAAGGCAAAGTTTTGCTTATGCCCAACCATACTTACTTCTGCAAATTGAGTCAATAGCTTGGTAGTCAACCCCTAAAAGTTCTTTATCAGTCACTATTTTCAATGTTTTTAGTAGGGGAGCACAAAGCCATACTTTACAAGTAGAGCATTTTCTTGGACATTTTTCAAGGAAAATCTGCATTTCCGTGGGCACTTTCTTAAAATACGGTTCAAGCTCATCTGGTCGGCTATTTTCTATAGTTTTGTTTACTTCGTCAAGAGTTTTCTTAATATAGTCCACAATCTTGTCAGCAGGGTCTTTGGATATTATTACTGTTTTTGGTGGTTTATGGTCACCAGAATTTGGTGGAGGTTCAGGTGGTGATGGTGGGGTTATTTCAGGAGGTTTCAGGTTATTCTTGTCAATCTTACTTCTTCTCTTGTCCTCAATCCATTTTTCAAGGGCTTTGTCTGACAATCCTTCTGCACAAAGCTCTGCTAATGTTATTTGGTCTTTTGGGTCTTCTAATCTAAGGATTTTTTGAGCTTCTAGGAATGTAATTTTCTGTTCTCTTATCATTTGTTGTACTTTTTCAGGTAGTTTAAGTAGCTTCAGAGTCCAATACACCCATGTTTCAGATTTTCCAAATCTATCAGCAATAGCTTTTTGTGTAAGATGTATCTTTGATGCCTTTATCCAATTACTGAACTGGTCTGCTCTGTCCATAGGATTTAGTTCTTCTCTTTCTTCATTTTCTGTTATAGATTTCTGGAAGGCTTCATCTAGTGTTAAATACTGCATCATCACCTCAATTGTCGAGTATCCAAGTTCTTTCATGGCTTTTATTCTGGCAATCCCACAAACACCTAACCCAATTATAATTGGGTTGTCGAAATCCATGGTGCAAAGTGGTTTAGAGATTAGACCAGATTCCTTTATACTTTTCTTCAAGCTTTCAAGGTATCCTTTACTGTGCTGTCGTTCCAATCCTGGATAGGTTTTGAGATATTCAATATGGATAGTAAATGGGTGGGTTGGGCGTTCATTTAGTGGAATGTCCTTGGTTTTCAGTAGTGTTTCCCTAAGTTCGTTTAGTTTTTTCTCGGTTTCTGCTCTCTTTTGTAGTACTGTTTGCAAATCAATTCCTTTTAAGACGGACATTTTACTCTTCAACCTCCTTCTCAGCTTCAGTGTCTAAGTAGACGTAGGCATAGTATTGACCATCCCTGTTTTTGTTTTGCTCGATGATTGTTCCAGCTAACTTTTCAGCACCAAGTTCTCTTTTGTAGAATTCCTTTGTTCGGATGAAAAGGTCGAAAGTCCTATTGAAGTCAAGTGAAGAGATTACTATTTTAGCGTTGAAGTGCTTTAGTTCATTAGTGGTCATTCCTTAACCCCCTTAATTTCAACCACAGTATCGTTTTTCTCAGGTTCTGCTTCTTTTTTGATATCCATTGGTTGGAATGTTATTTTACAGAATAGATGATACCCTGGTATACCTTTGTTTTTTAGTAATTGGGAAGTATACAGAGAATCCGCTGGAATTATTTTTGGTAGGTCTGCTAAAACTTTGAAAATAAGCGTCGGGTTGCCTAAAAACTTTAGCACTAAAACATTTGAATATTCTGTTTTCTCATTTTGCTTTTCTGGTTTTTCCATTTCTTTACATTTTCCTTTCACCTTTTTACCTCAAAATCACAAGAGCCGACATCATCTGTTATCTGCGGTTTGCTGTTTTGAGGTGGTTTATGCCCCTTCTGGGCGTACTGGAGAGCTAGGACACACCTATACTCTCTCAGCCCCTTACCAGAGCGACCAATCAATTTCCTTTTTCTTCTTCTTTGGTCTACGGTAGTGTTCGTCTACATGGACAGTCTTCTTTTTCTCCTCTTCAAGCAATTGTCCAGTTATCCTGGCTCTCATTAGTAGTTCTTGCCATTCTTCTTCTGACATTTCTGGTGGTTTTTCACCAGGCACACCTAGTTTTGGTAATGGCTCCTCTTCCTCAGCTTCCTTAGCTTTCTTTTTCTTCACAGCTTCTTTAGCTCTCCTGATATCCTCTGCTCTTTTTTTGCTCATTCGTCCACTTGGAGGGTTATAGGAAAGAATATCTTCACCTATTTTCTCTTTTTCGGGCATTTACTTCACCTCCCTAAGTTTGTTGAGTTGTTCTTTCTGCTCCAAGGTCATATACAAATAAGAATCATGTTTCTCGTAAGTGAACGGAGGATTAGATAAAATCTCTTCTAATTCGTTAGCTGCCTCACTGTTTGATTCAAAACCTAACTGTTCTCTTATCTCTCTGAAAGATAGAGGAAAGTTATGACTTAGAATATCAATGACCTTATCTCTTGTTTCCTTAATCCATTCTTCGTATGTTTGTTTTTCTTCGTTCTTTTCATAATCAAAGTGATAGCTGTCTAGCTCAGTGTAGAATGCTTCTGCAGTTTCCCAAAAACTATCTAACCCGAACTTTTTGAATCTTTCATCTAATATATCTTTAGCCTCAGTTGGTATTTTTACTTCTTTACCTGCTGCCTTTCTTAAGAAGAAACCATACTCAAAATCTGGAATGTCTTCCATTATACAGCTTCCATGTATGAAGTCTATGATTTCTCTTCTTATGTATCTGATTGTATCTTCTAGTGCTAACAACTCTCCTAAGTTATTCTCTTTAATCGGGAAAGCTTCTTCTGACATCCCTAATTTCTTCAGTTCATCATAAAGATTGTTGTAAAACTGACCATCGCTGGTTCGTGTTCTATACATTTGCCAAAGTTTATCTTTTTCAAAAGTAACTTTTATTTCTCCGTATTTGAAGTAGATTGTCTCGGGTATTTTTTCTCTCCAAAAGTCCTCAAGGATACCTTTACAATGATTGACAACATCAATATGGATTCTATCAATTTCTTCAAATCTCTCTTTAAGGTCACTGATTAGTTTTTTGCCCTGTTCGGTTTGAAAATAATCACTCATCTAATGAGCCTCCTCAAGTCTAACAGCTCCTTTAGGATTTGTGGGGTATGCTGGTTTAACATTGGCATGAAAATTCCACTATTCCTCACAGTTAAGCAAAGGCAAGCAGAATTACCCATGCATAAGCCATCTAGCATGAGTTTAAGACCCAACATACCTTTCCACTCCTTTAAGACTCCCTAACTTCTAACTTGTCCCTGTATTTCGGCGTTAAGATGAAATTCCTATGGAAACTATTTTCTTGAATCTTCAGGTATCCTTCATTCAGCAGCTCAAAACACAAAGCTATGGCAGTGGAGTAACTAATCTCGAATTTCTCAGATATTTGATAGGGAGTAATAGGAAACTCTGATTTTGAAGCTAGAATTAGAATTCGCTTTTTCATTTCTTGTCTTTCTTCGTAATTCAACCTGTTTAAACCTCCTTTCAGGAAATAACCTCATTTTGACCTTAACCCATAATATTCACTCATTGGTTTCAGTATAAGTAATTATTGGTTGCCTATCCAGTTTGAAAATTTACTTGGCATTCTGCAATTTCAGTTCATTTTCTTTATAGAAACAATAACTTTAGTAGGTCATTCTCGCTGGTCAAACTGAATTTCTGCAGAGGGGTAGCAAGTTAAATAATTTTCTAACTTCATCAGAAGATTTGGGGTCTGAGTAAAAGGAAGATGTGGCGGGCAAAAGATGGTTCAATTCCCATATCAAAACCTCAGAAAACAGCAAACTTAGAATCGTCAACTTTTTAATCGACTACAGAAATAGAAAAAGAAAAAAAGGGAACTAAGCTTCTTTCATACAGGATTTGGAAGGTCATTGGATTTACTAAAATCTCCATTTCATGTTGAGATTTCGTATACTTCAGTTATCTCAGCTTTCACATATGTTGAGGTATTTTGCGGTTTCTGATAGCAAAAACTAAGACCGTAGTAGTTTGTTTGCTCGGGATGTATGATGTAGAAGTCAGTGAAATATACTTCTCTGTAAACTCCTTGAGATGAACCAGTTGTGAAGAATTCATGAATTACATTCCCGTTTGGGTCACAGACACTATACGTCATTACTACAGCCGCTGAACTATTACCAGAATTGACTAGAGTAACGCTTGTAGTGACATAGTACAGACCAGTACTCTGCGCGTACTCTGTCCAATTGAAGTCCGTTAATTGAACGTTTGCAACGTATGTCGGCTCTATTTTAGTAGGTAACGTGTAGAGGTACAGATTGAAACCCAGTGAAACAACTAAACCAATGACCAAGACAAGGAGCATTAATTTGTATTTCATATAGTGTCATCCAATGTTTTGTATGTGGTGCGGTCTAAATAACTTTTATCGTACAATGTACGCTGTATGGTGTATTCTCCTTTTCAAAGATTACGTCTCTCTAAATTCTGTGGTCTTATTGAGAACTAGAAGCCGATTCTTATTTAGAAAAGGCGTCATGGAAGTCATATTTTACCTTGATAAAGTCGGGAAGGCGGGTTATTACGAGATTTATAGACAGAATTTTGTCGTTAGTAGACAGACTTTTGCTAATTTACTTAAAGAATTGGAGAAAAAAGGAATAGTGAGTAGAAAGGTGATTGAAGCTCGACCGCCTAGAGTCGAGTATAGTTTGACAGGGAAGGGTAAGGAAATAGTGATGATTTTAAATGAGTTAAATAGCCTTATCTAGTATTCTTTATCTAAAATGCAGGAAGTCTAGGCGAGCGCATGAACGAAAAAAGAAAAGGAATTATGCGGCAGGTTTCAAGACGATTACCTTACCGCCTTCCCTCTTTAGGACTGTCTCACCATTAGTTATCTTGTCCGCAGTAGTAACCTGTTTCAGCAGACCTGTCTTTAAGAGATATTCGAGTTCTTTCTCGACTGTCTGAGGTTCAAGTCTAAGCTCTGTTGCTATCTCTTTGACTCCTTTGCCTTGCTTGATGAGTTCAATGATTTCTCGGTTCCTTTTTGAGATTGCAGGTTTTTCTTTAGACTTATTCTCCTCAACTTTCTCAGCTATTTTCTGTTCTGTTTCTATTAGAACGAGTGTGTTCACTGCAACTACCAAATCATTCAAGATTGTCTTAGCTTTGTTCAGTTGGTCTGCGTATTCCTTTGTTAGCCCTTCTTTTAGCGTGCCTTTCGAGTATTTCTTGCACTCATAAGTCAGAATATCTGGACACTCCAGCAGATTAGCACACGTTAAACAGCATTGTTCATTCATCTTAACTTCTTTTGCCATCCAAATCACCTCCTAATAGAGTTTCCACTAGATTTTTCATCTAAATGCTCAAAATCTCAATAATATATATGCCATTGGGCGGTATATCTATTTTTTGGTGATATTTCCCATGAAAATGACTATTTTGAGCCTCTAATGAGAAAGGACGGGAATTTAAGGTTTTCTTATTCTAGAAGGGCATTCGCTCAGTGGGCACCTATCGCATAATGGCTTTGCTTTGCAAATATATGCTCCGAAATTCCAAACGACCCAATCAACGACACCGGGGCGTTCCTTGTTCTCTTGAGCCATCTGAATTCCCGCCTTAACTATAGCCTCTTGACTCGCTTTCTTGGGAACCAAGCCGAGACGAATAAAGACTCTTCTCACGTTTCGGTTGGGTTTTAGAAATGGAAGTCCAATTTCCTTCAACAATTCATAGACATTAGTTTCGCCAATTCCTTTGAATCCGCCATAGTATCCTTGTGTCTTTTCGATAAGTTCATCCTCGTCCTTGAAAGAGTTGATGTAATCTCTGAATGAGCCATACTCTTCAATGATTTTGAGCATTTTCTTAGCATTTGAAATAGTTGCCTTAAGTCTTGGTTCATGTCGGATTATCCTGTCATTCTGTAGAAGCTTTCTCAAGTCTCTCTTAGTATAATGAGCGACCTTCTTAACTTGAAAGTGTGCGAATGCCTTTGAAATAGCAGACCATCTATCCTCTATGATACTGTTCCTAATACCACTAAAGACGGTTCTAGTCAACACCTCAAAAAAGTCATCATTTGTCCATTTACTTGTATCCAAGTGACGATAGTAGTCTAATCCTTCACTTATGTCCTTGACTTTGCTTAAGGATTCTAAAATCTCACTTAGAACTTTTCCCATACAGCATCACCTCTCTTTCTGTTGATGTGGGAAGAATTTGTAATAGGCGAGTTATCCCTGTCCGCCTACTAACAAAGGGGACTATCTAGTTAAAAACGCTTTTACCCAACTTTCAAGCAATTTCTCGATGTATTCTTTTGCTAAGTCATCTCTGCCCATCTCTGCGAGTTGTCGAATGGTTTCCGAGTGGTTGCCTAGTTCTGCCTTTTGCTCATCACTCAGTTTTCCAGCGTAGATTTTGTCTAAGTTCGTATAAAGTCCTTCGACATTCCTTCTCTTTTCAATAGTTTTCTCATATTCCTCAAGGTCTAGTGGATAAGCACAGACATCGCAGTGTGAGTTAGTGTGAGGTTGAGGAGAACCACAGTGAAGACACGTCTTAGACATTATTTTAGTTGTTTCCTTCTCAGTTTCAAGTAAACCCATGCCTTCCAAGTATTTCTTTTTCTCATCCTCAGCTCCTGAGTGAATGTATCTCCTAGCCATTGCTGTCGTTTTCCAATTAGCACGATGTTTCAGTTTCTCTTCGTTATAGTTCATTTCGTTGGCGAAGTAGCTTAATCCTGAATGTCTAAGCCAGTGTGGGTTCAATCTCTTCTTAATGCCCAATCTGTCTCCTGCATTCCATAGAACATACTCAACTGTATCCTTACTGATAGGTCTGCTAGCATCCTGCGGTGAAGGAAAGAGCCATTCATCAGAATGACTATTCAGATATCTTTGCAGTTCTGAGGCAAACATGACCAATGTGATAGGTTCCTTTGGAACTTTTCCTTTAGCTCTCTTATAGAAGAGTGTAGCTATCAATTTCCTTTTTCCTTTCTTGTCAATGACTGAACTGAACTGCACATCACCTTTTGCCTTTAGATGAAGATGCTCATTCACTCGTGCACATGACTCGAACAATGACAAGATGATTACTTTATACATATCTCTCCTTTCACCAGCCTTGTTAGCGATAGCTATTACCTCATCTACTGACAAGACATCAGAAGGCAGTATGGATTCTAGTTCTTCTGGGTAATACTCTAACTTGATGTCTTTATTCAAATATCTAAAGAATGGTCGAAGGGCAGTGATGTAACCATTCTTCGTATTGTTCGCCTGATAATTACTCAAGAACAGGTTAATCTGAAATGCCTTAACTTCATTGAAGCTTCTAATGTCATTCTTTAGTAGCCATAATCCAAACTGCCTTAATCTTTGCAGGTAAAGCTCCTTTGTTGATTCTGACACTCGTAAAGTCAATAAGTAATCCAGCATCGTGTCAATCTGTTGATGGTTTAATCAGTCTGTAATTATGTAGTTCTGTAAGTTGTCTCTATGCTGTTCGCTAAGTATAGTTTTCATTTTCAAAACACCTCCCTTTTAATTGATACATTTATCATTTATGTATGGAAGTTCTATAAGTAATTTATGATATGTGGCACTTTCACCATCAATCATCCAAACTTGCGGCAGCTCCAGAAAAGAACCAGCGTAAGAGACTAATCTAGAGTTTATAGAAACTCCATAGATTGGCATTTTACTCATCCAATCCATATATGTCTTTGTCCTCTTTGGG
>Ga0172366_10003352_pt1 | contig 12641 bp, 11 predicted proteins | sample LakKivSesite69cm_FD_114533 | JGI IMG/M metagenome (GOLD analysis project Ga0172366, IMG submission 114533) | Sediment microbial communities from Lake Kivu, Rwanda - Sediment site 69cm | ecosystem: Environmental > Aquatic > Freshwater > Lake > Sediment | place: Rwanda: Western Province, Lake... | reverse complement strand
TGTCCATCGCCAGGACCCTTCCAGTCAGTCGCCTCAGGGTCGTGCACCCAGATGACCCGTCCCGGATAGATGCCTTTAGCGACACCTATTGGCTGATTTACCGGCTGCGGTTCAGCCAGCACCAGATTCCCGCCGGTGGCAGCTAAGGTCAGCCAAACGGCGGCGGCAGCCATTGCGACGCATACAGAAGCCAGCACGTATCGCCTACCGCGGAGGCTGATTTTTGCCTTCTTAACTGCCAGCGTTGATCCTGCCAGGCCCAGAAGCCAGGCTATGAATCCTGACGCCAGCGGGAAAGCCACTCGCTGGCACGGATACGTCGCCCGCGAAGGCTTTGGAATCACACGGACTAAAAACCATATTAGTGACAAGATCCCCGCAGCAGGAAATATCCATTTCAGCCAGCGATTTCCCTCTTTCAAGCTAAGAAATCTGCTGGTCTTAGGACAGTTTAGGTCAACATGCTTTTTTAGCGATTGCATTTTTTACCTCCGTAACTCTTGGCTGCCTACACCTACGATTTTTTTCGTTTCGTCTCGACACAGGCCGCCCAAGTAATGCCACAATATTGCTCGTACGATGCCCCAGATTCTACTTTACACTTCCAAGAAGGTCAAACCAAAACCTTAGACATCGCCCTCAATCCAACTTCTCAATTTATCAAATTAGCATTTGACAGCATCCATGTGAGAACCCATAATCGTAGGCGTGAATTTACTGGTACTGCGAAACCGGTTATGCCTGCTGCCCGATGCTCAAAAATGAAAAGTCTCTTTCCAGAAATTGATCAAATCGAGCTTGATGCGAGGAAGCGCAACATCCTCAACTCACCAAAGAAAGGCGGTTCCTCGACCGCTGATTCTATTCCTTATCTTAAAGAACTTGGTGTTGAGATAATCGAAAACGTTCAGCCTATCCAATTCACGCCGAACGTGAACGAGCATATACACCGGTGGGCTCCGTATGTTCAGGGTTTCTCAGCGCTGTTTGTCCAGAGCATTTTCCATCAATACCGCAAAACTTATGAGCAGCCGACCATTCTCGATCCTTTTGCCGGCTGTGGGACGGTTTTAGTTCAGGCTAAACTCAACGGTTTCAAATCGGTAGGGACAGAGCTGAATCCTCTCTTGCATTTTATAGCCGATACTAAGCTTAACTGCTGGGATGTCTCTCCGAATTATTTGCTTAAGACGCTTAACGAAGTGCCAAGAGATATAGCGCGGCCTGCCCCTTTGTTTCTAAAATGCGCTCAGCAATTCAGGCCGCAAGTGCTGCACAACTTGGAGCTTATCAATGGGGGTATAGCGGTGGTAGAAACAGACACCGAAAAACAGAAAAAGGTCAAAGACCTGCTAAGGTTAGCTTTTTCTGCGATTCTGGTCGATTGTAGTAATCTTAAAAGAACTCCCTGCTTGGGATATATCAAAAACAAGGTGGTTGACGATGCAGCACCTTTCGTGCTCTTCGACCAGAAAGTTCGTCAAATCGCCGCCGACCTGCGATTGATACAGTCCCAGTATAGAGATTACATATATACAGAAAGCCAGGTTATCTGTGACAATGCAATGACCTTCAGGCACAAAACGAAGTTTAATTTGGTTGTTACATCTCCGCCATATATGAATGGGTTAGATTACGTTATGAATTACAAAATAGAAATGGGCTGGCTGGAGTTTGTTCGTAGTCAAAGAGACCTAAAGAAGATTAAGGATGATATGGTCGTTTGCGATAACGTTTCCAAAGGACTTATCCGTAAGTTTTACAATCGACCTTCGACCTATACCAACAACTGGATTGAGGAAATAAAGACCAACATTAAGAGAAATATTCGCAGAAGGGGCGCGTACAGAAGAGGCGATATGCCCTACATTGTTCACAAATACTTCGATGATTTATATAAGGTGATGGCAAACATCGTGCCCTCTCTTAAATCGGGCGCCAGATTCATTTTAGTTGTCGGAGACAGCTTGATCGCGGATGTATATGTTCCCACGGACCTGCTTATAGCCAAAATCGGTCTGGACTTAGGCCTTGAAGTAGAAAAGATAGAAAAAGCGAGAGAAAGGCATTCCGGTCAGATACGAAGCTACAAACTAAGAGAATCGATAGTCACTCTTCTAAAAAGGTAAATTTATGCCTGAAACCGAAATTGGGTATCACGAAGACCCAAAGAATTCTAACGGCATAATAAGGGCACGAACCACCAAACAAATCCGGTCTTGGCATATCACACGTTCTCAGAAAACCTTAGAAAAACTACACGAGGAAATGGGCAAAAATCCTTTTCCAGGCAACTACATACTTTTCGACGAGAAAAAGGTTTATATAGGAGAGGCGAGCAATATTTATGATAGGCTCAAAACTCATCACAGGAACCCGGAAGACAAAATAAAAAATTGGGATAGCGCACTAGTCATTAGCGACGGTCGACCAGCAACACAATCTGATTTCAATGACACCGTAGTGCGTCAAGCGATAGAGTTCCATCTGATCAGACTTCTCAAGGCCAACAAGTATCGAGTTGTCTGTCAAGGACGCAACGCGACTCTCAATACAACGCAAAGAAATGTGGTCGTTTCCTTGATAGAGGAACTGAATTACTTCCTGTTGAAGAAGAATTTGATTACAAAGGCTCTCGAGGAGGAAGGGCTTGAAGAAGTCTTCGGAGACGAATTAAACAAATTGCTGGCCGAGCGCGGCAAAAAGGTGCAAGAGTGGACGGCCTATGAAGCAATAGTTGATGGGCAAAAAGCGTATATCCGGCCAGGTAGTCTGAAACAAAAAGGCTGGCAAATCACCTTCAGAGACCGCTTCCTCAATTCTCTGGAAAAAGGTCAAGGTTACCTCATAGTCTCACGCGACGGTGTCCTGTTTGTTCCGCTTAGCGAGGTCAGAAAACTGATTACGGACAAAAACGCATACCAGCAAAATACAATAGATGTCTATGTGACTTTCACAGCGGATAAAACAACCCTCGCGTATAAGAACAATCTCATAGACGCAACAGGATACAAACTGCGAAGGTAAAAATTCACCCTGCTCTGCTACCTTTCTATCAGTGTTTCATCGACCTGCATGCCAAAATGCCTACCGGCCTTTTCGATGTGGCTGAGCACTTTGTCGCCCGGCTTTAGAGTGGTAATCGAAACTGCCTTACCATCAGGGCTGACCAGCCGAATTGTCTCAGCGTTTTGCATAACAAGGCTTATCGGCTGGCCCTCGGCTTCTGCTTCGATGAGCATCATCGGGCGTTTTTCTATCTTGTTTCTGCCTAAATAGGCGGTTTGACTTTTGCCCTGAAAATCTACCAGCATAACTTCGTCTCCGGCTTTCAGGTCTGATAGGTACTTGGTTTTACCGCCCGGCGTCAAAGTGTATGCGTGCACAGCGCCGGCGTTGACGCGGAAAGGCCGGGCCGCCACATAAGGATTTTCGACGGATTCAGAGTGCACCAAAAAAAAGCCCGCCGCCGTATTGCCGATGAGCATCCCTTCGCCGAGCGTCATTTGTGTGCAGGTGTCAAGACACGAGCGGTCGCCCATACCGAGTTGCTTGGCGCCTGTAATTGTAGCTATTATTAAGGGAATTTTTTCGCTTATGCCGTGAATGATTTCGGCTGTTTTTTTGATTTCGTTTATGTCTTTAGTATTCAGCAGAACGCCATCTACTCCCTTTTCAAGAATCTCGACCATAAGTTTGGCTTGTTTGCTGTTTTCGACCTGGACCATAATATTCTTGCCCCGCCGGGCGAGCAGGTTTTCGATTGGGATAATTGTCCAGTCGAGCATTTTCAGCACGAGAATTTTGTCAGGGGGAACCGCCGCTGCCCTATCTTCGTCCGCTTTGCCGGCTATATCTATGAACTCGACATCGACGCCAGGCTTGATGTCACCGTTTTTTTCGATGGTTTTTATTTTGCCAAACTGCCGAACGATTTCGCTTTTACCATCCGGCATGATTACCGCCTCAGCGCCGCTTTCCAGCGCTGCAATGGCGAGAGCCTTTTCGTACGGAACGAGATTTACCCATAGTTTCTTCATTGAACTTATTCCTCAGTTGTCATCAGGTAGTTCATTTTGCACTTGCTGCAGTTGTTTTCTCAAATCGAAGATGTCATGCTTGACCATTCTCCATGCGCGGCGCAAATTCACTCCGAAATATTCGTGAATTAGTACATCTCTTAGGCCGGCAATTCTTTTCCACGGAATCTGTGGATACTTGTTCCTGAAGTCATTGGGTATGTTCTTTACTGCCTCGCCTATTATTTCCAATCGGCGAAGCACTGAGTCCTGAATCTGGGTATCAGTCAAAAATTCGTTCTCGTTAATATCCTTCGTATAGTGCTCAATCTTAGCGATGCTGTCGAGAATATCCTCGATGTACAGTAGCATATCTCGCGTCATAGGATCACCTGCTGTTCTTTGAGAATCCTATCTCTGATAAGGGGCTTGATAGTGTCGTATTCCACCAGATCGACGCTCGTTTTCAGTGCTTCTTCCAGTTCAAGTTTCAGGCCCACAAATTCAAGTAGGCTGATGTCTGTATCTATCTGGACAAGTATATCGATATCGCTGTCTACCCGCATCTGGTTCCTAACGGTCGAGCCAAATAGGGCAGCTTTGCTCACGCCGTAGCGTTTTAGAATCGGAGCTATACACTGTCTTATATGCTGAACGTATGAGTCCATAGCACTGCCAAAATGGCTTCTCTCTATGCCTTTTCTGCCATGATTTAACTGCTCTTAGAAGGCACTGTCAATACATTTCGCTGCCCGGTTGGGTGGAGATTCGGATTTCAAAATTCGTGCTTGACGCCCTGTAACCGGCCACTTATAATCCGGAGCGAAAATTGCATCAATCACCAGTTGACAGACTTCTCGATATTTGCCGAGTTGACGTGGGTGCGCAGTGTATTCTGTCGGGCATTACCGTTTAGAGGCATAAGCTATGTGGGATAGAGGAAGAATCAGGCCGAGCAAGCCGGTGTCGGCCATGGCTATGGTCATCGGGATTATCTTTATCGTAATTGGTGTATTCTTGTTGATTCCAGCAATAGACCCACTCGGTATATTCTGGACCATGGCAGCAATTGCTTTCACGATTTTCTACGCTGTCAATCTCTTTTCTGAGCATGGTATTTCTCATGAGGTTGTCGACTTTGAGGGTAATCTCAAGACCAGCAGCGACGGCTCGGATGTTGAGACTAGGCTGGAGAAATTAGAGTCACTATAACAAAAGGGCCTTCTGACCGATGCTGAGTACAAGCAGCAGCGAGAGCAAATACTGAAAGAATTGTAGTTATATTGGTGTGCCCACACCTTTCCTGAATGTTCAACTTGAAGTCTGGTCATGAAGAAGACAAGAGTAGCATTGATTAGTATAGGGGTAATACTTGTTTTTGTTGGTGTATTCTCGATTATTCCTTGCTGGACTGTGACAGGTCGTTCGTATACATGCCGGATTTGCGCTGTGAGTCGGGACACTATAACTACCCGTATATTTGGAGTGCCTATCTGGTTTAACAGGAGTGGTGTTGAAAGGAACGAGCTGACGGACATCTACGATAAATATATAGGAGAGCAGCACGAGCACGAGTGGGCTGGTGGATCGTTCTGGGAGACTTATGGTACACTTCAAGGTCCCGGTTCTTGTAGAGATGGAGTTAATATTGTCAAGCCCTACCATCTACTTCAGCCACGCTTGACACGGATTGCTCTCAGCGCAGTCGAGCAGGTGAAAGAGTGGCCTAGAGAGAAGAGAACGAGTTTGTACTATGCGATACGTGACTTCAACGACCTTGAATCATTTCCCGTTTTAAAAGAGATTTTTGAGAAGGCTAAGCTCGGTAACTCAGAAGAACTTTGGGAAAATTGGCTTCAGAATAAACAGAAGGTTAAATAAAAAGTTGAAGTTAAGGGTCTACTATTATAATAATCGGTTAGGTTGTGCTATACACACCGCTACTCCTTAGAATGGTCTTATCCAGATACTGCGGAAGCGCACCGGGTTGTTGTGGGCGGATTAACTACAAAAGGGCGAACCCCCCAGTAAAACTGGGGGCTAAATACTTTTATTCATTCAATGTTGCGATTGCCTGTTCGACGCCGGCGCCTTCGTGGACCATCTTGCACAGGGCAGCGACCATTTTCTCCGGCGTTTTGTGCTGAAAGGCATTTCGGCCAATCGAGACACCTGCGCAGCCGGCTTTGAGCGCACATTCAACCATCTTGAATATGTCCTTGTCGCTATCCATTTTCGGTCCGCCTGCGATCACGACCGGCACCGGGCAGCCCTCCACCACTTTTGTGAAACTCTCGACGCTGCCGGTGTACACAACTTTGACGATGTCCGCGCCAAGTTCCGCTCCGACTCTGGCTGCGTGTTTAACATTGCTGACATCATATTCGCTTTTTATCTTTGGGCCTCGCGTGTACATCATCGCAACCAGTGGCATCTGCCATTCCACGCATTTTCCGCTGACCTTTCCGAGCTGCCGGAGCATTTCCTGATCGGTCTCGGCGCCAAGATTTATATGAACCGAGACGGCGTCGGCTCCGAGTCTGAGTGCCTCCTCAACCGTGCAGACCAACTGCTTGGCGTTCGGGTCAGGACTCATGGATGTCCCTCCTGACAGATGGACGATCAATCCCACATCTCTGCCCGTGCCTCTATGACCTGCCCGGACCATACCCTTGTGCATCAGGATGGCGTTTGCTCCGCCGGCCACGACCCTGCTGACCGTAGTTCGCATATCCGCCAGCCCTTCAATTGGCCCTACGGTAACGCCATGGTCCATGGGAATAATTACGGTCTTGTGGGAATTGCGGTCGATTATTCTTTCGAGTCTTATCTTTTTGCCTATCATCATTAAATCTCCATTCGGTACTTTTGCTTACTAAATCTACCTAAAGCTACCCGAAATGCAAGCAAAAAACGCTCAATTCAAGATTTCGCAAAGCCTGTTTAGAATTGAATTATGGTGAGCTATTTTATGCCTGCCAGCCAGTTATCGGCGAATACTACCAGGTCGAGCGTATCGATAAAGTTGTCAGCAGGGCTACTAACATCACAGTAGGGGTTCCAGCCGGCATCCCCCGGTGCAGTCAACCAGGCTGACGCAAAAATGGCGAAGTCCACGCTATTAACTTGCCCATCACCGTCTAAGTCTGGGGCGACCGTTCCTACAAAATCGATCTGCCACTTATTTCCTGAAGTTCCGGACCTATCGCGGGACCTGCCGGTTGTCACCATTTGCTCACCAAACAGGTAACCTATTTTGGTTGCGCTGATCGTGTATGTTGCTGCTGATGGAATCTTGGCCAGCGCGTATATACCTTGGGCATTGGTTGTCGCTGCGTATACACTGCTGCTGGATTCCGCTGTCACTGCAACCTCAATAATGGGAGTTCCAGAAATGTCGGTGATTCGGCCGCTGATAATCTCGCCTGTGCCTGACACAAAGATGTTATACAGGCACACGTCCACTGAGGTGAAACTGGTGCTCGCGTCGATATTTGGCAAGTTATACCACGCATCATCAACACCTGCCCAGCCCATATTAAGATGGTGATACAGTGTCGCGGCGCTGTAGCCATAGCCGTCGCATACAACAGCATGTCCATTTTGTTTATTCGTGATGCCGAGAAGCACGGGATAGCCAGAGTCGAGGTTAGGGTTGATCATGCCAAGCAAACCAGACCCGATATTGTTACCGTTGTTGTAGCCGTTGACGGCATTGCTATACTTGAAGGTGCTTATTACCGCGTTTTTGACCGCAAGTGCATCGCTGCTCGATCCATCGGGGCCGTAGTCTGTGTTGACTGCGATGCCCGCATCGTAACAAAGTGCTCCTATAGTTGCTCGCTGCGTATCGGTTGTCTGGCAATCAGGCACTAGCCGCATATCGCTCCAGTAGTATGGGCCGCCTGAGCCGTTTCCGCCTCGGCTGGACACCATACTTGGCAAGCCTTCGACCTGAATCATAAAGTTGCGTACGCCTATGCCTGTATTGGGATGTTGGTAGTATCGCATTAGTTGAGCCATAGCCGTAGCAACGCAACCGCAGTAGTAGTGATTGGGCGTATAATAATTGTAGCAATTCTGGCCGCAGACGTCGCCCTGAAACCAATTGCTTTGTAGCAGCGGGGCAACGCGAACGTCGGGGATCGATGACATATCAATAGAAGCAAGGCTATCTTCAGAAGTTTCCGCAAGTCTGATAAAACGGTTCCGCTTCCTTTGCAGCCGCGAAACTCTCAGCATCTTATCTTGTGAGTTGTCCTCGACCTGGCCCGCCATGACTCGCCCTGGCAAGTCGCGCGTAACTAATGCTCCGAGCGGATTCGCCGGTGAACAGTCGTAGGTTCCATCGTCGGCAAAACCAACGATTGGTTCTATTAAATCGTCTGCCGATACAATCACGAATCCGGTTGGCCGCAAGTAGATGACATAATAGATCAGCTCACCGTCATCACCGATGAAGGTCTCAGTCTTCTTGACGTGCTTGCCGATTCTTGTGCCGAGGGGCTGCCCATCCGTCATGAGCCAACCTGCGACTACCTGCTCGGCTTGGTATGGCGTTATTGGCTCTGACCATGCGTTTCCGCAACCAAACTGTATCAGTACCCATAAAGCTGCGAAAACGATGCTTTTATGTGTTATTCCCATCTACCCTCGAGGTTAGGCTGTAACTTCGTCAGAAAGTAAATGAACATAGATTCTTAGCTTTTGTTCCTCCCGAATCTGGCTAAGTATAAAAAATATTATACAGATTATCGCTTTTTTTGTCAAGGAGAAACCGATTTCATGAGGGCGTGATTATAACATGGTGATGTGCGTTGTCAGTTTTGTTTTTTTCGTTTGCCAGTCGCTGATGCTGCCGACTCTGTCGTCCGTTTTCTGTCCTGCGTCCTCCGGTCGTTTGGCGGTCGCAGGGCATCAATCGCTGCCTGGAGATTGGCAAGAGCCGCCTGCGCCTCGGGGCTGTCAGCCTGGGTAAGGATTTCTCGGAACGGGGCGTCTTTCATATCGAATAATTCGCCCGCTTGATTGAGCTTCCAGCGAACATCGCGGACATACCACTGTTGATCCAACTGTACGAAAATCCACTGCCTGGGTTTGCCCCGCCCACCCTTCAGTTGTGGTGCAAAACTGTGCCCATCAATCGTGACATCTGCTGGTAGTTTGGCGTCGGCCAGTTCCGCAAAGGTGGGGAAGAAATCGCTGAAATCCACCAAGTCCTTCGATACCTGTCCGGATGGCGTGGTGCCCTTCCAGCTCACAATCAGAGGGACGCGGCTGCCGCCTTCTTTCATGCTTCCTTTAGCACCATCAATAGCCCGGCCATTGACGGTGCCTCCGCTGCTGCCGCCCTTGGTGCCAGACGCCTGAAGTGTGCAGCCGTTATCGCCGGTGAAAACGATCAACGTCTTCTCGCAAATATTCATCCGGTCCAGTTCTGAGACGAGCTTGCCAACTAACTTGTCAAGGTATGCAATATTGTCGGCGTAATGGTCCGCCCCCGCGGCCGCGCTGTCGGGCGTGCGCAGTATTGGACCATGAATCAGCACCATCGGATAATAAACGAAGAACGGCTGGTCCTGATGCCGGCGAATGAAGTCCACGACAAACTCGTACAGCACGTCAGGTCCATACTTGCCTTGAGCGTTGGATAGCGGCTGGCCATTCATGTTGAAGTCGGGATCCCAGTATCGGCTACCTTTGCCTTGGCCTATGTCGACGCCCCAGATCAGAAACTCATCGAAGCCCCATCGCTGCGCATCCTGCCTGGTGGTGAAGTAGCTTAGCTGCCTCCATTTTCCAGCGACAGCTGTGGCGTAGCCGGCCTGTTTCAGGACTTTAGCGATGCACAATTCCTTGTCTGGATGTGCCCTGCTGCCCGAATCGTTATCGACCACACCCGTACGGAATGGATACCTTCCCGTCATGCAAACTGCCCGTGACGGCGCGCACAACGGCATAGAGAAACAGTACTCGAACCTCATGCCCGTCTCCGCGAGTGCATCGAGAGATGGGGTTTTGAACCTGTGGCTGCCGTAGCATCTTACGCCGCCGATACCGTAATCGTCAGCGAAGATGAAGATGACGTTGGGACGGCTACCCTGCTGGGCCGCTGTGGGCTTGCCCTGCATCAATCCTCCGAGGCAGACCGCAGCAGTGGCTGAGCCAGTCCATTTTAGAAAATCGCGTCGGCGTATCATTATGTGCCTATTTATAGACTGTACCTTAACTGCAGATTACAAGAAAATTGGTTGGTCCAGTTTGCGGGCTATCCGGTACACCGCGTTCATCAGACCCACATGACTGTAGGTCTGCGGAAAGTTGCCCCACTGGGAACCGTCGAGGGTCACATCTTGACTGAATAGACCGAGGTGATTCGCATACATCACCAGCCGCTCAACTGTCTCGATGGCCTCGCTCGCCCGGCCGACGCAGGCCATGGCTTCGGCGTGCCAAAAAGCGGTAGCTAAAAACGAAGCCTGGGGCTTACCGAAATCATCCTCGTGGATATAGCGGTAAAATAAACCGGATCCCGCCTTTAGTTGACTTTCCAGGACGGCCAGATGACGTTGTGCCCGCTCAGATAGTGGGTCAAGGTAGTTGAGGCTGATAAGCGCAAGGCCACTGGCATCAAGGTGTTCCACGCCGATAGCTTGAGTGTAGACTTGCCGAGCGGAGTCAAAACAGGCCTCGATTTTCGCAGCACTACGCTGGACAAGTGATGCTGCCTTATCCCGCACAGCCGTATCCTGCAAGGACTTGCCGATCTTCAGGGCAGCGTGACTGCCTGCCCAGTGAAACAGGTACGTATAGCAATGATGCTGTAGGCGATTTCGAAACTCCCAGATGCCAGCGTCCGGCTCATCAAATACCGCTTCAATTCGGTTCAGCAACGTACGGACCAGGTACAGCGTATTGCGGGCGTCGTAATATCCGAGGCGTTTGTCGATGTATAGAGGCAGCAGGCTGATTAGAACCTGGCCGTATACGTCATGTTGTCGCTGGCCAGCAGCATCGTTGCCGACTCGTATGGGCTGGTTGTCCAGATACCCGGCTAGCGGCAGATGCTGCTCCTGGGGCACCGGGTCTCCTGTCACGGTGTAGACCGGGTGAACGACTGGCGTCCGATCCAGTATCAGATTCTGAACATAGTGAAAGAACTTCTCCAGCTCTTCGAAGTGACCGACGTGGTTGAAGGCCGTCAGGGTGTAATAGGTATCCCGGAGCCAGCAATAGCGGTAGTCCCAGTTTCTGCCGGCTCGGGGAAATTCAGGCAGGCTCGTTGTACCTGCGGCGATGATGCCGCCGGTATCTTCAAACTGGTGGAGCTTCAGCACAAGGGCAGAGCGGATAATCGCCTCCTGGAAGATGGGGGCGATAACTGTGGTCTTGATCCATTGCAGCCAGCACGTGCGGGTCTTGTCCAGAAACTCCTCCACGGTGGCTGCCAGTGGAGCTTCCAGCGGCGGACCGTAGCTGAAGACCAGATATCGGGGCCCATTCAAGACAAAAGGCTTGCTGTCAGCAACATAGCTCAGCGGTATATCCGTCGTCAGGCGGACATGACTTCCTAAGTTCAGATACCGGATGTGGTTGCTGCCGACCACGGTCTCAGGCCGAGTTCGTCCGTAGTCGCCCACAGGTCGGCACGTGACAGAGATCCTGGGCTGTCCATGAAGGGGCTCGATCTTGCGGATGAGCATCAGTGGCCGAAAATACCTGTCATACTGGTAGAACCGCGGAGCAAAATCGGTGACTTTGAACCATCCGTCGCCCGCCTTGAACTCTGTGCAGAGAATATTGGTGTTCTCGATGTAATATTGATAGGTGGAAAACGATCCTATCGGGCAGATGGAGAACTCACCGCCCTTGTCGCCGTCCAGCAGCGACCCAAAAACGAAGCTGCTGTCGAAACGCGGCATGCACAGCCAGCGGACGGCAGCTTGATCGTCGATGTATGCAATGTAGGAGCAGTTTCCCACAATGCCCAGTCGATAGCGATGTGGTATATTCTCAATCATCATTTTATTGCTCTACTTTGATTATAGCGGCACAGTCGTCAGACGACTGCGCACGCAGTGCTATTTGCCCTTGTCCCCGCTTTCGCGGTGACAGGCTTGCCCCTGCGGAAGCAGGGGCCGTTGTCGCACTTGTTTTTTCCCCAGTCCTGGGGTCAATCCATGTTATTGAATAACCTTTTTCGACAGGTTTAGTGTGCAACAGTGTTTGGCCGCCACTTGGCAAGTACACAAGGTACACTTCTTTAGGTTTGGCCAGACAGAATGCCTCACCGCTAACCAGCTCATTCTGCGGGCGCATCGACGAAAAAGGGAGCGACTCGAATAACTGGCGTAAATGATGCAATTGAGATGGGGCTTTGCCACTTCCTATGTGACCGGTGTAGAAAGCTGTTCCCGGCGTCCAGTCACCATAGCTGCCATATCCACCAGCCATAGCGATTGACCAATGGCATTTTCTGACCCAGTCGGCGTTCATACCGTGTCCAGCCTTATCCAAACTTCCTTCATAACCATACTCCTCGTTCACATAAGGCTTAGGAATGTCTTCGTATTTCAAAGCCCAGCCATTGACCTGGGCGCAGGTTCCATACTGTTGCGTGAT
>Ga0172366_10003350_pt1 | contig 12645 bp, 7 predicted proteins | sample LakKivSesite69cm_FD_114533 | JGI IMG/M metagenome (GOLD analysis project Ga0172366, IMG submission 114533) | Sediment microbial communities from Lake Kivu, Rwanda - Sediment site 69cm | ecosystem: Environmental > Aquatic > Freshwater > Lake > Sediment | place: Rwanda: Western Province, Lake Kivu... | reverse complement strand
CCCGTGAGGAAGCTGATTCATGGAGACTTACGCTGATAAGGAGGGGCTACCCCGACCAGATCTTCATTAAAAAAGTTTCAAAACAATGACCCGATACTATGGATTCCTCATCCTTCTTTTAGCTACAGTATGCACATATCTGCCTGCACAGGAAACTGATAAAAGAGAATTTGCCAGGGCAGTACAGGAAGCAGATCTATCCTTTTATTATGACGAGGATTATGAAAAGGCTGCCAGTCTTTATGAACCGCTTCTGAAATCAAATCCCGGCAACGAAAACCTGGCAGCAAAGCTCGGTATCTGCTATCTCAACCTCGAAGGTAAAAAGAAAGAGGCGCTGAGTCTTCTGAGAACCGCCTCAACAAATTTTGCATCCGGAACAAGGGATTATTCTGAATCAGGGGAAAAAGCTCCTGCTGACGTAATGATGTACCTCGCGCTCGCTTACCAGATGAATGATAGTCTTGAAAAAGCTGTTTCAATATATAAAGCGCTGAAACAGGATGTCGGCAAATCTGAGGTATTCAGGGAAGATTACCTGGATAAACAGATAAATTCCTGCATGTATGCCATTGAGATGAAGAAAAAGCCTCTCACAATACTCAGAGAGTATTTCACTCCCTGGCTTGAGAAATATGCGGGTGCATGTAATCCTGTTATCTCAGAGAATGACTCGGTATTTGTATTTACACAGAAAACCGGTGGAAAAACCAGAATATTTTGTTCATACAAAAAAGATACATGGGATCTGCCTGTAGAGATTACACCTCAGCTCGGAGGTTACGACAGGTTATATACCAACTCAATCACAGGCGATGGTAAACTACTTGTCCTGTTTATTGACGACGGCGGCGACGGTAACCTGTACTTCAGCGAAAGAAAAGGCACTCAGTGGAGCAGGATCAAAGCAGCCGGCAAGAATATTAATTCAATCTACTGGGAATCATTTGGATATATCACTCCTGACGGGAAGCAACTCTATTTCTCAAGTAACAGGAACGGAGGACAAGGCGAACTTGATATATGGCTTTCTGCCAGAAATCCTGACGGCTCCTGGAACCAGCCAGTCAACCTCGGAAAAACAATAAATACTCCGTATAATGAGGATACTCCTTTCTTTGATCAGGTCAGCGGTGAGCTTGTTTTCAGTTCCTCAGGTCACCTGGGAATGGGAGGTTATGATGTATTCAGATCTGTCTTTGAAAATAATATATGGACAAAACCTGCAGGATTGCCTTTTGCCTTCAATACCACAACAGACAATACCTTCTTTGTGCCTAAAGGTAAAAGTCACGGTTTCATTACCACACTTTTTGATGACAAAAATAATTCATCCGGTATTTTTGAAGTTGTCTCAAGTGATCCGGCTGAAGAACTTACAGTTGCAGAAGGCTCAATTATTTTGGGTGACGGAATTAAAACAGATCCCGAAAAAGCTTCAGTCAGCCTCATCAACCTTAATAAACCCTCTTCACCTGCTGCAATACCGGTCAGCACTGACGGAAAATTCAGGCTTGAAGCAAGACCTGGTGATTATCAGGTGAATGTAACATATCCTGACTATGAATCCACTACCGTCAAGCTGAATATCCCTCTCTTCTACCTCAGTCATTACATGCATCTTGATGTAACCCTGGTGCCTGAAAAAATCGCTGATGGCAGATTCCTTGCTGTGAACAATATACTCTTTAGCTTTAACAGCTATGAACTTAATGAAGAGTCAATCAGAGCACTCGAGGAAATAAAATCAGTTCTGATTGATAATCCCGAACTCAAAATTAAGCTGGCCGGTTACACTGATGCACTGGGATCACAGGATTATAATTTGCAGCTTGCAGGAAAAAGAGCAAAAGCTATAGTTGATTATCTTACCTCGCAATCAATACCGGCATCGCGTTTTGTCAGCACAGCATACGGCGCAACAGATTTCATTGCATTAAATACTAACGATGACGGGTCTGATAACCCGGAAGGAAGAAAGTACAACAGGAGGGTGGAATTCGGAATTGTTGATCCTCAGACAGGTGTTACAATAAGCCATGATACCTACACCCCGGAACATTTCAGGATACCGTCCTCAATGAAGTATAGTGTGGTTCTGATAAAATCACCAAAAAGACTTTCTAAAGACTATTTCAGCAAACTCAGCCTTGGAGGAAAGCTGGCAATAAGGTCAATCGAATCAGATACCCTTTCCGTTTATGCGGTGGGTGTGTTCCTGAACAGGCCCGATGCTGTCACCTATCTCGGACATGCCAGGGAGATGGGATTCAAAGACGCAAATGTAATCAACCAGTACGATCTGAATGAGGAGGCAAAATCGCTTTCAAAACGCAACATTATTGTAAGCCTGGCAACTGGTAAAAGAATATATACAATACAGCTTATTGAAGCAAAATCACCTGTAAGCATGGATATGTTCAGGGAAATTACAGGAGTAAGGGAGATCTCCGGTGATGACGGTTACTACAGATACCTGTATGGTGAATATGAAAACCAGGCCCATGCACAGGAGGCTCTGAAAGGAATTCTGGAGAAAGGATTCGGAGAAGCTTTAATCAGGGAGCTTAACTCACTTATAGTGAATTAAATAGATTGTATATCTAATAAGGGGAGATTAATGTCGGGGGAAAATCCTTCCTGCGTTGAAAATATAGTACCGAGAAAATGAAAAGGTCAGCAATTCTGCTTCTTGCAGTCATTTGCTTTATAACCTGTGAAAACAATCTCTTATCACAGGAGGTAAAAAAAAGTGAACTCACCAGAAAAATCCGGGAAGCGGATATTTGTTATTACTATGATAATGATTATGCAAAAGCAGCTTCTCTCTACGAAGAGGTACTGAAAGAAGTACCCGGTAACAGCAATATAGCCGCAAGGCTCGGTGTCTGTTACCTGAACCTGGACGGTAAAGAAAAGGAAGCATTACGCCTTCTTGAAGATGCTTCAAAAAATATGGCAGTAAATGACAAGGCATATTCAGAAAATGGCGATCAGGCCCCTCCATATACCCTTATGTACCTTGCCTCTGCATATCATGTAAACGACAAGCTTGACGAGGCCGTCTCACTGTATAATGAACTTAGAGAGAATACCGCGAGCGAAGATGAATCGATGATTGATTATCTCAACAACCAGATACGTGACTGCAGCTATGCAAAAGAAATGAAGAAAAGACCTTTAACAATTCTTTCAGACCTCTTTGTACCCTGGCTTAAAGATTATCCCGGTGCATGCAATCCTGTGATTTCCAGAAATGATTCAGTATTTATTTTCACATGGAAGAATGAGGGGAAAACTAAAATCATGTGCGCTTATAAGGACAAGGAATGGAGTGCACCCATTGATATAACAGGGCAGCTTGGAGGATATGAAAGATTGTACTCAAATTCAATTACAGGCGACGGAAAGCTTCTCTTTTTGTTCATGGATGATGGTACTGACGGTAACCTGTATCTAAGCCAGAGAAATGATACTTCCTGGACGAAGATCAAGGGGGCGGGGAAGAAAATAAACACTATATATTGGGAATCACATGGGTTTATCACCCCTGACGGAAAAACACTTTACTTTTCCACTAACAGACCGAAAGGGGAAGGCGAACTTGACATATGGTCAGCGAAAAGAAATGATGACGGTTCATGGGACAATCCTGTTAACCTTGGGAATATAATAAATACACCATACAACGAAGATACCCCGTTTTTCGATCCGGATAATAATGCGCTGATCTTCAGCTCTGAAGGACATATCAGCATGGGAGGCTATGATGTGTTCCGGTCAGTAATGAAATATGACCGCTGGACAAATCCCGTCGCCATGCCCTTCGCATTCAACACCACTTCATCAAACACTTTCTTTGTTCTTAATAATAATGCACCCGGATTTATCACCAGCCTGTACAAAGGATCTGAATCTTCAAGGAATATTTATACAATCGTGGCACGCGACCCCTCTGAGGAGATCTCCAGACTTGAGGGGGTTATTGCCCTTGGAGATGGACAAAAGCCTGATCTCAAAAAAATAACGGTCAGTATGACAGGCGCTAAGACAATAGGTTCACCTGATATGCTGGAGGTTGATGCTGACCAAACCTTCAGGACCGATATAACACCGGGTGATTATGTAATTCATGTCAGCTATCCTGGCTATAAAACAGATACAATAGAGCTGAACCTCCCTCTATATTTCCTGAGCCGTTATATGCAGATCAAGTCAGAGCTTGAACCTGAGAAAGCAGCAGCAGAAAGGTATATTGCATTCAAGGAGATACTATTTGATTACAATAGCTTTGAACTTGAACCTGATGCTGTCAGTATTCTTGAAGAAATAAAAGAATTGCTGATATCAAACCCTGACCTTAAAATTGAAATTGCAGGCTTTGCTGACGCTAAAGGACCCTCAGATTATAACTTCCTGCTTTCAGGAAAGAGGGTTAATTCTGTAACAGAGTATCTTACAGCTCAGGGGATACAACCCGTACGCTTTGTAAAAAAAGCCCTGGGAGAATCAAATTTTGTAGCCGTAAACACAAATAACGACGGATCAGATAACCCGGAAGGCAGGAGATACAACAGACGCGTCACTTTTGGTATCATAGATTCAAAAACAGGCGTGACTTTACGAAAAGAGGTTTATGCTCCTGAGCATCTCAGGCTGCCTTCTTCAATGAGATACAGCATTGTACTTGCAAAATCAGCCGGTGAACCCCCGGAAAATCAATTCAGCAGCTTAAGTGTCGGAGGAAAACTGTTCCTGAAGAGTATCACTACTGATACTGAATGGCTGTCCGTTCTTGGAGTGTTCTACAGCAGGTCTGAGGCAGAAAAGTATCTTTCCTATGCCAGCGGGAAGGGATTCAATGAGGCATATATAATAAATCAATATGAGCTGGGGGGAGAAACAAAATCCCTTTACAGCCGTATCCCCGTAATAAGCACATCTGCCGGGAAAAAGACTTACACAATCCAGCTTAAAGCTGCCAGGTCACCCGTCAGAATGAATACATTCATAGAGATCCCGGGTGTTAAGGAAGTTCACAGTGAAGATGGCTTCTACAGGTATGTAACCGGTGAATACAGCACTATCTCAGGTGCAAAGGAGGCATTAAAAACCATGCAAGAAAAAGGATATAAAGATGCTTTCATACGCGAACTGAATCTGCTCATTAATAAATAATTAAATCAAGTTACCTGCTATGAAGTATGAAAAAATCAAGCTGAGGGCACTTGAACCTGAAGATCTGGAGCTCCTTTATGAATGGGAGAATAATAGCAAGTATTGGGCAATCAGCAATACTGTCTCCCCATTTTCAAAATATACTTTAAAGAGGTATATGGAAAACTCACACAAGAGTATTTATGAGACGGGGCAGCTCAGGCTAATGATAGAAATTGCCGATGAAAACAAGACCATAGGCACTATTGATCTTTTTGATTTTGATCCTTTTCATAAGAGGGCAGGTCTGGGAATACTGATCGCCGACGAGGAGCAGAGAAGAAAAGGGTATGCCTCAATGGCGCTTAAATGCCTTATCGATTACTGTTTTAAAACCCTTCAGCTCCACCAGCTGTATTGCAATATACTTGCCAATAACTGTGAAAGCATGGACCTGTTCAAAAAACAGGGGTTCGTTCAGTGCGGTGTTAAAAAGGAATGGGTCAAGTCCTCTGACAGCTACCTGGATGAATATATGTTTCAGTTGCTGGTTGCTGGTTGCTAGTTACCAATCACATTCGTGCCCTTGTATCGCGGTACTCTCCTTTGAAATAGCTGATACCAATAATATCATATCTCTTTTTGAGGATATCCAGACGGGCAAGAAGCTCTTCAAAATCCTTCAGCCTTTCAGGTGTCCATCCAGTTTCTGCGATAGCAAACATTCTCGGGTAAGCCATGTATTCCATCTGTTCAGGTGTGCTGAGGTATTCTGACCACAGGTTACCCTGAACACCAAGGATGTATTTCTGTTCATCCGATGTCAGGTCTTCAGGCATGGGATCAAATGAATACACCTTTTCGAGCGGCAGATAGCCACCTATTGCCAGTGGTTCTCTTTCGGGTTCTGTCTGGTAATAATCGAGATATACATACTGATAGGGTGTCATTATAACATCATGCTTTTGTTTTGCAGCAGCTATTCCGCCCGAGGTGCCCCTCCACGACATTACGGTGGCTTCAGGAGCCAGCCCTCCCTCAAGAATTTCATCCCATCCTATTATCCTGCGTCCCTTCGATAGCAGGTACTTTTCAATTCTCTGTATAAAATAACTTTGCAGTTCATGCTCGTCGCTGAGCCCCTCTTCCTTCATTCTTTGCTGACACAACGGACATCTCTCCCATTTAGTTTTGGGACACTCATCACCTCCTATATGAATATATTCTGAAGGAAATAATCCGATCACCTCGTCCAGTACATCCTCGAGAAACTTAAAGGTTTCTTCTTTCCCCGCACAGTAAACATCGTCAAATACTCCCCACCTGGTCTGAACTTCGTAAGGACCTCCTGTACAACCCAGTTCAGGATATGAGGCGAGAGCTGCCAGTGCATGACCGGGCATCTCAATTTCAGGGATCACCGTTACAAACCTTGAAGCCGCATATTCAACTATTTCCTTTATCTCGTCTTGTGTATAATATCCCCCGTACTGCTTCCCGTCAAAAGTGAACGGGTTACTACTGCCGTGACCTATAAGAGTCTCTTTCCTGAATGCTCCCGTTTCGGTGAGTTTCGGGTATTTCTTTATTTCTATCCTCCAACCCTGGTCTTCTGTAAGATGCCAGTGAAATTTATTCATCTTATGAAGAGCGATCATATCGATATACCTCTTTATATATGCCACCGGGAACATATGACGGCTTACATCAAGATGCATCCCCCTGTATCCGAACCTTGGTTCATCTATAATCATGCATGAGGGAACTGTGACCGCTAATCCCTCAACCAGCTCCGGGCTCTCAACCTCAACCGGCATCAGTTGCCTGATTGTCTGGACACCGTAAAAGAGTCCTGCAGCCGTTCTTGCCCTGAGAATGATCTTCTTTGGTGATACATTCAACTCATAACCTTCATCGTGCCTGACAGCGGTATCAAGAACCATAAATACCGATTTTCCTGCTGCTCTGTTTCCCTGTACGACAGGAATGTCAATACCTGTGGGATTTTTTACCAGTCCTGCCAGGAAATCAGCGGCAAGCTCTGTTTCATCATCCATAACGGAAAGGATGATCCGGCTTTTTCCTGTGAAGACAAAATCACCTTTAAATTCCGTAATTGATACCGGTGCCGGGATGATCGCCAGGTTTCGTTCAGCAACATGTTGCTTTCCTGATTTGCATCCTGCTGCTATAAATACAACTCCAAGGATAAGATAAAGGGCTTTCTTCATGAATTGAGGATTTTATTAATGAAATGGATCTTATAAAGATACTGAATTTTTATCATTCTAACAAGCCGGAAGCAAGAAGTCCGCATGCTGCCGATATGTCTGCACCCCTGGATTTACGGACTGAAGCTGATATTCCATGAATAACCAGCTCATGTTTGAAATGCATCAGTCGTTCATCTGAAGATGATACATAAACATCTCCTTTAACCTGGTGGTATGGTATGAGGTTCACTCTTATTCCTGACCCTGCTAACAGATCCTTCAGTCCCTCAAGATGCCTGTCTGTATCATTCACATCCCGGATCATTATATATGCTGCGCTGAACCTCCTTTTTCTTACAACAGGGAAAGTTTTAAGCATCCCGATGATCTCATGGACAGGGTAAATTTTTTCTGCAGGAACCACCCTGAGTCGTTCATCACTGAAGGGTGAAAAGAGACTGATCGCAAGGTTGCACTTCGATCTTTCAAGAAAAACCGCAACAGCCGGAGTGATCCCCACCGATGATACTGTTATATTTCCCGGGCTCAGTGAAACTCCCCACTGTGCCGTAAGTATTGAACACGCTCTGATGACATTTTCAAGATTGTCCATAGGTTCCCCCATACCCATGAAAACAACGTGAGTCGCGACCTGAGAGCCGGGGAGGCTGATTACCTGGTTGACTATATCACCTGCTGAAAGATTTCCATGGAATCCGTATCTCCCTGTTACACAGAAAGGACATCCCATCCTGCAGCCTGACTGTGTTGATACACAGACAGTTCTTCGCTTGTTGTCAGGCAGCCAGACAGATTCAATTTTCAGCCCTTCAGGAGATATATAGAGATATTTTATTGTTCCGTCTCCGGAGACCTCAGATGCTGCAGGAGGATATATGCCTGTTTCTGAGTTACTTTCAAGAAAGGATATAAGCTTTTTTGAAATCCCTGTTAAATCAGGCAAATTTGTAATGCGCTTTTTGTATATGTTGTTGGCAACCTTAATTGCAGCAGAATGATCGAATCCTCCCGGCTGGATTAATCCGGAGATCTCACTGGCTGTAAGTCCGCAGAGTCGTTTCTTTATCATCCTGATTCAGATAGGACAAAAATAACCCGATTATCAATATCTTAGCAATTAATTTGCTTTAACTCAAAATAATATCCTTCAGAATGAAACGGATCGTGATAGTAATATATTTACTTCTGCTGGCTGCCTGCGGTAGCAGGGACAGGGGAAATAATGACCAAAACTTCAATAACATGAAACCTGATACAGTTAATCAATACGGCTTTAACCGTGAATTCATTAAGAAATATGTTGACATAGTGGAACTTCGAACGGGCCGGTCAGCGGTAGTTCTTGTGCCTGCCTGGCAGGGAAGAGTGATGACCAGCACTTCGGACGGCGATACCGGTTTTAGTTACGGATGGACAAACCGTGAGCTTATTGCCTCAGGAAAGATATTGCCACATATTAATGCTTTCGGTGGAGAAGAGAGACTATGGCTGGGACCTGAAGGCGGACAGTACTCATTGTACTTCAGGAAGGGTTCAGAGTTTGTATATGATAACTGGCAGACGCCGGAATATATTGATACCAGGTCTTTTGAAACAGCCAAAGTAACAGATACCTCAGCCCTCTTTACCTGTGATGTTGAAACAGAGAATTACAGCGGAACCAGTCTTATATTCAGGCTTGAGAGAAATGTGGTAATACTTACCGGTAATGAACTGAAAAAACAGGCAGGAGTCGACATTGCAGGACTCAGCGCTGTCGGCTACAGGTCGGATAATACAATAATAAATAAAGGTGAAAATGAATGGCTGAAGGAGAAAGGTCTTGTTTCCATCTGGATGCTGGGAATGTTCAATCCGTCGCCGGCGGTTGTTGTGGTTATCCCATATGTTAAGGGAGATGAGAAGGTTCTGGGGCCGGCGGTCAATGACAGTTATTTCGGTAGGATTCCCGGCGACAGGCTGAAGGTTACTGACAGTCATATCTTCTTCAGGGCTGACGGTAAAAGCAGGGGTAAGATAGGATTGCCTCCACTAAGGGCAGCCGGAATAATGGGAAGCTTTGATTCTGAAAATAATATCCTGACACTGTTGATATGTAACCTGCCCAAAGGCAATACCGATTATGTGAATTCTGCATGGCAGATACAGGATAATCCATACTCAGGTGATGCATTCAACTCATACAATGATGGTCCGCTTGAAGACGGATCACAGGACCCTTTTATGAACTTGAGACCTCCTCTCCTGCCGCAGCTCTTAAGCCCGGCGAAAGACTGACGCATACACAATATACTATTCACCTGACCGGGGAAATGGATGCCCTCAATAAAGTAGCTCTGAGAGCACTTGGAGTAACTTTAGAAGATATTGAAAAAGCTTTCAGATAAGTCTTAGGGTCTTAGGGTCTTAGGGTCTTAGGGTCTTAGGGTCTTAGGGTCTTAGGGTCTTAGGGTCTTAGGGTCTTAGGGTCTTAGAGTCTTAGAGTCTTGGACTATCAGACTATCAGACTATCAGACTATCAGACTATCAGACTATCAGACTATCAGACTATCAGACTATCAGACTATCAGACTATCAGACTAACTATTCCGGCATCAGCCCCCTGTTTTTAAGCAAAGGTTCTATTGACGGTTCATGTCCCCTGAAGTTGATATATGACTGCATCGGGTCCATAATCCCGTTATTTGCCAGGATATTGTTCCTGTATGATTCTGCAGTTGCCCTGTCAAATATTCCTTTTTCCTTAAAGGCCTCAAAGGCATCGTTATCAAGTACTGCTGCCCAGGTGTAACTGTAATATCCTGCATCATAACCGTCCATTATATGCAGGAAGTAGGTACTTCTGTACCTTGGAATTATTTCGGGTATCAGACCTATTCTGGTCATATACTCCTTCTCAAATTCCTGTGAACTTATCACTGCAGGCGCTTCAAGCGTATGGTATGCCATATCGAGCATTGAGGCAGCAAGCACCTCAACATTATCAAAACCCTGGTTGAAATATGCGCTGTTTCTGATCTTCTTCACAAGTGTCTCAGGTATAACCTCTCCTGTCTGGTAGTGTTTTGCATAAATATCCAGCATCTCAGGTTCTGTCGCCCAGTGCTCCATAATCTGTGAGGGAAGCTCCACAAAATCCCATGCCACAAATGTCTGGTTATATGTATTCCTGTTAAAAAGAACATCAAGTGCATGTCCGAACTCGTGATAAATCGTCGAAACTTCCTCAAGACTGAGAAGTGAAGGCTGATCTCCTGTTTTGGGAGTGAAATTGAAGACTGTTGTTGCAATGGGTGTAATGATATTCCCGTCAGCAATACGATGGTTACGGTAAGTGACGCACCAGGCTCCCTGTTCCTTGCTCTCTCTCGGGAAGAAATCCATGAAGAGCACCCCGATATGAGATCCGTCGGAATCTTTTACCTCAAAAGCCTGTGCATCAGGATTAGGAAGCGGGACATTGTTTAAGGGAGTGAATGTAATTCCGAAGAGCCTGTTAGCCAGCGTAAACACTCCGTCGCGTACATTCTCAATTTTAAAATATGGCCTCAGTTCTGTATCATTCAGATCATATTTCTGTTTCCTGAGTTTCTCAGCATAGTACCACCAGTCTGAAGGTTCGAGTTCAAAATTGCCTCCCTCGCTTCTGATGATCTTCTGCATCTCCTTTGCTTCACTTGTTGCTACCGGTATTGCTTTGACCCACAAGTTATTAAGAAGGTCAAACACATTCTCGGGTACTTTTGCCATACGGGGTTCAAGTACAGTGTGTGCATGTGATTTATATCCAAGCAGCTTTGCCCTTTCAGCCCTTAACCTCACTATATCGGAGAGAAGCTTGTTATTGTCGTATTCATTACCGTTGTTGCCGCGGTTTATATAAGCATTATAGATAGTGCGTCGCAGATCACGGTTCTGACAATAGGTCATGAAAGGGAATATGCTCGGCCTCTGTGTGGTGAAAGCCCATTTACCCTCCTGTCCGGCTTCTTTCGCAGCAGCAGCAGCTGCAGATATTAAAGGTTCGGGTAATCCTGCAAGATCCTTTTCTTCTACGAACAGCTTATAACTGTTTGTTTCATCAAGGACATTCTGGCTGTATTTAACAGTAAGCACCGAAAGTTCCTGGTTGATCTTCTTCAGTGTGTCCTGATCTTCTTTGTTCAGGTTGGCTCCGTTCCTGATAAACTTCTTATAGAGGTTCTCAAGTATATACTTCTGTTCAGAAGTAAGGTTGAATTCTGCCTGGTTACCATAAACCGCCTTGACTCTCTTAAACAGCTCAGGGTTAAGGCTTATCTCATCATTGAAGGCTGCCAGTTTTGGAGAGATCTCCACTTCAATAGCCTGGATAGAGTCGTTTGTATTTGAACCAGCCTGTGCATAGAAAACCAGTGACACTGTTGAAAGAAGCTCACCTGACTTGTCAAGAGCCTCAATTGTATTTATAAATGTCGGTTCTTCCTTGTTGCTTATAATCTTCTGAAGCTCCTTCCTTCCTTCTTCCATACCCTTGTCAAAGGCCGGCATATAATGCCTGGCCATTATCTTTTCAAAAGGCGGGATATTAAAGGGAGTATTGAACTCGCTGAAAAAAGGATTGGATTTGTCAATCGCTGTTTCGTTTTTGCAAGAAGGTAATGTCATTACAGATAAAGCTGTGATAATGAATAATCTATTAATATTTTTCACGATAATTGGTTTTGGTTGGGTAAGGAAAAAATAAATTTTGTGCTAAGGTAGAATTTTCTTCAAATTTTCATTCTGATAAATGTTTTTTCAGTAAATTAGGGCGTGCTAATTTTTATCGGAATAAATATTTATCGAAATGAAAAGTCCGCTGTTTTTTACCAGACTGGCTACGGCCATTTTTTTATTTTCTGTATCGACCTGTCTGCTGGCTCAGACAGTGGTTTTCTCCGAGGATTTTTCGGGTTTCAGCACCTGTACGCATGCAAACCCGTCACCCTCTGATTTGTCGGCATCGCTTGATTCAAAGACCTCAGCTCCGGGTTGGACAGGATACAAAGTCTACTCTGCCGGGGGCGAGATCAAGCTTGGAACCGCTGATGTTCCCGGATGGATCGAGACACCGGAGATCAGCTTTACAGGAGTTGAAGGGATTATTATCTTAAAGTTTGACATCTCAAAAAGACCTGATGAAACTGCAAATGTGAGGATACTGCTTAACGGAATTCAAATCGGGGATGCAATAGAGCCTGCAGATGAATACCAGACAAAAGAGATCCCTGTT
>Ga0172366_10003347_pt1 | contig 12648 bp, 10 predicted proteins | sample LakKivSesite69cm_FD_114533 | JGI IMG/M metagenome (GOLD analysis project Ga0172366, IMG submission 114533) | Sediment microbial communities from Lake Kivu, Rwanda - Sediment site 69cm | ecosystem: Environmental > Aquatic > Freshwater > Lake > Sediment | place: Rwanda: Western Province, Lake... | reverse complement strand
ACCTTCGCGCTCTCCTATCTCATCTTCCGATTCGCGGATCGGATCAATCAGGTGCTGGGCGTTACCGGCTCGCTCGTCATTACTCGCGTGATGGGCCTGCTCCTGGGTGCGATCGCCGTCGACTTCATTGCCCGGGGCATCTGGAACATTTACCAGGCAATGCTCTAGCGGCCGGTGTACGACGCACTCGCGAGAGGCCGAGAATCAGCGATCCGCGCGTTTCACGGTCGATTTCGCAGGCGGGCTGCGGCACCGGATCGCACGCACTGGAGCGGAGTGATCGAAAAGTTTTTAAGGGCACACATGATACGTGAGAGCTAGATATGCTGGTATCTTGGCATCGGCGATGAAAGAAGAGGTTCCCAAGGATAAGCCCCCTCAACGGCGGCGGGGGCTACGAGAAGTGAAGCCATTGGGTCCCGTGTCGAATTTGGAAGAGCATGTACGGCCGGATTGGTGGCGGAGGATCTTCAACTCGATCTATTTGAAGACCGACGCAGATGTGGTGGACGACCCGAATATCACCCGGAAGGAGATCGATTACTTCGCGGAGGTGCTCGGGCTCGCACCCGAGGATAAGATCCTCGATCTCTGCTGCGGCCAGGGTCGGCATTCCCTCGAGATGGCACGGCGGGGGTTTAAGAACGTGGAAGGCTTGGACCGCTCGCACTACCTCATCCACCGTGCGAAGATGCAAGCGCGAAAGGAGGGCTTGCTGCTCAAGTACCGGGAGGGGGACGCGCGACGGCTGCCTTATCCCCGGGACAGCTTCGAGGGGGTGATGCTGCTCGGCAACAGCTTCGGGTACTTCGAGACGGTCCACGACGACCTGCGGGTACTGAAGGAGATCTTCAGGGTCTTGCAGCCCTGGGGCCGGTTACTCCTCGATGTCGCGGATGGCGCGTATCTGCGTGAGAACTTCCAGCCACGGTCCTGGGAATGGATCGACAAGAACCTCTTCGTCTGCCGTGAGCGCTCGCTCGCCCTGGATGGGCAGCGGTTGATCTCGCGCGAGGTGGTCACGCATGTGGATAAGGGCGTCATTGTGGACCAGCTCTATGCGGAACGGCTTTACACGCGCGAGAGCCTGCTGGATCTCCTGAAAGCTGCGGGCTTCACCAATATTACGGTGCACGGCGAGCTCTCCTCCGAGTCGCAGCGGCATCAGGACCTCGGGATGATGGAGAAACGCATTCTCGTCACCGCGGTCGCGCGCAAGGAGTGGGCGCCGGTGAAGACGCGGAAGAAGAGCGAGGTGAAGCAGGTCGTGGTGCTCATGGGCGACCCGAACAAACCGGACAGTGTCAAGCCCTCCTGTGTCTTTGATGATGATGACCTCTACACGATCGACCAGTTGAAGGGCGCGCTGCGTGACTTGAAGGAGTACCGATTCACCTACCTCTACAATCACAGCTCGCTCATCCCCGATCTGATCAAACGGGAAGGGAAGATCGATTTCGTCTTCAATCTCTGCGATGAAGGGTTCCTGAACGATCCGACGAAGGAGCTGCACGTACCGGCGATTCTGGAGATGCTCGGCATTCACTACTCGGGCGCAGGCCCCCAGTGCCTCGCCTTCTGCTTCGATAAGTCGCTCGTCCGCGGCATCGCGAATGAGATGGGTATCCCCGTGCCCAAAGGTGTCTTCGTGAAGCCGGAGGACAGCACCTTCGAGCTCCAGTTCGACTTCCCCGTGCTCGTGAAGCCGAACTTCGGCGACTCCAGCTTCGGGATCACGGAGCGCAGTGTGGCGTACAATCCGGAGGAGCTGACAACCGGGATCTCGGAGATCCGTGAGAAGTTTGGGTATGATAAGCCGATTCTCATCGAGGAGTTCTTGACCGGCAAGGATCTGAGCGTGGGGATTATCGGCAATCCACCGGAATCCTATGTGGTGCTCCCCATGATCGAGGAGGATTATTCCGCGCTGCCCGAGGGCTTACCGCGGATCTGCGGCTATGAAGCGAAGTGGCTCCCCGATTCGCCCTACTGGAAGATCCGTTCCGTGCGCGCTGAGCTCCCGGAGGAGCTGGAGCGGCACATTGTGGAGTGGTGTATCAAGCTCTTTGAGCGGCTGGGCTGCCGTGACTACGCGCGATTCGACTGGCGGCTGGATGCCCAGGGCACGCCCAAGCTCCTCGAGGTGAATCCGAACCCCGGCTGGTGCTGGGATGGCCATCTCGCGAAGATGTCCGCCATCGCCGGCATGCCCTACCAGGAGATGCTCGCAGCTATCTTGAAGGCGATCGTGGCGCGATTATCCGCCCACAAGGACGAGAAGGTAGCGGGCGGCACCAACGGCAACGGCGTGAGTATCGGTATCCCCAGCATTACCGGCCACCTCAACGGCACCGCTAACCGCGAGCAGACCGGGTAGCACGCTTCAATCCTGGCCGACCTGACTTGAAGCCACGAGTGCACTCCATTGCCGAATCGAGGGGTTATGCGTCGCTATAAGCTTTAAATAGGGAGCGGGCATACACACATCACAACCAGGAGGTGGAAGCTATGGCAGAAGAACTGACAGGCAGCACGAAGAAGGTCTTCGAAGCGATGGTCAAGCTGGGGATGAAGGGCGAAGAGAAGGCGAAGAGCATGGAAGATATCGTCCGCGAGTCGAAGCTCCCCAAAGGCACCGTGGCGAACAGCATAACCGAGCTGACGAAGCTGAAGCTGGCGAAGCGAAGATCGGGCGAAAAGACTGCGAGATACTTCATTATGGAATGAACCCCCGGGGGGACTCAGCACCAGATGGAGAAGAAGTTATACTATCTCCCCGGCTATTATGATATCGCCTTTTCGTATGATGTCTCCGGGGAGATACGCTTTTTTACCCACTGCTTTCAGACCCATGCGGACCTCGCAGTGAGGCGAATCCTGGAGCCCGCATGCGGCAGCGGGCGCATGATGATCCCGTTAGCGCAGCAGGGCTATCAGGTGGTGGGCTACGATATCAGCGAGGAGATGGTGGCGTATACGCGTGAGAAGATCGAGCATGCAGGGCTCTCACAGTGCGCGGAGGTCATGCTCGGCGATATGCGCACGTGGAAGTTCAAGGAGACCTTCGATGGCGCGCTCAATCTCCTGAATACGATCGGCTATCTGATCACCGATGCGGATATCCTGGACCATTTCAGGGCGATGGCGTACTCGCTCAGACGAGGCGGGATTTACCTCGTGGAACTTGCCTGCGCCTCTGAACAGCTGCGACCCGGAGAGACGGCGGCGGATCCCTGGACCGCCGAACGTGACGGGGTACGGATACATGCCACGTGGTTTACCGAGCGGTACGAGCCGGCACATAAGTTGAAATACAACGTCTGCAAGATACACGTGGAAGACGGGTCGACCGGTAAGGAGATCATCTTCATCGAGCCCCACGTGCTCCGGCTCTGGTACTTCGAGGATCTCCTCCGGCTGAGTGCTGCGGGCGGCTTCACACTGGAGGCGATCTATACCCAGAGCTTCGAGCCCTTACCGCTCGACACGCCCATCACCGGCGACCTGGGCAATCTCTACTACATTCTGAAGCGGACATGAGAGCATGATCGCGGCGGGGATCGTGCACGCCACACGAAGCGTGGTTCAGGTACGGGCTAGGGGCAGGGTTTAGGTACAAGTTATGGGCTTCACCTCCGCGGCGGCATTACTCATTTTCTGCGCGACCGTCGTGCTCGTCATCACGAGACCGAAGCGGCTGGGCATCGGGGTTGCTGCGGGCGCAGGCGCTGTCGCATCACTCCTATTAGGCACCGTTACGGTTCCTGACGCCCTCGAGGTCTTCCATAACATCTGGGATGCGGCACTGGCGTTCCTCGGTATCGTGATCGTCTCACGCACCCTCGATGCGATGGGGTTCTTCCGCTGGGCTGCGTTCAAGGTGCTCAAGCTCGCACGCGGTAACGGGCTTAAGCTGTACTTCTACATCGCTCTGCTCACGGTCGCAGTGAGCATCCTCTTCGCCAATGACAGCGCGGTGCTGATCTTAACGCCGATCGTCCTGGAGATCATCACGGGATTGCGGATCGAGAAGGGAGGTAGACTGGCGTATCTCTTCGCCGCAGGGCTTATTGCGGATACCGCAGCCATGCCCTTAATTACGAGCAATCCCGTCAATATCGTCAGTGCCGACTTCTTTGGCTACAGCTTCCTCGACCATCTGCGCTTTATGGGCCCGGTCGCCCTCGTCACGATCGTCATCAGCCTGCTCGTGGTCTATCTCTTCTTCCGAGCGGAGGTGCCCCGATCATACTCCATGACGCTCGCTGCGACACTCGTGGGCGATGATTCACCGATCACGCCCACCCGATTACGGCTCAGCATTGGCACGCTCATTGCGATCGATCTGGGCTACGTGCTCGCCTCGCTGAACGGGCTGCCCGTCTCCACGGTCATCTGCTCAGGTGCACTCGTGCTCCTCCTCGTTTATGCGGGTACCTCGCACGCGAGGCACGGCGTAGCAGGAGAGCAGACGGGAGTGGTGGGCATCCTGAAGACCGTGAACTGGGACATTCTGCTCTTCATGGTCGGTATATTTATGGTCGTGCAAGGTCTGCGGCACACCGGTGCGATCGACTTCTTTGCGCACCTCTTCCTGCTCACCGCGGCATTGCCGTCCGTCCTCTCAACGCTGCTGCCGAGCCTGGTAGTCACCCTGAGTGCGAGCCTCATGAACAATTGGCCGATGACGATGCTTGGATTACTCTCGATCGAACAGGCGGTACCTGCTAACCCCGGAGCTCCGCAGCTCTTCACCACGCTCGTCTTCGCGAACATCATTGGGAACAACCTGGGGCCGCACTTCTTCCCCCTCGGCTCGCTCGCCATCTTGATGTGGCTGGACACAATGAAGCGGAAAGGGGTGACGATACGGCTCGTGGACTATCTCAAGGTAGGGTCCGTGCTTTCCATTCTGGAGGTCACTGCCGCATCAATCGTCTTATGGCTTGAAGTGCACTGGCTCGAGATGCAGCTCATCGTCGTACCCTAGCTAGCGCATTCGCAAAGGGCTGAAGGATGCACCTGACTGCGCGGAGCGTAAGCTAGCGCTGCGCTAGAAGACGAGGGGGAACGGTAAGCCTCAAGGTTACTAAAACTACACCGTCCCAACATCGCGGTCCTTAATCCGTGCGAAGAACGGGCTCCGGGTTGCTGCTCAGCAAGAAACCTCAACGATGATGATATTCCAAAGAAGTAAGTCTCCAGTACCTGGCCTGTCCTACAGTGAATTGAAGGTGCGAGGCATGGTCTCCGAATCTTACACCATCCAACTCCCGAAGAATTCGCAGTCCAAAACGAGCAGCGTAGTATTAATGTACCCGACGCAAATGTTCTGGGTAGGGACGTGGCTCAGCTCTATGCTCGTGCTCAATAAGTCTCTTTGCCGCCTGGCTATCGCAGCTGTACTAGCGGGGGCACTGATTATGAGCTTTGGACCCGCTGGAGGTACCCTCGTCTTCGTCGATGAGCGCCCGCTCGAACTGACCTGGGAGCAGGTCGAGGCCGGAGTGGATGTGGCCGTGTGCAACATGGGCAATGCCAGTGTGCAATCGCTCCAGGCTACACTTACGGGCTTCAACTTCCGAATGAATAAGACCGTAGTCAGCGACGAGACGGTGCTTCGCACACCACCCTCTAACATTTCGCTGGAGGGGGGGAATTGTGCGGAAGTTCATATACAGGCGACCGATGGGTCCGTCTCTGACCCCCCGGATCCAGGCGAGTACACGGGCCAGCTGGTGCTGGCAGACTTAGATGCTGACATAATCGTTCGCCGAGTGGTAACCATAGAGCTGCGTCCTTTGGAGAGCGCAGTTGATGAGATCGTACTCACCGCTACGCGCTGGCCGTTATATTTTGATATCATGCTACCTACAGCCTATATCCTGAATTACCCCACGCCGTTATCATATCAAGTTATTAGCTTTGATAGACCCAATCTGCCGCTCAAGCCACCTGGTTCCAATGAAACGCTCTGTCACCTTAAGAATGACACCTACCTTGGCATCGTTTACAGCGAAGGGCACATCGGTCGTGTTTACGTTAACGGTATGCCAGACAACAACACATCTCAGGACGGCGTGGTCCTTCTGCCGATCCGCATAGAGGGGCTGGACGCTGTGGGTACCTATTCGGGCAAGCTGGATCTAATAGGTAGTTGCAACGATGGTGGGACAATCCCAGTAAAAGTAGAGGTAACGGACAACATCTGGTGGGCTATTTCCACAATTGTGTTGGGCTTGTTAATTTCTTTCAGTGTTCTCCAATCACGTGGAAAGACACGGGTCAAAACGCTTCTTAACAAGGCTTCCGAGGACAGGGGCGTACTAATTCTAACCGGAGTGGTAGCTATTTTAACCGGTTTGAACCAGTTCTATTTCGACAAGACCTTCGGCACCCCTGGGGACTATATCCAACTATTCGTACTAGGAGCAGGTACTTATGTGGCAGTAAACGGCGCGCGTGTCGCGTCCATGCGTCTCTTGGATATCTAAAGCTAGAAGAAAGTGGTAACACTGAGAAGGAATTGGTTGGTGGTTCGATGGTGGCAGGAAAGCTCAAAGCTGCGGAGATTCTAGAAGAGCTCGATGCTTGAGCAGAGAGAGAAAGGCCAAGAAGATATAAAGTCTCGTGTCAATCCCTCGAAGGGAATGTCCAAGAATACCTCATAGCTTCATGCTAATTCCGTTCATTATTCCTCTTTTGCTGTACCCACCGAACTAATGGCATGAGTGCCATCTTCAATTCCCTGCCATCGTTCGTGAGCGAATATTCAACCCGGGGCGGTGTCTCAGGATATACTTTTCGGTCGATTAACCCCTCTTTTTCGAGCACTTTAAGGGCATCGGAGAGCGCTTTAGGACTGATCTCCGTTAGTCTGCTCTTTATCTCGTTATATCTGATCGGATTCTTCTCGTCCAGCAGACTGACGATGCATATCGACCACTTTTTGCTCACAACCTCAATGATGCCCCGAATAGGACACAGGCATGCAGCCACTTCTTCACACTCACGTTCTCTGCACATACTACCTCACCTGACGGCTACCAGCTATGGTACTATAAACTTTATAGCTTAAATACTCCCCGTTCTATACGTGATATACGATATATACCAGCTATAGCGTATATATCTGAGGTGAAAAAAAGATGTGTTGCGGACTAACCGATGGGAGAAGAGGTAGCTGCGTGCCTCACATGTGCTGTGGGGGTTACATGCCGGGGCATCGGTATTTCCTCAGTAAAGAAGAGGAGATAGAGCTGCTGGAAGAGTATAAGAAGGAATTAGAAAAGGAAATGAGCGGCGTGGAACGGAAACTCCAGGCGATAAGAAAGGGATAACTCAAACCTCCTTTTCTCTTCCTTTTTTTATTTTTTTGGGGCGCTTCTCCCATTTTAGGAACGCCGGTTCTCGACTACTAGGACTTTTTCTCTAGTGCACTGAACTGCAGCGCACTAACCGCCGTCGCCGCCGCGGGCCTCCCCTTCGCGCGCGCCGCTTCGCTTTTGTCCGCCGAAGGGGAGCTCCCGCCAAAATCGCCGCTGAATCCCACCAAAATACACCCTCCCACATGGTGGTCCACGATCGGGGCCCAGCGATCGTGCTCAGTGAAGAACGGGGGAAATGCAAAAGCTCGAATTAAAACTCAGAATGCTCAACGTGCTCTTCTTCGTGGTGCAACAGTCCAGCGAAGCGAGCTTCCAATACCAAATCCATCTTAAGCGGGGTTAGTGCGAATGTAGTACTAGTGAAGCCTCATGGGAGAACTAGAACGCAATGCCGAACTTGATGCGCTGATCGCCGAACGTATGGCACTCGTCGGAAGAACAAGTGAAGAAGATGCGGAATATCCGCTCCCTGAATGCCGTTTCCCGAGGCATCTCAAAGAAGATGGCCGTGGGAGGGGGTGTCTTACACGAACCGTAGTTCCGTGAAGCGAGATGGAACATAAATATAAGATCCAGGGAAAGACCCGAACTTATGACCTTTATCGGTTCGCCCGTAACATTCTTGATTACTCGAAGCTTCAGACAAATCCGCATCATGCTTGGTGCCGTGAACTGGAACGCCATCACAAACGGTCGCTCTGGCTGGAGCCGCGGGGCACTTACAAGTCAACGATCTTCACCAAAGCTTATCCTATCTGGCGCCTCTTCCTGAATCCCAACCTCCGCATCCTCATCTTGAGCGCGACCGCAGCGAACGCACGAGCTTTTCTACATGAGATCGTGCAGCAGTATGAGACGAACAAGATGCTCCGTGAGCTATATCAAAGGTGCTACGGGGTCGAGCCCCTTGCTATGCATGCAGCCAGGACCTCATCCATCGTGCTCACTACGCGCACGCGCATCTCCAGCGAGCCCTCCATCGGGACCGCAGGCACGTACAGCAGTCTCGTCTCCAGGCACTACGATCTCATCATTGTGGATGATCTCTGCAACGAGCAGGATCGTGAAAGCCCGCGGATACGATGGAGGAAGAAGCAGGTACTTCGGGATCTCGTCTCCGTCCTGGACCCGAATGGCGAACTCGTGATCGTAGGCACGCACTGGCATTTCGACGATCTCTATTCCTACATCATCAATGAACTGAATCCGCAGTTGCCCGAGGAGTCACAGTTTTATATCCAGCGTGAGTCCTGCTATACCGATGATGGCGAACCGCGGTTCCACACGATCCTCCCCAGGGGCAAACTCGATGAACTCCGCATCGAGAAGGGCCTACTACTCTTCGCATGCCAGTATCTCAACCAACCTCTCCCGAGTGAGCAGCAGATCTTCAGGCTCGAAGCGATGCACACGGTGCCCAAATCAACGATCAAGCTGGAGGATGCTGAGGTCTTCGCCTTCTGTGACCCCAGCCTCGGAGTCGACGACCCTTCCGCCATCGTTACGGTGCTCAAGCAGGATCACGCGTGGACCGTGCTTCACTGCGACATAGGATATTGGTCCCACACACAACTGATCGAGAAGCTCATCGAGCTCCAGAGCCGCTACAAGTACAGAGCCGTGGGCATCGAGGCGAACTCGCTCGGCAAGGCGAAATCCGATACTGAACCCTGCAGCTTCGAGATCGTGTTGCGCGAGCGTCAAAGTCTTGCTGGCGTTACCGTGCCCTATAAACTCGTCTGGCACGGCGTGCCAAAGGCCGCCCGAATCGAAAGCGTCGAGCCATATTATACGAACGGGCAGCTGCAGTTCCTCGAGACGTGGAACCAGGACTATCCTGAACTCATCGACCAGCTTATCCAATTCCCACTCGCCGCGCACGATGACGGACCTGACGCGCTTGCCGGCGCGGTCACCCTTATCCAGGAATACGCCAAAGCCCAGGAAGCCGCCAAAGCACGAGCCAAGGTGCTCTATCCTCGCGCACGGTGAGCTTTCTCTTCTATAGACGTGCGCGGCAATCTTTCTTTTCTCGGTGCACGCATGAAGACAGAGACCCGCTCGCTCAACCGCCAATCCTTGAGGGCTTTAGGCGATCACCGTCCCTGCCTGTCCGGCAAGTGCCTCCACGACATGCTCGGGCCGGCAGACAATAGCGCGCTCGCCACCATGTTCTACGAACTCGAGTGCCGCTTCGATCTTCGGCCCCATGCTCCCGGGCGGGAACTGCCCCTCCCGGAGGTACTGGCGGGCTTCAGCAAGGCTCAGCCGCTCCAGGTCGATCTGCTGCGGCGTATTGTAGTGCAGTGCCACCCGGTCCACGGTGGTGAGGAACATGAGCACCTCGGCCTGTAGCTCGATCGCGAGCAGGCTGGACGCCAGGTCTTTATCGATTACTGCATCCACACCTGTCAGCACGCCAGCCTCGTCGGCGACCGGGACACCGCCGCCACCACACGCGACCACAAGTGCACCAGCCTGTACCAGCTCTTTGATGATTGCCGCCTCGATGATCCTGATCGGTCGGGGTGAGGGCACGACACGACGCCAGCCGCGTCCGCTGTCCTCGACGATCGCATACCCGCGGCGTTCCAGCTCCGTTGCACGTGCACGAGAGTAAAACGCGCCCACCGGTTTCGTCGGCTGCTGCATGGCCGGGTCATCAGGATCCACCAGTACCTGTGTCATCACCGCGGCCACGCGGGTAGCAATACCGTGCGCCTCTACCTGGTTGATGAGGCTCTGGGCGATCATATATCCCATACTGCCCTGCGACTGAGCGACATCGACATGCAAGGGTGCAGTCGGCACCTTTCCCACGGCCGCTTCTGCCTGGATCAGGATGAACCCCACCTGGGGGCCGTTACCGTGGGTCAGCACCACCTGGTGCCCCGCTCTGATCAGGTGCGCAATATACCCCATGCTCGCATAGGTGTCGCGGAACTGCTGCTCGAAGGTGCCCTGCTCGCCCTTCTTGATGATCGCATTCCCGCCAAGCGCAGCCACGATCAGGCTCATCAGGACACCTCTGTCAAGAATGTCTCAATGACCTCTTCCAGGGTCGCATCACCGATCTCCTTGATGCTGTACCGCACCCTCGTCGCGGGTTTGTTGATCGTGATAACCCTCGTCAGGTCGATCGGCGTGCCGATGACGACCGCGTCGCACTCAGCGGCATTGATCGTCTGCTCCAGGTCTCGGATCTGCGCCTCACTATACCCCATCGCGGGCAGAAGTGGGCCGATCCCGGGATACTCGCGGAAGGTTTCCGTGATCGTTCCAGTGGTGAACGGTCGCGGATCAACGATCTCCCGAGCACCTGCCTTACGTGCCGCGATGAGCCCGGCACCATACTTCATGCCGCCGTGCGTCAGTGTGGGGCCGTCCTCAACGACCAGCACCCGCTTGCCCCTGATGAGCTCCGGGTGCTCGACGGTGATCGGGGATGCCAAATCAATGATCTTCGCAGCCGGGTTCACGGTCATGACGTTGCGGCGTACGAGCTCGATCTTTTCCAGTTCCGCGGTATCCTGCTTGTTGATCACAACCACATCGGCCATGCGCAGATTGATCTCGCCCGGGTAGTACCGCACTTCATCGCCAGCACGGTGCGGGTCAGCCACCACGATGTTCAGATCGGGTTTGAAGAAGGCGAAGTCATTATTGCCGCCGTCCCAGATGATGATATCCGCCTCGCGTTCCGCCTGCCGCAGGATCTTCTCATAATCAACTCCCGCGTAGACGGTACAGCCCGCATCGATATGCGTCTCGTACTCTTCCCGCTCCTCGATCGTACAGCCCATGCGATCAATGTCCTCGTAGGATGAGAATCGCTGTACCGCTTGCGCGGCAAGGTTGCCATAGGGCATGGGGTGTCGTACCACGACCACGCGCTTCTTGCGCGCGCGCAGGAGCTGGCAGAGCTTTTTACTGACCGAGGTCTTGCCACTGCCCGTACGCACGGCACAGACGCTGATCACCGGCACCGTGCTGCGCAGCATCGTCACTGCCGGGCCCAGCATGAGAAAGTCCGCACCCGCGGCATTCACTTCCGCACCTCTTGACATCACATACTGGTACGGCACATCGCTATAGGCGAAGACCACGAGCGCAACGGAATGCGCTTTGATCAGACTGACCAGCGCTTCTTCGGCGAAGATGGGAATACCGTCCGGGTATAAGCGGCCAGCCAATTCGGGAGGATAGACGCGGTCCTCTATGTCTGGTATCTGGGTAGCGGTAAATGCGACGACACGGTATGTGGGCTTATCTCTGAAGACGACATTGAAGTTGTGAAAATCACGGCCGGCGGCGCCCATGATTACGACGTTCACGGGTTCGTTCATCATCCTGGTACTAACTAGCTATTCCTTCCCGGATTATAAATGAGGGTGCCGGCGATTCCCTGCGGTGCGGCGTCTTGCAGTCCTCACGCAGCAACCATTGAAACGTTGAGCTGCTCTTTGAACAGGACTGAAAAGATAGATAAAGCTCCCTACCCTTAGGAAGAGCGATGTGCGCGTGGTGGCAGGGTTGGGGTGGTTAATGGCTCGACCGCCCTCGATAAGCTCGAGGGGGCACCACAACGAACGCTAAGATGGTGAGCTCTATGGTGAACGATACCAGCACGGCAACCCGTGATGATCTATCACGCTTGACGAGGAAGATTATGGTTAGATGGCTTCTGGGGCTTGGCGTGGTACTGCTCCTGCTCTTTTTACCCGCGGGATCAGTGCGGTTCTGGGAGGCCTGGCTCTATTGTGGTGTTCTCTTCATTCCGATGCTGTTTGTCGTTAGGTATTTCGTAAAGACCGATCCTGCGCTCTTAGAACGGCGGCTGAAGTGGAAAGAGCCAGAACCAGGGCAGAAAACACTGATTAAACTCGCAACGGGTAGCTTCTTCATCGGATTTATACTTACCGGCTTTGACTACCGGTATCAGTGGTCCGCTGTGCCGGTTGCGCTTGTTCTTGCCGCGAATACCCTGGTTTTTCTCGGCTATCTGCTCTTCTTCCTCGTGCTTCGCGAGAATAGCTACGCTTCTCGGGTCATCGAGGTGGAGCAAGGGCAGAAGGTGATAACGACCGGCCCGTATGCCGTCGTGCGCCATCCGCTATATTTGGGCGTGCTCGTCATGCTCCTATTTACCCCGCTCGCGCTGGGGTCAGTTTGGGCATTGCTACCGTTCCTTCTCCTGGTTCCAATAGTGGTCTTCAGGATCATCAAGGAGGAGGAGGTGCTGCTACGAGAGCTGCCGGGT
>Ga0172366_10003346_pt1 | contig 12654 bp, 10 predicted proteins | sample LakKivSesite69cm_FD_114533 | JGI IMG/M metagenome (GOLD analysis project Ga0172366, IMG submission 114533) | Sediment microbial communities from Lake Kivu, Rwanda - Sediment site 69cm | ecosystem: Environmental > Aquatic > Freshwater > Lake > Sediment | place: Rwanda: Western Province, Lake... | reverse complement strand
GAAGAATTTGAAGTTTTCGGTCGTAAACAAGATGAACGATGTGGAGCCAGGCGAAAAAAACGTAAATATGTCGGTAAGACAAAAATAAATGGTAAGCGATCTACCTTTTAATCCGTATTATCATTTTTTTCTGCTAGAATTGAAAAAAGCGGTGTTAATCTTGCGTGTTCTTGAAAATAGTGGATAATGCTAATGTAAATATGATCGAAATGTAAATTACTCTAGACATCTTCTCGAAAAATGATTTGCTTTCCCGTGATGGTTTAATATTCTTGATTTTCGGCATCATGGCAGTTTCAGTGAACACGAGAAGACCTCCGTGCGACTTGATTATCTCCCCCGTGTCTCGACGTTCCTTCCCAAATGTTTTAGGATTACCATCCTTCGAGGATGTTATACAATAAAGGTGGATCACATGCCTCAGATACGAAAATACGTCCGGAAAGACGAGGGAAGCGATGCAAAAGGCAAGGTGTGCAACATCAAGGGGTGCAGCGCGCCTGCAGTGCGGTCGTTGTCGAGGGAAGCGTTCGACGAGTATCTCCAAGACGCCGGGCTGGAATTGAAATCCGAAAAGGAACGCAAGATCACGCCGTGCGATGCGCATTACAAGGCAATGAAGAAGAAAAAGAAGAAGGACGACAAGATCCTGAAGGCAAAGCACGGCGCGGGTGCGATCTCAAAGGTAGGTTCGAAAGGAATAGGGGCACAAAAGGGGTATTTAGAATAAGCATGGCTCGATTCCATGTTACCATGTCGAGCCGTCGAGGAAGTCAATCACGAATTTCTTCCATTTTAATGCATCGGCACAAAACGACTTGATCTTGTCTTCTGGGAACGGATCATCTGGTTTTTGGCGCAATTGATCCGCCGCGGTCATCCATTTATTCATCGACAGCTGGAGCAGGTTGAATCCCGACGCGTTCATGAGGAGGGGGATGTTGGCCGCGAACTCGCGTATCTTGCCGATGCTGAGATACACGACGCGGTTGATCTCCTTGTTCATCGCGTTGTTGATTGCTTCATCGATGCGTTCCTCGATGGTGATGGTACGGATGACATCGTTCTTTTTATCTTGCTTGGCAATAACTTTATTGATGAACGCGAGCGTCTTTTTCTTGTATTCATCTATGATGCCGTCGATCTTGTCCGCGATCTCGTGGTTGCCCCAGACGGTGATCTCCACACCCCGTTCTGTCGACTCTATCTGGTAGAACTGGTTGTTTTTGTTCAAGTAGATGGCGAGATCCCCTATTTCTTCAGTAACAGGCCGCGAGAAGATGACACGCGATGCTGCCCCGTTCGTGGCATGGGTGGCAGCGTGAAATGCCTCATTCTTCTTGCAGCCGGCCGGGATACCATCGATCGTGACCTTTTTATTCGTCCAGACCTCCTTTGCCTTTTGAAAGCTTTCGAGGACAGTCATGCTCTTTGCCCCGGAGAAATTACATCGATAATGATACTAATCCTATTTCGAGTTTTCTGTATATAAACATGGTATGGGGATACAGATAACGCTCATTGGTGCCACTCCATGTTAGAGTTTCAGTTGGCTCGCGAGTTTCTCCATTTTTTCGCCGACGCGATCGAGATCTTCCCTCTTTGCTCCGATACCAGCGTTCAAGGTCATGTATGCTACGGGATACGTGTCTATGCAGCTCCCGAACTCGCCAGGAAACACGGCCCGCGGGCCGGTCACGCGCAAGGTATAGAGTTTCCCGCCGATATCTCTGGGCAAGCCTTCCAGCGTGACGGCTGTAGCGACGGGATTGTCGACTCGGAGGACGCGCTGGCCTGTCCGGCCGGCAAAGTTTTCGGCATGCTTCTGGAGGGTTGCACGGTGCTCTTTCTGTTCCACCATGAGCTTTTTATAGCCGGCCAAGCCATAGGTGAGCGCGGCGGCGAGGAACTGCACGATTGGTTGCGCGGTGGCCCTTCCTGCATACGAGCGACCGACCGATTCGATCCGATCCTTGAATTGAGAGCATATTACGGCGCCACCGACGGGCGTCAAAAAGTTCTTGTCGGTGCTCTGCACGATGTAATCGATGCGCCCTGCTTCCATCGCCCCCCTCAAGAGTTTTAAATAAGCGTCGCTCTGCAAGCCATAGGAATTGTTCACGACATGGGGAATTCCAGCGTCCTTTGCAAGCTTCGCAATGCCCTTGATGTCATCGGTGGATCTGGGCGGGAAAAAAGCGGTTGTCGACAAGATGGCTGCTGTCTTGCTCGTGATCGAATTCTTCACAGCTTCAACGGGAACGATGACTGCATCCCCGTCCAGGTGGCCCTCGACGACCACGGGCCTAAACCCGGCAAGTTCGATACCCTTGAGCGGTGACTTGTGATCGACCCGGGGATAAATTACCTCAGTTCTTTGCCACGGATCACCGGGCGTTTGCTCCATCCAAGCCCGGTGAATCGCAGCGAGGCATAAAGCAATGCTCATGCCCGATGCTAACGGCAATACCATCGATGTATCGACTGCTGGCAAGCCAATTCCCTTGATCAAGCTCGTGGCGACGCGATTGGCGAGGATGTGGAGCAGCGATCCACCTGCTGCCTTCGGTTGCACTGCGGATATGTCGCCACTTCGACCAACCCCGTGAGCAAATCCCGCTGCAAGGGAGAGCACGTATTCGCTGGCTGTCCGTCCCTCCCGCTCGCCGACACGCGCTGCAGCCTCGTCCTTATCCGTGTCCATGCTAGAGAGCAAGGTTAATAAAAAGTTGATCTGCCTTGCAGTCCAGCCATGTTCGGGAATGCAGCGATGTTCAAACAACTGCTTGATGTCATCGAGCTGGTCATCAAGTATCATCAAGCCACGCTCGAGGATCCCCTTCTCCATCAAATCCTTGAGTTTTTCGCGAAGCGGGTCCTTCAACATGGCTGATCATCTGGCCGATTTATTGTATAGCTGCCATTGCTTGGTGATTATTATTACGCTTGTACTTGGTTCCCTTGTTCAGATCTTCCCTTCTTTCGTCCTGGTTTTTTCATTCCATTCTGCAAACTTCTTGTCCAATTCGTCGATGAATGCGATCGTGTTTCCTTTTCCGAACATGATCTTGTCGTTCTCTATGATAAAACCGAACTGCTCCGCCCAATCGACGATGTTCTCCCAGATAAATGCCTCATCAACTTTTAGCAGTTCTGCAAGCTGTGATATCGACAAGCTTGCCGAAACGTTGACAATCTTGCGCAATTTTGCAACGACATCGAGTTCCTCGAGAGGCCGTGGTCTTTGTACAGATTCGTTCATCTCCCTGCCCTTTTCTTGGAGACGCAAATCACCCTGCTCTTGCGTCGAAGAAGACAAGTTTCGTTCTCCCTTTTCCTTGATTTCCTTCTTTTCTGGATGCTTGTAATCCCAGATGATGCTGATCACGAGCAATAATCCAAGAAAGCCTAGTAACGGGATCGTGAGGTTCGTCTCATCAAGAAACAACTTGACTTCCCCTATCCTTGGAATGATGCCGACGACCTTCCCATACACCTTGTCCTCTGGAACGAGATATGCATCTGGGCTGGTGTTTGCATCCCCTTGGGTCGTGAACTTCCACACACCCCCCGAATACGTCTTGTTGATCACCCGGTGGACGACCGGCTCGGATATCGGAAAATCCCATAGGCCTTTCGTCTCGTAGATGATCACGTCACCCGTCCTCGCTAGGTGATCCCCCGCGATGATCTCTCCAGGTGGGACATTGTTCACGAACAACACATCGCCGCGATGAATCGTTGGCTCCATGGATCCGGAAGTGACGACGACGACGGGAATTGAAGTGCGAAAAGCGACTTGCATGATAAGATACGCGGCGTAGGTGCCGCCGAAGATAGCAGCGATGACGATGATCGTCGCAAGTAACTGCTTCTTGCCCTTTTCCGTGTTGCTGCCACCACCGGTCTTAGATGCCGATGCCGATCGTATTTCCGATGCCCGCCAGGATGATCGTCGCGCCCTCGTTCGTCCGCTTTTCGATGGCGACCTTGATGCGATCCACGATGGTTTTCACGCTCATCGAAATCGACTTCTTCATGGTCGTTATCGCGTCGACGAGGTTCTGCTTGCACAAGTATGCGTCAACGGGGATCTTGTTTTCGGTGCTGGTTTCTTCAATCTTGAACTTCTCGTTGCCAATCCCGCCGATCGCCGCACCGACGCCCTCGACTATCGAGCCAGACTTGTCCCCCTCGAGCTTCATGGCAGCATCGACCATGAAGATCCGGTCGACCTTGCCATCGAGCTGCTGGACCAGCATCTTGATCCCCTCGCCGGGTTTTCCAACGGTGCCGCCAGGGCCCATGGCCCGGATCACGTGAACCGTGCGTTTCTTGTATTCAACCTTCTGCACGATGGTTTCCTTGCATATCTCGCTTGCGGTGACCCCTGACGGCTGGATCGAGCGGATGAACGTCGCGGCGACTTGCGGTCCGAGCGCGTCGCCAATGGGTTGGCCATAATAGAACGCTTTCGCTGCCTTGACGTACGCTTCTGCCATTTGCTGGATGATCTTGATCTGCATGGCGATTTGCATGACGAGGATGAGGCTCTGCGATTTCTTTCCTTGGATGAAGAAGTGGCGGACGACCCGGTAGACCATGTCAACCGCCATGGCCGCCTCGATCAAGTTTTCCAAGTTGTGGCACTCGCGCGGGGAGATCCCCGGGACGAGCATCTTGACGGCATCTTCCCATCGAGATTCCCGAACATCGAGTAGGTGGTCAATTTTTGGGATGATGCCCGCTGGATCAAGTGATACGGGCTCGATCGTGGCAAATTGGAAGAATTCATCGAGAAATTCATCGAGCTCCTTGGTGCTCACTTCGCTCTGCTCCTTATCCCTTGCATTTTTCTTGCGGAGTTCGATGATCTTGTTTTTTGTCAGTGATTTCGTTTCCTCCCGCATCTCCTTGAACTTGATCAAGGCACCTTCAAGCTGGCGGCTGTAAGTCCAGTATTGGATCTTTTGTCCATAGAAAATCGATAAGAAAATGAATCCATAAAACGCGAGATTGAGAATGATCTGCCAGGGTTCTGCTTGTCCTTGTAGTATCATTGAAATTCGCCTCCAAGGCGTGATATTCTAAGGGCGGCGATTGCGCAAACGCGAGTCGCCTCGCGTCTCATCATGACGAGCGAGCTGCCTATTTTACGATATAAGATCGGCTTTATTTGATTTTGCGGGTTTTTGAACATGTATCGATGTTGAATGATACCCGGAACCTACACGATGTATTGGAATGATGACACATTCTTGCTCTCGGGATTTCTAGTGCTCGTCACGTTCGTCGCCTTGACCTTTTATGCGTATGTATTAAGCATAATGGTCTGGCATCACTATCGCATCAAGCAGCGTGCATCCAAGTTACTCGCTGTTCATGGCGTTTTTGAAGCAATTTTTCTTTTACTTTTGATCATTGGCTTTCTTGATAATGTTCATTCGCTTGTCGTTTTTTCCTTTGCTATAGATGTCCTCATCGTCGCGTGACATGCTTCAATTCAAGAATCTTCGTGATTATCTCCAGATGGAAATTGATCACGTGGAGATTGGCGATAAATGGAGGGTGCTACTCGTCTCGAAGCAATACAAGTTCCTTTTTTTCCAGTTCAACGCTCACATGCTGGGACTTGTACTATTCGCCACGGGATTGGTATATGTCGTGATCGAGGGCTTTGGCTTGCTATCTGCCGTTTTCTTCTCCACGGCGATTGTGCTCTTCATGATCGGAAAGGATTGCCAGTTGCTAGGCTTTTTCTATCCCGTTCCGCAATGGAGGAAAGCATTGGAAGGAAAGTGATAGTGCCACATGTCAAGCTGATCGGCAGATGCCTATGCCGCATGCGAGCGCGATGCAAATCTTTTTAATCGGCACAAGGTTTATGGCTTTGGCAAATCGACGCGCCGAGAACCCGAGTGCCCGGGCGTTTTAATCCCGACGTTTTCCATTCCAGCGCGAGTGGTCAATCTATGGGAATCAAGAAAATTTTAGTATCGACGTTCAAGAAAGAGGGGATAGTCGACTTCGTCAAGGCTCTCAAGGACGAGTTTCACGTCGATGTCTTGTCATCCGGCGGCACGGCGAAGATCTTGCGATCCGCGGGCATCGAGGTGCAAGACGTGTCCACGTACACGGGCGCGCCGGAACTGTTCGGTGGCAGGATAAAAACGATCCATCCCCGCATCGCAGGGGGCTTGCTGTTCAGGCGGGATAACCCGCAAGACATCGAGGAAGCCAATGCGAATGCCATAGAGAGCATAGACATGGTCGTGTCCAACCTGTACCCGTTCCAGGATGTCATCAAGAATCCCGCCACGAGCCTCGATGAGGCGGTCGAGATGATCGATGTCGGCGGGCCGACAATGATCCGCGCCGCCGCGAAGAACTTCGCGCACGTGACCGTGGTTTCCAGCCCTGACCAGCACGCGCAAGTCTTGAAGGAAATGCGGGAGCATGGAGGCGACACGACGCTAGAAACCCGAATGAAGCTCGCCATTGCCGTGTTCAAGACAATGGCGGAATACGATGCTTCTATCTTCAAGTACCTGGAGACGCATGCCCTTGCCGGTGGATCGCCTGAGAAATTTCCCGACGTGCTCGTCAAGGTGTATGAGAAGGTGCACATGTGTCGGTATGGCGAGAACTGGGATCAAGCAGCCGCGTTCTACACGGACATCGATTCCAGGATCGGCATCGGGAACCTGGGCAAGCTCTGGGGAAAGGAGATCTCGTTCAACAATTATCTCGACATCGATTCGTGCTTCCAAACTCTCCTGGACCTGACAGAGTTCGAGCACGCGTGCGTCATCTTCAAGCACACGAACCCGAACGGCGTGGCGGTCGATTCGACGTCCCAGCTCGAGGCTTGCAAGCGGGCGTTCAGTTGCGACCCGCTCTCTGCATTCGGGGGCATTTGGGGATTCAACAAGCCGGTCGAGCCGGAGGTTGCCCGGTTCTTGATCGAGGAGAAAAACGTTTTTATCGAGGTGCTCATCGCCCCGAAGATTCCGGATGCTTCGCGACAGATAATGGCGAAGAAGGAGAATATGCGGGTCTTGGAATTCGGCGACCTTCTTTCTAAACGCGATGAACTATACAAGAACCTCGATATGCGCGGTATTCTCGGGGGAATGCTCGTCCAGGACTATGATTGGGGCCCGATAGTCAAGGACTGGAATGTCATGACCAAGCGGCCAGTCTCCGGGGAGGAAAAGAAGACCCTGATCTTCGCTATGAAGATCGCGAAGTGGGCAAAATCGAACTCGGCGGTGTTCGCCCGGAGCACGCCGACAGGAATGTATACCATTGGAATCGGTACCGGCCAGCAATCTCGCGTGCACGTCGTGAAGCTCGCACACGGAAAGGCACTTGAATTCGGCCACGAAACGAGAGGGAGCGTGATGGCCACGGACTCGTTCTTCCCCTTTCCGGACGGCCTGGAGGCAGCCGTCGCTGCCGGCGCCGTGGCCGTGCTCTGCCCCGGCGGGTCGATCCGCGACAAGGACGTCATCAGCAAGGCCGATGCCTTGAACGCGTCGCTCGTGTTCACCAAGAAACGCGTGTTCCGGCATTGACCACGACATTCTCTTGCATGTTCGTACTATAACTCTTTTTTATCGACACGCCCTTTCATATAACGAGCCTTTCCGATAAACCATTTAAGTTATAGTTGCCTTCTCTAGGCATTCTACATACTACTTGATACAGAAACGGGAATCTGCATGAGCCGACACCGGATTAGAAAGGCGATGCTTGCGGGCATCGTGCTGGTAACCTTGATTCTCACGAGCCAATGGCTTTCCTCGGAATCATTCAACAAGGCATCGAATTCAAACGACAATCAAGGCGGTTTTAACCACGGGGCGATCTCGAGCAGCGCGGCCAACGAGATCGTGCAATTGACAGGAACGAACCAAGTCGTGAGGTATATCGCGCAGAACGGGACGGCCGTGAATGTCGGGAACACCCCTGCCGCGAACAATTTAACGCTACCCGCCACCACCGCGCCCGCCACGGTGCTCGATGCCACGAACACGTCGCTCAAGTTTGACATGAACCCGTTCACGTCGAATCACACCATCGAAAAGGATTCTGGCTATGCGTACCCGCACCGGAGCACGGGCACCACGTGGCTCAACACGTCTGCTTCTAGAATGCCGTACGCGCTTCAAATGGGAAATGCAGCCCCGGGTTCATACAAGTATCTGAATCTCGAGCCGCTGAACGTTCCCTGGGTGATAAATTCATCTACAAACAATGTAACCGTGAATTTAGAGTATCCGGGCATCGGTGTCATTTCCGGGAATCAATCAATCCGGATCGACATGCTGTTGAAGATGGCGTTCAACACCAGCGTTGAAATGAACGTCTGGGTGTATGATAATCGATACGGCCAGGGATGGGTGCAGGCCAATACCGCTCCATTCATCTACAAGGGTGATTTGTCTTTAACGCCATTCACTCAGACGATTGATATTCCAGATTTTCACGCCCAGGCACTCCGCATCTTGAATCCTTGCATCAACGTGAGCTTGCGATTCTCCGCATCCAGTCCGTTCAAGGCTTTACTATACCAAGCGAAAGCGAAATTGTATCAAGCACACGAAATCGAAATACATGCGGACAAATGGGTCGCCTTGTCATTCGACTTGCGCGGGAATGCATGGGTGAGCGGTTTCTTGATGCACGTCCGCTCCTTCAAGCCTACATCCGCGGAAAACCTTCAGATGGCGGTCTTCCGGACGAACAACTCCGCGATTACCCTCAACCAGATCACCGCCACGACCACGACGCCCCTCTATCATCGCCCTGATCTGGGTCAATTGGTCGCGGGTACAAGCCGGACGTTTACAAATTACGCGCAAGACAAGATTGCCTGGTTCAACTTCACGGCCCCCGTTTATATGACCACGGGTAACTATTTCGTGGTGCTCAACAGTACCGTGCCTGCCGGGCAAAGATACAGCATCGTCGTCCTCCCGTGGGAGGACACCACCGGTGCGATCCCGAGACAACCGGAGGTCAATGGCCACACGGTCGTCACCTCTACGAACGACGGCTCTAGTTGGGCGTTGTACACGGTCACCGTTTCATCATCGCCCCACGTGGTCGACGGGGCACCGTTCAAGGTCGGTGTCCGGCGCGGGCTTATACCCTCCGATGTCGATTTGAAGATCAACGCCACGACGGTCGGGAACTGGCACATGTCGACGAGCATTCCGTTCTCCTCCACGAATTACGAGTGGGGCCGCGGGAACTGGTCGGTAACCAGCTTAAACGCGCGGACGACAACATCCACGCTGACCTTGCCTATCACGTGGAACCAGACTATTCTTGCGAGTTTCACTTATAACGCGAGCTCGCGCATGCTCATCTATGCCGAGGACCCCGGAGCCTCTTTACTCAAGCTGTCCCGCGACGCGCCTCTCTGGAAGGTGAGCTACCAGTTCAACAAGACCAAGTACGCGGGCTGGAACGGGCTGTACTTTAACTTCACTTTCCCAAACGACTGGAGCGTGCTGAACGTCACCTACCCCGATGGAGCCAATTATTACCGATCGGAATACCTCTCGTCGATACCCGGATCACGAACGATGTACCCCGTCAACCGCACGTCGATCAACGGGCTCGACCCGGGCCTCCAGCAGCTCACGTACGTGTCGTGGTTCAATAGCCCGAATTATACGAAGAGCGTGAACACGTATCTTCGATACAATGCCACAAACTTCTACAACACGGCGCATTTCGCGAACGGGGATAACATGTCCGCAAGGGTCTCCGTCCAGACAGCATCCGGTATGGTCGTCTTGAACGGCCAGGTGAACTTGACGCTCTTCTACCCTAGCGGGAGCCAGGTCACCACCGTGACGAGTTCTGTCATCAACAGCACGGTCGGTTTCGTTACCAAGTACAATTTCGACGATGCAAGCCTGCACACGTTCGCCGGAACGGCTGTCGGCCGTCACTTGGCCCGCGTGTTCTGGTTCAACGGCTCGGAGGCCGGCATTTACTTCCACGACGTTTTCAAGGTGAACTACACGGTGATTGACTATCAAGTGGACGAACTGCTCCCTGAAGGTCTCAACCAGGTCAGCGGGTCGTTCATCTCCGGGGCCAACGAATCGATTCCGACGAACATCGTGCACGTGTCTATCGACAAGGATGACGTCGTGCCGGTCGGCATCGTCGTCAATAAAACCATCGGTGATATCATATTCGCTGAATTTAACCAGACACAAACTGTTTTCAATCCAAATGAGAATATCAGTTTTTTCGTGAAGTTGAAGAGCACATCTTTCGGATTAACACACCAGGTATGGACGAACGTGCAGATCGTCCAAGCTTTCCAGCCGGATCGGATTATAATGAACTTGTCAACGTCGCCTGTCGTTTTTAACTCTTCTGGTTACTCGAACTCGGAACGAACACTCGCCCTTTCTGGCACGTTCCCAACACTGTTAGGGCCCGGGATCAACGCGCCCTTGCGCAACTCGCTCTTTATGACGCGGGTGATGATCTACGTGGACGGATACCTCGCTATGACTTGGATGTCAAACGAAAACGAGCTATACGCCGTGAGAATGGAGAATGCGACGGACGGAAAGGTACTCGCCACAAAAATCATCCGGAATTACACGGGCACCAGCTTCTCCCAGTTGTTCAAGCGAGCGAACGAGACCGTCTACAACCAGGAGACCTTGTTCATGATGCTTCTCGAGAGTTCGGGCGGCGTTACTTTGCCATATGTCTTGACGCGCACATTTACCAATTCCATGACAAGCGTGATCAAGGAAATGACCGCGGAACCTATAGCCGGCGACGTGCTCACGATCAACAACAGCGTCGTGCTGTCGGGCAAGCTCTTCCTCGAGGACGGGAAGGTCGTGAACGGCACTACCGTGCAAGTGAGCAGGTGGAACGGCACCGCCTGGGCTCCATATTACGTGATCGGTAGCACGACCAACAACTCGCTCCCCACGAGCAACGGCACGTTCAGCGGCACGTTCCGGTTGCCCTTGGCCTACAACCGCACCATGACCGTCCGCTTCACGTGGGCGGGCAATCTGACCGTCGATCCCACGACCTCTTTCTTGGTGGTCAACATCACAAAGTATGACCCCGGCTTCAAGATCGAGGTGCGGGCATCCAGCATCGTCGTCGTGGGCGGTTCTTACAGGAACTTTTACACTTTCATCGTGAACAACACGGGAAACACGACGCTTATGTTCGATAAAGAAGCATCTGTTAGCAGCGAGCACATCACCGGAGAAATCGCCTCATGGATCAACGAGGGGCTGCTAGACATCGCTCCAGGTGAGGGATTCACCTTCACCTTGGTTCTAACCGCGGAGAATCCAGGTATCTCTCGAGTTCTCTCGGCAAGCTTCACGATCGAGCTGCACGCTTTCTCGATCGAGACCAAAGAAGAATTAAACGTCGCTCAAGAGTTCACGGCATCGGTGAAACCGCCAGATCTCGGCGACCAGCTCGCGTCGGTCTGGTACCTGGGCTACTTCTCGGTCATCGGACTGCTCGTGATCCTCGCCCTCTTCTTGTACAAGCACGTTTCGGCCCAAGCAAAGCGATTAACTGGAGCCGGTACCCTCGGCAAGGACAAGGCAATAGCAAAGGGCCCGGAAATACCCTACACGATCAAGAAAGGTGCTGAAATCGCTAAACCAGAAGGAGAAAAGAAATACAAGTCCATCGACGAAGCGATGGCAGAAGTCAAGGGGCAAACCGGCAAGGATGCAAGGGCCGGGGAAGAGGATTCTAGCGAGCAAGATACCGGGGAAAATGGCACGGGTGATGCCGAACCGGCAGGAGATTCGGAGAAAGATGATGCCTAGACTCCCTTTCTTCTCCTCTATCAAACAACTTCCTTGTTTTTTTCCCGCTTTTCATCGAGGCAATGCAAGGTTCGCTTGAACCGTGATTACTGTGGCCGGGCACGAATCGTGTAGGAAATGGATTAGAAAGGGGAATTCGTTGAAAAAGAGCCCTTTACCGACTTCAAAACATCCGCTCCATGGTCAGTTAAGCGCTGTTTGTGCCCTCTTTCCATGCTCATTTCCTTTATTCAATAATTTTTTAAGGTTTTACAAGGAGAGGATTATAGATTTAAACGATCGAAAGCCGATTGATAAACATGATCGATCCCAAAGCTCTCAAGGAAATCGTGAAAAGATTTGCTTCACGTGAAGACGTTAGGGGCGTCATCATCACGGATAACGAAGGCTTGCCAATCCAGACAGATCTACCCACGGCGACCACTGAACTCGTCGCCGCCCAGGTGACGTCACTTGTTGGCAGGGCAAAGAAGGTCGTCGAAGGTCTACAAGAGGGAGAGCTACATTTCTTGAAGTTAGAGACCGATAAAGGCGAAGTTCTCATCGCGCCCGAGGATGCGTGGATCCTCATCGTGCTCCAGGGAGCATCCGGTTAAGTAGTTTAAATGTTTGCTCGGTTTTCCTTGGATCGAGTTGCCTATTATCGTTGCTTTTATGTAATTCCCTCATTTTTCCCGCGCCGGCTAGTTTTATGTCCGAATGAAATTATCGAGGACGGAATCTAACGGGGCTATTGTTTCTATTCTTTCTTCCCATTGACAATTGTAGGCTGTTTACACCTTTATTATTCGAACGGCTTGCT
>Ga0172366_10003345_pt1 | contig 12655 bp, 12 predicted proteins | sample LakKivSesite69cm_FD_114533 | JGI IMG/M metagenome (GOLD analysis project Ga0172366, IMG submission 114533) | Sediment microbial communities from Lake Kivu, Rwanda - Sediment site 69cm | ecosystem: Environmental > Aquatic > Freshwater > Lake > Sediment | place: Rwanda: Western Province, Lake... | reverse complement strand
TGCCTGGTGGGGGATTTCGACGGAGAAGAACCTGAACCAGCGCAAGTTGAGTCAGCCCGAGAGCTCATCGCGCTACTGAGGGACTGCTTCACATCAGCAAAGGTCATCTTCCACCGCGACGTGCCCGGCTCACACACTACTTGTCCTGGAGCAAAGATGCCTGAAGACCTGAAACGCCCTAGGGAGAGAAAGCGCGAGAGGATCAGTCCTGTAGGAGCGGTTGCTCAAGGCGAGACAGAAGGTCATTCACGTACTTACGCGGGATCATCCAACCCGGATAGGGACCGCTGAACCAGCCGTGCCAGTCGCTACCGCCGGTAACGACCAGGTTCCGCTCACGGGCAAGCGCAAGCAGCATCTCGGTCAGCCCTTCCTGCTCCTTGTAGAACACTTCGATGCCGTCGATATCCGCGTTAAGCGCGGCTTGACGCACCGCGTCGGATTTCACCTTTCCCGGATGCGCGAGCACCGCAAGTCCTTCGTAGCGATGGATCCAGGCGAGCCCGTCCGCGAAGCTGAGCGGCGGCGCCAGATAGGCGCTCCCTCCGGGTCCCGTTACATCGCAGAGGAAATGGTCCACCCACTTGCGCAGCCTTCCCGTGGCGACCAGGTCCAGCGCCCGCAGCGGATGCCGCCACAGCCAGTCCCACAGATGGTCGGTGACGATGATGGGGTCGCCGCCGGCGCGTCTCTTCAGCCGCTCGTATTCGAATCCGTAGCCGACTTCCCGCAGGTTCCCGAGCATTCGCTTCTCATGCGCGTTTCTCTGCTCGCGGATTTCGGCAAGCCCGGCTTGAAGCCTGTCGCTCCAGCGGAGACCGTAGCCGAGCAGGTGCACCTCTTCGCCTTGACCATGCGCTTCGAGCCAGGTGGTCAGCTCGATTCCCGGAATCGTGCGCATGCCAAGCGCGGTCGCCGCCTCGAAGAAGGCGAGGAAGCCCCCCATCGTGTCGTGGTCGGTGAGGGACGCAACGCGCACTCCGATACGCGCGAGGACAGTCGCGAGCCCGCGCGGGTTCAGTCTCCCGTCGGAGTGACGGCTGTGAATGTGCAGGTCGCAGAGCACCTGTTTCATCCCGGAGAATGCTGACCGTGGCGCGCCTCACCTTCGCGCATCACGACTGAGCATTATACGCGCATCGCGGAAAGCAGCCAGATGAGAAAAGCGATGAGGACGAGCGCCAGCGGCGCCACGAGGTAGTAGATGTGGCTGCCGGTCGCACGGCGGAGATAGTAATCGGCGTCCTGCACCATCGGAGGGCGCTCTTCCCAGCGCCGGCGCCACTGCTCGCGCAATGCCTGAACGATGCGTTCGCTTTCGTCCCGACGCCCGGGAGTTTCTGCATAGACGTAGTAGGCGGCGGCGAAAACGGCGGCGAAGGTGAAAACGATGACGAGGCTCGCGAAGTGCTGCCCGGTGGCGAAGGCGACCACGAACAGCACCGCGAACGCGAGGAATCCGAAGTGCACCCGTTCCATGCTGTGGCGCTTCCCGCGCATCGCCATTTCCCGCCTGGTTATACCGCATTCGGGGTCGTTTGTCCCTGCGGACACTGCCGGAACCGGAACACCGGCAGGCTGAATGACGAACCACAAGACCGCTACCCGGAATGACGGACGAACTCACTGAAGAGCGCGGGCACTCTGAGGGATTCGAGAATCAGGCAATTCCCGATTGACAAACGTGGGTAACTATGGTAGAAAGCTCTCGTTAGTCAGCTTTGCGCTGACGGCAGGCGCGGGGCGCGTCCCGCAAGGAGCAGGAGGTGAATCGGATATGAAACGCTTTGTTTTGGCTTCGGGAGCGATGCTCTTGGTCGCTCTCACCCTTTCGTGCGGCAACGGGGGGGGGTAGCCCCTTCCGTATCTCCCAATGATTCCGCGATGTCTGGTTTCACTCAGGGCCAGCTATCAGGTGCGAGCTCCGGGCAATCGACTTCTTCTACCGCAGGCGGTTCTACGGGTGGCCTCCCACCACCTACCACCAGTGGGGAATGGGGCGATTGGGAGTGGGTCGAATGGACGGACCCGGTAACCGGAGTTACCATTGAAATCGTCGAAGGCTACGCGACAATAGGGCTGCGCTACTGGCCCGACTGGGAATCTCCGCCCAACAGCGACGAGTGGGACGAGGACTTCATCAACCATCCCATCATCGCGGACATGCTGGAGAATGGTTACGAGCTTCTGATGCCCTACGGGCCATTCATGGCCGGCGAGTTCAAGCTCCCGCCGGGCAAGACCTTCGCCGAGGCTTACATCGAGCTTCCCGAGACTTATCAGAGTGTCCTTGAAGGCATCGGGTATGTGGACCCCTGGTATGGCGTTGACCTCCAGGCCACGGTGCCGAACGACCCGTGGTTTGATGATGGCGGCGGGCCCGGTGGGCGTGACCAGTGGTACTTCGAGGACGCTACAGACTTCGGAAACATCTACATGTGGGACGTGGACGCCACCTGGGGATGGGATTACGAGACCGGCGACGAGGATATCGTTATCGCGGTTATGGACACGGGGGTTATGAGAGGCCTTGATGACCTGACCAGGCTCACGGAGTACGGATTGAATTGCTGGGGCTACATCAACCTTAAGCCGCGAGAGGACCTGGTGGGGCCAGGGGGCGGACAGCCTCCGATCGGCGCCAGTGGGGAGACCTGGCGGCACGGGACTTGGGTAGCGAGCGCGATTGCCGCGAATACGAATAACGGGCTGAACATGGCTGGAGGAACCTGGGGAGGCACCATACTCCCGGTCGCCGTCGACCTGTATGACCGCGAGTTGATGAGTTTCTGGGTGAGCGCCGCGCTTTATCTGCTTCTGGACCAGGTGGGCATAATCTACCTTCCGTGGATGGATGATGAACCTCGCTACGATGTGCGTGTTCTCAATATGAGCTTCGGAGATGTGAAGTACAACCGTTTCTGGGGTTGCTGTCTCTACTTCCTCAATCAGGAGGTTCTTCTGGTTGCCGCTGCCGGGAACTATGGGGAAGAGGGGAACCCGGTAGTCTATCCTGCGGCGACAGAGCTCGGGCTTGCACACCATCATGGTGGCTACACGACGCCGGCTCCCGCGGACCTCGTTTTGAGTGTAACTGCAAACGACCGGAATGGCTACCGTTCCGTCTGGGACCTAGGCGGCGGCCGTATCCGTTCAGCCAGCTACTACGACCCCGAGAACGAAGAGCATCTTATGGACTGGGTTGATGTTTGCGCTCCCGGGTCTGACATACTGGTCCTCAATCCCGTGGTCTGGCCGGATGACGAAGATTACGACATCGTGGGGGGCACGAGCTTGTCCGCCCCAATCACGGCTGCTCTGGGCGCTCTCAGAATGAGCAGATACCCTGACGAGACTCCCAATGAGGTGCGAACGGCGATAGAGACGTACATAAAATGGTGGTTTGTTCCGAGGTCGGAAGAGCTGCCCGACCTCGTGGACTACTATAATGTGCTCATTCGTGAGCCGTGAGCACACGCATAGTTGCCTGTGTTTCAGACGTATACGTGGTGTAAGACCAAATAAGGGAGGGATACAATGGCTAGATTGAAATCACTGGTGCTTGCTGTGGTGGCGGTCCTGCTTCTCATCGCTGGCGGCTGTGGCGGTGGAAGAGGGATTGCGGTTCCGCCGCCAACTGCTCCGGCTCAGCCCCCGGGAGATGACCAGCAGGCGGTCCCGCCCGGGTCCGATGCCGAGGGCTCCCACGAGGAGCAATCTATCGAGCTGCCGTCGTGGCCACCCTGGGAACCGGTGATACCCCCTGGGTATGAGTATCCTACATGGACTGACCCCGAGACCGGCTGCACATATGTGTTCTACAATTACGAAGCTGCGTGTCGCCACGCAGTGGTCATCTTCAAGCCTGATGAGTGGTGGATTGAAGAGGACTATCCGATAGAGGAAGATACGCCGCCCTGGAAGATTTACGAAGAGGCTGCAGTTGAAGAGCTGAGGTCTCGCGGGTATGACATTTGGCCGCAATACAACGCGATGGAGATAGTACCCCACTGGTATCATACAGTCCTTCCTGAGGGGACGACCTTCTTCGATGTCGAGTATGTATGGCCCGAGGAGTTTCCGTGTATCGACACAGTCACGCCTGACATATACATCTGGCTCCTCTGAAAATAGGAGGAATGGGATGGTTAGACTGAGATCATTAGTGCTGGCGGTGGGAATCCTCGTGCTCCTCTCGACCTCTTGCGGTGGCGGGCGAGTGATTAAGCCGCCGCCGGTGATTCCGCAGCCGGAACAACCTCCGCCGGAACCGGAGGCTCACTTCGCACTTTCCATAGCGCCCACGTTTGAGGATTCCCGGGTCTGCCGGTTCACCCTCGAATGGAACGAGGTGCTTGGAGTCGCAGCCAATGAGAATGGCGCGCAAGTGCCGGATGGAATCGTCCTCGACGTGGATGGCGAGGGTGAACTATCCGAGCAGGAGCTTGACCTTGGCTATGCGACCGAGGGCGAAGAGGGGATGAGCGTGCTTTCGTTCGTTCTGGAGTATCCCGAAGCCGGAACCTATACTGGGGTCACCACGGCTCTCGCAGACGAGAAGGAGTTCGAAGCCACGGCGACGGTGAGCGTCAAGGAGCCCTCCGCAGTCAAGCCGGAAGACGTATTCCCGCCGGACATCCTCGACCGGGAGGACTATGAATACTATGATATTGTCACGTGGTGGAGCCCCCAACGGAGAGAGTGGATGCAGATCTACGAGGGGATGGTTGAGATTCGGTTCACAGGTCCTGGAGTGGGGTTCGGGGCGCCTGTCTTCGAAAGCCCCGATTATGAGACAGTCTCCTTCGACGAGGAATCCGAGCGTTTTCGCCAGCGGGGAACCCATCAGTGCCTCGTAGACCTCGGTTTTGAGTGCCTGGATGTGCTTCCGCTGAGAGGTTCGGAGTGCGCCTATGAGCTCCCGGATTATCTGACGTTCGAGGAAGCCCATCTTGTTCTGGCGGGCATATTCGACGAGATTGCACTGGTGATACCCGACGAGTGCTGCCTGATACCGTTTGGTCCTTACTAGGATTCGCGCTTGCCAGGTTCCATCAAGTGGCGGTTGCACTAGGGCTTGGAGGGAGATGCGCTGCTCTGGTGCTGTGGCTGCCTAGCCAGCCCGCACATCCGGTAGCGGGTGCTCGGCGATGAAGCGCTCGGCTTCCTCGCGCGTGCGGACGATGCCCTCGACCTGAGCTTCCAGCAGCTTCTCCTTGAGCTCGCCGATGAGGGGGCCTTCGGCAAGGCCGGTGAGCCGCATTATCTCGTCCCCGTCTAGCAGCGCCACCGGTCGCACCGTCTCCTCGGCGAAGTAGTGGTGCCACAGAATCTCGTTGACCACATCCTCGTGTCGCTTGAGGAAATCGCCGCCGGCCGCGGGGCCGCGAGTGGCGCGGGCGTCCGCAAGGGCATGCATGGCGCTCATCACGACGGCGTCGCCGAGCTTGCGCTCGAAGCGATAGATGAGGCGCGGCGTCAGTTCGCTCTCGTTGCAGTAGAAGCCGATGCGCAGGTGCTCCTCGATTAGCAGGCGCATCAGTTCCTGCTCGCGGTGGGACAGGCGCAGGCGTTCGAGAATCGGTGCAGCCATCCGGGCGCTGAGTTCCTGGTGGCCGTAGAAGGTGACCTTGCCGTCCCGCTGCGTCTCACGGGTCGCCGGCTTGCCGAGGTCATGGAAGAGCAGCGCCAGCTTAGTAAGCGCCGCGCGACTGCCCGGCGGGCTGACGACCTCCGCGAAGTGCTCCGCCAGCAGTTGTCGGAGCTCCGCGCGGATTCCTTCCCAGCTTGTGAGGAGATACTCGAACTCGCGGACGCACTCCAGCGTGTGCTCCAGCAGCGGCAGGTGATGGTACTCGTTCTGCTCGACATCGCGCATCAGCTCTATCGAGGGAAAAAGCGCGCTGAGGACTCTGGTCTTCTCCATTTCGCTTATGCCCTCGTAAGCGCGCGGGCAGTTCAGCATCAGCATCAGCTCTTCGCGGATGCGCTCCGGCGCCGCCAGGGGGAGCTCGTACCCATGAATCTCCAGCAGCCTGAGCGTGGTGTCCTCGATGCTGAAGCCGAGCTGAACCGAGAAGCGGAACGCGCGCAGGATGCGCACCGGGTCGTCGCGCAGGTTCTGCTCGCAGATGGCGACGATGCGGCGCGATTCCAGGTCGGCAAGTCCGCCGGATTCGTCGAGGAGGTGCTCCGCCAGCCGCTCTTCGGTGAGCTTAGCGATGGGCAGCGCAAGCGCGTTGACAGTGAAGTCGCGACGGAAGAGGTCGACCCGGCGGTCGCCGTAGACGAGCGGGGAGATGTCCAGCGTGTTCTCGCCGAGGATTATGCGGTGGGTCTGGTAGCGGTCGCCGAGAGTGAACGGGCGGGCGTCTGCAAGCTCCGCGACCTTCGCGAGCGCGGCTTCGAAATCGCCCTCGAAGACGATGTCGGCATCGCGCGCCGGAAGTCCCAGCAGGGCGTCACGGATGAATCCGCCGACGACGTAGCCTGCGGGAAGCTCCGCTCGCGCGAGGTCCGTGAGCAGAGGATGCTCACGAACCTGCCTGCGGAGACTGGCGAAATCGAGTGCCACGATGGGTGATTCTAGCAGGAGTCATGCGGAGGCTTGCTCTTGTCCTGGAGCCCGCTTCCGCCTGCTCATGTCTGGCCGGAATCAGCTGACCACCCGGTTCGCCAGGCTTAGCTGTGGCTTCGTCGCCGGTTCGACCACGCCGACCCTAGTCCTCCTTCACTGGCTCGGTGCCGACGTAACCCGCGTAGAAGCCTTCGGCGATGACTTTTCGCTCGCCGTAGACGCGGTAGTACATGAAGTAGGTGTCGGCACGCGGGTATGCCGTCTGGTCGTGCTCGCTCAGGTACTCCCACAGGTGGTCCACCACCTGGCTGTCGGTGACGAGCTGGAAGTAGCCGTTGCCGGCGGAGAATTCCTTGTGCCAGGGCTCGAAGATCCTATTCGTTATGGGGGAGGTGTATTCATATAGCCAACGCTGCACCCACAGGTTCCATTCATCGCCTTTGAGGCCCTTTCGCGGATTGAGCAAGTATCGCATATCGAAGACGTCGGTGAAAAGCTGCTCCGGGCGGCTCGTGGTCAGCTCGCGATTGTGGGTCCACCAGTTGTGTATCAGCGCGGAGAAAGCGGTCAGGAGCAAGTCGTTCTCCCAGTACTTCAGTTCGTCCTCCGGCAGGACGTGGAAGAGGTAGTAGCGCTTGAGCAGCAGCATCTCCTTGCGCGTGAGCTTGTCCCAGCGCTTGACGCGTCCGGAGTAGCGAAGGCCGGGGACCTTCACCTCCCGCAGGAAAACAGGGGGTCCTTGCAGGTTGCCGCTCACGAAGTAGTTCTCCACCTGGTTGCGAATCTTGGCCATGAAGTCCACTTCCGGCATCCTCGCGGGTCGCTCGGTGCCCTTGAGCAGGTAATCCTGGTAGGTCAAGCACTCTTCCCACCTCTCCTCCGCCATTGTGAAGTTGCACATTATCTTGGCAACCTCCTGCTGCACTTGCTCGTCAGTGAGTCCCTTCGCGTAGGAGGTTTGCTTATGGTACCAGGGGCGTTCCTTCTTCATGTGCACCGGTCCGACATCGCTCACCGCAATACTATCGGGCCCGACGGGCTCCTCGCAACCGACGAGCACCATAAGTGCCGCCATCGCTGCAATCATAAACGCGTTTCCCCTCATTTCATTCCTCCATCGGTAGGTCTTGACCCCTTGCAGTCCATCTTACCATAAACGCCCGGAACGGAGATTGCCGAGCGGCTTAGACAACTTCGGCTGAGCGTGGTAGTCTATCCGCATATGGAAAAGCCTGATAGCGGAATAGACAAGACCATCGTCTCGCCGGAGAGCAGAGGCGATGCAACCGTGGTGAGTTCGGGCACCGGAGAGGCCACAGTGGTGGGTCTGCCCGCCAGTGGGGATGCCACGCAGGTTGCGCCCTTCCTGAGCACGGTTGACCTCTCGCTGCTAGAGCCGGAACTGACCTTGAATCTCAGCCTGCACAATCCGTATGCGCTTGCCGGTGCCCGTAGCGAGAACTACCTGCTATTCGAGCTGTCGGGAGTGTTCAAGGGGCGGAAACTGGCTCGTCCTCCGGTGCACCTGTCGGTGGTGTTGGACAAGTCCGGCTCCATGGAAGGGCGCCCCTTGGAGCAGGTCAAGGAAGCCTGCCGCCTCCTCATCGACAAGATGAGCCCGGCGGATACCCTCTCCGTCGTTACCTTCGCGGAGAATGTCGACATCACGCTGGCGCAGTCGGCGGTGACGAAGAAGGAGCAGCTCAAAGCGCAGCTCGACCTGATTCGGGCACGCGGAACCACCAACCTCTACGGCGGCATGATCGCCGGCGCGAATCAGCTCGCCACGGTGCACGGCCCCACTCACCTCAGCCGCATCATTCTGCTCACGGACGGGGAGGCGAATGAGGGGGTCACCGATTACGCCGACATCATCGCCAAAGCGCGTCAGATCAAGCGGGACGGGTATTCTGTCTCCACCACCGGCGTCGGCATCGAATACAACGAGGAGCTGATGCGCGGCATCGCGAGAAACACACTGGGCAACTACTATTACATCGAGAACGTGAGCGACATCCCCCGCGTATTCGAGGAGGAGCTGGCGACGCTCTTCGAGGTCGTGGCAAAGAGGCTAGAACTGAAGCTGCGGTTGCCGAAGGGCGTGAACCTGGGGAAGTTCTACGGCCGCGAGGTCTCGTCGGACAACGGGCAGGTGGGTCTGGAGCTTCCCGACGTCGTGGCCGGCAGGGCGCAGCAGAATCTCTTGAAGCTCGCCTTCGATGCCCATCTGGAGGCGCGCTTCCGGGTGGTGCAGGCCGAGCTTTCCTTCGAGTACCTCGGGCAGACTTCGCGTATGGAGCTGCCAGCGGAAGCAATCGTGGAATTCACGCGCGACAAGGACCGCATTCTTGGTGCGATCAACCAGAAGGTTGACGAGGTCATGCGGGTGAAGGACGTGGTGGCGGAGATAACCCGGGCGAAACAACTTCTGGCGAAGGACGCCGGCACCGCGACGATGATAATCGATCGCGCGAAGACGGTGCTGATGCAGGCGGGGAGGGAAGGAGATGCCACGCTGGTCGCCGAGGCGATGGACAAACTCGGAAGGGGCGAAATCGAAGCCGCCGACAAGACCCTCGGCGCCACCGAGTGGGAGCTTGAGGAGTGAGCACCGATTTCGCCGGATTCCTTCAGACCTTCTGCCAGAAGTCCAGTAGCTGCTTGCAGGTGTAGAGCTGCGGCCACGATTTGCGGGGCGATTCCTGCACTAGCCCTGCTTCAATGAGGCGCCTCAGGATCGCGTAACTCGATGGCGCAGAGACGTTGAGTGCTTTTCTGATATCAGAAGCAGTAACCACAACCTTCTCGAATATAGTGTCCACTGCCCGAAGCGTATTCGCTGATACGCCCGCCCTCTCGAGGTCGTCGCGGGTCTGTCGGTAGAAGTCTGCGAGTTCGAGCAGTATCCGTCGTCGTTCGCTGGCCTGTGTAGCCACGGCTCGGAGAAAGAAAGAGATCCATTGCATCCAGTCCGACTCCTCACCAACGGCTCGCAAGCGGTCAAGATAGCCAGCTCGTTGTCGCTCTAGATACTGACTAAGATTGAGAACCGGGTGTTCTAGCAGTCCGCGGGCATGCAAGTAGAGAGAGATAAGCAGGCGTCCCATGCGACCATTGCCATCAAGGAATGGATGAATGGCTTCAAACTGATAGTGGACTATGGCGCATCTTACAAGTTCGGCTTCATCATCATCTTGGTCATTTATGTAGCCCTCAAGTTCGGTCATCAATTCCGGCACAAGCTGCGGCGGCGGTGGTACATAGTTCGCATCCTTCAGATGGACGCACTGCTTGCGGAATTCGCCAGGAGCCTTGGTTTTCCCTCTGACTCCTTGGAGTAGTGTTTGGTGAAGCCTCCGCAACAAGCGACTGGATAGAGGCAGCTCCGTCAGCCAGTGAAACCCAGCCCTCATTGCGTGAACGTAGTTCCAGGCCTCGACTTCCTCCAGCTTCTCTCCAAAGAGTCCCGGTTGAGCGGAATACTCGACGACCGCTGCAAGGGTGGTTCTTGTGCCCTCAAGCCCGACGCTGGCGACAGCTTCTTGGTACACGGACGGCAGCAGCATTACTCCCAGGTGCGGGAAGAGCCGTGCTGCTTCGTTCAAGGAGGCTAGAGCTCTCTCTGCCCGGGAGGACAAGCTCAGAAGTTCACGCGTGTAGATGACCTGGGGCGGCAGTTCAGGGGGTACGTGGGCCCAGACTCCAGGCTCGATCTCATATTTCGTTAACCGCACGCAAGCATTATACCACGAAATTTAAGCAAGAAGGGCATAACTTAAAAAGTCCGGACTGTTTGTGAAGTCGCGTTAAATATGCCTCGGGCTACACTTCCCCATCCAGCTTCAGTTGCTGCCACGTCTTAACGCATGTATTGTATGAATCCTCATCAAATAGCACCATGACGACCTCCGCCGGCTGGCTGTTCTCCTTGAGCCAGTTCCCGATGGCGGTGAGCATCACCCGCATGCAGTCGCGAACCTCCAGCCCTCCGACTCCTGCTCCCAAGGCTGGAAAGGCGACCGAGTCGATGTCGTTGTCCTTCGCCAGGGCGAGCGCGCCCATAGTACCCGAGTGGACCGCCCGCTCCGTTGCGGGACCGCCCGGTTCCATCGTAGCGACGTGAATGACGTAATCGGCGTAGAGGTTCCCTCCGGTAGTAAGGGCAGTTCCGCCGGGCCTGACCGGGGCCTGAGCAAGCGCTTCCTTTTCAATGATGTCGCCGCCGCGCTTCTTGATCGCGCCGGCCACGCCCGAGCCCATCCAGAGCTGGGTGTTGGCGGCATTCACCACCGCGCGCGTCTTCGCCCGCGAGATATCGCCGATTTCGATGCTGAGCCTTCCCGGAATGACTTCCACGAATCGCCCTCCTCGGATTGCCACTCTCGCAAGAGCCGGGGGTAGTTTACCCTCAAGTTGCCGTCAGCACAACGTTTCGGACGGAAAACTGGTAGAATAGTGGCGAGTTCCAACGGAAGGGCGACATGAGCAGAATGTTCGAGGACCAGATTCGGCACAACATCCGAAGCACCTACGGCCTCATCGTGGGCTTCATCGTCTTCGTGACGGTCTTCATCTATCTCGTTGGGTACGTGCTCTCGGTTTACTACGGGGATTCCAGCATATCGGTCATCTTTCTCGTGGTGGCCCTGGCGATGAGCCTCGGTATGAGCTGGGGCAGCTACTACTACTCCGACCGCATCGTGATTGCCTCGGTGGGTGCGAGGCCGGCGACATGGGAGCAGCATCGGGAGCTTCTGGACATCGTTGAAGGTCTCAAGCTCTCGTCGGGGCTTCCGGCAATGCCGACGGTCTACGTGATGGACGACCCCTCCCCGAACGCCTTCGCAACCGGACGCAATCCCGAGCACTCCGCGATTGTCGTCACCCAGGGCTTGCTGGATATGCTCAACAAGCAGGAGCTGGAGGGTGTCATCGGCCACGAGATGGGGCACATCGTCAACTACGACATCCTGCTGGCGACGGTGATTGCAGTGCTCGTGGGGACGGTCGTCATCGTAAGCCACTTCATCTGGCGGATGATGTGGTTCGGTGGCGGGGGCAGAGGCAGGCGCAACGGCGGGGGGGGTCAGGCGCAGCTCATTCTGCTTCTGGTCGGCATCGTCTTCCTGATTCTGGCGCCCATCGCCGCGCAGATCATCCAGCTTGCGATGTCCCGTCGGCGGGAGTACCTGGCGGATGCCACCTCGGTCAAGCTGACGCGGTATCCTGAAGGGCTGGCGAGTGCGCTTGAGAAGATGGCGAACTACACGACGCCCGTGCGAACCGCCACTGGAGCGACCGCCCACCTGTTCATCACCGACCCGCTGAAGCGTCGAAGAAGAACCTCCTGGTGGGCGAACCTCTTCTCCACCCACCCGGACATCTACGACCGCATCGACCGGATAAGAGCGATGTAGCCTAATGCCGCTAAGGCGCTGTACTCCGGAAGCTCTGCAATCTCCTCTCAAACGCTGCTTTGAAACGAGGGAACCAGTGCATCGTCCATTCCGCCAGCTGGGGAGCATCTGCACGATAATCGATACACGGGTGGTAAAGGGCTATGCGGCACGCCTTCCTCTCCTCCATGGGTTCCCAAGAAAGCTCGGCTCCAAGTTCGTTCTCTATCTGCTCTCTTTGCTCACTCAAGTGCTCGAACATCTCTCGGTTCTTCTCGGGGCTTCCCGTTTCAGTATACAGCTCAATCCTGAAACGGCTGCCTTGAGCGAAAGACAGAACAAAGGACGCGCCACGCACCGCGCCCACATATAGCCAATTCTCGAAGCCGACGGTCTGTCTTGAACTCGTCAGCGCTGCCTTCCTTAGCTTCTCCAGCAAGGTGCTGAAGAACTCGCGATAGAAGTGCTTTCGTTCGGAAGCCTGTCCGGCTATCTGCGCCTCCTTGAACTGCACGTTCGGTCGCGCGACAACCTCGAACAGGGGTGCTAAAGGCGAGTCGGCTATCCTGGCTGCACGGACCCTCACCCCGAAGAACCATAAGTCTTCGCTAGCATGCTCGTTCAGCCAATCCAATGCACCGCGGTGCTCGTCGCTGAGTTCCGGGGTCATCCATATCACGAT
>Ga0172366_10003341_pt1 | contig 12662 bp, 14 predicted proteins | sample LakKivSesite69cm_FD_114533 | JGI IMG/M metagenome (GOLD analysis project Ga0172366, IMG submission 114533) | Sediment microbial communities from Lake Kivu, Rwanda - Sediment site 69cm | ecosystem: Environmental > Aquatic > Freshwater > Lake > Sediment | place: Rwanda: Western Province, Lake... | reverse complement strand
ATTCTTGTGCAGATGTTACAGGACTTGCTTTTAGTTCTGTTAGTTATCTCACTAATCCACAATATCCAAACGGGTATTCAGTATGCCAGGATGAATGCATTGACTTGGATACAGATGAAGGCACATGGAAAGCATATAATATTTATATTGGAGATGACTGGTGCTCTGATTTAAATAGTAACACGGAAAATCCTACATATATATATTGCTGTGCATACTGCCCTCCTAAAACCCATTACTCGCCTGCAAGCAAGTCCTGCGAGCCAGACTCAGAGGTTAGTGAGCTTACATGGGAGCTTGACTGCCCTTCCATAATTTTGTTTTGGGGCGAGTATGCAAATGCAATATCCTATAAGATTATTCCATTTTATGATAAAGACAAAGACAAAACAGAGGATGGGATATGCGAAGATGATGTTGTTTCAGTTGGAGCTGAAGAAAGGCAATATTATTATAACTTGAAATTAAGCAATTGTGTAGAGCATTACACAGGCAATGTAAGGCTTCAGCTTATCCCTCAATACTCTGGCGCCATGTCAATAGAATCATATAATACAGACTGGATTGATGTAAGCATATGTGAGTTTGAACCTGAACCACAAAATTGTGAAGATGGCACATTGCATAATTCATGCTCCAATGACAAGCCTTATTTCTGCGATAACGGCGAGCTAGTGCCTGACTGCCCTTTCTGCGGATGCCCTGATGGCTATGGATGCAATACTACTGAAGGCTCATGTTATGAGGTGTTTCAGGAATGCGGCAACAACATAAGGGAAGGAGCAGAGAAATGCGATGGAACAGATGATGATGCATGCCCTGGAATGTGCAGGAATGACTGTACATGCCCGCCATCAGAATGTGATGATTCAAAAACTGGTCCAAATGGAGACTGGGACAAAGACGGCATTTGCAATGATGACGACCCTGACAAAGACGGCGATGGTGTTCCTAACCATGCGGATAATGAGGAGTGGACAATCCTTGGATGCAAGGTTGATGAGTATGGTATTGCAATAGATAATGATAAAGACGGCATCTGCAAAGGGCTTGACTGCAATGATTATGATGCCTCTATTAAAATAACAAAAAATGACCCTGCATGCACAAAAGAAATGCTCTGCTCAAATCAAGAAAAAGACAGCATAACAAACGAGATAGAGGTTGACCTTGGCGGATTGTGCAGGCCATACATAAAACTTGTGCAGCCATTGTATGGAGTTTCTGAAACAGATGTCTTTGAGCTTGTGGTTTCAACAGACCATGATGCAGACTGCAGGTTCAGCATTGATGTCAGCCTGCTTTACAGCAACATGCAGGCATTCAGCAGCTCTGGGGGCAAAACACACACCAGAACAGGCTTTAGCCTAGGTGATGAAAACACACACAAGCTTTATGTAAAATGCGATGACGGTTACTGGCCTGCTGAAGAAGCTGCTGAATTTGAGCTGGCAGTTGATTCCTCGAAGCCAGTTATAAAAATATACTATGCAGAGCCAAACCCAATTATTGAGAGGCCTATTGAAACAGTGCTTGTTGTTGGGACAGATGACAAAACAATATGCAAATATGATGCAAAAGAACAGAATTATGAATCAATGAAAGATAAGTTCCCTAAATTTGATACTCCAGAGTTTTCAACAAAGCATACACAGACAATAACTCTTCCAGATAGCACAAAGGATTATACTTATTATATTGCATGCAAGAACAGGGCAGGCCTGATTTCAGACACAAAAGACATTGTTGTCAGTGTTGACCTGAGCCAGGACCTTGTTGTGACATCAACAACAAAAAGGTATACTAATGAGTCAAGGATATACCTAAGTGTTAAAACAAACAAAAATGCGCAATGCTTCTACAATAATCTTTCAACTGACATAACAAAACCTTTTGGAGATAGTGCCTATGAGCACAAGAAACTCTTAACTCAGTTAAGCGATGGCGATCATAGGTATTATGTAAGGTGCTATAAAGAAGGGCTTCAATCCCCTATTACAACCATTATATTTACTGTTGACACAAGCACTGTAAAAAAACCAGAGGTTAATGACACAAGCAATATCCCTGATTACCCTGACTATTCTTATTACACAGACAGGCTGAGGGTAAAATGGAAGTTAGATGAAAAGCCGCCATCAGGAATAGGGTACTTTAGCTATATGCTCGAGGATGAGCCAGGGAGCACAATAGTCAACTGGACACAAAGCACTGAAGAGGATGAATGGGTGTGGGTTGATGAGGACCATAACGGCAATGAGCTTAATCTAACCAAGGGAACAAAATATTTCTTTAGCGTAGTTGCAGTAAGCAATGCAGGCTCATCCAGTGAAGCAGGCAGGAGCGATGGAGTCACTGTTGACCCTTTCAAGAAGCCGGCTACATGCACTGACCTTGAGCTTAACGGCGATGAAACAGACATTGACTGCGGAGGCTCATGCCCGAAATGCGAGCTTAATAAAAACTGCTTGGCTAATAGTGACTGTTACAGCGGATTCTGCAACTCAAGCAATAAATGTGCAAAGCCATCATGCGATGACGGAATAAAAAACGGCGATGAAACAGACATTGACTGCGGAGGCTCATGCCCAAAATGCGATAATGATGACGAATGCAAAAAAGACTCTGACTGCAAGTCAGGGAAATGCGACCCTAACCTTAAAATCTGCATAGGCGTTGACACATGCTCCAACAACAGGCTTGACAGCGATGAGACAGACATTGACTGCGGCGGTTATTGCGCTGAGTTCAAGGACAAGAAATGTGATATTGGACAGAAATGCAAGAAAAACTTTGACTGCAAGTCAGGCAGCTGTTTGAATGGCAAGTGCGTTGCCTTTGAAAAAGACTCTGATAATGATGGAATACCTGACAGCGAGGACAACTGCCCGTATGTAAGCAATCCAGGCCAGGAAGACATGGACGGAGACGGAATAGGAGATGCCTGTGACACAGACAATGATAATGACGGAATGCCTGATGACTGGGAGAAGAAATACGGCCTTGACCCTTTCTTCAATGATGCAAATGAGGACAAGGACAATGACGGCCTTACAAACTTAGAGGAATACAAATATGGTACAGACCCAACAAATCCAGATACTGACGGCGATGGAGTTTCAGACGGAGATGAGGTCAAGAAAGGATTTGACCCAACTGACCCAAACAGCCGTCCAAAATCCAATTTCTGGCCAATCTTCTTCCTGATAGTTGGAATCATTTTCTTACTGGCAGGAATCGGCTATCTGCTCTATAAAAAATCCACAAAGCCAAAAGCGAAAAAGCCATTTACTCCGGGTTCTCCAATCAGACCAACAACACCATTCAGGCCATTTACTCCAGGAAGCACAAGCTCGCTAGAGCTTAGAAGAAAACAGGCAATGGAAAAAATCATAAGAGACAGGGAAAAATTCAAGGAGCATGACAAGGCATTTGGCGCATTTACTGTTCCTCCAAAAACAGATGTAAAGGAAAAGCTTCACGGAAGGCTTGACATAGGCAAACCAGAGGCTGTAAGGCCTGCTCCAAAGAAAGCAACCACTGCCAAGAAAACTCCTGCAGCAAAGAAAAAAATAATAAGAAAGAAGGAAAAGAAGCCAAGGGATGTTTTTGAGGAACTGTCAAAAGTGGCAACTGCTGAGCTGAAAAAATACAGGAAAAGATAAACCAGTTGAATTTAACCTGTCTCTTCTAAGGCATTTTTGCAAAATGAAACCAAAAAAAGGGCTGATTGGCATCCAGTTTAACTGGGTCTTTATCTTGATAGCAGGCGTGTTAATCCTCTCATTCTTTGGCTCGCTGGTTTTTAAGGGCAAAGAAGTGTCTGACCTTGCAATTGCTGAAACAGTGCTGACAAATATGCAGACAATAATGACAGGAGCAGAGGTAAGTGTAAGAACCATTAACCCAATCAAGATTCCTGACAAAGAGATTAGGGTTGATTGCGATTCACTGTCTGTTGGCAAGGTTTCAAAGCCAATAACAAAAAATACAATTGTTTTTTCCCCTGAGTCAATAAAGGGAAGAACATTGCTTGCATGGGCGCTTGACTTTAACATGCCATATCATGTTGCTAATTTTCTTTATTTAACAACGCCTGATATCAAATACATCTTTGTAAACTCCAATCATGGCTATGCAAAAGAGCTGTATGATTTATTGCCCAATGAGATAAACAAAAAGATTGTAGAGCCTGAAAATATAGGAGACATGAAGGATACAGGCAATCAGCTTAGGTTTGTATTTTTCAATGAGCCAAAGCCAGAGGATATTACCCTTTCAGCCAGCGTTGAAAAGCTTTCTAACACAAGGGTTAGTGCAATAAATGTGAACCCGGATTTTAATGAAATAGGATTTTATAAAAAATCAGGTTCTGGCTTTGAATCAGCCGGAACTTCAGTTTATCTTAGCAGCCCCATGGTTTTAGGGGCCATGTTCAGCGGAAACCTTGAGGATTACAACTGCAATCTTAAAAAGGCATTTAACAAACTGAATATAGTAAGCAAGATTTATGAAAGAAGAACAAATGCACTGCGAAAATTGTATATTGGAACTGGCTGCATACCTTACTATGACACAAGCCCCTTTTCAATGGACTATTCAAAAGCCAGCATTGCTGATATTAAGTCAGCTGTAAAATCCATAGAAACAAGCAATAGCTATTTGCAGTCATCATCATGCCCGACAATCTATTAAAATGAAAAGCAAAAAATCACAGATAAAGATGTTTGAGACAATTGCTGTCCTATTGATATTTTTTGTGTTGGTTGGCTTCGGGCTTATATTTTATAGCAGGATACAGGCAGGGAGTTTTCAGGCAAGGCAGGAGGAGAATTTTGAGCTAAAGGCAATCCAGACAGCACAGCTTGTCTCTTTTTTGCCAGAGCTGCAGTGCTCTTCCAACAACATTATTGTTGATGACTGCTTTGACATACTCAAGGTTGAGGCGCTCACTGACTTTATTGCGCAAAACCCGAGCATTAGGAATGAGCATTACTATGACCTTTTTGGATTTAGCATAATCACTGTTGAGCAGGTTTACCCCTCTGGGCTTAGCTGGAGGGTTTATGAAAAAACAATCAACGGGGATAAGGCAAGGTCATCCATTCAGATTCCTGTTTCACTTTACAATGCAAGTTCAAGATCATACAACTTAGGGGTTTTAACTGTTGATGTTTTAAAATGAAAAGCAAAAAATCGCAGGCAGAGATTATTGGCCTTGTTATTATAGTCCTTCTTATCACAATGGGGCTTTTGTTTGTTGTCAAGTTTGTTGTTTTAAAAGAGCCATCTGACATTAAAAAGGGATTTGTCCACTCAGGGCTTGCTTCCAATATGGTTAATGTCCTGCTGAAAACAACAACTGACTGCAGGGGAAGCTCTGTTACCGAGCTGTTTCAGGACTGCGCAGGGTTTGAGAAAATTGACTGCAATGATGACAGTGTTCCTGACTCCTGCGAAAAGATTGAGGAGACAATTGAGATGATTTTCAAAAATAGCTTGGAAAAATGGAACAAGCCATATGAGCTTAAGGCATTTGTTGGCTCCAGGACAATAGCTGAAAGGAGCTATGGAAAATGCTCCAGGCAATCTGACAGGGAATCAAAAACATACCCAATTCCAACAGACAGGGGCACTTTATTTATAAAGCTCGATATCTGCGGCTAAACATATTCTGGGCTTAAGAATAGAAACCTTTATATAGTTATTGTATATACAATAGCTATATGGGAACTGAAATGATAACTGTTAAACTGGATAATGTATTCTTAGGAGATATAGACACAATTGTGAAAAAAGAAGGCTATCAGAATAGAACTGAATTTATTAGAAATGCTCTTAGAGAAAAAATAGAGGAAATAAAACTTAGAAAAGCGATGATGAGCATAGCTCATCTGAAAGGAGCAGCTAAAAAGAAAACAACTGATGCAGAATATGAAAAAATAAGAATAAGGGCTTTTGAAGAAATTTCCAAAAAACTTAGATAATGTCTTCAGGTTTATAATTTTTAGAGATGTCTTTTAATTGCCTAAAGTGCTTATCTCTGGTTATAAAGATTAAGTTATGATCTCTTGCTATAATGGCATGTAAAACATCTCCTGGAGGCAGGCCTTTTTCTTCAGCAATTTTCTTAGACTCATCACGTTGTTCAGTTGTAGCAATAACCTTTTTAGGGAGTTGCTTGAATAAAACTTTTTATAACAAAATTTTTCGATAATTTTAAATACTAGCTAACCCAAATAGCTTATATTTGCTTTATATTCAGTTTATTTAGCCTATTATAAAAAGCAAAAACAAACAAACGAGGTGAAACAGATGAAATCCAAAAGAGGCCAGGGCCTTCCACTGAATACCATTGTTATTGCGGCCATTGTTTTGATAGTTCTAGTAGTTTTAGTAATGATTTTTACTGGCAGCATGGGCGGCTTTGTGAAAGGACTTAAAAAAGACTGTGTCAATGATTTAGGTGGAGTTTGTGGGAATTTTAAATGTGATTCTCCAGCCCCTGCGGGCAGTATCCCGATTACAGGAACAGATTGTGAATTAGGAAACACAAAAGAACTTGCACCATATTGTTGCGTCGTTCAAGAATAAGGAGATATCTGCCTATTAAATAGTAGAAGTATACTTATTAACTAATTTTTTAATTTTTTTCTTAAGTTTTTTAAAATCATAAACTATTTATAGTTCTTGACTGGCCTTTATGCTGAAAAGAGGTGCAGCATGAGCTTTAAGGATATTGATGAGCTTATAAGAAATAGAAAGGATAGTCTGCTTCTGCCAATGCTTCAGGCTATTCAAGCAAAATTTGGCTATATTTCTGAGGCAAATGCGCACTATTTAAGCAAAAAGACAGGAATCCCATTCTCAAGCATTTATGGCGTTATAACCTTTTATGAGATGCTTTATGCAGAGCCAAAAGGCAAATATATTATAAGGATATGCAACAGCCCCTCATGCTATCTCAATGGCTCATTAAACCTAATCAAGTTTCTTACATTATTGTTGAAAATAAAGTCAGGAGAAACAACAAAAGACAAAAAATTTTCTTTGGAAATTGTTTCATGCATTGGCTGCTGCGACAAAGCGCCGGCAATGATGATTAATAATCGGGTTTATGGCAACCTTAACGAGAAAAAGATAAGGGAGATAATCTCAGCTTTAAAATGAAAAACCTGAATAAAATTAAAGATAAACAAAATTAAGAATAGTGAATTAAAATAAAAATTATGAATAAAATTAAAGATAAACAAAATCAAAAATCATAAACTAAAATGAAAATACTGAAAAACTCTAACTTCAGGGCATTAGATAAAATAGCCAGAATGAGCCCTGAGGAAATAATTGAGCTGATAAAAAAATCAGGCCTTACTGGAAGAGGAGGCGCTTGTTTTCCAGCAGGCCTAAAGCTTGAGTTCACAAGAAATTCCCAGGGAGAGAAATACCTTATCTGCAATGCTGACGAGGGCGAGCCAGGAACCTTCAAGGACAAGCTGATTCTTGAAAAAAACCCGAACAATCTGATAGAGGGAATGATAATAGCCGGCTATGCAATCGGCTCAAGCAAAGGCTACCTATACCTAAGAGGCGAATATTCTTACCTGAAAAACAGGCTGCAAAAAGCTATCAGCAATGCAAAGAAAACAGCAGACAGGCTGAAAATATACTTTGATATTGAGATTATCTCAGGTGCAGGAGCTTATATCTGCGGCGATGAGACAGCTATAATTGAATCTATTGAAGGAAAAAGAGGAAATCCAAGGATAAAGCCGCCATTTCCAGCCAACAAAGGCCTTTTTGATAAGCCAACTTTAATAAATAATGTTGAAACCCTGGCAAATATTCCATTGATTATTCTGGATAAAGACTGGAACAACAACCTTAGGCTTTTCTCATTGTCTGGAAATGTCACAAAACCAGGTGTTTATGAGCTTGAATTAGGAATTTCGCTAAAAGAATTAATCAGCCTGGGAAAGCCAAAAAACAATATCAAGGCAATATACCTTGGGTGCTCAGGAGGGTGCATCCCTTATGAAAATATAAGCTTGGATTATGAGACAATAAAGGAAAAAGGCGCAATACTCGGCTCATGCACAATCATAGCTGTTGATGAAAAGCAGGATATTGTTGATGTTGCAACAAATATTGCAAAGTTCTTTGAGTATGAAAGTTGCGGAAAATGCACTCCATGCAGGGAAGGGACAATGAGGGTTTTGGAGCTATTGGAAAAAATCTCCCTGAAAAAAGCAACAAACAAAGATTTAGAATTATTGGAAGAGCTCTGCAGGGTTATAACTGAAACATCCTTGTGCGGATTGGGCCAGTCATCAACTAACCACTTAACAACAGCCTTAAAATATTTTAGAAATGAGTTTACTAACAAATTAAAATGAAAATCACACTAAACAGCAGGGAAATTGAATGCCATGAAGGCCAGACAATACTTGATGTAGCAAAGGAAAACAATATAGAAATCCCAAGCCTGTGCTGTCAGGAGGGCTTTGAGCCAATCTCTGTGTGCAGGATTTGTGTTGTTGAGGTAAACAATAAGCTATTGCCCTCATGCTCAACAAAGGTAAAAGATGGAATGATAGTAAACACAGAATCAAAAAAGGTTCTTGAGGCAAGGAAAATAAACACAGAGCTTCTGATGTCAAAGCACATACAGTCATGCTTTGTTGAGAGCAGGGAGCATGAGCTGTGCAGAATAGCAAGGAACGCTGGGATAAGGCAGGTAAGGTTTGCCGGAGCTAAAAAAATATATATTATTGACAAGGGAAAGGCAATTATAACAGACAACAACAAGTGTATTTTATGCGGCAGATGTGTCCAGCAGTGCCAGATGCAGAATGTCAATGCAATAGACTTTGCCTACAGAAGCTATCACACAAAGGTAACCCCTGCCTATGAAAACAAATTAGATGATTCTGTCTGCGTTAACTGCGGCCAGTGTATTTTGGCATGCCCTGTCAATGCTATTTATGAGAAAAATGATACTAAAGAGGTTTTAAGAGCACTAAAAACAAAAAAACATGTTATTGTGCAGGCAGCCCCTGCTGTAAGGGCTTCCTTAGGAGAGGAGTTTGGCTTGCCTGCCGGAACACTTGTTACAGGAAAAATGGTTGCTAGCTTAAGAAAGCTTGGGTTTAAGAAGATATTTGACACCCAGTTTGGGGCTGATTTGACAATAATGGAAGAGGCAGCTGAGCTGATTGAAAGATTAAGGCAGAATAAAAACCTTCCAATGATTACCTCATGCTGCCCTGCATGGGTAAAGTATATTGAGCATTTCTATCCAGGGCTTTTAAACCATGTTTCAACATGCAAGAGCCCGCATGACATGTTCGGGGCAGTTGCAAAGAGCTATTACAGGGAGAAATATAAGGTCAACAAGAAGGGGCTTGTTGTTGTCAGCATAATGCCATGCACTGCAAAAAAGTTTGAGATCCAGAGAAAAGAGCTGAAAAAAGAGGTTGACTATGTTTTAACAACAAGGGAGCTTGCAAGATTAATAAAAGTCAAGAAAATAGAATTTAATAAATTAAAAGATGAAGAATTTGACACTCCACTGGGATTGTCTTCAGGAGCTGGAACAATCTTTGGAGTTAGTGGAGGCGTAATGGAGGCTGCATTAAGAACAGCCTATGAGACAGCAACTGGAAAAAAGCTTGAGATGCTTGAATTCAACCAGATAAGAGGCATGTCTGATTTCAAGGAGGGCAGCATAATAATTAATGGCAGGGAAGTTAATTTTGCTGTTGTAAACGGACTGCATAATGCAAAACAGGTTCTTGAGCAGGTAAAGAACAAGAAATGCAAATATGATTTTATTGAGGTCATGGCCTGCCCAGGAGGCTGTATTGCTGGAGGAGGCCAGCCAATTCCAACCAACAGAGAGATTGTTGAGAAGAGAATGCAGGCCCTTTACCTTAGCGATAAAAACAAAACAATAAGAAAGTCCCATGAAAACCCTGCAATAATCCAGCTTTACAAGGAATTCTTGGGAAGGCCTTTGAGCAGGAAAGCTGAGAAATTATTGCATACGAGCTATATTAAAAGGGGAACATAACCAACAGGTTTTTAAATTTCTTTTTTTAATACAATCTTATGGCCAAAGAAAAAGTCCTTGTGATAGGAGGAACAGGCTTTCTTGGAAGCAGAGTTGTTGATTACCTTGAAAAAGAGAACTATGAAGTTAGCATATTGTCAAGAAGTGTAGATCAAAGAAAGGAAAAATCAAAATCCTATAAATGCGACATCACAGAAAAAGGGAGCATCCTGGAGAAAGCTGTTCAGGAATCTGATCTGGTTATTCATTGTGCTGGCAAGGTAAGCTATAATAAAAAAGATGCAGGCCTTTTACAAAGGCTTCATGTTGAGGCAACAAAAAACATTGTTGAGCTCTGCCATGAAAAAGGAAAAAAATTAATTTACACAAGCTCTGCTGCTGTCTTAGGCATTTCAAACAGCCCTTATGGAAGTGTTGAGGAGCAGCTGCCGCAAATTGAAGAGATTAAGCGCATCAAGTCCGCCTACTTTACAACAAAATACATTGCAGAAACCAGTGTTAGGGAATCAGGCCTGGATGCAATAATACTAAGGCCAAGCTCGCTTATTGGTCCTGGAAAAACCTCTACAACAAGGCTTTTAGGTTTTTTGAAAAGAGGATTTGAGCCCTGCCTTAATGGCGGAGCAAGTTTTGCATATGTGGATGATGTGGCAAGGGCTTATGTTATGGCACTAAAAAGAATTATCAATCCCGGAAAAAGGCAGGGCAAAGCTGAAATATACAATCTCGGGGGCCATAACCTTACATTTAACCAGCTAGTTAAAGAAGCAAAGAAAGCATTAGGAACTAGGAAAATAATAAAAATCCCCAGGATTGTTAATGCACTGGCCCCTTTGTTTGTCCCATCACTAATTACAAGAGAGAACCTTAGAATAATGAATTATTGTTTTTATGTTAATTCAGCTAAAGCAAGGGATGAATTGAGCTATAGTCTAACACCAATAAGCAATGCATTAAAAGAAACTGCAAAGTGCCTATGCCTTTAATTTAATCAAAAAGGTTATATACTCTTTTATGTTTTTTTAGCTTATGAAGAAATATAAGAAAAAATCTTCAGGCCAAAGGCAGATTGCGCTTGAGAGGATTAAAGCCCTTTTCAGGCAGGCAAGGGCTGTTTTCAGGAAAGACAAAAAGCTTGCAGACAGGTATGTCGAGCTTGCAAGAAAAATAGCAATGAAATACAAGGTCAGGATTCCCTCTAGATTGCAAAAGCAGTTCTGCAAGCACTGCTACAAATTCCTTATGCCCAGCATAAACTGCAGGATAAGGCTGAAAAATAAAAGGGTTGTTTATTACTGCCTTGAATGCAAAAAGTTTATGAGATTCCCGTATACAAAGGAAAAAAAGGCTGTAAAATAATTTATTTCTATATCTTTTACTACCAATATGTAATAACAAAACCGAAAGATTTATATAGTAGTTATACTTACTGTAAAATAGCAAATATCAGGTGATTAAATGAAGGATTTGTCAGATATTGTAAAAAAAAGCAAGGCAAGAGTAAAATATGACTCTAGCTTGGAATATGTAAAAGAGCAATCTAAATACATGGAGGCAAAAAATGACAATAATAAAGCATGATAACAAGGAAATATCCTTTGGAATGTGGGACACATTCAACCTAAATGAAGTATTAGAGGAATTCAACAAAAAGCATAAGCTTAACCTGAGATTAGTAGGCTAAACAGCAAGAAGTGTTGAAATGGCATACAAAAATATAAAAACAAAAATTAAGAGGGGATTATACAGGGCTGGAGGCACTATTTTAATTGCCGGCCTTTTGGCTACAGGGGCTCTTGCACAAGAGGGAGCAATTGATGATAAAGTTAATAATGAATTGACCCCTCCTGCTAGTGCTATTGAGGAAACAGAAAAAAACCCATACAAAGAGCTTAGCGATGAAATAAACCTTGAATTTAATAAATACAGGGAAAACCTTTTTAAAATCGGAAAATGGGAAGGTCATAAAGAAGAAAGAGACGGAAAAACACTTTATTTTGTTGATGGTTTTGACTATGCATTTTTAGAGCTTGAAATCAGGAGTGACGAAGCCCCTGGTTTTGCATCATGCGCAAACTATGCGCTTGAGAATAAAATTAGGGAAGCTGTATCTGCAATAAAATACAATAAAGAAGATGCCTTATTTTTTTGGTTATCAATGAAGAAAAAAGATGAGGGGGTTTACACTGTTTGTGTCAAAACAAGCATAAAAAACAAAGAATAAACATAGACCCATATTCATCTATAAAACATAGGGAGGGATAAAAATGGAAAAAAATTATTTGTCAAAAAGCCAACAGGAAAGGTTAGTAAGAGAAAGACCGGGAAAAAAATATTTTGTTTTATATGATGGAAGCGTTGCATCTGAAAACCCATACACGGGCAATACCCAGGAAGCCTACAATTGCATTGAAGAGAGAAAAAGATTCCTGAGGGAAATAAGCGGGCTTTGATAGGTTACCATATTAAAACCACAAATTATTTATGCACAGAAATGCTTGCGAAAACCTCATACTTTAGTATGAGGATGAGCATTTCTGGCATGCTCAAAAATGCTTTGCATTTTTGGCACACCGGAAAACTATGTTTTCCT
>Ga0172366_10003340_pt1 | contig 12662 bp, 24 predicted proteins | sample LakKivSesite69cm_FD_114533 | JGI IMG/M metagenome (GOLD analysis project Ga0172366, IMG submission 114533) | Sediment microbial communities from Lake Kivu, Rwanda - Sediment site 69cm | ecosystem: Environmental > Aquatic > Freshwater > Lake > Sediment | place: Rwanda: Western Province, Lake... | reverse complement strand
GGGGGAGAATAAATATACTCCTATCACTGCCAGGTTGCTTCTGGGCTGCTTTGGCTTTTCCTCAATGTGAGATACTTTTCCTGCTTCATCCAGCTCGGCAATACCAAAGAGGTGAGTCTCCTTAACTGCTTTGAGCAGGATGAGGGCGTCAGGGGAGCTGGTATTAAATTGCTCCACAAACTGAGTTATTCCTCCTTGAACGAGGTTATCGCCAAGGAACATGAGGAAGGGTGAGTTGCCCAGGAAATCATGGGCTGTTTTTACCGCATGTGCCAGACCTAAAGGCTCAGGCTGAAGGATATAAGTAATCCGAGCATTCCACCCGGAGCTATCTCCCACAGCTTCTTTTATATATTGGCCAGTTTCTGCGGAGATAATGATGCCTATATCTGTGATGCCTGCTTCTTTAATCTGCTCCAGCACATAAAATAGAATGGGCTTATTAGCTACGGGAAGCAGTTGCTTGGCCATAGTATTGGTGAGAGGTTTAAGTCTTGTCCCCTTGCCGCCGGCTAAGATTAAAGCCTTCATAAAATGCCCTTCAGGAAACCAATTTATGCCTATTATACTAGGTAACGCTGGCAAATCAATACTTCTATATTCCGAATGCCAATGTTTTAAAGTGATAATCAGGCGGCTACCAGGCCAACTAGCCAGCACCGATGATGGGGACAACTGGTTGGGATGGTTGGGATGGTTGGTTCATTGCACCAGTCTTCTTTTATCGATGACCCTTGTCTGCTCGCACAGGAGTATCGAGTCTTCTGTTAGCCCACCAACTTCAGCTGGAATCTTGACATGAGAAGGCAAGACGGTTTCCCTTATCCTTGTGGTGAATGGTATGATGATTGTGTGAGGACTACTGATATTTGCTCTGTGCCTACGACAGGATTCAAATCGACTAAGAAAATATCTCCTCTTCTTACATCCACTTTATCTTCCCAGCAGCTAGCATTTCCTCGTATGCTGAAAGTTGATTTAAATAGTCTCCCATACCGTATTCTGCTAACTCAGATTGCTTCTTCCCCTTCGCCTCCAAAAACTCGACGAAGTCAGCAATCTCTTCAAGCTTCTCCTCTGGCAAAAACTTTATCCTCTCTATAAGACGTTCCCGTGTCAGCATTCTAACTACCTCCTTGGCCTCAATTTTATCAATTATCTATGCTAAAGCCAAAGCCAGGCCAACATAGCCAGCGCCTACAACGGAGACTATTGCGTTGCTAGAGTCAATGCAGTTCGTTGAGTTCATTGAGTTCACTTATTTTCCGGGCATGCATCTGAGTATTTTGCATTCTCAAGCCTGTTCGAGTTAAGGATTACGATGGAGACCTTGGGGTACTGCGTGATTGGTTCATAAGGATTTCTCCACGTCGGCAACAACTCTTCTGGCGACTTCTAATGCTCTGGTGGCATCCTCTCTCGTAGGCTCGCCGAGTGGGAGGAGACCAATATCTGGAGGATATCGGGACTGGTAAACACGGTTAAGAAAATCCAATTCTTCTACAGAGACAGGCAACTGTAATGACAAGTCCTCTATATCTTTACTCAGTTCCAGTAAGTTGTGTACCTTCCTCATTTTTTTGCCCTTCTCCAGGATGACTGCTTTTAGCCCCTTCTCAGCACATTGCTGGGAATGGAAACAAACCTGCCGCCAGAGCTTTATCTCCATGGCTTTTTATGCCATCAAGTAATCCTCACGCGCTGCTTGAAACCATGCCCTAGTTATCTCTCTCATATAAGACTTTACCCTGTTCGAGGATTTCTGCTGTGAACTGGCTGCCGTGCTTCATCAGATAGTTAAGTTCCTGCGGCGTATAAACAAAAATATCCATAGCTATCCTGGGATAATTTAGCATTGCCATTATATCTGTTGCCCTGTCTAGAGGTCTCTTATCCGTTTCCTTAATAATAAGCAAATCAATATCACTCCATTCATGCATTCTGCCAGTTGCCAGAGAGCCGAAGAGGATTATTTTCTCTGGCTTATATTTCTCTACCAGTGTGGCTACAATTCTATTTAGCTCCTTTTCCAGAGCTTCCTTCCTCTGTGTAATAATCGCAGTGTCTAGTTCCATTTCAGCTTTCACCGTAGCTCTAGCGCCTATTCTATTGGTTTTTCCCGGTATCCGCAAGCCCACGGTAGCTATATATTGGTTGAGATGGTTGGGATGGTTGAGATGGTTTGATCATCGCTTTCGCTCTCTAGCCCTTTTATAAATGTTTTCCCTGGCTCCTATTATGGTAACAAGGACTAAGCTCCCTTCGATGAAATAAATAATACGATATTGTGGCTTTCTTCCAAAATGATATGAACGCTCATTTTTGAGAACTCCTGCTAGAGGACTTCCTACTTTTAGAGGCTCCCTTTGGATTGCAGGCAAATGTTCAAATACTATCTCTTTTTGTATTTCGATGGGTAACCTCTTTAAATCACGACTGGCTGCGGGAGACAGCTCAATCGCATAACCTGAGTCCATCTTTTAGCCGAGTTCCCCTTGGAGTTCTTCTAGGCGGAAAAATTTCTTGCCTGCCTTCCTAGATGCCAAGGCTTCTTTTGTTCTCTCGTTCACATAGTCAATAAACCATCGCTCTTCACGAAGCTTTAAGAACTCAGCAAAGGAAAGAACCTGGCGCGCATCTTCTTCGGATAGCTCCTCCATAATGTTCTTTAAGGACTGTCTAGTAGCATTTCCCTGAACAACCATGTTTCTGCCCCCTGTTATATCGTCTTTGCTTATCTAAGCTAGGTCGTCCTTTCTTCAAGGTCATAATTATAGCTCAAAGGATTAGCTCGGGCAATATGGGGTGGTTGAGATGGTTGAGATGGTTATGAGATTCATTATTTACATTATAGGCGAGCTGATAGGGACAAGGCAATCCTTGGGCATTCCTCAGTAAGGCGGGGATGGACCCCGACTGCATTCACCCTCACCTAACCTCTCCCATCAAGGGAGAGGAATGGAGCAGGCGGGATATCCCGTAGGGCGGCATTTCACATGCCGCCTACCTATCGGCGGGGAATAAATCCCTGCCCTACCAATTGGGCTATGTTGGGGCGGGGCTTGTCCCCGACCTCTCAGCTCAGCAGAGCGGCCCAATAAATTGGGCAACTACATTTTTGAACAGCCTCACTCGATATGTTTTTTCTCTATCATATAGCCTTTGAAAGCGTCTTGTCAGCTCCTTGTGCTAGAGTTTGTTAGCAAAATTAAAGTGATTTCCTTTCTCCGCCAAAAAATCAGTGGCAACTACGGTTCTAGCAATTTCTCAACCTGTGCAAAGACTCTGCCAGCGATTTCTAATGCCTTCTTAGCATCTTCTTCGGTAGGTTCGCCGTGGGGGAGAAAGCCAATCTCGGGAGGGTAGCGGAATTCGACATAGACATCGCCAAGAAATTCTAACTCCGCCATGTCAATTCTTAAAGGGGCGTTCAGTTGGTCTAATTTGTGATAAAGAAAGCCTAAGTCGTGGGTTCTAGGTGGGTCTATTCCTTGTTGGAGTAAAAGTCCTTTTAATACCTTCTCCACAAATTGCTGGGCATGAAAGCATACTAACCGATAAACCTTCTCATTGAGAAGGATCTTAATCGCCTTGAAGTCATCCAGGGCGTAGTCAAACCACGGATTTTTCTTTTTCATACACAACACTACCCTTTTCAAGGACATACTTAATGAACAGGGCTTTCTCATCACATAAAAGCCTCACCTCTTCCGGGGTCAGAATAATGAGGTCTATGGGAACGTTTCGTTCTATTCCCTTAAGAGCCTCGGCTCTGCGATAAAGTCTTCTTGTGCCGGTTTCTTTAACAATGAGTAAATCTATGTCGCTCCACTCATGTATTCTGCCAGTTGCTAATGAGCCGAAGAGGATTACCTTCTCCGGCTTATATTCCTCTACCAGTGTAGCCACAATTCTATGCAACTCCCCTTCTAAAGCTTCCTTCCTCCGTGTAGCAGTCGCAGTATCTAGTTCCATTTTAGCTTTCATCACAGTTCTACTTTTAGTTTAATCCCCTCAACCGCCATTTTAGCGGTTCTTCACAGTATCCTCAAGCCCATTCCAGTCGAAAATTATGATGGAGACTTTGGGTAGGTCATTCTCTTACCACGGACACAAGGCTCTTAACATCCAAATCGGTATCCTGAGCCATCAAATCGAAATGTCTATCGGCATGAAGCAGCAAGCAATTGGCAGCAATTGCTGCTGAGCCAATAAGTATGTCAGTATAAGGGATAACCTTTCCTTGCTGCCGCAGCTTGAAAGAAAGCTGAGCTGCCGCCTCCCAGTTTGCTTCACCTGCTGGTATCTGGTGAAGAGCATCAAGACGACTTTTGAGGCGGTTAAAGTCATTTAGTGATTTAGTTTCGCCCAATAGCTCTAAACGTATCATAGGAAAGATAGCTACCCTATTTTCTGCCAGCAAATGTTCCACTTCGTCCTTTACTACCGGCGGTGGGGACTTCCTCAGAAACGGAATCCAAATTGAGGTATCAATGAGCACAAGATTATTGCTCATTTCTCAGTTTCTCTAGCTCTTCTAGAGAAAGAGCTAAGTCGTATGTACCTGCCTCTTGGCGTAAAGCTTCCAAATTTTTCCTGCGAATTAACTCTTTCAGCCCCGTTGTGATGGCTTGTTTCTTAGTCTTGGCTCCGCTCACTTTCATGGCCTCATCCAGCAATTCATCATCAATAATAACGGTTGTTTTTGCCATACTTGGCCTCCATTTTTATGCCTCTTTTTAGACGGCTTAATTATGCATCTCAAGATTATGGATGTCAAGGAATTTGGTATCCTCAAGCCCGTTCCAGTTGACCCTGTGAAATAGGTTTCCACCTTGCCCTGTGGAATAAGGTTTGCGGGATATTTCATGGGGTGAGGATTATGATGGAGATTCTGGGGGGGACGTCTTCCTCTCTCCTCTACCTGATTTTGTAAATTTCTCTTCTATGGCCAATAAATTGAATTATGACAGTTCTGCCTTCCACTGTATAAACCACTCTCCAATCTCCCGCCCGCAGCTTATATGTCCCCTTGAATTCGTCAGTTAAGGGTTCAGGAACAAGTTGCTCAAAATTCTTGGAAAACCAGGTAATTTTCTTTAAGACCCTCCGAGTTATTACCCTATCAAGTTCGGCAAGGTCTTCAATTGCTCCCTCAGTCCATTCAACCTTAACCAAACTTCTTTAGCGCCTCTTCGTGGGAGATTCTCTTAGATGAACTTTCCAGCCGTTCCTTTAGTTCCTCCCGGAATTCATCCTCTAGTTCCAGCCCAGAATCGGGGTCTCCAAGTATCTCTAACACTTTCTGTTCTATCAGGTACTCTAAGTCACCAATAGTCAGATCCTTAACCTTTACCATCTCTAGGCCTCCTTGCACTAGAATTTCAAATGCACAGTACTATTATAGCTTACATCCTCGAGCCCGTTCCAGTTGAGGATTGTGATGGAGACTTTGGGATTGTCCATTCCTTTACATCAGGCTGCTACTTCAATAGAAACAGCCGCAGCGGAAGGTTCAGGGATAGGCATCTTTTCCCTTTCTAAACCTTCAATGTGAAATTCTATGGCTTCTTTCATTCTTTGAGTTGTTTCTTCCACAGTAGCACCAGTAGCGATGCAACCAGGCAGGTCAGGACAATAAGCGGAGTAATTATCCTCTGCTTTTTCGATAATTATGGTATACTTATGCATCTTTTCCTCCTTCTTTCAAGCCGGCTTGCTTTAAAATACTGTTTAAAGTCCCTTTAGCAATATCATCATTCAAATACCCGGCAATCGTAACCAAACCGGTCCTAAAACCATGTTTATATTGCCTATGATCTCCTTTAGTCCTCGCTAAATACCAGCCGTCCTCTTCTATAAGTTTTATCACATCTCTTACTTTCATTCCAGGTATCTGTGGTATCCTCAAGCCCGTTCCAGTCGAAAATTATGATGGAGACTTTGGGATAAGTCATCTATCACCTCTGAGGCACTCCTTAGGCTGTTTAATTTTGATTCTCGTTCAATTTTGGGCATTTTGGAGAGTCTTCACCCCCAAATTTTTGTAGTTGCCTGGTTTATCAGGCACAGTCGCCCAATAAATTGGGCAACTACATTTTTAAACAGCCTCCTTTCATTTTATCAATTATCTACGCTAAAGCCAGGCCAACATAGCCAGCGCCGATAACGGTGATATTCATCAAGGCTCCATGTTCTTTATTTGCTGGCTGACGAATGCGACAATTTCTCCGGCTAAGCCGACGGCTTCACTGGCAGCTTTAGATGTGTAAACTCTGGCCGGGATACTATCTGGCAAGCTATTGGGATATCTCGTAGGCACATAATATCCGTCCAGGATGGACCATGTTTTCACCTTGCTTCGGAATATCTTATCGAATTTAGCGGCAAGGCTGCAGAGCCTTTCTATGGAATGCCCAATCACAATCTCTTCACCCTTGGCATAAAGGAAGCCTTTTAGCGCTTTTTCCCCAATTTGCTGGGCTAAAAAACACGAGATATAGTAACCGCCCCTTTCAGCCAGGTCTTTAGCCCATTTTAAGTCTTCTGTGGCTTGTTCCAGCCACCTTTTGCCTTCATCAATCTGGTTTCTTCTCATACAGGACTACTTCCTCAGCCAGGATTCTCTTGAAAAAGGGCTTGTGCTTCAGTCGGTCGAACTCCTGTGGAGTATAGCACAGAATGTCAACATCTACCGGCAGGGCGAGGAGAGAATAGAGTTCTGTTAGCCTGTCCAGGAATGGTTTATCGGTGTCCATTATAACAAGGATGTCTAAATCGGTGAAAAGGTCGGTTTTTCCCGAGGCGTATGAGCCGAAAAGGCCTACCCGGTGCACGTTCAAGGCTGATAGCTTGTTCACTATTCTGGCAACAGAGGCTTTGAGGGCTTTTCTGTGTTCCCGCCTCTTTGCAGCCAGGCCCAGAGGTTTATTATCTGCCATGGCAATATTATACTCTATCTGTCAACAGGCAGCCACAGTGGAGAGGGAATGAGATTGCTTTGGGGCTTCGCCCCTCGCAATGACAAAGAGAGCTCGCAGGTAGGGCGGGGATGAACCCCAACTGCATTCACCCTCACCTAACCTCTCCCATCAAGGGAGAGGAATAGAGAGCGTTTATTAACCACTGAAAAATGTCACTCTGAGGGAGAGAAGCGACCGAAGAATCTCCCCTTCACGGAGTTTACCCTGAACGGCGTGAGATTCTTCGCTACACTCAGAATGACATGGCTCAGAATGACAAAATGGGTTGCTAAACAATCTCAGGGTATATCATTATTGAAGGGGTCAATGCGGAATTCATCGGGCTCTTTGCGGTTATAAGGCTGGGTGACGGTATTTACCACACAGGCAGGCTTGGAGCCATAGGCTTTGAAAACGTGGAGAACCATGTCGGGAATGTGGATAATCATAGGGCTGTCTTCGCCGATGAAGAACTCGTTGACCAGTTTTTTGGTGGGTGAATTCTCTCTCTGGTCGTAGAGGGCGATTTTTGCCATGCCTTTAATCACCACCGTGTTATCGGCTTGATTTTGGTGGTAAAATGCCAGGCTTTTACCACGCCGGGGTAGCAGGTGGTGACATATACCTGACCAAATTTCTCAAACATGGGGTCATCGCAGCGGAGCATTTCCATCAGCTTTCCTCGCTCGTCAGGTATCCAGCTTAGCTGCTTGACCTGGACTCCCTGGATTAGCTGTTTGGATTTAGCTTCAAATTTCTTGCCTTTTGCTGGCATTTTTGCCTCCAGACTCTTAGTTTCGGTTGCCACCTGCCAACCATTGCTCTCGATTTATGCCGGCACGCTTAAGTATCTCCTTCAATAGAGGAACACCAATATCTTCAGGATGAGGATTAGGAATGGTTAACCTAAAATCACCCTTTAGCATGAAATAGTGCTTCCCACCGCAGTAAGGCCCTTCAAAAGTCATATTGCGTAGCTTTCGCACCAAGGTGTCCCAGGATACTGGGGTAAGGCGTTGAGTCATTTTGACTGGGCCACCTTAACCTCCGTATTCAGGTCAATGTCCCCTAAAGGAGTAATATTATGCCCCAGCCTTAAACCTAGAAGCAGCCAATCTTCAACTACCGACTCTAGCTCATCCCTACATTCTTCAAGATTATTACCAGCAGCCCATACACCAGGCAGCTCCTCAATCCACCCATAATAAGTTCCGTCTTCTAAGATTTTGTATTTGGCCCGACGTCTAGCTTCACGCAAATATCTAGTAATCATCCAAAACCTCCCTGAATTATTTATCCTGTCTTGTCCTAGCTACCAATATATCCTTTACTTATCATATAATCTTTAAGTGCTTCCTGCCAAGTTGGCATATCATCCAGACCTAAAAGCCTGAGGTGATAGTTATCCAGCACTGAAAAACGGGGTCTTCTGGCTTTCTGGGGATATTCATCGGAGGTTATGGGAATGAGGCGAATTTTCAAATCTGCCAGTTTCAGAATCTCTTTAGCAAACTCATACCGGGAAGAATTACAATGTAATCTCTCCACTCTACTTGCATGTCATCCTCCTTATGCCAGGCCGCTTATTCACAGAATATCATTATACCCCTCAAATATCACTCCTAGCAAGTAGCCATCGGTTGGTTGGGATGATTGGGATAGTTGGGATGGTCTTTTCATTCCGCTATGTCTACCTTTCTGCCGTGATCTGGAATGACCCGGTAATGGTCAATGAGTGCCCTGCCAATGATAAACTCGTTTCCTATTGCAGTGATACCGGTATAATCAAATATCCATCAAATATGAGATTCATTATTTACACTATAGGCAAGCTAAGGGGGATAAGGCAATATCCGGGCATTCCACAGTAAGGCGGGGATGAACCCCGCCACTACGGTGGTGGGGCAATGTAGGGTCGGGGCTTGTCCCCGACTTCTCAGCCTCGGGCAGAGCGGCGCAATAAATTGGGCAACTACATGGGGTAGGCGGGGATGAACCCCGCCACTACAGCAATTTACGCAGGCGAGCAGTGGCATAAACGGCAGTGACCAAAGACACTGCCAGCCAGACATAGCCAATGCCGATGATGCCGGTTAGCGGCAGGAGCAGGTAGCTGGCGCCCAGCACGCCGGCGGCTATGAAACCCTCGATGGCCAGCAGCTCTGTTATCCGGCCGGTTACCCGGAGGATGGTGGCATAAATGCCAGTAATCCCGCCGGGCAGAGCGGAAAGGCACAGTACCCAGAGCAGGCTTAAGGAGTTCAGTGAGTAGCTCTGGCCAAAGGCGAGCAGCAGCCATTTGCCGGCGGCGGCAAGTACCACAATGGCAGGGACGAGCAGCAGGAAGGTGGATTTCAGCGTTTGGCGCACGTTTTCCGTTAACCGGTCCTCGAAGTGTGAGCCTTCGGCAAAGAGGGAGGATGAAGTGGCTGCTGGTATGGCGAAGAGCAGTGCCGCCATCATCCAGGCGATATAGAAGTAGGCGTTCTGCTTGGCGCTCAGCAAGTTGACCACCATCAGAGGCAGGACCAAGGAGGGCGCTGCCGCCAGCAGGTTCACCAGGTAGTTTCCAGAAGAGTAGCGCCACATGTCCCTGAGCAGGCTTAAATTAAGTGCTGGCAGCAGCCGGTAGCCCGGCTGGAGGCGGGGCAGGAACAGGAAGAGGGCAACGGCGAGGCTAACGGCGAGGGCTATGCCCCAGGAGGCGACCACGCCGAAAGTGTGGAAGAAAAGGGCGAGCAGCACGGGCAGAGGCAGCTTGAGCACGGAGAAGATGGTGGCTTTAAAAAGGGTGAAAGCGGTATTCCGGCTGGCAAGGAACGCCGCATCTACCACCGTTGAGAGCGTCCATAGTATGGCAAAGACCAGGAAGGTGAGGCAGAAGACTATGTTTTGCCGGATGAAGCCCAGGGCGGGCGACCAGAGGTCAAGGCCGGCGAGGAAGATGATGGCCGCCAGCAGGCTAATGATGACGCCCAGCGTGAAGCAGGTGTTTATTAGCTCCCGGGGGTTGCCAGCCTGGGGCAGGAAGCGGACCAGGGAGATGTTGAGTCCCACCAGGCTCAGCAGGGCAAGGAGGTTCAGCGCCGATATTATGGCTGAGCTGTAGCCCACCACGGCTTCAGCGTAGAAGCGGGCGATGATGAGCCAGAAGAAGAAGCCGAAGAGGGACATGACGGCGGTGCTGAGCATGAGATACAGGGCGTTGGCATACAGGGGGGTGGACAGCACCCGCTTGATTCCCTGCCTGGAGGTGGCTACTTTAAGGGCTTCACCTATGGTATCGAACGGCGGAAAGTCAGTCAGTCTCAATTGCTGGAGAATTATACCGCTTTTGGGTAGGGGTGACTAGTGATTGGTGATTGGTGATTGGAGGGTTTCTCCGCTGAATCCTGGTCTGAATAAAGATGTGGGCCATCCCCATTAACCTTTGCTTTTCAGGCCGGAAAGCTTTAAACTTGAGGTATATCAAGGCTGTTTAAAAATGTAGTTGCCCAATTTATGGGGCGAGCATGCCTGATAAATCAAGCAACTACAAAAATTTGGGGGTGAAGACTATTAAAACTAGGTGAGGCGAATCTGGTTTTGAAGCTGAGGCAAAATTAAACAGCCTTAATATCATGAAGGAGGTTGTGGAGATGAACAAGATAGACAGGATTTTAGCTAAGGCTAAAAATGACCCTGAAGTTGTGGCTGTTTTTCTTTTTGGCAGCCAGGCGCGGGGTGAAGCTGGCACCGGCTCAGATATTGATATTTGCCTGATGCTACGTCCCGGTAAACATGATGATTCAACACTGTTTCAAAAAAGACTGAGTTATCTTAAAGAAAGTGACGCTGATGTCCAGATTTTTTCCCGGTTGCCTCTGTATATCAGACACAGGGTATTGAAAGAAGGTAAAGTCCTGCTAAGTAAGGATGATGACCTTTTGTATGAAATTTCATTCCGCACAGCCCAAGCCTTTGAGGACTTTAAACATATTTACTACGGATACCTGGAAGAGGTTGCCGGTGCTAGACCGTGACCGGATTCTAATTAAAATTGACCAGCTAGAAGGGTATCTTGGGGAACTCCGCGGGATTTTACCTGAGGAACTTGCTGTTTACCAGAAGGTCGAGAGCAGGAGGGCCTGTGAAAGACTGCTTCAGGTGTCTATAGAGGCGGTTATTGATGTATGTCACCTGCTGGTAGCCGGACTTAGATTGGGCATAGCAGCCGAAGAGGATGACCTGTTCGAAAAGCTGAAGGGAGCGAGCATCATTACAGCGGAGATGACCGAAGTCCTGAAGGAAATGAAAGGCTTAAGAAACATTTTAGTTCACGAATACACCCGGATAGATGATAAGATAGTTTATGAGATAGTCAAAACAAGGCTGGCCGACTTTGCGACATTTAAGCAAGAAGTGCTGCAATACTTGAATACGATTAGTGATTAGTGATTGGTGATTAGGGACTAGTGGTTTTACTGGGGATTTTCTCTTTACGGAGCGGATTAGGCCTTGCAACATGCGTGAAATCATGTTTGTTTGTAGCTCGAGTTTTTCGAGGTCTGATGGCTCACCTAATCCAATCCTCCTGGCAATTTCAATTTGCGTATCCAGCTCACTGGCAGAACCTAATGAGATGTAGAGGAACTGGATAAACTCCTTACTGCCGGTGCGGGCTGCACCCTCGGCAATATTACCGGCTATCGAAATCGCCGCTCTTCGCATCTGGGAGACTAACCCAAACTGTTCTTCCCGGGGAAACTGCTGGTTACATCATAACAAATAACCGAAAGTTCCACTACTTCTTGCCAGACCTTCAAGTCTTTGTGAGTGTTCATTACCATTTACCAGTCACCAATCACCGGTATAGGTCTTCGACAGAGCCGATGTCAAGCCAGAGTTCGGTGAAGGTGCAGGCATGGACTTCATCCTTATCTACCAGGTAAGCGATAAAGCTGCCCAGGTTATCTCTTTTGCCTTCAGCGCAGTATCGGGAAAGGTTGGGGAATATTTGTGGTGGGAAAATATAACAGGCAGTAGCAACAAGGCTTGATTTGGGCCTCGCTGGTTTTTCCTCAAGTTCAGCTATGCGGTTGCCGTCCAGTTGCACCACGCCAAACTGGCTGGCTTTGCTCCGGTCGCCGATGTCGCAGACAGCTACCAGGGTATGTTTGCCATCATATCTGGCTATGAACCCGGCTAAATCGAACTCGAAATAGTTATCCCCGGCGATGACCAGAAGGTCTTCAGCTATCGGTCTGCTCTTAATCCAGAAGTTAAGCGAGCCAACAGCGCCCAGCTTCTGGTCCTCGCTTAAAACTTCCTCGACCAGGATTTCCACCTTTCTGTTTATTGTTCCTTGCCATTGGTGAAAATCAGAGGCAAACTTCTTGTTGGTGTTAACCATGATGTCTATATTTTCGGGAATCTTAGCCACGATGTGGCTTATTAGCGCTTTGCCCTTGTATTCTAGCAGGGCTTTTGCCCGGTTAATGGTCAGAGGATATAACCTGGTGCCGAAGCCGCCAGCTAAGATTAGACATTTCATAGCTTAGCAACCTCTACTAGGGTGTAGGGTGTAGGGTGTAGGGTGTAGCTACGGGTTCTTTTTGAGTTTGCTGATGTAGCTTGATAGTAATTTTCCAACCTCCTCGTTTAGTTCGTATATTTCTTTAAATTGGTCGGTGTTAATATAGCCTATATCTTTAGAGAGGG
>Ga0172366_10003337_pt1 | contig 12665 bp, 12 predicted proteins | sample LakKivSesite69cm_FD_114533 | JGI IMG/M metagenome (GOLD analysis project Ga0172366, IMG submission 114533) | Sediment microbial communities from Lake Kivu, Rwanda - Sediment site 69cm | ecosystem: Environmental > Aquatic > Freshwater > Lake > Sediment | place: Rwanda: Western Province, Lake... | reverse complement strand
GATACCCGGTGTATCCGGTTCCAGATGGCCTGAGAACCCCCCCATCGTCAAAATCACCTATGATAGGAAAGGAGCCGTCGGGCCACGCCAGGTTCGCCAGGAAAGCGAGGCCACGCTGGACTGCGGGTTTCACCTCGCCAGGATCAAGGCCCCACCCCCTGGCCAGTGAGAGGTAAACTAGGCCCATCTCAAGGACAAAAGCGCCGTATCCAGGCGCGCCCTCCGCGTATGAGCCGTCAGAAAGGAAGGCCAGGCCTATCTCACGGGAAAATTCCTCCTGTCCGGCGCGGAACCATTCACGGGCCTCGGACAACCCCCTGAGGTAGCCACCCAGGACGAAAAGCCCAAGGGCTCGGCCAAGAGCGTGATTGAGGGGATGGGGTTCGGGATTGGACGCGAGGTGACGGCCGTGGGCAAAAAGCCAGCGAAGGATGTTCTTCCTGGTTTCCGGGCTCACGAGCTCGCCTGCTCCCTCAAGGAGAAAAACCCAGTTGATGGCCCTCACCGCGACCTCAAGGGATGAAGACCACCCCGTGCCGATGCCGACCGGGTTGGCCCTGGCCCAGGACTCAAAGGCCTCCGGGAAATCCCCCGGCCTCGCCCACCTGAAACGGGAAGGCTCCCAGGCCGTCCTCAGGTCAGAGCGCGCGTCCCTGTATGTTATGTATCTGTGGTGGACCATGGGCCAGGGACGCAGGGGTGCCTCAGGCGCGCGGCCGAGCCTGTCGCCCAGCGGTAAACCCGGGAGGGGGGATGTTTCGCATTCAACGGGCAAGCGCGGGAGCCCGTAAAAGAGCCGAAGGGCCAGGGTTCTCAGAAACGCGGCGAGGCGTCTTTTCACGGCCGGATTACCACGAGGCCCTGATGATTGCCTCGTCTGGTTTGGCCGAGAGCACCTCGGCCCTGGCGTTCCTGGAACCACCCATGTCAAGGGCAGACTCTATCCAGCCTGCCACCTCCTCCACCCACGGCTCCGGTATATTGCAGTCCCGGAAGGCGACCAGGGCAAAGTCGTCGCCGGATTCCAGGATTTCCAGCTTGCCCCGGCTAAAGTAGTAGCGCCAGACCACATTAGCGTTCTTCACCAGGTAAAGCGGAAGGTTGGAGACGAAGCGCAATATCCTCAGGCCAGAGCCCACCTTCCGGGCCGTTAAGCGCCCGAATTCCCTGTATAGCTTCGTGCCGGGCCCCAGCGCGCTGAATATGGCCGAAAGGGCCTCCACGGGATACCACTCCGTTGGCTTGGGCTTCGCGGAGACGCCAGGGTCCTGGAAGATGTCCTCCCATCCCTCCCCCACCCTGGACCTGACGAACTCGGCCAGGTTTGCCACCTCAAATCCTCTTATCTTGAGGGGTTCACCATCGCTCATTCCTGGCCCAGCTCCCAGTTCGGATAGACACCCACGCCCAGTGGGGAAAGGAGTCCGTTTTCAAGCCTGTAGAGTCCAGCCCCCGCGATCATGGCGCCATTGTCGGTGGAATACCTGGGGTCAGGGAAAATGACCTTCTCGCCGAACTCACGGCTGAACATCTCCCTGAGCGCTTGGTTCACCGAGACCCCGCCGACAACGGCCAGGCTCCTGACCCTGGTCAGCTTGACGCCCCTGGCGCATACCTCCACGAGCTGCCTGAGAGCAGACTCCTGGAAGCTCGCGCAGATGTGGGGGAGGTTTTCCGCGACGAAACCCGGCTCCTGCCTCATGATATAGTAAAGAAAGGAAGTCTTCAAACCGGAATAGCTGAAGGCCAGCTCGTCCATCCGGGGAACCGGGAACTCGTGGAAATCGGGATTGCCGCCCTTTGCGAGGCGCTCAATCTCGGGCCCGCCGGGGTAATCAAGGCCAAGTATCCTGGCCGCCTTGTCAAAACACTCGCCGACCGCGTCGTCCCTCGTCCTCGCGATGACCTGGTATTTTCCCCAGGCCCTGACATGAACCAGGTCAGTGTGGCCGCCAGAGGCTATCAAAGCAAGGAATGGAGGGTCAATCCTTTCGGTCAGCAGTAAGGAGAATATGTGGCCCTCAAGGTGGTTCACACCAACAAAGGGCAGTTTCAGGGCCTGGGCCGCGGTCTTTGCAAAAACGACGCCAACCATGAGAGCGCCGGGGAGGCCAGGCCCAAGTGTTGCCGCTATGCCATCCAGGCCGTCCCAGGAAATGCCAGCCCTCTCCAGGGAGAGGTCAACGAGCCTGGGCAGGAGCCTCGCATGGGTCCGGGCCGCGAGCTCTGGCACGACCCCGCCAAATACCCTGTGTTCATCCTGGGTTCTCGTGGCCTCGGAAAGAACGCGGAAACCATCTCCGGCCACCGCACAGGCTGTCTCGTCGCAGGAAGTGTCTATTCCAAGAATGAGCAAGGCGCATAGTTTAAGCCGTGCGAGCGGGGCGCTTCAAGCAGGAGAAGGGCCTATTTCACCGCGACCCTGGCCCTCTGCTTCCCTGCAACCACAAAATAAACCCCCGGCCTTAAAGGGCTTATCAGGGTCTTGCCTTTTATTTCTTTGCCGAGAACCAGGCGGCCGGCTGGATCATAAATCTGGGTAGGGCCTGAGTATCCGGTTATCCAGAAGCCTCCCGGAGCTGGGATCAAGACCAGCTTTTCCTCCGGTTTAGCCGGCCCCTCCTCCACATCCGCAGGCGTAAGGATGAGCTCCATGACCCAGTTGTAGTCAAAGCCAAAATCACTAAGCTTCATCCAGCCGATCCCGTCAAAAGAAACCATATTCCCATAGCCATCCATGGCTGGCCCAGCGTCCGTGGTCGCAGGGTATTCTCCGACGGCATGCCACTGCTTGCACCAGAGCCAGATGGTATCCCCATCGTGAAGGCTTATGGTATCACCAAAAAAGACCTCTTGGAAGGACAGGCTATCCGAAGCATGAAAAGAGCCTGAGTCCAAGACGATATTGGGAGTATTGTAATCTCCCAGACACAGCCTCAAGGTGCCAGAGCTGTCCAGAGGCTCGCATATATTTACTCTCCCAGAGTGGACGATTCTTCCGTCAAGGCTTGAGTCTATGGGGAGGACGATAGCCCAGTGCAGGACACCACCTGCAGTGTAGCCTATACACTCATAACCTACAGCAGTAGTGTCATACCACCTCAGAGTATCGCCGTTGGGCTGGGTCAGGAGAAAAATAACCAAACTCAGCATTTTACTCTATATGGTAACCGAAAACCCGTGGACGATCAAGTGGCAAGCCCTCCCGGCCCCGGTTTATAATTTCGGTGACTTTGGAGGAAACATGAACCACCTCATAGCTCTCAGTTTGCTTGCGGCCTTCCCCATGGACAAGATGGGGCAGACCGTGCTCATGGAAACCCCCGCGGGGGAGGTCTCGGAAGCGGTGCAGTCCGAGGACCTCACCCAGATAGCCGTGTCCATATACTCCTACGAGGACGACATGATGCGGGTCATAGTCAACGGCCAGGAAAAGGGAACCTACATGAGCATATGGGACCTGAAGTTCACGAAGGATGGGAACCTCGCCTATGTGGCCCTTGATGCGGGGAACAAGATGTATTTCGTCCTGGGCTCCAAGGCCTATGGCCCCTACGACTATGTCGGGGAATATGTCCTCTCCGAGGATGGCCAGCACTATGCGTTCAGGGTAGGCACGGGCGGGACCTGGGACGAGGAGGGTTATTACTCCGGTGGGAAATACGCCATATTCCACGATGGGAAAATGGGCAAGGAATACGAGTTCATATCCCTACTCACCCTCTCGCCTGACGGATCAGAGGTCAGCTATGTAGCCCACAAGGGCGGAAAATGGGGCCCGGGTGCTGTATATGATGGCGGGAAAATGTTTGTGGTAAGGGGAGACAAGGAGGACAAGAAGTATGACTGGCTTCTGAACCTCACCTACTCGCCAGACAGCAGGCACCTGGCCTACATAGCCGGCTCAAAGGGAAAGTGGGTCAATGGCGAATACATTGGTGGAGAGCGCATGGTCGTGGTGGACACCAAGGCCCCCAAGAAGAAGTATTCCATGGTTGCCGGCATAGTCTTTGATTCCACGGGCGCGGCCTGCTACATCGCCAGCCTGGACGGGACCTGGAACGAGAACAACTACTATGTGGGCGGCACCTATTTCCTGGTCACCGGGGAATCCGAGGGCAAGAAGTATGACTTTGCCAGGGGCCTTATCGCGACCAAGGCCGGGACTACAGCCTACATAGCTGGCGAGGGAGGAAGATGGGAGGCGGAGAACTATGTCGGCGGTGACTACTACATCGTGCAGGGCAAGAGAAAGACGGGGCCCTACAATTACATAGACCTGCCAGTGGTTGCCGAGGAAGGCGACTACTATGTCTGCATGATCTCAACCGGCGGGCGCTGGGACCCCTCGGGTTACTATGCGGAGGGTAAATACAGGATAAGGCCCAACATCGGAAGCATGAGCAAGGAATACGAGGACATCAACGGAACGAGCATCGTCCTGGGTGAGAGAGGGGGCTTCGCTTTCCTGGCTTACGAGGGTGGCGAGTGGTATGAGGGGATCTACGAGGGGGGCAAGATCTTCGGTGTCTGCAATGATAAGGAGAGCGAGCGCTACGACAACATCTTCCCCGCGAGCCTGAACATATCTCCGGACGGCAAGCACTTCTCCTTCACCGCGCAGAACCCCGAGAACAGCAAGGAATTCATTGTGGTTGATGGCCAGCCCCTTGAGGGGGAGAACGACTTTGTCTTTGACAAGATGCTCCTCTCCGCGGACGGCAAATACCTGGCCTACAACTGTGTCCTTGAGGGCAAGGTCTACCTGAATGTGGTGGAGGTGGCCAAGGCCGGGAAAAAGCCCACGGACAAAGGCAAGGGCGGAAAGGGCGGCAAGTAAGGGCGTTGCATGCAAGGCCCCCGGGCGCTTGACACCATGAGGCGCCGGCTTCTTTACCGGGCATCGGGGCGCTCAAAGCTTGAGGCCGAGGAAATCCTGGGGCCATTCGCTTTGCAAGCGCTCCCGGATATGGATGAGGATGAGCTTGCCGCTTTTGAACGCCTTTTAGACCTTGACGACATAACCCTCCTGGAGATTTTCGCGGGAACGAGGCCCACGCCGGAAGGGCTTGAGGAGATGTTCGGGAGGCTGAGGGGATTCTGGAAGGGATCACAACATCAACACGGGTAGTCCAGGGCATCTTGGACGGGTAGCCTCCTGGTGTTCATTCTGACCTGAGAAATAATGGATCTGATGGTGAGAGTAATCGGCGGAGGCCTTGCCGGCTCTGAAGCGGCCTGGATGATTGCCCGGCAGGGCGTCAGGGTCATCCTCCAAGAGATGAGGCCGGACAGGATGACCCCCGCGCACTCCACGGGCCTCCTGGGGGAGCTGGTGTGCTCCAATTCCCTGAAGTCAATGGACATCCTGTCCGCCCAGGGATTGCTGAAGGAGGAGCTGAAACGCATGGGATCTTTGATCCTGGAGGCCGCGGAGCATTCAGCCATACCAGGGGGCAAGGCCCTGGTGGTTGACAGGCATAAATTCGCGGGGCATATCACGGCAAGGCTTGAGGATCACCCGCTCGTGGAGATAAGGAGGGAGGAGGCGCGAGGGGTGCCCGAAGGGATCGCTGTGATAGCAACGGGGCCCTTGACATCCGACGCGTTCGCGGAATCCCTCAAGGGTCTCACGGGCCAGGAATTCCTCTATTTCTACGACGCGCTCTCGCCAATTATCTCCGCTGAAAGCCTGGATACAAGCCGGATGTTCTGGGCGGACAGGCACGGGTGGGACCAGGGAGCATACCTGAACGCGCCCATGTCAGAGGAGGAATACAGGAGATTCTACGAGGCGCTGGTCGCCGCGGAGGTTCACAACCCCCGCTTTGACGAACAAATACCCTATTTTGAGGGTTGTTTGCCCGTGGAGGTCATGGCGAGGAGGGGCTACGAGACCCTGGCATACGGCCCAATGAGGCCTTCGGGACTCGTTGATCCGGCAACCGGCGAGGAGCCTTTTGCGGCAGTGCAGCTGAGACCGGAAAATGCTGATAAAACGGCCTTTTCGCTGGTGGGATTCCAGACCCAGTTGAAAACCAGGGAGCAGGACAGGGTATTCCGGATGATACCAGGCCTCGGGAACGCGGAGTTTTTGCGCCATGGCGCTGTTCACAGGAACACCTACCTGAACGCGCCTCGGCTCCTCAATCCAACCCTTGAGCTCAGGGCAAAACCTGGGATTTTCATAGCTGGCCAGCTCTCAGGCACAGAGGGCTACCTTGAGGCCGCGGCAGGGGGGCTTTTGGCCGGAATGAACGCGGCAAGACTGGCTATGGGAAAGAGGCCCCTGCCGTTCCCCGCGCACACGGCTCTGGGAACGCTGTTCTCAGCGATAACCGCGGCCTCTGAGAAGAATTACCAGCCAACCAACCTGCACCTGGCCCTTTTTACGGATGTCCCGGAAGGCCTGCATGGCAAGGCAAGGAGGGAGTTCATAACCAGGAGGGCAATGGAGGAGCTGGAAGATTTCACGCGGGGATAATTCACTCAAAACAGGGTAGAACAGGGGCCCCCGCGCCCCGTCAATTTCACCTCCTGTCCCTGAAGAATTTCCTGAGGAGCTCCCGGACTTCATCGCCCAGTGGGCCCTTTACCACCCTGAGCCTGTGATTCAGGCGCGGGTCCGCGGGTATCTCATACAAGCTGACAGACCCGCCGAATTTCTCGTCCTCCAGAGCGTATATGACTTCCTTGACCCTCGCCAGGACCAAAGCACCGGAGCACATCACGCAGGGTTCCGAGGTCACATAGACCGAGGAACCGGATAACCGCCAGTCCCCGAGCTTTTCGGAGGCCTCCCGCAAGGCAAGAATCTCCGCGTGCGCGGTGGGATCCGAGAGGGCAACGGTCCTGTTGTGCGCGCGGGCGATCACCCCGCCATCCAGGACTATCACGCACCCAACGGGCACCTCACCCTCCGCGAGCGCCTTTCTGGCCTCGTCCAGAGCGAGGGACATGAAGCCGAGGTGTTTATCCATTTTGCCTGGAACCCTGGCCGCGGCGCCTCATTCCTTCCCCAGAACCCTCCTGAATATCCCGTCTACCTCGGAAAGGTAATCGTGGTCCAGGGCCTCCATGACCCCTTCCTCCTCAAGTGCCTCAGTGATCTCAGGGTGGCCCAGGGCAGCCTCGGCAAGGCTCATCCCCTCGTCCATTGCCTTTTGCGAAGCCTCCTTCACCCACGCGTATGCCTCTGACCGAGATATCCCGGCCCTGACCAGCGCGAGGAGCAGTAATTGCGACCTGTAGAAATCACCGAACTTTTCCAGGTTTTCCCTAATTTGATCCTGGTCAATCTCAAGGCCCCTGACCACCTCGGTCATCTTCCTGGTCATGTAAAAAAGGAGGCCGGTCGCGTCCGGCAGCGCGACGCGCTCGGCAGAGGAGTTGGAAATGTCCCTCTCGTGCCACAGCGCGATGTTCTCAAATCCCGCTATGGCGTATCCCCTAAGCAACCTTGCCATGCCACATATCCTCTCGCAGATAACCGGATTTCTCTTGTGGGGCATGGCCGAGGAGCCGCGCTGGGACTTGCCAAAAGGCTCTGCCATTTCCCCGACCTCTGTCCTGGAGAGGAGCCTTATCTCCGTGGCAAGCCGTTCAAGCCCCGCGCCTGCCATGGCTATCGCGGCGAAAACCTGGGCATACCTGTCCCTGGGCACGACCTGGGTTGAGACCGGTTCCGGGGAAAGGCCGAGCTTTTCCATGACCTTTTTCTCAAGCTCAACGCCCAGAATTGAAGAGTTGCCAACAGTTCCCGATAGCTTGCCCATGGAGATGACCCTTTTGGCCTCAATGAGTCTGGTAATGCTCCTGCCGGCCTCGGCGTAAAAACCAAGGAGCTTGAGGCCGAGGGATGTCGGCTCAGCGAACACGCCGTGGGTTCGGCCCATGATCGGGGTCAGCTTATGCGCGAGGGCTTTTTCCTTGAGGGCATCGTGAAGGTTCCTCGTCTCCTCAATCAGGAGCTCGCAGGCTTCCTTAAGCAGAAGCGCGTTCGCGGTGTCCACGACATCGTAGGATGTGAGGCCATAGTGGAGCCAGCGGCCCGCGTCACCAACAGCCCTCTCAAGGCAAGCAACGAAAGCCACGACATCGTGATCAAACTCCTTCTCTACCTCGTCCTGACAATGAGCGAGCGCCGCGTAATCCAGTTTATCAAGGGCATTTCCGATCTTCTTCGGCACTTCCGCTGGGATGATGCCCATCTCGGCCTCGGCCTCGGCGACCGCGAGCTCAACCCTGACCCACTGGCGGAGCCTGTTCTCCCTTGACCACAGCCCCTTCATCTCCGGGAGCCAGTATCTCTCTATCATACCTATATTATATCGGGTAGCCCAGGGTCTTTGCACCCCGGGCCGGGTATGAGCGGGCCCTATAAGATTGCGGCGCAAGCGCCTCTTATGTGCCAGCCCTGAGCCAGTTGTCGGTTAAAACCGGAACCGGGAAGCGAAGTGCAGGAGAGTCCTTGCGCCCTGGGCCAAAACAGGGATCGTAGTCCCGCAACTCGCAATCCGGCACTTTGATCCTCCCTGGCCGGCCCGATTATAATCTGGGAACAAAGGAGACAAGATGATAGGTGTATTTTTGTTTCTGGTGGCTCAAGTCCCCACCGTGAGCCTGCCCGTGGATTTTGTGACCTCGGAGACCCCCGCGAACCTCTTCTTCCTGAATCCGGGTTTCCTTGACCCCTCCCGGTCCGAGGGCATAGTCGGCGCTGACCTGAACCCGTCTGTCCTGGCGTTTTCAAAGAACAACATTGATCTCTATGTGGCTGGTTCAATGAGCTCGTCTGCCAACGCGGGCCTCAGCTTTGACCTGCCCCTGGAAGCCGGTGACACGACCATGGCAACCATCCCGGTTGACCTTGACGGGACTTTCACTGACCAGGGGGGATTTGACTACTTCGGGATAGCCGGGAGGATAGGCCTGGCTTCCCTGGGCTTCATCTACCAGAGGCCATCCTATGTTTCTGTGGGCCTGCCAGAGGGTTTCTCTTTCGGGACGACCATCCAGGCGGACAGCCTGACCTCGTTTGACTACGACTATGTTGCTGGGACCGGGGATACCGTGCCACTGAAACTGACCCTGGGCGGCTCCGCGACAGCCACGCTTTATCCGGCTCTGGACGCGGAGATGAAGCAGGCCCCATTGTTTTTTGGCGGAGCGCTGAAGCTCGGGCCTTTCGCTTTGGGGTTTGGCTACAAGATGAGAAAATACACCGCGGAGCTCCACGCTGTCGGCAGGGTCTCGCTGGACTCCGCGAGGCTGGACTGCGACCCCCGTGCAGACGGTTGGGACACGGATAGCCTGGATGTTTACCTGGATGTCCCAGCGATGGATTCGCTGTTCTACGCGTCCTACGACGGGGTTGTCCAGGGCTCGCAGAACGCATTTCTCCTGGGGATGACCCTGAGGCCCGTGAAGTTCCTGGGCCTCTCGCTGGGCCTGGAAGGCGGAATGAAATCCTCAGTCACCACGATATACACCAGAACGCTCCACCTCCCGGACACGGTCGGGGGAACCCTGACGCCAACCGAGGACAATGTCGTGGTTGATCCGATGGACAGCACAATTTCGGGAAACCTGGTCCTGGGCGGCGGCTCAATCATCTGCTCCACTGACACCCTGAGGGACGAGATAAACTACAACCTCCTGCAATATGTGGCCGTCCGCGGGGGAATAAACCTCTTCATCGTAAACCTGGGCGGTGGCCTTGAGCTCGCGGAAGACGCGGACGGGGTCTACATGGGAACGAACTACCTGACGCCGTCCGTGGGCATACCCCTGCCGAAGTCCGAGCTTCGGATAGGCTCTGTGATTGCCTGGCGCTACGCGAAGGCCGGGGACTATTTCATACCCTCGGTGCCCTTGATATACGGAGGCGCAGGCCTGACAATAAAGCCGGCCCTGAATATGGGTGGCGTTGTCCTGGAGGAGATAGGGATAGGCGCGAAGGCCTCGGCCCTGGCTTATACCCTCAGCATCCTCTCATCAACCGTCACGGACAAAGATGTGGATGTGAGCTCGCTAATGCCCAACTTCTCGGTCTCCGCGGGGCTAAGGCTGGGGTTCAAAATGCCGGAGGATTAACCAGGGTATCATGAACCTCCCCGTCAAATACCGGCCCAGGAAGTTCACGGATGTGGTGAACCAGGAGCATGTCGTCCGGACACTGCAGAACGCTCTGAAGCTCGGGCCGGAGCGACTGGGCCAGGCATATCTCTTTTCCGGGCCAAGGGGAATTGGCAAGACCACCATAGCCAGGCTCCTGGCAATGTCCCTGAATTGCGAGCGGGGGCCAGGGGACGAGCCATGCGGGGAGTGCGAGAACTGCAAGGCCATAATCCAGGGCGGCTCAATGGATGTCATAGAGATAGACGGCGCGTCCAACAGGGGAATTGACGAGATAAGGAACATAAAGGAACAGATAAGGTTCCCGCCAGCCTACAGCAGGTTCAAGGTCTATATCATAGACGAGGTCCACATGCTCACCACCGAGGCCTTCAACGCCCTGCTGAAGACCCTGGAGGAGCCGCCCTCTTACCTGATCTTCATGTTCGCGACAACAGACCCCCAGAGGATACCCAGGACGGTTCTCTCCCGTGTCCAGCGCTTTGACCTCAGGCCCATAAGCGTCCAGGACATCGTGGACAGGCTCACCGTGGTGGCCGAGGCAGAGGGGATACCCGTGGAGCCGGACGCGATGAAGGCGTTGTCAGAGCACTCGGACGGCTCCCTCCGCGACGCGCTGGTCATGCTGGAACAGCTCTGGGTCTACTCCGGCGGGACGATAACCAAGAGGGATGTCCTGAACCTCCTGGGTGTGGTAGAAAAGGACTTCTACCGTCAGCTCTTCGTTCACCTGAAGGAGCGAGACACATCCGGCGCGCTCAGGCACCTGGATTCCCTCCTGGCCAGGGGCTACACGCCGGGGGATTTCATGCGTGGCCTGGTGGGATTTCTATCCGAACTCATGCGCGCGAAGATGGGCCTCTCGGAGGACGAGGAGACCGCGAAGCTGGCCAACGCCTTTCCCAGGGAAGACCTCCTGGCATACGCGAACATAGCATTTGACCTGGAGTCGTCCCTGAGATACAGGATAAACCCCAGGGCCTGGGCAGAGCACGCCGTCCTCAGGATGGCGATGCTCCCTTCGGCAGTGGACATAGAGCGGGCCCTCGCGGGCGGTTCAGAGATACGGGCCGAGGACGCCGGGAAGACCCATTCGGCTCCCATCCGTAAGAAAAAGTCCCAGGACGAGGCAAGGCCCCAGGTCCAGGACGAGGCCCTGAAAAAGCTCATAGAAACATTCAAGCTGGAGGAAATAGAGGATGAACTTTGGACAGATGAAGGACGCGATGGCTCTTAAGGCCAAGCTAGGCAAGATGGAGCGCGAGCTCAAGAAAGCAAGGCTCTCCTCGGACGCCCAGGGAGGCAGGATAAAGATAACAGTGGACGGGACAGGCGAGGTGCAGTCCGTTGAGATAGACCCGGAGCTCCTTAACCCTGAGAGGCGAAAAGACCTTGAGAAGGGCCTTGCCTACGCTTTCAACTCCGCGAGGGAGGCCGCTGGCAGGTTCAGCCAGGAGAGGTTCAAGGAGCTCGTGGACAGCCTGCCCCCGGAGATGAAGGCAATGCTCGGAGGGGGAATGTGATGTGGGTTAAAACCCAGGGCTACCCGGCCTCTGTTCACTGTTCACTGATATGTGGATCCCCAAGCCTTTGCTGAGACTCACCGAGGCCCTGAAGGCCTTGCCCGGCGTGGGCGAGCACACCGCGGAGCGCCTGGCTTTTTACCTCTTGGGCCACAGGAACAACCTGGAGGAGCTGAACAGGGCGCTCTCCGGAGCGCGGGAGCTGGGCTTCTGCTCGGTCTGCGGGGTCATAACAGACCTTGATCCCTGCCCGATATGCTCTGACACCGGGAGGGAGGATGTCATCACGGTGGTGGAGAGGCCCTCCGATGTTTTTCTCTTTGAGAGCTTTTCGTTTTACAAGGGACGGTATCATGTCCTGGGAGGGGTCATCTCGCCCCTGGACGGGGTGGGGCCGGAGGACATAAGGCTTGATGCCTTAATCAGGAGAACCGAGGCCGGAGAAGTGAAAGAGGTGATAATAGCGCTGTCCCCAACGGTTGAGGGGGACGCGACCGCGTTTTATCTCTACGAGCTTTTGAAGGACAGGGTCAGGGTAACCAGGATAGCCAGGGGAATCCCCACGGGCGCGGAGCTCTCCCTCGCGGATCCCGTGACGGTCAAGGAGGCGTTCCTGGGGAGAAAGGAGATGGAGTGAGGGGGCCTACCCTGCTTTTTCATATTTATCAACTTGACAAAGAGTTGCGAAGGATATAAACTGAAATTGAATCAAAAAATAGCGGCCAGCCTGTCGGGCTGGAAAGCCCGACCTGGACAGGGTTTTGAGGTGGTTAGCCCTGGGCCACCGCGCCCAGGGCTCGGCGAACGCTAAAAATGGACGCTAAAAAGGTCCTGAGCTTCTAATGTTTCTAAGCCGGGGTCCCCAGGAATTTGCAAAAACGGCAAATTCCTGGGGTGGCAATCGGGGCGCCCGGATTTGTTCCAGTCGCCTCGCTTTCAGCGGCTCGGCGAACGCTAAAGATGGACGCACATAGTTGATTATGGTCTGGAGAACCTAACTCGCTT
>Ga0172366_10003336_pt1 | contig 12666 bp, 13 predicted proteins | sample LakKivSesite69cm_FD_114533 | JGI IMG/M metagenome (GOLD analysis project Ga0172366, IMG submission 114533) | Sediment microbial communities from Lake Kivu, Rwanda - Sediment site 69cm | ecosystem: Environmental > Aquatic > Freshwater > Lake > Sediment | place: Rwanda: Western Province, Lake... | reverse complement strand
TGTTAAACCAAAGGACGATCCTAACAAAGGTTCCAGACTAACCTTTCTAGTTAATAACTTAATATACGATATAGAAGAAGGTTACTTCATTATGAGGCCAGATATCATACAACACATACATAAAGACATGCAAAATCAGAGTGAGATAGATTCACACATAGACCCATTGGATAATTAAAATGAAAATCATACAACCGTCATTTGAAATTCTAGATCCAACTGGATCTAAAGCTGGAGTAGAAATGCTTCAGCGTATTGAACGAGCTGGAAGAACTTGCTACAAGAGTGAAGATAAGATAACAAATGACAGCGCTGAAAAGTTTGTTAAGAATGTAATCATTCGAGGCCACGAGTCAGTAATAGAACATGAAAAAATTACTGTACGAATCATCTGCGATAGAGGAGTATCTCACGAAATAGTTAGACATAGGCTTGCTAGCTACTCGCAGGAGAGCACCAGATACTGTTATTATGGCAGCGATAAGTTTGGTGGCGAACTAACGTTTATTGATCCTTCTGAAGCCTTTAACTGGATTAAGGATGGATCTAAAGAATGCAATAGACTCTGGTGCATCTGGGAAGATAGCATGCAACAAGCTGAAGCTAATTACTTCGAGCTTATTGGGTATGGCGCCAAGCCTGAGGAGGCCAGAGATGTTCTACCAAACTCAATTAAGACTGAGCTAGTAATGACTGCAAACATAAGAGAATGGCGTTGGTTCTTTATTAAGAGAACACCCCGAGAAGCTCACCCTCAAATGAGACAAATAGCTAGGCCAATGCTTAGAGAATTCAGAACAAGATTCCCTGTACTATTTGATGATATTGGAGTAATCGAATGAAAACAAGAATGGGTTTCGTTTCTAACAGTTCGAGCTCAAGCTTTATCTGCCCAAGAAAAAACTTTGAATCTATCTTTGATCTTGGAAAAGAAATGCTAAAGATTAGGAACGCTGATTGGGAAGATATAGACAATGATAGACTACAGATTGAAACAAGAAAACTAGAACGAGCACAAGAGCTTGGCATCAATCCTAATACGCCAATCGTATTTTCTACTACTAACTACGAAACATACATTAGATTAAATACTAATGAGACATTATACGAAGTTGATACTTGCAATAATCAAGACTGGGATCAAATAGAACGATTAGAAAGCGCTACTTTCTGTGATACAGAAGAGTTATCAACAGACACTAAAGATATATACTTTTGGTGGGTTGAAGAAGGAATCGTCGGAAAGCCAGTAGATATGACGAACGCTAAATGGAAACAGTTCAGACAAGATAATAAAATTAAAGACTCCTGGCCTCAATGTCCATTTGTAGATAATCACTTTAAAGCTATGGTTGAAGGTTTAGATGGAAAAATACAATGTGTCCAGTGCTATCAGCTAGCTAAGAAAGATGACATGATTCTAGTTCCAGCAAAGAAAATCTATTTTAGATCAGCATACATACTTAAACCAAGGTTAAAACTAAGATGATTAGAAGATGTATTAGCACTAATTACAACTGGGAGTTTGACACAGTTACTGGTCACTTTCAACGATGGGGGAAAACAAAATCAGATGATCCTAGCTACAGCCCGTATGGTCCCGAGATACTCGATATGGAGATCTCGACTAACTGCCACGGAATGGCCTCTGGACCCTGCTCTTTTTGTTACAAGGGCAATACTCTGAATGGAAAGCAAATGTCGGTCGAGAGGTTCAAGACCATACTTGCCAAGATGCCAAGCAACCTCACTCAAATTGCTTTCGGCATCGGTGATCTCGACGGACACCCAGACCTCGAGAAGATACTGGCGCTCACAAGGCGCGAGGGAGTCATACCAAACATTACAATCAATGGGTTTCGTACCAGCTGTAAGCTCCTTACAGTTCTTCGAAATCTCTGTGGTAGCATTGCCGTCTCTAGATACGATAATGATGCCTGCTTCGATACCGTCCACAGACTCACAGTAATGGGTGCTGAGCAAGTTAACATTCATCAAGTAATAGCTCCAGACACTATTCAAGATTGTCTTAATCTAATAGATGATGTTAGATTTGATAAACGTCTTGAAAGATTGAATGCTGTAGTATTTCTAATGATGAAACCAAAAGGACGTGCTAAAGATATAGCACCAGTTTCAATGGAAGATTTTAAGAAGATAGCTAACAAAGCCTTAAGCACTGGAATACCATTTGGGTTTGACTCATGTAGTGCTCCAAGCTTTTTAAAGGCAATGGAGGGTCACGAGCGATTTGGGGAGTTTGCCAGATTTATAGAACCTTGTGAAGCTTTTCTATTCTCTTCATATTGTAATGTTGATGGCGAATTCTATCCATGCTCGTTCTGCGAAGGTGAGACAGGCTGGGAAACTGGCCTACCAGTCACTGGAGAAACAGACTTTCTACGCGATATCTGGAATCACCAACGAATGATTGAGTGGAGATCTAGACTCCAAAATAATAATAAAACCTGTGTATGCAGCATAGCAAGTGCATGCAGATCATGTCCAGTTTTTAATAGCGTTAGTATATGTAAGAGTATATAATAAGTATTAATATAATATAATACTAATTATATTATATATTATTTTACATATCTGACTAACAATTGTAACTCATTGATTTATTTAGTTTGAAAAGTTCTCTATAAGCATTAAAAAGATAAGATAGTTATAATATATATTAATTATATTAATACTATAACAATACTATATCATATCAACTTTACAAAGGATAAGAAAATGAAACTATTTATTCCCGATCTGTATGAAGTATTAAAGTGTCGTGTTAAGAAGCTAACGAGTACCAAAGAATCAGATGATCCAGCTGATATTCTTATTCGCTTAAAGGATGTTCAGACAGTCTGTGCAGAAATAGAAGACGTAGCCAATGCTCAGGCCCTAGAGATTGAAAAGCTTCGAGCTGAGGCAGACGCTAAGAAAGGTGTATAATGAAAATTAGACAGGGTTTCGTAAGTAATAGCTCTAGTGCTAGCTATTATGTTACACTTAACCAAAACATAGACGAAGCTCTAAACACCATACAGGAAAACTGCTGGTATCCTTATCTAGATGAAGATGCATTACTTGAAATCTTAGAAAAATATATTAAGGATACAGAATCTAGATTAGAAGATATAGACAAGAAAAGTGAGCGTTTTCTAATACTCGATACTAAGCCTGAGCTTGAATCTAGACTTAAAAAATATCAGTCTATGAAACAAACTATTATAGATAAAGCGAGTGGAAAACCAATTGAAGATCATGCTATAGCCAAAATGGGATTAGAGCTTGACTATATTTTAATTAAAGATATAAATGGAATTAAAACAGAATTAGAAGCTGGTACATCGATGCATAATAGCTATGACGAAGGCATGTCAGATTTTCTAAAGGATATTGTTCTTTACTACTCCTTCGAACGTCCTGAGCTAATATCCTTAAAAATAGAACACGATGGATAACTATTGACAAGTGTCTCCTAATATATTATATTTAGTATTAGGAGGCACAAATGATTACACCAATAGTTCGTACAATATTATCTGGATTCATATCTGGATTTCAAGCAGCAGAAAGAGCAAAAAATGCAAGACGGTATCAACGTGTTTATAGATTTCTCGATAATTCAAAAAAGCAATCCAAGCTCACTATACAAGGAATTAGATCTCCTTATAAGAATAGGGAAGAGCATTCATATATGGAGTAAGAGCACATCGATTAAAGAAATGAAGGAATACTGCAAGACATTAAAGATTGCTCCAGAAGATTATGATGCTACTATCCATGCTAAAGTATTTGTACTCAGACATAAAGATAAGAGATCATATCAAAGTATAGCAGATGAACTTGGTATCAAACTAGACTTAGTTAGTTTTTATGTAAATAGTGATCCTACAAAACCCTGGGTGCTGGATGACTGGATTGTTGATTATCACTTTAAAGATTCATCTATCTATGAAAAGATAGACATCTTAATAGACAACGACCAAAATCTAGTTCAGAGATTCAAACGAGCAAATCGTTCAGCAAACTATGTGGAGAACGTATAATGGAAGAGTATGTACTACTTAGAAAATCTGTCAATAAATACATTGATAAGTTTCCAACATCTACAAGAGATGAAAATGATAAGCTTCTTCTTATAATCTCTGAAACAGTTAATAGTAGTAAGCCTGAAGACAAGAAAAGATATTCTAAGGCTAGAGAAAGATTGGTTCTATCTAACGGCGGATTTGCCATGAAATATGTCATGAGATATAAGTCTATCTTAACTGATGATGTATCTATTATGGATCTATTTCAAGAAGCAAATCTAGGTTTGATAGAAGCAATCGATACTTTTAAAATTGCTTTAAAAACTTCCTTTACTACCTACGCTTACTTTCATGTCAGAAAAAGACTTATTGACTTCATTAAGAAGAATAAACTAGTTAGAGCTCCAAGAGACATAGCTAGAAATATGAAGCATGTTAATGAGGTCAAAGGAGAATTGTTTACTGAGTTTCAAAGAGAGCCTCTAGCAATTGAGATTGCTAACGCATTACGAGAGAGACGCAGCATAGATTTAACAGTAAACATGATAGATAGTATTGTTATTCTTCTGGACTTAAACTCATCTGAATTTGACGAAAGTTTTATTAGCGAATTTAACGAACAAATTTCGTCTAATGAACTTGCTAGTGATGAAGACTTATTTAAGAGGATGGAATTCAATCTAGAAAAAGAACTAGAGAATTCTGATAAGAAGTTTGCTGAAATAGTTAGGTTAAGATTTGGATTGGGTAAGGAGTATCCGCACACGCTTGAAGAAATAAAATTCATGTTTCATCTCAAAGATGAAGATCTACCATAAAAATAAGGGGCCGAAAGGCCCCTTCTTATTTACGCAAAGTGTATTCCAGAATCACCAAGACATTTCTTTTTATAGTTACATATCGAACATTTGTAGTCGCTGTATGTCTCTCCAGATTTTTTAATCATACTTACCTTCCTTCTAGTAAGACGGCCGCAGTGAACTTCTCGTTCTAAATCCTGTGGGCTATAAAAGAGTTTATAATCTGGTTCAGGTAAAACCTTAGTCTTAGCATGATCATATACAGAATCAAACTTCTTAAATATATCATTTATATTTATTCTTAATTCTGCTATGCTTCCTTCCTCGACAGTTGCTTCTGTACCACGAGATAGAAGTTCGTCATAAGACTTCTGATCAGCAAGCTTCATCTTATAAATTTCTTTTCCTGTCTGATCAAGTGCTCTTATGATTGGGTAGCCTTGTTCATCAAGATCTACCTCAAAGAAACAGGTTGCTCCATCGCTTCTATTAACGTACATAAGATACACTTCTTTGATACCAGAACGAACGCCGCGATCAATATACTTAGTCCAATACTTATAAAGCATTGCTTGCATTAGGTTATGAGCAGCAGGTATTGGTAATTTACCCTGTGTGCCAAAGATTTCTGGAGCTTTAAATCCTGAAACAGACTTAATCTCAATAGCTTTTAAGATGCTTTCGTCGTTAATTATTACGTCAACTTTACCAGCTATGATTACCCTATTATCAGTCTTGGTTTCAAACTCAATACGATACTGAGAATCATAGTAAAGACCCATAGTCTTGAATCTTTCTACGTGATAATTTTCATACATAAGCCCAGCATCACAGATAGCTCTGCCACGAATGCTCATCTCTTCACTTGGTTCAGCGCCTATTACCTTGTAAAATAATGAGCGCTTACATTCACCAACTGTAAAAGGACCAACACCAGCTGATGCTTCTGAGGGCCAAGAAATATTTTGAAGGCGGGTTCTCGCGCTGTCTTGAGATTCAGCACGAACTTTCATGATGTCCTTTAAGAACATCGTATTAATAAAATTAGACATAGATAACTCCTTTTCTGTATTATTAATATAGTATATTTTCAGAAGAATGTCAATAGTAAAAAAAGGACTTGACAACAGAATTACTTTTTATTATATTATTACTAGGAAAAATTCCTAGAAAGGAAATTGTTTGGATATGAAAAGAAATTTAAAGAAAGGAAAATCATGGTAGTCACATCTAAAACATTAGAAAATTTAAAGAAAAGGATCCCATTTAAGTGGCGCATACAAACACAGAACGAGTACAATGCTCAGTGTGTAGCCTATATAGACGCCAGAGATGTACAAAATCTACTGGACGAAGTAGTCGGCGTAGATAACTGGCAAACTAACTTTGAAGTAATTAATGGAAATCTTTTCTGTAGCCTCGGTATACGAGTAACTCACGATGATGGAGAAACTGAATGGATATGGAAGAAAGACGTAGGAACAGAATCTAATACAGAAGCAGAAAAAGGAAACGCCAGTGATTCTATGAAACGAGCTGCTGTAAATTTCGGGGTGGGAAGATTCCTATATGAAATGTCACTTCAAAAGGTAAAAGTTAAGCAGCATACTAATGGAAAAACCTATCCTTGTGATGATAAGGGTGAAATCCTTTGGGATGGGGACATGCTAACTGACTTTATTAATTCAAAGATTAATAAGTCTACGCCAGCGCCTGCCCCTATACAGGAACAACAGCCTAGATATGAGAAACCAGCATCTGAGCCTCAGTATGCTACTCCAAACAAGCCAAAGTGGAGCAAGGCTATTCAAGAGAGAGCTGCTAAGCTTGAGAAAAATGGTCTAAAGGGAAGCGCTGCACTGTTAAAGTATCTTCCACAGTATAATGAGAGAATGAAGACATCTTATGCTTCAATTCAGGATCTAGATACTGACGATAAGTTAGAAGGACTAATCAAATACGTAGAGGATGTACCTCCAACTGGATTGGTATAATGCTTGTTCCTATAACAACGCACTCTAAAGTAAGGACTAGGTCGGGGACAAAATCCCCACTAGTCCTTTGCTCTAGATTAAGAGCAAAAACAGACAGTAAAAAGCTTACTCAAGAAGAAAGCAATATACTGCGCATCCTTAATCTGTTTGACCCAGTAATACTTGAAAGAGACGAATACACGTCTAATTCGTTATCAGAGTTTTTTAATTTACAAGAGAACTAACATGAATGAAAACAAAAATAAGATAGATATATTTACAGCACTTAGACCAAAGCTTAGAGAATATCTAATAAGTAAGGGCGTTGTAATAGATGATAGTGGATTCTTATCATGTATCCACCCTAATCATCCAGATAAACATCCAAGCTGTTCAATCGGTGGAAACACTAATGAAGAAGTATTCCACTGCTTTAGCTGTTTACCAATGACAGAAAAAGTAAGAACCCCTTCTGGTTTAAAGATGATCAAGGATTTAAAAATAGATGATGTTGTTTATTCCCAGTATGGTACTGGAAAAATAGTTAACACTATTAGCAGAACACCAGTAGAATCTATTATTGAAGTTCAACTACAGAATGTACGAAATGATAATATAAAATTTACTGCTAATCATATATTTAAAATAGTAAAAGATATGGTTAAGAAAGTACCATACATTAAGTCTAGAAAAGATGGAAATTATGACGTTAGATTCTTTGGCCAACTAAAGAAAAGAACCAGAAGTAAGAAGTATAGTGATAAAATAGATATAACAGAATGCAGAACAGATGAACTTCAAATTAATGACTATGTAGTATTTCCAAAAACAAAGAAAAATATAAGTGCTTTCTTAACTGGAATAGAAAATATTTGGATTAAAGAATATACATCTGGACCAAAAAATGGAAGAATAAATACATATCCAATTAATGAAGATACTATGTGGTTACTAGGATTATACTGTGCAGAAGGCTCTTCTTATAGAGGCGGAATTACATTTACTCTTCATAGGAATGAAAAAGAATTTCAAGACAAGATTAAATTTATAATTAAGAATAACTTTAATCTAGATTGTTCCATATATGAGTACGACTATAAAAGTAATACAACCAATATAAGTTGTAGTTCAACGGATCTACAACATTTTTTTGAAGGATTTGTAGGAAAATACTCATCATATAAATATATTTCAGATGAATTTATATGTGGACTAGACACCAATTTACAAAAAGCATGGTTAAATGGTTTATTTGATGGAGATGGAAGTAAAAGAAAACCGAAAAAATTAACACTAGTTAACGAAAATCTTATTTCAACAGCACAGCAAATAATGGTTAATCTAGAAATTCCATTTAGTTATTCTTATAAAGAATCATACTGGGGAAATGATGGTATTGAAAGAAAGCCAACTTGGTCTTTAACATGGCTGGCTAAAGAAAATATTGGATGTTTTTATGATACAGCTAGTGATGGTTTTAGATATGCATTTCTTAGAATTGATAAATTATATACATTAGAATCAAAACCAGAAGTAGTTGATATAACAGTAGAAGAATTAGATACTAATTCCCACACATTTATGACCAAACACTATTTAGTTCATAATTGTGGATGTGCTGGAAATATAATGCATGCTGTCCACTTCTTAGAAAAGAAGCCAATTACAGGTCTTGGTCTATTTACAGAAACCTTACCTTATCTAGCTAAGATGTTTGATATTCCCTACGAGCCAATAGAGATAAGTGAAGACCAGAAAAGAGAATTCCAAAAGAGACGAGCATACGAAGATGCTGCTAATGTTATCCATAGCCTTATTTATAAAAAGCAGGATAAGATGCGTGTTGTTGATGCTGAGCATCCCGCCATTAAACATCTTCTAGAAAGAGGAATTTCTCTTGAGACAATAAAGAGATTTAGAATTGGTTGCATACCAAGTCATAAAGAGTATATGGATGAAATGAAGGTCTTAGGATGGACAGATAAATCATATCTTGAGTCAGCAGACCTAGCTAACAGAAAGATATTTAGTCCAACTGGTATTATCATTCCAATCTATGACGACAAGAGCAGAGCTGTAGGATTCGTTACAAGACGAACAGATATGGAAGCTAATGCTCATGGTGAAGAGAAGTATGTTAACTCTCAGAACTCTGATATTTATCATAAGAGTGAAATTCTCTTTAACTATAACAACTGTAGACCTGAAGATGGGCCACTATACATCGTAGAAGGCTATCTAGACGCAGTCTATCTTGTACAGTCTGGTATATCAAACGTAGCTGCTATCGGTGCTACAATGCTTACAGAAGAGCATGTAGACATGTTATTCAGAGACAAGTTTAGAAACATAGTAATCTGTTTAGACGCTGATGACGGCGGCCGCAGAGGAGTAAAACTTGCGATTGAAAGACTATCAGGTTATAAGACTTTTAAAGTAAGAATTATGGAGCTCCTTGATAAATATGATCCAGACACATACGTAAGAGAGTTTGGAAAAGATAAATTTATAGAGCAATCTAGATCAGATATGTCACTTTCACCGTTTACTTGGATGCTTAAGTGGACTACATTCGAAGACGATCCAATGGAAACAGCAAAGAAAGCTATACCAACTATAGCAGCTGAAGAAAGTAATATTGTTCGTCTTCAAATGATTAGAGAATTATCTAGACTAACTGGTCTAACAGAAATGGATATTCGTAAGGATGTTGATGCTTTAGTTAATAGAGAATCAAGTAGATTCTTAGAAGAACTTTCTGAGATTAATAACTATATACAAGTACAGCTCTCTAGAAAAAAGACAAGAGACACTAAGGGAATCTTAGAAGAAGGACTTCTAAAAGTTAAGAATTTAGAAGGACAATTTAATAGCGCAATAGATAATAAGAGCGAATATATAGAAAAGCTAGAAGATGTAAAAATGAGAATAGCTTCTGGTGAATTCAAATATGGTCTACGTGCAGCTAAGTTTAGAAAATTCTATGAGAACTTCGATGGAATCCCATATACAACTTGTCTAACTTTAATAGGAGGAAGACCATCGGCTGGCAAAAGTTTTTCAGCAGGAACGCCAATATTAATGTATGACGGATCAATAAAACCAATTGAAGAAATAAAAGTTGGAGAATTATTAATGGGGCCAGACTCTAAACCACGAACAGTTTTAACATTAGGTTCAGGTGTAGAAAATATGTATGATATTATTCCTGATAGAGGAATGACCTGGAACTGTAATGAACCACATATATTATCTCTAAGAATGTCTTCTAATAATGGTAAAATCTATAAAAAAGGACAAATATTTAATTTAACTATTAAAGAATACTTAGCTAAAAATAAAAAATTTAAGCATCATGCAAAACTATATAGAACTGGATGGAGTCTTCCAGAACAGATAGTGCCATATGATCCATATTGGATTGGTAGTTGGATTGGCGATGGAGATTATTTAATACCTCAAATAACTACAGCTGATTTAGAATATGTAGAAGACTATTATAATAATTTTGCTAATAAAAATGGATTTTCTGTTACCAAACGATTACAAGAAAAAAATACTTATAGATTATATTTTCGTTGTAATACCAAAATTCATCCATTAAATGACTATTTAAAGAAAAATTGTAAAATACAAAAAGAAAAAAGAATACCAAAAGAGTATTTATTAAATTCAGAGTCTAATAGACTAGAGTTACTAGCTGGACTTATTGATACAGATGGTAGCTTATGTAGAAAAAACTCACATACTTACGAAATAGCAACAAAATATGAAGGATTAAAAGATGATATTTTATATCTTGGAAACTCATTAGGATTCCTTACAACATTTAAAATAAAAAAAGTAAAAATTAATGGAAAAGTACTTTCTTACTTTAGAATACATATTTCAGGAGATATTTATAGAGTTCCAGTAAAAATACCAAGAAAAAAAGCAACATCAAATACTAGTAGAACAAATCATTTAAATATAGGATTTAAAATAGTTCCAACTGGAAAAGGACAATATTATGGAGTTACCTTAAATAATGATCATTTATTTCTTCTTGGAGATGGTACAGTAACTCATAATACTATGTGGCTAACTGAACTTGCTATGGACGTTATAGATACAGAAGAAGATGCAGCAATATTCTATATGTCTATTGATGATACAACAGAACTAATGACATTAAAAATGCTGGCTATGAAGTCTGGTCTTTCTACATCTGAAATCAAAAGGTACTCTGAATTGTCACCAGATAAGAAACAACAAGTGGACCTGGCGTGGGCATGGGTTGAAGCTAATTCAGATAGATTTATACTAGCTGATGCTACTGCAGGAAATTCAATAGATGCTCTTGAAGCTCATGTTGATTGGTTTACAAAGAACTTTAAAACTCCAAAGAGACTATTCTTGCTTGATAACTTTCATAAGCTACGTTTCAATGCAGGGGGAAGAGCAAAAAAGACAGAAGTTGTTTCTGATGGATCAGAAAGAATTAAAGAGATTACCCAACTAAATGATCTACATCTATTGGCTACTGTAGAACTACGAAAACTAGAAAACTCTAACAGTAGACCTCAGTTAAATGATATGAAAGATTCAGTTCAGTTAGAGTATGATGCCGACATAATAGCTCTTGTTCATAACGATAAACAAGTTAAAGAAGACACATACCTTGTTTGGGAAGGACCTGCTAAAGATGGAAATATAAGAGCAATGCCTTACATAGAAGTTAATGTATGGAAGAATAAGATTACAGGACAGCTAAGACCTATAGCGTATAGGCTTAACGACTATAATCTTAGACTAGAAGAAATAAATGATGCTGAATTAAGAGCATTAAAGGATAAGAAAACTAACGGACAAAATCAAATGGGAAAACCAAGAGAAATTTAATGAATACGTTTTTTACATCTGACACACACTTTTGTCATGCAAACATCCTACGTTACTGCAATAGACCCCAACTTAAAGATGGAGATCTAGGGCCAGATGGCAATTGGATATCTCGAGAGATAGCTAATTCTAGAAGAAAAGAAATGGACGAGTTCCTAATTGAGAAATGGAATTCTGTAGTCAAAAAGGGCGATACCGTTTATCATATGGGCGACTTCGCATTTGCTAATATTATAGACTACATGAATAGACTCAATGGACATATTCTTTTTACTCTAGGTAACCATGACAAACAGCTTAAACAAGAACTACCTGTTAGAGATCTACCATATAAAAGAGTAATAACTATCAATAATAGAAAGATAGTTCTCAGCCACTTTGCTATGCGAGTATGGGATAACTCTCATTTTAACTCCTGGCATCTTTACGGACATTCGCATGGCACACTAACTACTAGTGGAAAGTCCTTTGACGTTGGAGTAGATGCTCAGAACTATACTCCTATTAGCTTTGAAGAAGTAGAAGCTAAGATGAAGCTACTGCCAGATAACTCTAATGTATTAATGAACTTTAAGAGATTTAATACAGCAGAATATAAAGAAGAATGTGAGCGAGAAGGTGGAGAACCTATCTACAGGAATCACTTGTAAAACTTTTTGTGATAGACTTTATAAGTGCTATCACTTTAAGGAGAAGGAGTCTTATCTTAAAAAGGTAGGGCTTCTTTTTAACAAAGCATTAGTCGAATATAAAATTAGAAAAGTTTCTATCTTAACAATATTTGCTGAGCAACTGTCTTCTAGATCCTTCACTGGACCCAGAAGAATGCAAGCAAATGAAAGAGAAGAGTTTAGAAAGATCTGTACAGACTGTGCAATTAATCTAAGCAATCTATTTGATACATATGAGCTAACAGACGTATTAGATAACTATGCATACAAGTGGAAAATTAAAGGACAGATATCAGGAATACTCCAC
>Ga0172366_10003334_pt1 | contig 12672 bp, 12 predicted proteins | sample LakKivSesite69cm_FD_114533 | JGI IMG/M metagenome (GOLD analysis project Ga0172366, IMG submission 114533) | Sediment microbial communities from Lake Kivu, Rwanda - Sediment site 69cm | ecosystem: Environmental > Aquatic > Freshwater > Lake > Sediment | place: Rwanda: Western Province, Lake... | reverse complement strand
GGCGGGCTGGTGATGCCCACTGTCTGGTGGGGCGATCATCGGGAGCGCCTCGCCGAGGTGGTATTCGACGAGAAGACCTCCGGGAACTTCGATCACCGACCGGGGATCGCGAAAGGGCACGGGCTGCCGCTTGAGGCGTTCCTGGAGGACGCCAAACGCTCCGCCGCCGACGGGGGATGGAAGACGTTTGAGGCGGTGCTGAGGAACACCTTCTACGAGCTTACGACCCTCGGCTTCAGGGTGATCGTGGCTATCGCGGGGCACTACCCGCTCATCGGGCCAGCGAAGAACGCGGCGGACGCCTTCGCGCCCACCAAACGGGCGAAGATCATCCCCATCATCGGGTACGACCTCGTGAAGGACCGTTTCACAGGGGACCATGCCGCCCGGTGGGAAACGTCCCTCATGCTCTACCTCCGCCCGGAGCTGGTGGACATGAACCTGCTCGACCCGAACCCGAAGAACGTGCCCATCGGCGTGCTTGGCGTTGATCCGCGTGGGACGGCCTCGGCGGAGTACGGCAGGGAGGGGATGGAGGCGATGACCGAGGCGCTCCGCATCCGAGTTCACGAGGCACTTGAGGAAGTTCGCAAGGGCACTGCCTAGAAGCCATCTGGCTCTGTTGATAACCTTCATTCAGGCAGACAAGAATGTCTGCCCCACCCATGTCAAAACCGCAAGAGTATCGGTGGGGCAGGCATTCCTGCCTGCTCAGGAGGTAGTGCAGCGGAACTGAAGAGGCCTGTCATAAGGGTTTTCCAACAAAGCCAGATGACTTGTAGCCGCGTGCGACAGCTCGCGCCGCAGTCTGCTATTCGACACGAACCGGGCATGTTCACCGAGGATGTACGGATGATGCTCGCACGTTCGTCTGAAGTGAAGAGGGCTTTCCTCCGGGGAATGGCTGCCCTTGGCACGCTCCTCGCGGCCTGTTCGTCGCCTCCGCCCCGGTCGTCTCTGCCGCCAGTGCCGATGGATGAATTCTCTGGCGCTGCCGAGGTGCGGAAGCTCCCGCCAGGCGTCTGTCCGAAGGCCGATTCGCTGGGTGCTCCGGCGGGCGATACGCTCGATGTCGCATCGCTCATCGCCGTGCCCCGTCCTATCTCGATGCCACCGCTCGTCTATCCGAAGTTGGAGCGGCAGCACGGCTGGGAAGGTGACGTGCCGGTGCACCTGCTCCTCCGGCCTGATGGGCTGGTGGCGCGGGTGGATGTGGGCGACGGGCGAGACCCGTTCGTCATGGCGGCGGCTGACGCTGCATGTGGCGCACGGTTCACCATTGTGCGCTCGGCCTCGAACGAACCGGCGTACGTGTGGCTCACCTATACCTTCGCATTCCGCCTGAACATCGGCATTCCGCCTGCCGCTCCGCGTGCGGCGACCGAGGAATCCGCCCCCTGACGTGCGCACCTTGTCGGGGCGGGTATGGTTTCCTGCCTCTTAGAGCGCACAGTCGTCCCTTGCGTCTTGCTGTCCGCGACGCGATGCGACCGGAGGCGCCTCATACGGGTTCCAGGTAATAGCACTTCATCACGGACTACAAGGACGACTTGTGAGTTGCCCTTACAAAGCGTGTCGAAACAATATCTTGCAGTAGGGGCGAGGCATGCCTCGCCCTTACGTTTCAACATGCGCAATTCCTCACTGAAAAGCGCCTCACTCTTCCTCGTGCTCGCTGCCTGCAAGCTCGCCGATCCGATAGATGATGTAGATGAACCAGATTGCCCCAAGGCCGAGGGCAGCGGTGCACGCGACGATCAACTGCGTGGTCTTAAACGTGTGAGGAGCGAAGCGGAACAGCCAGTAGAATGGCACAGCGGCGAGGAGCCAGATGACCCAGATCAGGCCCGCCGTCCAGCGAAGACGGCTGATGCGTCGCTGAACCGCAGGCGGATAATTGTCCATAGATCAGATGTCCTTCCCCAGGGCGGATCGGACCGCACGCCCGATGTTCGGCGCAGTGATGGCGTAGTGCGAGGCCTTCCAGACGGCGTTCTGCCGTGCGATGAGCGTGATCTGCGGCGAAGCGTATTCCACGCCCAGCCGTTGGGCAAGCCATCGGGATGCCGGACGATTCTCCACGACGAGCACTCTCGCGTACGCGATCGGCAGGTCTGGATGTTCCTGCTGAAAAGAGTCGAGTTGCCTCGATGCCTGCGCGCTGATCGGGCACCGGGTGCTGTGTTTGAAAAGGGACGCCGTACGGGCGCGCTCCGAGCATTCGTTGAGCGCATACCCCTTAAAGTATCGTGACAACGGGTCCTCACGAGCAACGGGGTCGCTGCGGGCGATTGACCGGGCCGCCGTCGCAAGCGTATCATCCAAAAAGCAGACCCATCTGACGGCGCTCTTCAGGTACCGTAAGTGAGGCTTGAGATGTTGCGCGACATCATGGCAGTCTTCGAACGAGACCCCGCCGCACGCGGTTTCTGGGGCATCTTTGAGGTGATCTTCACCTACGCCGGATTACATGCCCTCTGGCTGTACCGCGTCGCCCATTGGCTGCTCAGACTCCATGTCCCATTTCTCCCTCGCCTGATCTCTCAGATCGCTCGCTTCCTCACGGGGATCGAGATTCACCCCGGCGCGCAGATCGGCAAAGGGTTCTTCATTGATCACGGCATGGGCGTCGTCATCGGCGAGACGACGATCATCGGCGACGACTGCACGCTTTTTCAGGGGGTCACCCTCGGCGGAACCGGCAAGGAAAAAGGGAAGCGACATCCGACGCTCGGCAACGGAGTGGTCGTCGGGGCCGGGGCGAAAGTGCTGGGGAACATCACCATCGGCGACAACGTCTACGTCGGCGCGAACGCGGTTGTGCTCAAGAACGTGCCGAGCGACAGCACGGTCGTCGGCGTGCCCGGACGTGTGGTCCGGCATCGCGGCAAGCGGGTTGTCGCAGCCGCGCTCGACCATACTGGCATCCCCGACCCGGTCCTTCAACGGTTCGAAGCGCTTCACCGCGAGCTTCTCCAGGCCGAACAGGACATACGTGCGCTGAAAGAGCGAGCGGCGCGGCTGAACAGCGAAGCTTCCAGCCTGGAAGAGAAGAGAGAAGAGGAAAAGCCTCCGGCGACGAGGCCCGAGCGTTGATCCGCCAGTCCTTCCGGAAACGCACTAGCAAATCGTGCTCGCGGAAGATCATCCGGCCCAATCGCGCTACGTGACGATCAGTGCCTCCTCCGGCAGATCATCTTGCGAGACGGGGCCAGAAGCGGGGACGTACGGCTTCCTGACGAACGTACAGCGCCGGAAGTCCGAGGGCAGGCGAGGGGGCGGCGTCCACGCAAGGACAGCGAGCGCAGTGAGCGCGCCCATCTGCACGTAGGGGCGGTTCATCTGAATTCCGCAGGCCATCAACCAGAGATACGCCCAGGGGACCTGACCCGGTATCACCGACGAACGCAGCGCCCTGATGACGACGTAGAACGACGCGCCAACGGTGAGCAGATGCACAGGCGGCGGCAGGGCGAACCTGAACCCGATAGCCTGCGCAATGAGCAGGTGCACCGCCGGGGTGACGCCGTAGATGGCGACTGCGGAGAAGATCACCGCGATCACCGCGCCGGAAAGCGCGATAAGGTCGTCCATCTGTCGTCTCGTCACCGCCACCGCGAGCACCCATGGGACAACGAGGCTCGTCGCCTCGCTCATGATCGCCAACCATCGTGCGCTGCCTGCTGCGGGGAAGTAGATGACGACGGCGCGGAAGAGCGTGCTGGAGAGCAGCGCAATCGCCGCCAACCCGACGGCGGCGCGGGCGAGCGTCGTGCCGTAGAGCAGGGCGTCCGCCGCGATGACGATCACAGTCACCACAGCCAGGACATGGCGAGTCGAATCCATCCACGCCGGTTGCGGCCAGACGAGGTGGAATACCTCCGCGATCCCCATGAACAGAAGCAGGATATGCGTGCTCTTCCGGGCGAACGGGGTGTCTTGCTCGGCGAAGTCGCCCCAGGCCAGCCAGAGCACGAAGAGCACCGCACCCGTCATGAGCATGACGACAACGGCGGCCTCCCACCGCTCCAGGAGCGGCAGGCCGGGGAAACTCGCCCAGCGCCGACGCAGAACCGGCAGCGCGATGCGGACGCTGCCCAGATCAACCACCGCAAGGACGCTCAAGCCCGCGAGCGCCCAGAGTTGTCGCTTGTTCACCCTTCGGTCTCTCCTCTATATTTCATCAATAAAGTATCCGATCTCGCTTCCTGAAGGTCAACCATAGCCCGAACGTGCCGCGCAGCCGGGCCATGAGCGGCCTGCGCGGGTGCGGGGGGAAGAGGATCATGGCGCGCAAGAAACGCCAACCGTGTCCGGCGGGGATCGAAGACCGATGCCCCATCCCGCGTTATCGCTGTCGGGAAGTCGGCGAGCCGGGGAAGCATTGCTTCGAGCTATTCGAGGAGTTTGAGGCGTTCGTATTCCCGGAGGTCGAAGACGCTGATGAGGAAGCGGCGTCAACCGACACGGAAGACTCCCGTGCTTCGGCGATGCCGCACCCTCGCAACCGCACCCGGACGTAAGGAGGCGATTCGTGGACAGGATGGCGAAATGGTTCCTCAAGACAGGTTCGCTGCTCATCCTCGTCGGTGCGCTCTTCATGGGAGTCAAACGGATGCGCTGGCCAGGCCACCTGCCGGGCGACATCAACTGGAAGATCGGATCGTCGCGCATGGTCGTGCCTCTGGGGACTGCTGCGCTCCTTGGCCTTGTGCTCACCCTCTACCTCAACCTGACGGGCCGTCGCTCGTGACCTTACCTCCCGACTGGCAGCGCGCAGCCTATTCGTACGATCTTGATGCCGACCTGATCGCCCAATCGCCCATCACCCCGCGTGACGCTGCACGGATGCTCGTTTACGACAGGGCGACCAAGAGGGTCGCGCACGAGCACTTCTCCGATCTCGACCGCTATCTGAGGCCGGGCGATCTCCTCGTGCTCAACACGACGCGCGTCCTTCCGGCGCGATTGCATCCCTGTCGGCTCGATACGGGCGCTCAGGTGGAGCTTCTCCTCCTGAGGGCGCGCACGCCTGGCCTCTGGGAGACGCTCGTCAGGCCGGGGAAGCGCCTCCGTCCGGGGACGAGGGTCGGCTGGGAAGACGGCACGAAGGCCACCGTGAGCGAACGGCTGCCGGAAGGCGCGCGGCTCGTGAGCTTCTCGCGGGAGGTTGACCTCGGCTGGCTGGAAGCGGTCGGCTCGATGCCGCTTCCCCCGTACATTCGGCGTCCGGCGAACCCGGAGGATGCCGAGGCGTATCAGACCGTGTACGCGAGCGCACCCGGCGCGGTTGCCGCTCCGACGGCGGGGCTTCACTTCACCGACGCGCTCCTTGCGAGGCTCGACGCGCTCGGCGTGCGCCGCGCTTCGCTCGTGCTCCACGTCGGGCCGGGGACGTTCCGTCCGGTGCGGTGCGACGACATCCGGGAGCACCCAATGGACCAGGAATACTACGAGGTCTCGGCGGATGCGCTGGAGGCGCTGCGGGCGGCTCGCCGGGAAGGCGGCAGGATCGTCGCCGTCGGCACGACCACCGTGAGGACGCTCGAAACCCTCGCCGAGACAGGGCAGATCGAAGCGACGACGGAGGTTTCCGGATGGACGCGCATGTTCATCCATCCGCCGTACCGCTTCCGGCTTCTGGATGCGCTCATCACGAACTTCCACCTGCCGGAATCCACGCTGCTCATGCTCGTGAGCGCGTTCGCCGGGCGCGAAGAGACCCTTGCGCTCTATCGGCAGGCGGTCGAGCGGCGGTATCGCTTCTACAGCTACGGCGACGCGATGCTCCTCACGTAGACGCTCGTCGGAGAGAAGGACAGAGCGGGCATGATACGTCACGAGGGCGCGGATTTGGACGTGACGGCGATCATCGTCGCTGGCGGGGTCGGTCGGCGCATGGGCGGGAATACCCCGAAGCAGTATCTTCCCATCGGCGGCATGCCGGTGCTCGCGTGGACGACGGCGGCGTTCGAGCGCGCATCGGTCGTTGACGAGATCGTGCTCGTCGTCCCGGAAAGCGACCTTGCGTTCGTCGCCGAGGAGATTGTGGACGCATACCGTTTCCGGAAGGTGCGCCGCATCGTGGCGGGCGGTGCGACCCGGCAAGAATCCATGTCCGCCGGGCTGGATGCGCTCGAAGGGGACGCCGGGGTCGTGCTCGTCCACGACGGCGTGCGTCCATTCGTCTCGGAGCGCATCATCACCGAGGCGGCGCGCTGTGCGTGCGCTCGCGGAGCCGCGCTCGTGGCTCTCCCGATTGCAGATACGGTCAAGCGCGTGAACGAACGCGGCGAGGCGATTGAGACGATCCCCCGCGAAATGCTCTGGGTCGCGCAGACGCCGCAAGCCTTTCAGGTGGCGATCCTGCGCCGTGCGGTGGAAAAGGCACGGGCGGAGGGGGTCCTCGGCACGGACGAGGCGATGCTCGTGGAACGGCTCGGCGTCCCCGTGCCGATTGTCCCCGGCGAAGCGAAGAACTTCAAGATCACCACGCGGGAAGACCTCGCCCGTGCGGGAGAGATCGCCACGCGGAAGGAGGCTCCATGCTGAGGATCGGCCAGGGATACGACGTGCATCGCCTTGTGGTGGGCAGGAGGCTCGTGCTCGGCGGAGTGGAGGTGTTCTCTCCGTTCGGCCTTGAAGGGCATTCCGACGCCGACGCGCTCACCCATGCGGTGATGGACGCGCTTCTCGGCGCGCTCGCGCTCGGCGACATCGGCCACCACTTCCCCACCCGCGACGCCCAGTACGCCGGAGCCGACAGCATCGCGCTCCTGCGGCAGGTGACGGCGATGCTCGCGGAACGCGGCGCGAAGGTCGTCAACGTGGATACGACGGTCATCGCGCAGCAGCCGAAGCTCTCCCCGTACTTCGAGCGAATGCGGACGCGGCTCGCCGAAGCGATGGGAATTGCCCCTGCCGATGTCTCCATCAAGGCCACCACGCCGGAAGAACTCGGCGCGTTCGGTAGGAGCGAAGGGATCGCCGCGCAGGCAATCGCGCTCGTCGAAGTCGCCGAACGCAGACGGGGCGGCCGGGGCGACGATCTCGTCACGCGGCGACCGGGTCAAACCCCAACTTGAAGAAGCGGTTCGGGTTGTTGAACAGCCAGTCCGCCGCAATCTGCTTCGCCTCGTCGTGATCGAGCCATCCGGAGTCAATCAGTCGGGCGAGCGCGGCGGCGATGTTATCCCGCGCAATCGCCAGATGCCCGGCGGCGTACTCCACCGAATCGCCGTAGTCGCCCCCGAAGCCGTGAATCTTACCATGCGGCACGGCGGTCACCGCCTCGGCGAGCACGTTCTGCGAGTAGATCGGGTCAATGATCTGCAACCAGCAGCAATCGAGCGCGACGTTGGGGTAGTTCTTGCCGAGGTAGACCCACTCGCCGGAGTAGGGCCAGTTGCCGTGAAAGAGGTCGAACCGCACGTCGCGGTGGAGTTCGAGCACGCTCGTGAAGTGGACGGCGTTGGTCTTGGCGATGTCGTTCCGGACGCCCGCCATGTGTCCGGTGTGAATCTGGACAGGCAGCTCGAGGTCGCGTGCAATGCGCATGGAGGCGTGGAAGAGGTAATCGTCGAGCGGCTTGGCTTCCGGCCAGCCGAGCGAGCGGCGTGGGTCCTCCATCACGTGGTTGAATAGCCGTTCGGCGTCGTAGCGCGTCGCGTTCTCGTAGAAGAGCGTGCGGCCATAGGCGGACTGATCCTTCATGCCGATGGCCCCGCGCGCTTTCATCCGCGTGAAAAGTTCGCGGCAGATGTCCACGTATTCGTCGAGCGAGACCGCGCTCTTGCCGATCTGCTGGGTGATCCTGAACGCATCGTTCCAACTGCGGATGCCGTGGTAGCCCGGCAGGGGGATCATGTAGCGGTCGCGTTTGGGCAGCGTGTGCGATCCGTCAATGATCTTGTTGTCCCCCACCCAGATGTTCACGATCCGGCACGCGATCCCGGCCTTGTCGAGGATGCCCCAGTACCGCGATTCGTCTTTCAGGTCGAGCAGCTTGCCCTCGATGCGTTCGAGCGCGTCGAGGCTGAGCGCACTCTCGCCGTAGATTTCGCGCAGCACCCACTTCGTCACGCGAGCGTAGCCGGTATGTTCAGTGCGCCGCCATACCTGCTCGAAGACGGACCACCGCTCCGCCAGAGGGCGGTTCGCGTCGTTGATGACCGCCATATCCGCCTCGCACGAAGCGGAGTGGAGGTCCGACTGGACGTAGCCCTGGACGAGCGCGACGAGCGGATCGGTGTACTTCGGGGCGTTTGCCGGGCCGATGGTGTGCTCGTGGCAGTCAATGACGGGGATCGGCTCGATCTCCGCCCGCAGGCGTTCGTACGTGGACGAGGCTCCCATGACGATCTCCTTCTTTTCTTGAGGTAACGGTGAGTCTATGGTGCGCTGTGGACGGCATCGCGGAGTGGGATGGGGTGAACCAGCTCGTTGAGAACCTAACGCGCTGTAGTAGGGGCGAGGCATTGTTTTCGATGCGCCTTGTAGGGGCGAGGCACGAGTCGCCCTTGTAGTCCGCGGGGGGTGTTATTATCTGGAACCCGTATGACAACTTCCCAAACGAGATTCGTGCTTGCACTCTCAGCCCGCCGTCTGATCGAGCGCGAACGACGAGTGGAGCGCCTTCACCGCCGTTTCGGCCTGCGATTCGCGCACGATGCAGGAGATCTTGATCTCCGAAGTGCTGATCATCTCGATGTTGATCCCGTGCGCGGCGAGGGTATCGAACATCTTCGCCGCAACGCCCGTGTGCGAGCGCATGCCGATCCCGACGAGGGAGACCTTCGCGATCTCCTCGTCGGCGATGATCTCCCTGGCCCCGATGTCGCGCTGAATGAGCAGGCAGGCGTCCATCGCCCTCCTGAGATCAGGGCGCGAAATGGTGAACGAAAGGTCCGTCACCCCGTCCTGCGAGACGTTCTGCACGATCATGTCCACGTTCACGTTCGCCTGGGCCATGCGGTTGAAAAGCGCCGCCGCAATGCCGGGACGGTCGGGCACCCCTCGCAGGGTGATCTTGGCCTCCGTCATGTCGTGTGCTATCCCTCGAACCACTACAGCTTCCATTGTCGCATCAGCCTCCCGAATAATCGTCCCTGTCGCTTCGCTGAACGTTGAGCGGACGTGAATCACGGCCCCATGTTTCTTCGCGTATTCGATGGAGCGCGCCTGCATCACCTGAGCGCCCATGCTGGCCATCTCCAGCATCTCGTCGTGAGAGATCACCTGAATTTTCCGTGCGTTCTTCACCACGCGGGGGTGGGCGGTGTACACCCCTTCCACGTCGGTGTAGATTTCGCACGCATCCGCACGAAGCGCGCAGGCGAGGGCGACCGCCGTCAGGTCGCTTCCGCCCCGGCCAAGCGCCGTTTCGTCTCCTTGCAGCGTGATCCCCTGATAGCCGGTGACCACGGGAATCTTCCCCTCGCGCAGCGCTTCGCGGATGCGGGTCGGCTCGACGCCGAGGATGTTCGCACGCAACGGCAAAGCACTGTCGGTCGTGAACCCCGCCTGCCAGCCGGTGAAGCTTCGCGCCGGTTGCCCCATCTCGTTGAGGGCGATGGAAAGCAATGCGGCGGAAATGCGTTCGCCGGTGACCATGAGCACTGCCATATCCCGTTCAATGGGGTTTGCGCTGATCTTCGCCGCAAGGTTTTCCAGCTCGTCCGTCATATCGCCCATCGCCGAGACGACGACGACAACCTCATTCCCTTCTTTTTTCACCGAAATCACGCGCCGGGCCACTCGCTGGATGAGTTCCGGCGTGGCGACCGATGTGCCGCCAAATTTCATGATAATCAGGCCCATCGTACGTGTTCCACTTCCCCTGAAGGTCCGCCTATGGCGTTGTCGTGTGTGGCTGTTGAGCCTGCGCGCGGTCCAGGATGTCCAGCACCGCAGGCAGCTCGGGAGCCGCCTGAACCGGTGGCTCCGTGATCGCGATTGCGCGTTCCGGGTCTTTCAGACCGTGTCCCGTCAGGATGCAGACGATAGTTGCGCCCGGCTTGAAGTAGCCCTGTTTTGCCAGCATGATGACCCCCGCCACGCTTGCCGCCGACGCCGGTTCCACGAAAAGACCCTCGTGGCGTGCGAGCAGCATCTGCGCGGCGGTCATCTCCTCATCCGTGACCGCCTTGATGAGGCCGTGGGATTCGTCCCTGGCGTTGACGGCCCCGGCCCAACTCGCCGGATCGCCAATTTTGATGGCGGTGGCGACCGTCATGGGGTTATCAACCCGTCGCCCGGAGACGAGGGGCGCTGCGCCTGCGGCCTGAAAGCCAAGCATCACCGGCTTCCGGCCGATCTTCCCGCGCTCGTGGTACTCTTTGTACCCCTTCCAGTAGGCCGTGATGTTCCCGGCGTTGCCTACGGGCAATGCGTGGAAATCCGGCGCTTGTCCGCCGAGTTGGTCGCAGACCTCAAACGCGCCGGTCTTCTGGCCTTCGATCCGGTAGGGGTTGATGGAGTTGACGATGGCCACCGGCCTGGCTTCGCCAAGCTGGCGTACAAGCCGCAGGCAATCGTCGAAGTTGCCGTCCACCTGAATCACCACCGCACCGTGCATCATAGCCTGTGCGAGCTTTCCCTGTGCGATGTTTCCGCGTGGGATGAGCACGGCTGAGACGACCCCGGCGCGGGCGGCGTACGCCGAGGCTGAGGCGCTAGTATTGCCCGTTGATGCACAGACGACGATCTTCGCCCCCTCTTCCACCGCCTTGGAGATCGCCACCGTCATGCCGCGATCCTTGAACGAGCCGGTCGGGTTCATCCCCTCGAACTTGAGGAACACGGAGACTTCCACACCAATCGCGCTCGGCAAGCTGACCGCCGGAATGAGGGGCGTGTTGCCCTCCAAGAGGGTGATGACCGGCGTGGCCTGGCTGACGGGAAGCATGTCCCAGTAGCGCCGGATGACGCCGGGCCAAACCCGGAGGGAGGTAGCGGGTTGTACGCTCATGATAGCTCTTCCACGCGAATGCGCTGAACCGGGCCGTGCACGACATTGAGCGCGCCAAGCTGGTTGACGGCGCGAGTCAGGGATGCCTCGCTCGCCTCGTGCGTCATGATCACCAAGGGCACCGTGACGCCCGATGCGCGGCCTTTCTGGATCACCGACTCGATGCTGATCTTCTCACCGGCGAACACCCGTGCGATCTCGGCGAGCACACCGGCGCGGTCAACCACTTCGAGCCTCACGTAGTGGCGCAGGATGAGTTCCTCAGCTTCCACGAGAGCCGGAGAGTTGCCCCCGTCCAGGAGTTCGCCGACGCGGCTTGTCGGTGTGCCGCTTTGAATCCGCGCCGCGAGGTCGAGCGCGTCCGAGACGACCACCGTCGCCGTCGGGCGCTGACCGGCTCCCTTGCCGTAGAACACCTGTGTGCCGAATTCCTCGCCGATGACTTCGATGGCGTTGTACTCATACCGTACGCCAGCCATCACGCTCGTGCCCGGGATCATCGCCGGATGCACGCGGGCTTCGATGCGGTTGCCCTGCCGCTTGGCAATCGCCAGGAGCTTGATCTCGTACCCAAGCTCGTGGGCGTAGGCGATGTCCATGGGCGTGATCTTCTGAATGCCTTCGCAGAGAATCCTCTCCGGCGGGACCACCGCGTGAAAGCCCAGACGCAGGAGGATCGTCAGCTTCTGGAGCGAGTCCTGCCCGGTCACATCCGAAGATGGGTCCCGCTCGGCGAAGCGCTGCTTTTGTGCGCTACGAAGCATGTCCTCGTAGCTTGCCCCTTCCTCCGACATCCGGGTGAGGATGTAGTTCGTCGTGCCGTTCACGATCCCGTAGATGGAGTGGATGTGGCTCGTATAGAGGCTTTCCCGGAGCGCGCGGAGGATCGGGATGCTCCCCCCTACCGACCCCTCGAACATCACGTCCACGCCCTTTGCGTATGCGGCGCGGAATATCTCTTCTCCGTGCACGGAGAGCAGGGCTTTGTTGGCCGTCACCACGTGCTTGCCGTGCTCGATTGCCGCCAGTGTGAACGTGCGCGCCGGTTCGATGCCGCCGATAAGCTCGATGATGATGTCAATCTCCGGGTCGGTGATGACGCTCATGACATCGTTGGTGAGCATGCCGTCGGGAATGCGGATGCCTCGGTCCGAAAGGTCCTTATCCGCGACCCGCTTCAACGTCACCCCGTCGGAGACGCGTGAGGCGAACAGCGCGGGTTTCTCCAAAAAAAGACGGGCAACCCCGACACCGATAGTGCCCAACCCGATAAGACCGATATGTACACGGCGCGACATTCGTATACTTTCATACAGGATGGTAGACGCCACCCCATGGGCAGCGAATATCGTCACAACGCGACGGGAGAACGCGCATCATGCCCTTTTGTGGCGTGAAGAAAAGAACGTACGATGAATCACCCGGCTACGTCAAGCCGTGAATGCCCTGCGAAACAGGAGTCCGAAGGCATAGACCACTCTTGACTCTGACCATCCCCCAAAACGTTTTGCTTGTGGGTAAGGGTCGAGAAAATAGGAGTGTTATACGTTCAGAGAGGGTGGGAAGAAGGGAGCCTATTTGGTATCTTTGAAAGTGGTCGTAAGTCACGTGTAGTGAGTGCTTTCAAAGAAAGGCTCCCGGGAGGGAAGATACGAGGTTTTCGGCGGAGATTCAAGGACGGCTGTCGGCGTTCAAGGGGTTTC
>Ga0172366_10003332_pt1 | contig 12678 bp, 16 predicted proteins | sample LakKivSesite69cm_FD_114533 | JGI IMG/M metagenome (GOLD analysis project Ga0172366, IMG submission 114533) | Sediment microbial communities from Lake Kivu, Rwanda - Sediment site 69cm | ecosystem: Environmental > Aquatic > Freshwater > Lake > Sediment | place: Rwanda: Western Province, Lake... | reverse complement strand
CAAGAAAGACAACTCCGGTCAGCGCCTTGGGGTCATAACCAGAAAGGTTCTGAGATTTGATTGCGCGGCCGGAGTCGTATAACATACTGTACCACGAGTACGAATAGGTGACTGACTCATGGTTCTGAAAGATTATACTGACAATCAATAAGGAGGTCAATATTGACAAACGATTATAACCAGATATACTAAAATCATTTAAAGAACTGCAATTTTTTCATAGGTGACCCCATCAGGCCCCCAGTGCGTAATAACCACGGCGAGATCGAATATTATGACGGAATTATCGAAGACATAACCGAGCGAAGGGCTGCCGAGCAGCTGGTTGAGGAAAGCTATAATAAGTTGCAGATCATCCTGGACAGCACTGTCAAGGCACTCGCATCAACTGCTGAAATGAGGGATCCCTATACGGCCGGCCACCAGCAAAGGGTAACTCAGCTCGCGTGCGCGATCGCCAAGGAAATGGGTCTACCCAGGGAAAAAATCGAATGCATCAGGGTTGCATCCATCGTGCACGACATCGGCAAGATACATGTCGCCGGAGAAATTTTGAATAAACCGATAAAACTTGCCGAAATTGAAATGGAGCTGGTTCGACTCCACTGCCAGGCTGGTTATGAGATTCTCAAATCCATTGAATTCCCCTGGCCCATCGCGGAAATCGTGCTCCAGCACCATGAACGCATAGATGGCTCAGGTTATCCAAGAGGCCTGAAGGGAGACGAGATATTGATCGAGGCAAGGATCCTCGCGGTTGCTGATGTGATCGAGGCAATGGCTTCACATCGGCCCTACCGTACCGCACTGAGCATGAGTGATGCGCTGGAAGAGATCACCAAGAACCGCGGCAAACTCTACGATATTATCGTCGTAAGTGCCTGTCTAAACCTGTTCAACAAAGGATTTACTTTCAATTAACACCTGCTTCCAATGAAGCTCCCCGCGGCAAGCCGCGGGGTATCTATGCCGAATTTCGCCGAAACCAACCCGCCTACGCTCTACCGAGCTTCAGCGAGGTTCGCCCCGCCATTCATCCCCGTGGCGAGCCATGGGGTATTCTGGCGAAGGCGAATAAAAATTGACCGCACTTCATTGACATAATTCCATTTTTCTATATACTTTGCCATGGTGCGATATGCCGCGAAACACGCACGGTCAGGACTAAAGGACCGGCTTCCGAAGCTTGAGGTCCTGCCGAGCCAGTTCAAGAAATACAGAATCTCCATCTCCATTCCAGAATATTCATCGGTCTGCCCGCGCACCGGCCTTCCGGACACGGGTACGATCAGCATTGAATACGAGCCGAATCGGTCATTTGTCGAACTCAAATCTTTGAAAATGTACATCCTTGCCTATCGAAATCTGGGAATCTTTTACGAGAATGCGGTGAACCGAATTTACCATGATTTTGTCAAAGCAGTGAAGCCCAAATGGGCGATCGTGCGGGGTGAGTTCAGCCCGCGCGGCGGCATCAAGACAACGATCGAAGTCAAGTACCGGTGTTGAACCGGCAGGCAAATCCGAACCCTGTCATAATTGACTTAGTCCCGAGACCTTGATTTGAAAAAATTGATCGTCACGGGTTACATATTTCTCTTCTGGATCATTCTGCCATTGGTGCTTTTCCTATCAGCCCAGGGAATTGATTCCTGGCTTCATTTTTCGTGTGTTTCTAACCTGCGCGTCATTGGTATTGTCACCCTGCCGCTGACGGCCGTCCTGCTGGTTTTTTCCATTGTCCAGTATCGCCGGCAGACGCAGGAGCTTCCCATCGGATACTACCCACCTAAGGTGATATGCCGCAATGGCCTTTATTCGGTATTTCGTCACCCCATATACCTTTTTTTCCACGCTGACCATGTATACGATTGCCATGATCTGGGGTTCGCGTGCCATGCTCCTTGTGATCATGCCGCTATTTGTCATCGGTGTTGCCGTATACATCCATTCTGAGGAAAAAGAACTCCGAAAACGATTTGACAAGGATTATCATGCGTACGAGGAACAAACCGGCTATGTGCTTCCGCGTTTTCATGTCCTGCTAAAACCGATTTTTTTCTTGCTCTCGAGATTTTATTTTCCGATCACGGTGAAGAATAGGCAATATATTCCGAAGCGCGCGCCTTTTTTTCTCGTTGCCAACCACCGCAACTACCTCGATCCGTTCATGATTTCCTGTACCTTGCCCTATAAGGTCCATTATGTCACAACCTTTGAAATGTTTCGCAGCCCGATCACCGCATTGATCTTCCGTCTGTTTGGCTGTATTCCAAAAAGACGTTACTGCCACGACCTGGAATCCGTGAAGGCAATCATTGCGACAATCAATAAGGGCGGTGTGATCGGCATCTTCCCCGAGGGCGAACGTTCGTACACGGGAGTGCCATTAAAACTTAAATCCGAACCTCTCAAGCTGTTCGCGCGATTTCCTGGAATTCCCATTGTTCCTGTGTCGGTTTCAGGCAACTACATTATGTGGCCGCGCTGGGGCAAAGGTTGGCGCAAATGCCCAGTAACCATCGAGTACAGACCTGCCATTCACTCCGACAGGGCACATGATCTTACTGGTCTGCGTGATCAGATCGCGTCCGCGATAACACCTGATGACCGCGCCAGGAAAACCCGGCATAAGAACAGGGCTCACGACATCCAGGCGATCCTTTACCGCTGCCCTTCATGCCGGCGTTTCGACAGCCTGAAACCCGCGGGCTGTGATTTGGCCTGCAGCGCTTGCGGCGCGCACTTTTTCGTGACTGAAGATTACTGCGTTGCGGGCAAAGAAAGTAATACCTTAACGAGCATTGAAGAATATTACGAAAGTGTGCGCATAGGACCTGAGGACATCAAGACTGAAAAACAACCCATCGCTGTGTCGGATGACTGCCGGTTTTTCATTGAAAAAGATAATAATTTCGCCCTATCCTTAAAGGGGCAGCTGATACTGCTGAAGGATCGTGTGGCTATAAAAGGCAATCAGGCGGAGATAATCATCGAGATCAAGAATATCCTCGGGGCGACTATCGAAGGTGTCAAAAATCTACAGATCTACGACCTTGAAAGAAAACAGGCGTTCCAGCTCGTCTTCCCTTATGAATCAGCAAGGAAGTGGCAGGATTACATCGCGGTAGTACACAACCAGCAGTTGAACAAAACTCTTACAACGCGTTAAGGTCGCCTGCCCGGCGACTTGTTCACAAAACACGTCACTGTGTTCGTTTAGCGAAAAAGGCAGTTAATCGTAAGCGCGGCGGGTTGCTTCGTCGGTCAAGGTCGGTTTTATCAGTTCCTGCCACGCAGGATTATCCCAGGTTCCCAGTGCCGTATGTGTCAGATAATACTTCTGGGGGATTGGATGGGTTCCAATGACGACCTCAATTCCATATTTTTCTCTAATAAAATCGCGATGGTGGATAATATATGGGCAAGGAGGATAACCAACGACCATGCCCGTTGCGAAATGAATGATGCTGACGCCGTTCTTTTTCATCTCTTCGGGAGCATATTCGATATTTCCTCCAGGACAGCCATTGCAGGTCGCGTAGCCAGCGATCTCAACATCCTTATCCTTGTATAGGCTAAAGGCGCCGGACCTTTCGCGCAAGGCGCGAAAACATTTTCCACCCGCGCACGTAGCATAGCGATCGCAGATAATTATGCCAAGCTTGACTTTTTCGTTCATTTTATCTCCTTTCAGATCGCTTAATTTCCTTCAATAAAGCCTTTTCCACGGTTCATTTTTCTTCGTCTCATAATCGTCTATCGCCTTGTGCAGGGTCTCAGCCGCAAGTAGGGCGCAATGCAAGCTCTCGTCAGGCAGACCCCCGCAGGACTCCAGGACTTTTTGCTGATCAATCTTTCTTGCCTGGATGACTGTCTTTCCTACTGCCATGAGCGTAATAATGCTTGCGCACGCAATGGTCGTGCCGCACCCATCAGTATCAAATGTGCATTTTGCGATCTTTTGGTCTTTGACTTTTATTGATATCTCCATGGTATCGCCGCAGGGACCGGTTATCTTGCCATATCCGTCGGCATCACTCATGATGCCCCAGTTCCGGGGATTCTGCCAATGCTCAATGACGACCGCAGAATAGACGCTTCTGATCTCTTTCATGATCTCTTCCTGGATCTCTTTAGCTGTTAAGTCAATATCGTTGTTCGGTGATTCATCAAGCTTTTTCATGACCAGTCCCCGATGTTTTAATTTTTATTAGCGGCTGTATAATGACAGGGCAGTTGACGGAATTTGAAACCATGCACTCTTTACCAGCCTGGATGATCAAATTCTCAATGACTTCTTTGGCCACCTCAGTGGCCATTGTGATCACTGGTTTTATTTCAACTTCGGTGAATACAAAATCCTTGTTTCTCAACTGAGCTTTTCCTGCCGCGACACTTCTGTAGGACTCAATCCGCAGTCTGCTCTTCTCCAGTAACCAGAGAAAGGTTGTGATGATGCAGGTTTCGACTGAACCGACAAAGAGGTGCTGTGGGCTCCAGTATTCTTTTTTGCCGCCGAACTCTACGGAACAGCCGGCTTCGATATGGTGCTTGCCTGCTCCGCTGAGAATCCCTTTTTTTCCTCCAGCATACTCGATGGCCGTCTTGAATTCATATACCCGCGCTTGAAGAAAGGTGGCACGTTTTTCAAGCCAGCCGGTCCTGACATTGGACTGGGCGTCGAACTCGGGAATATACGGTTTGATGTCCAGTACCGGCGTCTTGTCGATCGCATCAAGACCCTTCACGACCAGAACATTGCCTTCCCTTTTGACCAGGAGGGCGACCGAATAACCGATCGGGTTGATCCGGTTCGGCGAGCGGGTGGCGAAAAGACCATGTGGGGTTTCGTCCCAGGGGGTTCTTACCAGCAATGCTGGCGCACCTGATTGGTGCAACCAGTAAAAAACGTGGAAATGGGAAAATTCATCAATGTCTTTCAGTGCTTCTGCATATTCGGGAAAGACCTCGATCTTGTTCGTTCTTTCTCCGCGCTGATACGGCGCCTCGGACATTGTCTTGTATGGCGAGTGAATAATGCCGATCGGCTTAATTGGGACAGACGTAGATATTTCTAAAGCCATTTTTCTTCAAGAGATTCTTGATTATACCGGGCTTCTTATTAAGAAAAAATAAATGAGACCAACACCGGCAATCAGAACTGCCAAATTTTTCAACATATGGATAACCTCTTTTAAAAAAGCATTGTGCCATTTGACACTCTTGTTCCCCTGGACTTGCCCAGATTTCCCGCGTTTTCACTGTCTTGGATGACAGCAGATAGTCAATATGCCAAAAATTTTTCTTGTTATTTGAAAGATGCCTCCTTATTCTGGGAACTAAATTTCTCTTTGCCGAGCCGACATATACATAAAAACCACAGACGATGTTCAGTACGCCCAGCCTTCCAATGTGAATCTCCGCATCTTTTGTGTTCAGGATCAGAAGAGCGTAGGTGCGATCCGTTATGCCATTTTTAATCATTACCTTATTATATTCATAGTTTAGAATTTTTCAATGTTCATTTTATTCCGGCTATGACAACAAATCCCCCTTTGCCATAGCCCTTTTTTATCTTACCAATCTCGTTAATTTTATCCGGTTCATTGAATAAGGTTTGATAAGTTATGATCTTGCGAAATCCATTTTTCTTAAACAATTGCATGACTTCCCTGGTTGAAAAAAACCGGGCTGATTTATAAAAAACACTGTCTTTCTTCTGGTATAATCTGCCAAGTTTACTATTTTTGTCAATTATACCAATAACCAATTTGCCATCTTTGACAAGAATTCTTTTTGCCTCCTTAATCACCTTTTTGGGGCTCTTAACAAAGCAAAGCGTAACCATTAATAATGAATATTCAAATTCATCTTTTTTGAAAGGAAGTTTATTTGCATCTGCGCATGCCACAATACATTCGCGCTCTCTGGCGATCTTGAGCATCGGAAATGAGATGTCAATTCCGTATGGTATTCCAAGCATCTGGGCATATCGTCCGGTCCCTATTCCGATCTCGAGACCTCTTTGAGGTTTGGTAATTATCTTCTTTAAGGCGAGGAGCTCGGTTAGATATACAGATTGATTTCTAATAAACCAATTATCGTATTCGTTGTAGTGCAGATCAAAAACATTATCGCTATTCAACTGACTACTATTTTTTCTGGAATCCTTTCGAACAGAAATGAACCCTGCCCCTGCAGGATTATTCCTGTGGTCTTTTGGCATCTTGATTCTTTTTCTTTCTAAGCCCGGCGCTCAACTTTTTGAACAGAGTCTTCCAATTCTGCATTAACAATGCAGAGACTCCGCCAACCAATCCGGCGCTTCCAGCACCAACAGGGCAACCCTGTCTACCGCAAAACGGACACACCGAAAACATTGCATATAGGGATGCCACGCCAAGCCCCCAGCCAAGAAGGCGCAGTATTTTCTTCACGTTTACCATATTTGATCAATATCCCAGGACAAACAGCAGCAACCCGAGTCCTAAGCCAATGATCAGATTGAAAATTTTTATTAGCAGCGAATCGCGGACCGTGTAGGATAACAGGGGCAGCATACCATGGCCGTCTTGAACAATGGAGCTGGTCAACAGGATCGAGAAGGGTATCAGTCCTTTGGCAAACATCGAAACAAAGACAAGATGCGGACCGGATTCCGGGATGATGCCGATTACGGCGCTCAAGAACAACATACCCAGCAGATTGGTCTTTACAAATTCGCCGAGATTGTAGTGCTCAAGTCCTATGTGAATCACAAGCAGGGCAAAAAAGGTCCAGAGGAATACCCGCCAGATATGTTCTTTGACAATATGCTGCCAGATATGTTCTTTGAGGAAATGGTCCGGCACTGTTGCTACAAGAAAAAGCGCGACCCAGAGCAGGCTGAACACGCTCGTCCTCTCCCAGCCCCAGGTCTTTGGTCCAATCGTCCCCAATCCAAAAAGAATCAGAAAGGCAATTATTCCAACCAAGAGCACAAATCTCGAAGAGACGATCCTGGGAAATCTCCTCAGCACACTGGCATCAAAGCATTTGCACTCCTTGTCTTCAAGATGGACCGATCCAAGATGGCACTCCTTGCATGGAACGATCTTGAGCAGGGGAACGAGTTTGTCGATAATATAAGCAGATACAATACCCAGTACAAATAGCGCAATATGCAATAACAAGGCTTGTTTAGGGAACATCGCGAACATCACGTAGGATTCGTCGCCGCTTGTCGCGATCATGCCGCCGGCAACCGCGCCAAACGAAATAAGGCCGCGCACGTAAAAAGAAACATTCATGAATGCACCGAGGCAGCCTGGCGTTGCGCCAAGAAAAGACGCCAGGGTATATTGCCGGAACCTGCCGCCACGCATCATTGCCGACATCTTTCCCTTGGTCAACACGTTGAGGTAGTCAACGACCATCATCATCACGAAGACAAACAAGCTGATCATCACTGAATGGATCAAGACATGTACGAATTCTGGAAGGAAAGCCATCATCTTATTACTCCGATACAATCAAAATGCTTATTCTATTTTGTTCATAATGATGGTCAACCAGGTCCTTCATTCGAGAGTAATGACTCTTCCTGCTCCTATTTCAACGAAATCCTCTTTGTATTCGGCTCTGAATAACTCCCGACACAACTCTCCGCTGCAGTGGCACGGGCCGGCTTTTTTCACGCCGTTCTTCCGGAACTGCTTAATGATTGTCTTTATTTCAGAATCCGATGCGCTACCCAAGTGGAAACCACCAAAGACCATGAAAACATCTTGCTTAAATGTCCTTTTTGCGTGTTCGATGATCTTTACGATTCCCGGGTGGGCACAACCGGTGATGATCACCAATCCTTTTTTAGTTTCAACGACTAATGACTGCTCTTCGATCGAAGTGCCGAGTCTGCCAGTAATGGCTGCCTTTTCACAAATCGAAGCAGGACTCGTGATCTCAACAAACTTCGCGCCAGCCTTATTGATATTTTCCTTAATAGCCCTGGAAAAATACGGCAGCAGGTAAACGACAACATTCTTATTGTGCGTCAAAAAATCCTTTAGACCGCCGGTATGGTCCCAATGATCGTGTGATAGGATTACCGCAGATATTTCATTTGGATCAATATTAAGCGATTTCATGTTCTCAAGAAGGATTCCATCATCGCCGCCTGTATCGAACAGGATCTTTTTTTCCAAACCTTCAATAAGACAGGAGAATCCCCAGGCAGGTTTGAGTTTTGCATCTAATGAATTGTTATCGTAGATGATCGTGATTTTCACCCCATCTGGTTCGTCCGGCCCTGGCTGGGCATCCTTGTTTTCTTCTGGCATATTGCCTCCTGACAAAAGTATCAATGAAATGACTGTTAACACCACAGACTCTGGACTGCCTGGACAGACCAAAATGCCAGCCTAAAACTGGTACATCCTGATAAGACAGAATCAATATTATCAGTCACGCCTGCACGTGCCGTTAGTTGAGCAAGGCGGGCTTTCACAGCGTTCGGTCCTGCCGCAACATGTTGTGCCTGCAGCACGACCGGTTCCCATGATAACAGCAGCGGGTTTGGATATCAGTCTTACCAATTTCTTTGAACCGCAGTATCTGCACACAGGAACTTCCTTGTCGCTGCTTCCCATCAACAATATCTCGGTTATCTTGTTGCAGTCTTCACAGCGGTATTCATGGATCGGCATCTTAGTCTCCTGAATACGGACAGGTACCAGTTGGACAACTATAAGAGCCACCCGAAGAACCTCCTACTCTGACTCCGAATGTTGAAAAGATTTTTTCGATCTTCTTGCTCTTGCATTTTGGGCAGGATGGTTCCTCACCGCCGGTCCCCACGCCCACTAAAAAATCAAATACCTCTCCGCATTCCTGGCACTTGTAACTATATATCGGCATTATTACCTCCTTAGAGCATATTCTTCTGTTCTTACTTTTTCGTCAATTGAACGACAGATCTTTTCCAAAACCTGTGCTGCTTCGGTATCCGGGTAAAGTTCAACGAAAGGCTTGCCGTTATCCGTGGTCTCCACGATCCGCGGGTCCAATGGCACCTTCCCCAAAAAGGGTACTCCCATTTCCCTTGCGGCTTTTTCGCCTCCGCCGGATTTGAACAAATCGATCAGTGCCCCGCAATTAGGACATTTGAAACCGCTCATGTTTTCCAGAATGCCCAGGACCGGTACAGACAACTGTTCCAGAAACCTAACACACTTCCGCGAATCAAGCAGGGCAATATCCTGGGGCGAGGTCACGATGATCGCTCCGGTCATGTTGTGGATCAGCTGGCAGATCGACAGCGGCTCATCACCGGTACCCGGCGGTGAGTCAACGATCAAGTAATCAAGTTTACCCCAATTCACCTCGGCGAGAAATTGCCTCAGAACGCCCATTTTCAAGGGTCCGCGCCAGATTACCGGCGTATCGGCATGTTGAAGCAGGGAAGCCATGGAAAAAGCAATGAGGTTAGGATTGATCTGAAATGGAACAATGCCCTCATTATCCATATGCGGTTCCTTGCCTTCAAAACCGAGCATCTTCGCAACCGAAGGACCGTGGATGTCGGCATCGAGCAGACCGACTTTGGCACCCATCATGGCAAAACCGGCAGCGATATTGACCGCCACGAAGCTCTTGCCAACCCCGCCTTTGTTGGATAGAACAAGTATCTTTGCTTTTATCTGTTCCATGTTCTTTTTCAGGAGCACCTCCAGGCGTTTCAATTCGTTTTCTTTATCGGCGTTCATCTTTGCTCCGTTAGAACCATAATTATAGATAGACAACTCTGCATTATATCTCCTCTATTAAATAACATCGACCACAACTTTGTCCCAGATCGCGACAATCTCTTTAACCGCCTTGTCATTGCCGGATTCGACCACGGGAATTCCTCTTCTCACTGATTCGACAACTTTTTCAGAAAAAGGTATATGGCCAAGCACTGAAATCTCTCGTTCCCGGCAGAATTTCTCAATCGACCTGCTGTTCTGCACATTGATGTCATGTTTGTTGATGATCACCTTGACCGGAATATTAAAATGGCTTGCGACATCCATTATTCGCGCCATGTCATGAATGCCGGAAAGAGTCGGTTCAGCTACGACCAGCGCCAGGTCAACGCCCGATAGCGATGCGATCACCGGACAACCGATCCCCGGCGGACCGTCAATGATGACGTAGTCAAGGTTTTCCCTCTGCGCGATCTCCCGGGCGATCTCGCGGATCCTGGCGACGAGTTTGCCGGAATTCTCCTGGGCAATCTCCAACCGTGCGTGCACAAAAGGTCCGTATTTTGTATCTGAGATAAACCACTTGCCCGAGAGTTTTTCTTCCATGCGGATCGCGTCGACAGGACACACCAGACTGCAGACCGTACATCCTTCGCAGGAGATCTGATCTACACGAAAATCGCCCGAGCCTTTGCCGTCTGAATTGGGGGAAGAAATGGCGTTGAACCTGCAGACCTCAACGCATTTACCGCACTGATTGCACTTATCTGTGTCGATCACCGCCTTTTTACCGCCGGTGAATTCACGACTCTCCAGTATCTTCGGATTAAGGACCAGATGCAGGTTTGCCGCATCCACGTCGCAGTCAACAAAGCACGCCTTTTTTGCCAGCGCAGCGAAAGAAGCAGTCAGAACCGTCTTGCCCGTGCCTCCTTTTCCGCTTATGACCGTGATCTGTTTCATGTCAGTTCAATCTGACCGGCATGGACAATTTTCTTATGGAATCGATCATGGCAATGAATTTTTCGGTATATTCCTTTTTAGCGCGGATCAGAGGGATTCCTTTTGAATACGCAACTGCGATCTCCCGGTCAAAGGGAATGTGCATCAATACCGGTATGCCTTCTTCCTCGCAATATCTGTCGATTTTTTCAAATCCCGGCTCAGCACGATTCATCACCACGCCCATCGGAATTTTGAGCTTCTTTAAGACTTCGACCGCGAGGATCAGATCATTCAAACCAAAAGGCGTCGGCTCAGTGACCAGAATGCAGAAATTGCTATCCTTGATCGCCTCGATCACCGGGCAGGAGGTACCTGGCGGAACATCAATGACGGTCAGGCGGGAATTCGAGAGCTGAAGTTGTTTTTTGACCGCCCGGATCAGCGGTGGTGACATCGCCTCTCCAATGTTCAATTTGCCATGCGCAAATTTCATTGACCCGGCGCTCCCTGATTCGACGATTCCGATTCTCTTGCCAACTTCCGTGATCGCGTTTCTGGGACACAGCAGGCTGCAACCGCCGCACCCGTGGCACAGATCAGCAAAGACCAGAACGTCATTTTTCAGAACCGCAAGTGCATTGTAGGCGCAGACCTGAGCGCATTTGCCACAGAAATCGCACTTTGACTTATCCACCCGCGGTATCGGGATCGAGACCGGTTCGGTCTTCTCAATGAACGGTTTGATAAATATATGGACATTGGGCTCTTCGACGTCGCAGTCCAGCAATTGAACGCTCGACTCCTGCGCCAGCGCAAGGCTTACGGCAACCGTGGTCTTTCCGGTCCCGCCCTTGCCGCTGGCAACGGCAACAACCAACCCCATTACTGTGCTCTGACCATCGCTGCTCCGCACTTCGGGCATTTTACAGAATAACATGGTACTCCAAGCTGGTGCGACATCCTTTCCCCGCAGTTCGGGCAAACACAGGTGCCTGAGGGTCCAGCACCAGGGCGATTGCCTCCCATCCTTCCCCTGCCCTGACCCTGACCCGCGCCTCTTCCCACACCCCTGCCTCTGCCCATACCTCTTCCACTTCCGTATGGACCAGTTCCATCTCCTTGAGGCATGATTTCTCCTTTCTTATATCAAGCTAACCAAATTTTCTTTGCAACATTATCCGTATTCATCTTCATCCTGGACATTCTTCTTTCACGAAATACCGGCCTTGGAGCTGACGCTCGGGCTATTTGACGGTTTGAACCCGCCTTTCTTGTATTTTTCCACGGCATCCTTCACCGTACCGGATGCGCCCGTAACGACCTCGATCCCGGCTGCCTGCAACGTCTGAAAAGCATTGGGCCCAACATTGCCGGTAATGACCGCCTTGACATCTTTGCCGGCAACGAGCTGACCCGACTGGATTCCTGCGCCGCCCATTGCCTCAGTATTGGGGTTCGGCACTGCTTCGAACTCGCCAGTCTCAATATTGACAAAAATAAAATATCCGCATCTGCCGAATCTCGGATCCACATCCGCCTCAAGATCATCTCCCTTTGATGTTACGCATATTTTCATTACAGCTCCTTTTGCCTACTTATCGCATTTATCCTGCTCCGGGTGGTCGCAAACGCTCTTCTCGATCCCATACCCTTTTCCTGAGCCCGGTTTGCAGAGGCTCTCTCCGCCTTTCAATGTCCCGTTCTGTAGCTTTTCAATGATCTCATCTATCTTGCCGCTGACGCCGACGATGGTCTGTATCCCAAGGTCATTGAAAAAACCAGTGGCGCGCATTCCCATGCCGCCGCAGATAATGCACTGTGCACCCTTTTCATGCAGGAACTGAGGTATTGATCCGGGCTGATGGCCTGGATTTCTCACGGTTTCCTTCCTGACGACCTTGCCGTCTTCAAGATCAACAAGCGTAAAAACCGGGCATCTGCCGAAATGCATTGAAACCGAATCACCGTCAGTCGATATTGCGATTCGCATAGTCTCTCCTTTTAT